>WNGE01004655.1_pt1 | contig 22669 bp, 22 predicted proteins | sample 5400651 | NCBI WGS metagenome assembly WNGE01 (sample SAMN13153370, study PRJNA577476) | soil metagenome | isolation source: 60 cm soil or saprolite under grassland replicate 2 | place: USA:California | collected 2016-06-15
CGGGCGCCCTCGCCCGTCCGGTCGAGCAGCGCTCGACAACTTAGTCGATTAGCTCGGCATGGAAAAGCCACCCCTCATCGCGATTGTCGGACGTCCGAACGTGGGCAAGTCAACGCTGTTCAACCGCCTGGTCGGCTCGCGGCGCGCAATTGTTGGCGACGAACCCGGCATCACGCGCGACCGCCTTTACGGCGATGCCCACTGGCGCGGACACGATTTTCGCGTTGTAGATACCGGCGGCATCCTTCCCGAAGACAAGGACTTTATTCCATCGGAGATTTTCCGTCAGGCAAGAGTCGCACTGGACGAAGCCAGCGCCGTGATTATGGTCGTGGATGCTCGCACCGAACTGGCTGCGCCCGACCTCGAGCTGGCGCGACTACTGCAGCGAACCGGTAAGCCATTGTTTCTTGCGGCAAACAAGGTTGATTCTGACAAACAAGAGGGCCTATCAGAAGATTTCCGCAAGCTCGGGATCCGGAACTTGTTTCCGGTTTCCGCCGAACACGGGCGAGGCCTGGACGACCTGCTAGATGGGATGATCCTGACGCTACCCGCGCAAATCATTAGCAGCGACGCACCAGAGGAGTTTGAACGGCGGAAGGCGCGTTCGTCTCGTTCCACGCGAAAGCTCGAGCGGGCGGCCGCCGACCTGGTTTCAACTTCCCTTGAGCAACCAGAGCGGACCGAAGGGACCGACGGCTTCTCGGACGAGTTGCAAATAGCCAATAGCCAACAGCCAACAGCCGAAGTCCGTGTCGCCATCATCGGCCACCCTAACGTGGGAAAATCCACACTGCTGAACCGGCTCACCGGAAGCGAGCGGTCCATCGTCTCACCGGTTCCGGGAACCACGCGCGATGCGGTTGATGAAATCGTCCGGCGCGACGGCAAAGAGTTTCGCTTCATTGATACAGCTGGAATCCGCCGCAAGGGTAAGACCCACTTAATGGCGGAGAAGCTTTCGGTTGTGATGGCGCGCAAGCATCTTGAAGCCGCCGACATCGCGCTGCTGGTGATTGATGCAACCGAGGGCGTGAGCGCGCTGGATGCGGCGATAGCGGGTTACGCGCACGAGAGCGGACGCTCGGTGGTTATTGTGGTTAACAAATGGGATTTGGTGGTTGGCGCTGCTGGTCACCTAAATAGCGACGAAAAGCCGCGGACCCGTGCCGCACGTTTGCAGGATTCGAAGAAAGTCGGCGATCGTGACGCTTACGAACAGCGTCTCCGCTATGCACTTAAGTTTCTAAGCTACGCCCCTGTGCTGTTTATTTCAGCAGCCAGTGGCAAAGGCACAGAGAAAATCTTCCCTATGCTTGAAAAGGTCGCACAAGAGCGCCGGAAGCGAATCACTACCGGCGAGATGAACCGATTCCTGAAGCACGTTGACTTCGACCGCGCTTCGGTGCCGGTCCGCCAGCGAGTAAAGATTCTCTATCTAACTCAGGCGGCGGTTGCGCCGCCAACGTTCGTGCTCTTCACCGACCGTAAAGTAAAGCTGCATTTTTCGTATCAACGATTCCTTGAGAACCAGATCCGCCGAACATTTGAATTTGTGGGAACGCCGATCTGGATCAAGGTAAGGGCGCGAGATTAGGCGAACGCGTCCGCTCGACAGCAATAGCAGTTGCTTTTCCAACATATTCTGCAAGGTGCGAACCGTTCTCGCCATCCATTCTGATGACGAGGCTATCCAGGAGCGGAACGTCTGCTGATTCGATTCGAAGTTGGTATTCCCAAGTCTCAACGCAGCCGTCTTCGCACCAGATTCTGCCGACTTTGCTGGGTTCGGATTGAACTACTGTTCCGTTCGCCGTTCTTGTCTGAGGACCGTCTCTCCATTCTGCGTGAAAGCTGACAGTTGTAGGATCAAACCGAAAGCCCGCACCGCATGTGCCAAACAGCCAGTGTCCGCGCAAGAAAACGAGGTGGATGACCAGCTCGTCTGGAAAATTGTGAATAATGTGGTTGCCCTTACGATACTCCAGCGCACCTTTGGTCTTGACCTGCTTGACACCTTTGAAGAAGGAGTCTGCTTCCTCCCAGGAAATAAGGGGAGAATTCAAGCAGGGTGAACTCGGCGGGTGAGTAGGCTGGAAATCGAAAGTTACTCTCTTCTTCCCTGCTGAAGCCGTGAGGGCATAAAAGAATAGCCCGACCACTATGCCCGCTTTGGAGGCGGAAACCATACCTGCCGCCGAGAATTGTATCCCGAATATCAGATTCTGGAACTACCGGATTTGTGTGCTCGTATTAGAGAACGAGGCAGAGGCGACGACTTGCGGCATTTCAAATCAGTATTACTTGTATTTTGTGTGATCTATCTGCTTGGCACCATAATCGGCGGCATCGGCCTTGGTGAGATGGCTGTACATCCCGGTCGGCGTCCGATCCCTGTGAACGAACAGAAGCATATCGAATCTGATCTGAAGACGCTTAATGCGAATTTGCAAGACGTAAGCATCGGCGCCTCCGACGGAGCGCTTTTACGCGGTTGGTTACTGCGGCCTGCCTCCTCGAACGGCAATGCGATCATCTTGCTTCATGGCGTGAGCGACAACCGACTCGGCATGTACGGCTACGGCGACTGGCTCCTCAGAAACGGGTACAGCGTGCTTCTCCCTGACGCCCGCGCACACGGGCTCAGCGGAGGCGAGTTGGCGACTTACGGGTTAAAAGAATCCGACGATATTCATCGTTGGGTCAACTGGCTTGAAGAGAAGGTGCAACCGGGCTGTGTCTTTGGCTTTGGCGAGTCCATGGGCGCAGCGCACATTCTACAGGCGCTCACTAAAGAAACACGTTTTTGTGCGGTCGTTGCCGAGTCGCCGTTTGAGAGCTTTCGTGAGGTCTCCTACGCGCGTTTTGGCCGGCCATTTCATGCCGGGCCGTGGCTTGGGCGAACATTCTTTTGGCCGACTGATGAAGTGGGTTTTCTGTATGTCCGTCTGCGATACGGACTGGATATGGATTCGGCCTCACCTAAGAAGGCCGTGGCAGCGACGAACGTTCCAGTGTTCCTTATTCATGGGACGAGCGACCGCAATATACCGTCTTACAATTCCGAAGACATTCAAGCTGCAAACCCCTCCACAGTTATTCTTTGGCTAGTCCCTCAAGCCGCCCACTGCGGAGCCCACGCCGTCACACCTGAGGAATTTGATCGCAGGATATTAGCCTGGTTCTCCGAGCACTCCTCACCAAAACCAGAGAACCCGGCAGAGACGATTCCAGACTCTTTAGATCGTCTCACCGCACGCGGATCCGCGAGGGACCAACTACGGTGAGTTGTCCTTCCAATGCGATGCTCAGCAGAACCGGCAGTCGCGACCGTATGAACGTCAAGACTGTCTTTCGACCCAGAGAGTCGGGACGAAACAGGACTACCCCAGTTTCACCCTTCTGCTGAAACACCCTCGGAATCCCTTTATCGAGTGTCAGTAAGATGCGCCCTGCGTCAATCGTCGCGCGCACGACTTTGTCGTCATCTGAACCGGCAAGTCCCTCGGAAACGACGGAATCGGTATCATGCCCCAGTCGGTGCAAGTCTTCCAGCAGTTCTTGCGGAAGATTCTCATCAAGCTTGAATCTCATTTTTCGCGAATTGGGAGCATGCTTTCTTCGTGCGCCAGTTCGGCCGCATAAGCGAGGGCAGCTTCAATATGCGCTGGTAGTAGGCTCGGGAAGCTGCGAAGGATTTCCTCCTTCGAACTTCCTTCTGCGAGGCTGTCAAGAATGACGGTTATCGGAATCCGGGTCCCAATCGCACACAGCTCTCCGTCGCAGATATTCGGATTACTTGCGAAAAGCTCGTGCCAGACGATCATATTTTTATTTTATAGAGGCCAACGCTACAAGCCAATTCTAAACGCTCTGTATGAACGCTTCGAACTCAGTCCAACACTATATAGGGCATTGCTCTACACTGTGGATCGTGCGCGCTTTGCTTATGCTCTCAGCTACGGTATTGCTCCATATCCCTGCCCTCGCCCAAGAAAACTACGAAATCCAGGTCTATGGCTACGATACCGTCGTGCCAGGCAATACCATGGTTGAGCTGCACTCCAATTTCACCGTGGATGGAAGCAAAACCGTTGTTGATGGCGTGCTCCCCACCAACCACGCCGAGCACGAAACCATCGAGATCACGCAGGGAATCACCGATTGGTTCGAGACCGGTTTCTACGTTTTCACCAGCATTCAGCCGGATGGCGGCTGGCAATGGGTTGGCGATCACATACGCCCGCGCTTCCGCGTTCCGGAGAGCTGGCACTGGCCAGTGGGAGTGAGTCTCTCGAACGAAATTGGCTATCAGCGGGCAGCGTTCTCAGCCGACACGTGGACGTGGGAGATCCGGCCGATTGTTGATCGCAAACTCGGCCGTTGGTATTTGAGCTTCAACCCTACGCTCGATCGCTCATGGCACGGGCCATCGGTCAACAAGGGCGTCGAGTTCTCTCCCAACGGCAAGTTCAGCTTTGATTTCACTAAGCGGATCGCGGGAGGACTCGAATATTACGCCGCTTACGGCCCGCTCACCGGATTCGATCCCGTGCGCGAGCAACAGCAACAGTTCTTCCCTTCGGTTGACATAGATTTCGGACCGCAGTGGGAATTCAATTTCGGCGTCGGCGTCGGCGTCACCAGTGCGACCGATCACCTGATTGTGAAATGTATCGTGGGCAGAAGGTTCGACTGGAAGAGGAAGAAGTGAATTCTAAAGTGGAAAACGAGCCACTGACTACACCGATTGCCACCGATACTCTGACTACGCTTTATCCGTGTTAATCCGCGAAAATCCGTGGCTAAGACTATTTTTTATCCAATGGGCTCAGGCGCAATCGGCGGCAAGGGAGTAGGCGGCAAGGGTGGGCGAATCAAACTCCCCAGCGGCGGATACCGGTCGGCAAAAAAGTAGATCGCATACGCAGGGAAAAATACAATCACCGGCACCGAAATCAGCGCCAGGGCGTAGAAGAACGCGAACGTGAACAGAGAACCCAACACTATCGCTAGCGTAATCGTGAAGACGTTCCAGCTCAGGCCCATCCCCGCGGCCTTGCCAGCAAGGACCGCGATTGCTCCCAGCCCTCCAAACGGTATCAGCAGAACGATAATGACGACCAATGCAGCCATAGCCACACAGAACGCCGCTCCAATCGCCATGACTAGCTTCATTCCGGCATACCCCGCATAGCCGCCCTTTTCTGCCTTCACCTTGTTCCACAAACGCCGCCAGCCTTCGAACGCTGACAGATTCTCCAGGGCCATCTGAGGAACGACAAAATCCTTCGTGAAGACGTGAACCAATAGAACCGCCGCGAACCACGCCATAAGCACAAAAAAGAGAACAATCCCCCACAGGATGAGAGGCGCGAGATGTTCGCGTGGTGTGGTAAACCAACCCAGCAGAAAGGCGGCGAGCGCCGGAGCTCCAACCAGCACGACCAATCCTGCCAGAGTCACAAGCGAAAACACAATCTGCCAGACGAAGAATTGCAGCGCCGGACCGCGTCGTTCGCGCCACATACGGCGGATTTCGCATTTCTTCGCGATGACACTATCAAATAGAACAAAACGCATCCGGCTGCTGATGTACAGAAACAGCAGCCACAATATTGGGACCGCGATCAACATCGCGATCACAACCGGGACAAGCCATGCCCAATTGGGCGGGCTGCTAAGCAGAAAATGGCGATGAGCGTCGCCAGTGTGCGCAGGGACGTTGAAGTTGCACCCGCCGCCGGAACTCATTTCACCTGCGAAGAGCCCGACAAACGCCAGCCGTGTCCACTGGCCGATGCGGAACGGACGAAACAGCTGAGTTTTTGCGTGCTCAAAGGCAGGATTGAGCGCGTCCACACCCGAGAGTGGCAAAGAAATACCTCGCGATGGAGCGTACGCCGAACACCAGGAGCGGTCAAGAAGATTGAATTATTGGAAGATTGAATCACTGTTGTCTCTTGACCAAACCAATGCCAAACCGCCACGGATCACACGGATTTTCCGGATCTAATTCTTGTCCTAAAGGGTTTAATCCGTGCCAATCCGTGAAATCCGTGGCTAGGTTTTTGCGCGTCTATTCGTAGCGTAGCGCTTCCACCGGATCAAGTTTCGAGGCGCGCAATGCCGGCACCAGCCCGCTGATCACTCCGACCAACAGCAGCACCAAAGTCGAGACCATTAGCGTAATCGAAGAGATATGCAGGTGAATGTCGCCTCGACCGGAGTCATCTTCGAATAGCGGGCCCATCAATGGAAGCGTGCCGACCGCCGCTGCAACCACGTAGGAAATGACCACACCAATGGCACCGCCGAGCAGCATGATCAGCAGAGTCTCGGCGAGGAATTGTAGCTTGATATGACTTTTCTTCGCGCCTAGAGCGCGGCGCAGACCGATTTCGCGAATTCTCTCTTCGACCGAAACCAGCATGATATTCATCACGCCGACGCCTCCAATGCCGAGCGTCAGCGCGCCAACGAATGCCAGCAGAACCTCGAGTCCAATGGTAATGGCGTCAATAACAGGGCGAAATTCGTCGCGACCAAACATCTGAAATGCCTTGGGGTCCGTGGGCGAAAACTGCTGGCGAGTCGCTACCGCAGCCAGCACCTGCGCCATGGCACGTTTCTCAAATTGCGGCGCGATTGGCTCGAACACCATCACAGCGGCATATCTAGTGTTCCAAAGATCACCAGCGGCGGAGTATGGAATCCAAACGGACTCGTCATCGCTGGAAAAATAATTGCTCAGCTGGATTTTGCGTTGCATCACTCCGATCACTTCGAATCGAACCCCGGCAATAGTCACAAATTCGCCGACAGCAGGCCGACCGCTGAATAGCTGCTCGCGAATCCGCCCGCCCAAGAAACACACGCGGCGCCGCTCGATTTCGTCGCTGCTACTGATCCAGCGGCCCTCCAAAGGCACTTCGTTGCGCATCTCGCCATACTCAGGGCAAACTCCACGAATTGCCGCCGTGCCAACCAGCCGGTCCTGATATGCAATTCCCGGACGGCGCACGGTTTCAAGGCAGGCGTATTTCACCAACGGCGCATTAGCCTTGACCATCTCGAGGTCAGCCTGTTCGAGCAATACCTTCTTCCCGGCGCGCTGGCCTCCGGGCTGTTCGCTGGTCTGTCAGAAGCGTAACTGTCGCAATTCCCCACACAATGCCGAGCATGGTCAGGAAGGTGCGCGTGTAGTTGCGCTTCAGGGCGATCCAGGCTTCGCGAATGATTTCAGTCAACATTCAACACTCAGGGTTGCCCCACCCTTCTCGCGCTATTTGCGAGAGGGTGGGTATTTTGATTTTCACCCTCCGGCCTCAAACCTCAATGCTTCGATCGGATCCACACTCGCTGCTCTCCGCGCTGGGTACATCGCCGACAGCACCGCAATCCCTCCCAGCATTCCGCAAGCCAGCAAACCGGATTTCCAGGTCGGGAGGAGTCCGGCAAAAAAGTCGGGCATGGGCAGCAAGTCGACGAGCGCGCACAGGCCATAGGCGACGCCTAGGCCTATGCCTCCACTGACCAGTGCGATGACCATCGCTTCAATAAAGAATTGTTGCAAGATTGCACTGGCCGGAGCGCCCAGGGCTTTCCTCACGCCGATCTCGCGCGTACGTTCGCGGACCGCCACCATCATCACGTTCATTACGCCAATGCCGCCCAGGAACAGCGTCACAAATCCGACCGCACCCAGAAAATACTTCATTCCGTCAGTCATCTGCGTAAAGGCTTTCGCCTCCTGCACCGTGTCCCAGATGGGGCAGGCTTCTTTATCGGTCGGATCGTACTTGTGCATTTTGCCAAGCGCGGCACGAACTTCGTGCTTACACGCCTCATGTTGCTGCACCGACTTTGGCGTGACCAGCAGTTGGTCGAAGGTTCGTGATGTTCCCGGAGGCTTGTCGGGGAAGTCGCGGCGCATTGCCGAAAATGGAACGAAGACTTTGTTCACATCCCATCCGTCATAGCTTGAATCCTGCTTCTTCTTCGCCATGACGCCGATCACGAGATAAGGCATTTCGTTCAGATAAACATTTTGACCGAGCGGATCACGGCCTTCAGGAAAGAGCTGCTTTGCAGCGTCAGTGCCGAGAAACGCAACGCGGCGGCCTTCGCGCTCGTCGTCCCAGTTATAGAAGCGGCCCACGCCAACGTTCAGACTGCGGATTTCGCCGAATTCAGGATAAGAACCCGTCACCAAGAACGCCGCATTATTGTAGTTGCTGTGAATGCGAACGTCTCCCTGCTCAAGCTCAGGAAGTGCGTATTGACAATCAGGGCCCTCCGACTGAACAGCCTGCACATCAGCGTCTTCCCATCGGACCAACTTGCCCGCCCGTGCCCCACCCGCTTGCAGGCTGGTGCGGCCGTGGAAGACGATCATGATGTCTTTGCCTAAAGTTTTCGATTGCTCTTCTTGACCCTTGCGCAGGCCTTCTCCCGCGGCGACCATCAGCACGATCGAAACAATTCCCCAGGCGATGCCAAACATGGTCAGAAACGTGCGCAGCTTATGCGACCAAAGGGTGCGAAAGACGTCGCGGATAAGGTCGCGCAGAACCATGGCTCACTAGTGTGGGGCGGGCGCCCTCGCCCGCCAAATGCAGTCGGGAGCATTCCGCATACACGCATTGGACGCGTGCCCAGCCGGAAAGTAAGCCGGGCGGAAACGTCCTGTGAGTGGTACGCATACTGGAACAGTTTTGTTCACCGGGGAACGGAGGCCGGAACTGGCTCTTGGCTAGGACGCTTGGGTGAGGGTTGCTGCCAGACTTGTCTTCAACCAGGTCTCGAGTTCTTGCAGCGCCAACTCGCACTGCATCTTATGTCTCAATTGCCGATCGCGCACCTTCTTCTCCAAAGCCGGCAGCAGATCGAACGTGATATTCGCGGGCTGAAACTTCTTTGGGTCGGCGTTGGTGATGTAATGCATCAGCGACCCCAACGCGGTTACACGCGGCGGAGCAATAGGCGTTTCGTCACGGATAAGTGCGGCTGCATGAACTCCGGCCAACATCCCGGTCGCAATGGATTCCGCGTAGCCCTCGACCCCGCAAATCTGTCCCGCAAACAGGATTGAAGAATGTTCCTTCATCTGCAGCGTCGAATTCAGCAGCATGGGTGAATTGATGTAGGTGTTGCGATGAATTTGGCCGTAGCGCAAAAACCGTGCATTTTCGAGACCCGGAATCACGCGCAGCACTCGGGCTTGCTCGCCGAACTTCAAATGATTCTGGAACCCAACCAGATTGTAGGATTCCGCCCTGAGGTTTTCCTGCCGCAGTTGCACAGCTGCATAAGGAATTTTTCCCGTCCGCGGATCTCTGAGGCCCACCGGCTTCATTGGCCCAAAGCGCAGGGTGTCTCGGCCGCGGCGCGCAATTTCCTCAATTGGCAGGCAGCTCTCGAAGTAGTTCAGCCTCTCCCAATCTTTGGCTTCTACCGAGTCGGCGGAGATCAGTGCATCATAAAAGCGGTCATATTCTTCCTTCGACATCGGACAATTGATGTAGTCCGCTGAGCCTTTGTCGTAGCGTGCCGCCAGATACACCTTCGACATGTCAATCGAGTCGGCTTCAACGATGGGGCTGATGGAATCGTAAAAGTACAACTGCCCATGTGGGTCGGACACTCCTTTCGGCAAGTTCCGGGCAGGCTCTGTCCGACCAGAATCATGTGGCGCGGGCGCCCCCGCCCGCGAAGGGCTCATGCTCAACCTCGCGATCTCCTGCGCTAATGCGTCTGAAGTTAACGGACCCGTGGCAACGATCGTAATCTCGTCCTCGGTGATGGTCGTTACTTCCTCTCGGAAAATCTGAATCAATGGCTCGCGCGAAATCGCCTCAGTAACCTTCGTTGAAAATTGCGCGCGATCCACCGCCAAAGCATGCCCCGCCGGAACCGCGCACGCGCGTGCGATCTCCAACAGGAACGATCCCACACGCCTCATTTCTTCCTTCAGCAGCCATGGAGCGGTATTTTCGCTTTCCGATTTCAGCGAATTCGAGCAGACCAACTCGGCGAAATCCGAGGTCTGATGCGCCGGCGTCGTACGCACAGGACGCATTTCGTACAGCTCGACCGGCACTCCGCGGCGCGCTAACTGCCAGGCGCATTCCGATCCCGCGAGACCTGCGCCAATGATCTTGACTCGATTCATTTAGGAATGTCTTCGTGGGGGCAGGCGTCTCGCCTGTCCGTAGCAATTCTTAGCAATCCTTCTCCGCTGGTGAACAGGCGAGCCGCCTGTTCCACGTGAGTAATTTATTTCAGATGCACCACGTCTTCGGCAGTCTTCAGGCCAATGCGCCTGCCTGATCGGCTCTTTGGAGTGCCATACTTCGGCTTGATCTCATGACAGCCATTCTCGCAGTACACGCCGCCTTCAGCAGTCTCGGGTGTGGGCATTGGAGAGTTCACGGCAATCTCACGTTCCCTCTCCAGATACGCTTCTACATCCGCAATCAACTTCTGGTGCTCTTGCGGGGACAGCCACTTCTTAACGTTCACCAAGTAATTTTCAAATCGTGTAATCGGATCGCGCTTGCGCCAGTACTCAAACATCGGCTTGGGAACATAATCAGCGGCGTCATGGATGGCATGCCCTTTCATGCGCATCATTTTGGCTTCGATCAGCGTTGGACCCTCGCCAGCATGGGCGCGCTCTACGGCTTCACGCGCAGCGTCATACACCTGGCAGGGATCTGTTCCATCAATAATCACGCCCGGAATACCGTAAGCAATAGCGCGCTCCGCTAGGTCTTGCACCTTATATTGCATTTCCGACGGAGTTGAGTAAGCCCACAGATTGCTCTCGACGAACAGCACCAGGCCAAGATTCTGCACTGCGGCAAAGTTTATGCCCTCATAGGTAACGCCGGTGGACTGCCCGCCATCGCCGATATACGTCATTACGGCAACGTTCTTTCCTTGTAGACGCGCGCCCAGGGCAACGCCCGCCAACACCGGAATCAGATCGCCAAGCATGGAAATCGGCGAAACGACATTCCGCTCGTAAATGTCGCCAAAATGCGACGTGCCATCGCGGCCCTTGGTCGGCGAATCAGCTTTCGCCATGTACTGCATCATCATGTCGCGCGGCTCGAAGCCACGGACCAGCAGCGATCCCTGATTACGGATCATCGGCGCAAGCCAGTCGTCTTTGCCTAACGCGTATGCCGATGCGCACGAGCATGCCTCCTGCCCGAGGCCAAAGTAAACCCCGCCGACAACCTTCCCCTGCTTATACAGATTCTCGAGTGCCTGCTCCATCTTGCGATTGAGCACCATCCAGCGATAAATCTCGATACACTGCTGCTTGCTCAAATACTTCGAATCGCGGATGGGCGGAGCGGATGCAGAAAGGTCTCCGGACACTTCATAACAACATTCTTCGCCCTTCCGGATCTGGCGAACGGTGAAACTAGGCTTCTCAAGCCGGTAATCAGGGATGGAGTAAGTACGTTGCTGAGGAAGCGCCGTAGCTGGACGCTTCGCACCATTCTTTGAAATTTTGACTTGTGCGGTCTTGCTGATCTTTTTCGACTTCTTCATGCCAGAAACAATCCTACTCCGGAATTTTAGTAGTGACCAAGAGCGGCAAACTTCCGGATTGCACGGGTGGAGGACGCCAGTGCCTCCAAACAGCCGGAGCTAGGCTCGCAACTCCGAATCAAACTTCTCAAAGAGCGCTCGCATGATCGCCGGACTACGCTCCTTGGTCGCGTGGATTTCCTGGATCAGCCGATGAATCCTCGGGGTCATAACCAGAAGATATCGAACTCGCTCACTGGAAGGATTCCAATACGTGTGCGGCGTTCCTCGTGGCACCAGCACACCTGATCCGGCTCGCACCTCGACCTCTTCATCTCCCATCTTTACGCACAGGCAGCCCTCCAGCACATACCAGGCCTCGTCGTCGTTCCGATGAAGGTGAAGGGGAGCAATCCAACGCGGCGGACCGGGAGGCCCGCCTACATCCTGCCATTCTGCAACAACGAAGTCGCCCGTGCCGGAACCTAGTACATTTCCCGCGAGAGGAGGAGCAATATTCGGAGCAGTCATAGGCGAATTATTTCACGCAGAGCACCGTGGGAAACAGTTGAACCCTCACGCCCACGCAGTATCGTCTTGACCGATTAGCTTTCGGAGTTCTTCAGGCGGTTTCATTGGCACGCCAATGTTCGTGCCGAGCAGTGCATCAAGGCTGTCCAGCCACAGAATTTGACTCTGAAACACGAGCCCGAAATTTCGCGAAAGAACGTGGGCAACGTCTTGAATTGGCACCACGCGCCCCAGTTCCTTCTGCATGGAGGTGACCGGCTTCGAAGTAATCCCGCATGGAACAATCAAATCGAAGAACGTGAGATCGGTATTCACGTTCAGAGCGATGCCATGGGAGGTTACGCCGCGTGAGATATGGACACCAAGAGCCGCGATCTTGGCCTCGACCACCTGGGTTGGACTCGGCTCTTCCGGTGACCACCGGCCATGTGGGGACGGGCGCCCCCGCCCGTCCGGCTGAGTCGAAGACTCAGCATGAGCCGCGCCAGAGGCTGCCTCGGTCCACACTCCGGTCAGCCCCGCGATCCGCCTCGTCTCAATTCCAAACTCCGCGCAAGTGCGAATCAGCACCTCTTCCAGCCGTCGCACGAATTCGACTGCGCCAAGAGTCTTGCGGGTAGCGCTCGCAGAAGGAAACCCGCGCAGATCAAAAATCGGATACGCGACCAACTGCCCCGGCCCATGAAAGGTAACATCGCCCCCTCGATCGCATTCGTGAACTTCGACTCCACGCGACGTGAGCACTTCTGGAGCAGCAACAACATTCGCCGATTTAGCGTTGCGGCCCAGGGTGATGACGGGCGGGTGTTCCAGCAGAAGCAGCACGTCGCTAACGCGGCCTTCTTTGCGAAGCGCGACCAGCTTTTCCTGCAGGCGAAGGCCCATCACGTAGTCAAGAGTGCCGAGTTGGAGAACAGAAATCAAATCAAAGCTTTCCTACGCAGACACCACGCAATCCAGATTTAAACCCGAATTAAGTTTCGCTTTCTCCATGCCTCCGTGTCTCCGTGGTGAATTACATGTTGATCGCCAGCCCATACACGCTATTCGATGCGTCAAGCATTGCCTCCGCCAGCGTAGGATGCGCGTGGATCGTCCACATCAAGTCCTCGACCGTTGCTTCGAGTTCCATGGCGGTCACGGCCTCCGCAATCAATTCTGTCGCCTGCGGGCCAATGATATGTACGCCGAGAATTTCACCATATTTCGAATCAGAAACAATTTTGATAAAGCCTTCATGTTCGCCGACAATGGACGCTCGTGAATTCGCCGTGAATGGAAATTTGCCGATCTTCACGTTGTATCCTTGTTCCCGCGCTTTTGACTCGGTCAGCCCGACGCTGCCGATCTCGGGATGACAATACGTCACGTTCGGAATTTTCAGGAGATCTATCGGCCTGTCCTCCTTGCCGGCGATCTTCGCAACCGCCACAATCCCCTCCATCGCGCCCACATGTGCCAGTTGCGGCGTACCCAGCACAATGTCGCCAATAGCGTAAACGCCCGGCTCAGCCGTCTGCATCCATTCGTTTGTCTTCACGAACCCGCGCTCAGTCTGAATCTTCGTCTTCTCCAACCCGACGGAGTCGGTCAGCGGCTTGCGGCCAATCGCAATCAGGATTTTTTCCGCTTCCAATTTCTGCTGCTTGCCATCCGCGGTGAACGTTACCGACACGCCCGACTTCGCCTTCTCAACTTTCTCAACCCTTGCTCCGCCATGGAAGTTGATGCCACGTTTGCGATAGACGCGCGCGAGTTCCTTCGACACTTCCTCATCCTCAAGCGGCACCATGCGCGGCAGCATTTCAAGGATGGTTACTTCCGCATCGAAAGAGCGGAAAATGGACGCGAACTCCACGCCGACTGCGCCTGAACCGACCACGACCAGAGATTTCGGCACGCTGCCCAGTTCCAGGATCTCGATATTGGTGAGCACGCGGTCATCCGCCTGCAGTCCGGGGATCATTCGCGCTTCAGAACCGGTCGCTAGGATGACATTCTTCGTCTTCAATTGACTCGTCTTGTCGCCGTCCTTCAGTTCAATCGTATGTACGCCATTCTGGGCCGGCCCGGTCAGTTTGCCAAAGCCCTTTACCGTATCAACTTTGTTCTTGCGCATGAGAAATTGGAGCCCTTTGGCGTGCTTGTCCACAACCTTCGTCTTGCGCTGCAGCACCGAATCCCATTTCAGTTTTCTTGCACCCACACCTTCGATTCCATACTCGGCAGCATCCTTGAGGTGGTCCCAGAGTTCAGCGTTAAACAGCAACGCCTTGGTCGGAATGCAGCCAACATGCAGGCAAGTGCCACCGAGATAGGGGTCTTTCTCGATCAGTACGGTTTTCAAGCCATACTGCCCCGCCCGGATTGCGGCGGTGTATCCGGCGGGGCCGCTGCCAATAATCGCGACATCGTAAACGGTTTCAGCCAAAGTCGTGCTCCTCTACTGTGAATGGATGAGCCAGGGCAAACGAATGATTCTAGCAGGAGGACGGTTGACGACTTCTTCCAGCAGATGAAGCCTCCTGATCGCACCGGACTTTTCGACCGGATTGGCACTATTCCTACCGAAGGACCTCGCAACATTACTTTCGTAAGCTGATAAAGGACTTTCATCCCTGTCATGCCTTTGATTCTTGCTAGCATCGCCGCATGTCAACCCCGGGGGGAGAGTTGCCAAGGTCGTCCATTTTACGGTCGTTTTTCTTTGTCGCTCTCGCTTCCGTAGCCGTCTTCTCCGCGGAACCAGCTAAGGAATCCGCACCTAATCTGCCGAAAGTAACAGCAGTCCTGCAAATCACTCATGATGGAGTTAGCAAAGCAAACCTTGTCTCGGATGATTCCGATCTCTATGTGACGGAGTCGCCAGTTTCCGGCCATGTCGTTGCGAAATTATCTCTTCGTGATTCGCAACGTGTGGTAATTCCGGCTGCTTTTCCGGATGTTCAAGCGCTCGACATCTCGCCCGATCGCACGAAGCTGCTCATATCGCGATTTCAAGGTACCGCTGGTGAAAACGAATTTTGGGCGCTGCCGACTAACTCAGGCGCACCCCAACGGCTGGCAGATCTTACCGGACGATATGCTACCTGGTCCCCGGACAACAAGCACTTGGCATTCGTGAAAAGCTCAACCATCTTCCTCGCCAACGCAGACGGAAGCGCCGCGCGTGAACTATACACCGCGACCGGGTCAGTGTTCACACCGCGTTTTTCGCCGGACGGAAAACGCATTCGTTTCAGCCTTGGGAATACTTCTCAGAATACGACTTCAATCTGGGAAGTTAACGTAAACGGCTCAAACGCTCACGCTCTTTTAGATCACTGGGAGCACGCTTCCGCCGCCTGCTGCGGCAACTGGACCGCAAATGGCGCTTACTACATCTTCCAGGTGACGCAGACCAGTCCGTCGAACTTGACCACGCTCTGGGCTATGGCAGATCGCAACTCGGGAAAAGCCACACCATTCCAGCTCACTAACGGTCCGATTTCGTTCGGAAACGCCTCGCCTTCACACGACAACAAAAAAGTCTGGGCCCTGGGCGTGGAGCCGACTGGCGAAGCTGTGAGATACGATGCCGGTCAAAAGACCTTCGTTCCGCTTCTGTCGGCAGTTTCTGCGACAGACCTGGACTACTCGGCAGACGGTAAGTGGATCACGTATGTTTCACTTCCAGACGGTGTATTGTGGCGATGCAAAGCTGATGGCACAGAAAAACTTCAGCTCACCTCGCCGCCGGAGCGCGCAGCCCTGCCGCACTGGTCGCCGGCCGGAGATCGGATCGCATACGTTTCATTTCAGCCTAACAAGCCTTCGCAAATCACCCTGGTGTCGCTGAATGGAGGAGATGCGCAAGCGATTCTTCCAGAAAGCCAGGGCCAGATCGATGCCAATTGGTCGACAGATGGCAGCCGCATCATGTTTGGCTACTTGCACGGTTCTCAAAATTTGAACATTGAAATTGTCGACCTGAAATCGCATCTGACCGAAATCGTGCCGGGATCGCAGGAGTTGTTCAGTCCACGATGGTCGCCAAACGGAAGGTATGTCGCGGCGCTGTCGCCGGACTTCACGAAAGTGCTGCTATTCGACTACAAGACAACCAAGTGGTCCGTGTGGTTGAGCGAGCCCGCAGGCGCGGTGAGTTATCCAGCCTGGTCTGCCGACAGCAAGTATATCTACTTCGATGACATGGTCAGCGATGAGGAGTCCATCCGTCGGATAAAAGTCGGGGAGAACCACGCCGAACGAGTCTTCAAGCTCGAAGGCATTGAACGCTATCCTGGTCCGTTTGGGCTGTGGAGTGGCCGAATGCCGGATGGTTCGTGGATGTTCGTACGCGATCGCAGCACGCAGGAAGTGTATCAGCTGACTCTCGAACTGCCGTGACGATAGCATCGGGGCAAAGCCAACTATGAAATACGGCAACTGTGGCGGAGAAGCACAGCGCGTAGTGAGGGTGTTTGTGATCGCAGGCACACTCGGCATATTCACGTGCGGAACCGCAAGAATCCTTGCTTCGCAGACCCAGCCGACTACGGCGGCCGAGCGAAAAGTTGTAACGCGCCTCGAACCCGAATATCCCGAGACTCTCAAGCGGCTTTACATTGGTGGAGTGGTACGAGTGGAGGTCGTCGTCAGCGCCAACGGCGCAGTTCAGACTACGGAGCTACTCGGAGGAAATCCAATTCTCGGCCAATCCGCCATGAAAGCGATCAAGCAATGGAAATACGCGCCTGCCGCCGGTAAAGAAAAGCTCGTGGTCCAGCTCGAGTTCGATCCCCACCGTTAACCAGGGCAGTCTCATCCGTCTCCGCTGATTTCACGTTCCACAGATGGTAGCGCCCTAACGAAATGGAACCCACGTTGTCCGACAGAGCTGTGCTATAAATTTGCAGATGCCGACCTCTCGCCAAGGTTCCGTTCGCCTGTTTCGCTTCTCGGGAATTGATGTGTTCCTGCATTGGTCCTGGTTTGTGGTGGCGGTATTTGAGATCAATAGCCGAAACACGCGCTACTCTTCCCTCACTTGGAATGTGCTGGAGTATTTGGCCCTCTTCTTGATTGTGATGTTTCACGAGTTCGGCCACTCGCTGGCCTGCCGGCAAGTTGGGGGAGCCGCCAATCAGATCGTGCTGTGGCCGCTGGGAGGCGTTGCCTACGTGGATCCGCCGCCCGCGGCCCGGCGCCACACTGTGGAGCATCGCCGCAGGACCGCTGGTGAATGTGGTGGTGTTGCTGAGCTTGTCTGGAATCGGCGTCTTGGGCCGCTCGCTGGGATGGTTCCAACCTGTGCCCAATTTCCATGCCTTGTTGCGATCGGTGTGGTTCATTAATCTGGCCCTGCTGATTTTCAACATGCTGCCAATCTATCCTCTAGATGGCGGCCAGATTTTCCGTTCACTGCTGTGGTTCGTGCTGGGACGTGCTCGCAGCCTGATGGTGGCGACGATCGTGGGGTTCCTCGGTATCGCTGGATTCATAGGTATCGCCGTCTGGTTGCATTCCGCCTGGCTCGGGGTGGTTTCGGTTTTCATGCTGATGAATTGCTGGGGCGGACTGAAACAAGCGCGGGCATTGTCAAGAATCGCCAAATTGCCGCGAAGGGATGGCTTTATCTGCCCAAGATGTAAAACCGCGCCTCCAATCGGCACCTTCTGGCGCTGCGCGCAGTGCCAGCAAGCCTTCGACACGTTCCAGAGCGGCGCGGTCTGCCCGCATTGCGGGATACGCTTTACGGTAACCAGGTGCCTCGACTGTGGAGGAGCAAACCCCATCAGCGAGTGGGCCAACCCCCTTCTCGTGCCTGCTAACTTGTAACTGCTGGTTCGGACCGTAGTAAGCGCTTCACAAGCCGCTATAAATGTCCTTTGCGGAACAATCCTTCAGCAAGTCGCGGTCATCGAATTTGAAGCTGAAAACAACATCGCAAGTGACGAGATACGCACCACAAACATTACGAATAATCGCAGACTCCGTGTGAGCATACTCTGGCAAGTCCCTCGAATCACCAGAGTAAGAGTGCTCGATACCTCTTCGTTCCAGGACATTTTCGACATCAGCGCGAGGCGTGCCCGTGGGTATTTGTCCGCATAGGGCTTTGGCTTGGGCGATCGCTCTTAGAGTTCGGGCGCCTTCTAGGTGATGATGTAAAGCAACGGCAAACACAAGCAAGGCCACACCCATCAGAGCTGACAGGAAAAGTCTTCGTTGTTTATTCTTTATTGTTGCCATTAACCACATGCAGCCTCATGAAATTCGTTGAGCCGCTCGCCATCTGCGTCCCGGCAACCACTCCGAGCACGTCGCCTGGGTTCACTCTTCCGGACCTCAGCAATTCCTGCTCCGCCGTGCTTAACATTTCTTCCGCGCCCAGCACGTGGTCGCGTCTCACCGGCTGCACTCCCCAGAGCAAGTTCATGCGATTACATACTTCGGGCACATGGCTAAAAGCGAAAATCTGCGACTTGGGCCTGAACTTTGAAAGCGTGCGGGCCGTATTCCCGGTTTCCGTGAACACTGCGATGGCCGCCATATCCAGGTCTTCTGCGGCGTGCGCGACCGACTCACAGATCGTCTCGGAGATAGAAAGGCCGCGATGTTCGCGGCGGCGACGCGGCTGCATGAATTCGTCCATGTTGCTTTCCGCCTCGACCACGATTTTTGCCATCATACAAACCGCCTCGCGAGGATAGCGCCCGCTGGCAGTCTCGGCAGAAAGCATGACCGCATCGGTGCCATCAAAAACGGCGTTGGCCACGTCGCTGGCCTCAGCCCTTGTCGGACGCGGATTCTCAATCATGGACTCCAGCATCTGCGTCGCAATGATTACCGGCTTCCGCCACTCTGCTGCGCGCCGAATCACGTGCTTCTGAATGACGGGAACTTTCTCCGGCGGCATTTCGACCCCGAGGTCTCCTCGCGCGACCATCACGCCATCGGAGACTTCGAGAATCGCTTCCAACTCATCCAGCGCCTGCGGCTTTTCCAGTTTGGCTATCACCGGAACATGTTGCTTATGCGCGGCAATTATTGCTTTGACCTCGCGCACGTCGTTTGCCGAGCGCACGAACGACAGCGCCACCGCATCGACTCCGTGCTCCAAGCCGAACTCGAGGTCCTTGCGGTCTTTTTCCGTCAGCGCAGGAATCGAAAGCGCCGCTCCCGGAAGATTGATCCCCTGATTTTCAGCCAGCGTCCCACCGTTAATAATCTGACATTCGATGTCTTCGCCCTGCACAGCATTGACGCGCAGCTCAATGCGTCCATCCGAAAGCAGGACGCGTGACCCGGGCCTGACCTCCTGCGGCAGACTCTTGAACGTGGTTGAGATCAGATCAGCCGAGCCCTCGATTTCGCGAGTGGTGATCGTCACGATGCTGCTCGCCTTCAATGTGACCGCCTGATGATCCTTCAGTGCTCCGGTGCGGATTTTGGGACCTTGCAGGTCTTGAAGTATGCAGATGGTGCGGCCTTCGTCGGCTGCAGCTTGGCGCAGGCTCTCGATGCGGCGAACGTGTTCCTGAGGTGATCCATGCGAAAAGTTCAGGCGCGCAACATCCATTCCGGCCTGTATGAGCTCGCGCAATGCCGCTTCGGTGCCGCAGGAAGGTCCGATGGTGCAGATGATTTTGGCCCTGCGTGCAGAATTTTCGGGAGGACAGAGCGGATTGCTGGTCGAGTTCTCGGTCATAGAATGAGTGCCGATATTGTAAACGGGTTACGAGCCCACACAGCTAGCGGCTGGACTTTCGTGTGAATTAGACAGGATTGCGTCGGCTTCGAGGAATCAACAATTGGTTACCCGAGTCGCGGTATCGGCGCGATCGTCGCAGCTAGATTTTCAGGCCCTTCGCGCCCAGCTCACTCCCCAGCAGCGATCGCGGAAACAATATCGCATTGAACTCGGCCCCGATGAGGATGACCAGTGAGATGAGATACATCCATACCAATAGCGCAATCGCAACGCCCAGCGACCCATAGATCACGCTGTAGTCGGCATAGTGCTGCAGATAGAACCCGAAAATCATGGTCGTGATGAACCACAGTACCGTCGCCAGAGTTGCACCGGGAAGCACGCTATGCCAGGGTTGCGTGCGCGGGACCGCGTTGTGGTAAACGAGGGCGATGACAGCCACGCTGGTCAGGATCGCAATCAGCCACCGAATCAGCATCCACATCAAATACACGTAAGGGCTGAACTCGTGACCGATGTGAAAAAGAATTCGGGTCTCAATTCGGTTTCCGAAAGCCACCAGAATCGTAGCGAAACTCAGAGGAATTCCTGCCAGGACCACCAATGACAAGGCAACCAGCCTCTCTTTCACCAAGCCCCACAGCTTCGGCAGTTCGTACGAGCGGCGGAAGCCTTCCATCCACGAGATCATCACACCAGAAGCCAGCCACAGCGCTAGAAGAGACGTGCTGAACAGCAGTCCTACGGAACGGCCGGTGCTTCCCCGGAGATAGGCCTGGGCGGCGGACGTTCCCGCCGGCATGATTTTGGCTAGGGCATCCGAAATCTCGCGCAAGAATGCCTGCGTATTCCTCCGGGCGGCAAGCACTGAGCCGAGGACCAGCAACGTAGGGAAAAAAGTGAGGATCGATGAGTAGGCAGAGGCCTTGGCAATGGCAAAAGCGTCGTGCTGAAAGGCTCGCCACACAGCCTGCCGCAATAGGTTTAAGAAGCGGAGAATCAACGGAGTCAGAGTAGAATCGCCGGGCGCTTCAAGCAAGAGGAGAGTCGGCCCAGGTTCCTGAAGGTGCACTCGTTGAGGGTTGGCGTTCATTAATGTGGTATTGAGTTAACTTCTCCGGATAGCCAAGCGGGCAATTTCCCACATTCCCGCGACTACCAACGCTGGGGCCGCCGGCCAAACGTAGAACAGGAGGCGAATAACCCACATCGGCGGTGGGGAGTGCCCTACCCATCCGACACTGAAGTCGAAGCCCCATCGGAAGACCGCGACGATGTAGAGGGCCTCAACTACCGCCCACAGTGTCGCAAAGACCTTACTAAAATGAATCAAATTAGCCATTCACGTTCGCAAAGAAAAAGGGCAGCTCGAAAGCTGCCCTCTGTTTCGCAATTACTCCGCTGTGAGTTCCTCGGTTTCGCCCTCGGTACGCATGAGTTCGAGCGCGCGCTCGGCCTCCTCGTAAGCCTGCGAGACTTCCTCCTGCACCTTGGCCGCGGCCTCTTCCATCTCTGGCGAGAGACGCACGTTGCGGTAGTACTCCATGCCGGTGCCGGCAGGAATGAGACGTCCCACGATGACGTTTTCCTTGAGTCCGCGCAGGTGGTCCACCGCTCCCTGAATGGAAGCTTCGGTGAGCACGCGCGTGGTCTCCTGGAACGACGCCGCCGAAATGAACGAATCTGTTGAGAGCGACGCCTTGGTGATGCCGAGAAGCAGCGGCCGACCAGTTGCCGGCTTGCCACCTTCGCGGATCACGCGTTCGTTTTCCTCGCGGAAGCGGAACTTGTCGATCTGCTGCTCCAGCAGGAATTGCGTGTCACCCACATCTTCGACCTTCACCCAGCGCATCATCTGGCGGACAATCACCTCAATATGCTTGTCCGAGATATTGACGCCCTGCAGCCTATAAACTTCCTGGATCTCGTTCACCAGGTAGGCCTGCAGTTCCTTTTCGCCGAGGACGGCCAGAATGTCGTGCGGGTTGAGCGGCCCATCCATAAGCGGTTCGCCCGCCTTAACGCGCTCGCCTTCCTGCACATTGATGTGAACGCCGCGAGGAACGGAGTATTCCTTTTCCGTGCCGTTGTCGGCTTGAACGTACAGTTTGCGCTGGCCTTTTGAGACCTCGCCGAATTTGACTGTGCCATCGATTTCGCTGATGACTGCAGTCTCATGCGGCTTGCGCGCCTCGAACAACTCGACCACGCGCGGCAGACCACCGGTGATGTCTTTCGTTTTAGTGGTTTCGCGCGGGATCTTCGCCAGCACATCGCCCGGAAACACCGTGTCGCCTTCCTGCACCATCAAGTGCGAACGTGACGGCATCAGGTAGCGCTTGCTGCTCTTGCCTTTAATGACAATCGCAGGCTGGCGCTTCTCGTCAGGCGAGTCGCCGACTACGTGACGCGACAGGCCCGTGACTTCGTCCACCTCTTCGTGCAGCGTGACGCCTTCCTGCAAGTCTTTGAATTGCACCGTGCCGCCGATTTCTGTGAGGATCGCGAAAGTGTACGGGTCCCACTCGACCATAACTTGGCCCAGCGTGACCGGATCGCCTTCGTTCACCTTGATGCGCGCGCCGTAAACAACGGAGTAGCGCTCGCGCTCGCGGTTCTTATCATCCACGACCGCGATTGAACCCTGGCGGTTCATCACCACCAGATCGCCGGTTTTGGACTTCACAGTCTGCATGCCGATGAAGCGGACCGTTCCTGCGGTCCTTGCATCAAGCCTCGACTGTTCCGAAACTCGCGATGCCGTGCCACCGATGTGGAATGTACGCATCGTAAGCTGCGTTCCTGGTTCGCCGATCGACTGCGCCGCGATCACGCCGGTTGCTTCGCCGAGTTCGACAAGCCGTCCCGAAGCCAGGTTGCGGCCGTAGCACA
>WNGE01006641.1_pt1 | contig 22663 bp, 21 predicted proteins | sample 5400651 | NCBI WGS metagenome assembly WNGE01 (sample SAMN13153370, study PRJNA577476) | soil metagenome | isolation source: 60 cm soil or saprolite under grassland replicate 2 | place: USA:California | collected 2016-06-15
ACCGGATGGGGTGTTAACCTATACGGTGAAGGAAAAACCGTACGTCCGGGAAGTCAAGATACAGGGCAATTCTCAGATTGGCCGCGACAAGATCGAAACGGCCCTTGGGGTAACTCCGAGAACGATTCTTGACCAGGGGAGAGTGGCAGAGGGTGTTGACAAGGTTAGAAAGCTTTATAACGAGCAAGGATACGTCAATGCTAAAGTGGACTACGCGCTTTCCGTCGAGTCTAGCAATCAAGCGGTGTTGGTATTGGACATTATAGAAGGGACACGGCTATTGATCAAAAAGATTTCGTTTGAGGGTAATCGCACCTTCAGCGAGGGGGAACTCAGGGGATTGATGGCCACTAAAGAGGAATGGATTTTCTCTTTTGTAACCAACCGTGGAGTCTTGGACCGTGATATTCTCACCAACGATATCGCGATCTTGTCAAACCATTATTACGATCACGGCTATATCGATCATAAAATCGATGAGCCAATTATCTTCAGGGATCGAGATGGACTTGAAGTGGTCATTCGGGTCGATGAGGGACAACAATACCGCGTGGGCAAGGTCGAGATCGGCGGCGATCTGATTCAAGACGGCAAGCAAATGTTAAAGCAAGTGAAGCTCACAACGGGGCAGATTTTCCGAGGAAGCCGCCTCCGCGACGACATTACTACTATCACGGACATGTATTCCGATAAGGGCTTCGCGTTCGTGCAGGTGGATCCTGTTACCAAAGTCAACGCACCCGAGAAAAAGGTGGACGTCGCACTGGTCATTACCAAAGGGCCGCCGGTCTATTTTAACCGCATCTTGGTTGCCGGCAATACAAAGACTAGGGACAAAGTTGTGCGCCGAGAACTTGAGACAACGGAGCAAGAACTCTATTCCGGCAGTAAGGTTACGCAGAGCCGCAATGCCCTTCAACGGACGGGGTACTTTGAAGACGTTCAATTGACGACCAAGAAAACCGGTCAACCCGATACCGTTGACTTACTGGTGGACGTCAAAGAAGGACCCACCGGAACTTTCAGCATCGGGGCAGGCTACAGCGGCGGTAATGGGTTCTTATTCAATGCGGGGGTTTCGGAAAGGAATCTTTTCGGGCGCGGGCAAAGTCTCAATGGAACCTTTGCCATCGGATCTAAACAACAGGATTTTGTCGTCAGTTATAACGAGCCATATCTCAATGATTCCAAAGTTGGTTTGGGTGTCACGGCCTTTAATACGGAGCAGGATTATCCCGACTTTGATGAGCGAAAAATCGGCATGGCCGTGACTACCAGTTATCCGTTGAAAGGTTTTGGCTTTCCGTTTTGGGGAGACCGCAAGACCGAAGTGTCAAAAGGGAGCGATGAATTGAATCGCGATGCGCCCCTAACGATGTGGGATTACATGCGAACTTCGATGGCCTATGAGTTTACAAAAGATACGATAAGCAAGATCCAATCTGGCGCCCCCGCCTCGATACGAGATGCCGAAGGAAGCTCTCTTACAAGCGCAGTGATCCCAGGCTTCACCTATGATAGCCGCGATCATTTTTTCAATCCAACCGAAGGAACCAAATCGCTTTTCGCTGTTAAGTTGGCTGGATTGGGCGGTGATAGCCGCTTTATAAAAACCGATGTCGGTGCCCGCTGGTATTATCCGCTGTTCAAGGATCCCAATTGGGGAGGATCGTATGTTTTGGCCTTGGGTGGAACGTTGGGTTATGGTGTGGGATATGCAAAATCTAGTAGCAATGGTCACGATCTTCCCCTCTTTGAGCGGTACTTTCCAGGAGGAATCAACTCGGTGCGCGGTTTTGCCGATCGGAGTTTAGGTCCCAAAGAGGACGGTGATGTTGTGGGCGGTGACAAACAGGCCATTGTGAATCTTGAACTGCTGTTTCCAATCGCGGAGCAGTACGGGCTGCGGGGCCTAGCTTTTTTTGACGTTGGTCAAGCCTTTGGGTCGTCCCAGAGCATAAGTTGGGGTGAGTTCCGCAGGTCCGTCGGAATGGGCGCGCGTTGGATCTCTCCTTTTGGTCCGCTGCGCGTGGAGCTGGGATTCCCGCTTAACAAGAAACCAGGCGATGACACTTCCGTGCTCGGCTTTTCGGCTGGTAATCTACCGTAGCGCCGCGCGCATTTTCGTTACTTCACCTGCCCATATCGTAGCAGTTCGGAGGTTCAAATGAGATATTTCTTAGTTGCTATCTGTTTATTTCTCTATACTGGCGTCGGTTGGTCGCAAGAGAAGGTCAAGATCGGATTTATCGACATTCAACGTGCCATTAGCGAGTCGCAATCGGGAAAGCGAGCTAAGGAAAGGTTCCAAGCGCAGGTCAAGAAAGCCGAGGCCGATTTATTAAAAGAAAAGTCAGAAATAGAACGGTTGAAGACCGACCTCGACAAGAAAGGGCCCCTGCTCAAAGACGAAGAAAAACGAAATCTCGAAGCGGACCTTCAGAGGCGCTATGTCAACTACCAACGGGGCATGCAGGATCAGCAACAGGAACTCCGGCAAAAAGAGGGTGAGATGACCGGCGATATACTCAAAGAACTGGAGAAAATCGTCAATGAAGTGGGAAAGGCGGAAAAGTTTACTTTGATCTTGGAGCGCTCACAAATCCTCTACAGCGATCAAGGCATTGATATCACTAACCGTGTCATCGAAGCTTTTAATGCTCGAAGTAAGGCCAAGTGACTGCGGCAGGAAAAACTCTATCTGAACTGGCCCAACAGGCTGGTGGGAGAGTCGTTGGCGATGGTCGAATCGTGATCCACAAGGTTGCGTCCATCGAAGAGGCTGGTCCCGGTGAAATTACCTTTATCGCAAACCCTCGTTATCAAGCTTTGTTAGCTTCCTGTAAGGCGAGCGCGGTCATCGTCGGCCCCGGAATGGTTCTTGAGTCTCCGTCCGAACGGCGCAAGGCGTATCTAGAGGCTGCTGATCCCTATGTCGCTTTCGCTAAAATTCTACAGCTATTTAATCCATCGGCGAGTTGCAGCGAGCACATTAGCTCCCAAGCAAGTATCGATCCTGCGGCCGATTTGGAGGCAGGTGTAACGGTGTTCCCGCATGTCTTTGTGGCCAAAGGAACACGTGTCGGAGCAAGGACCGTTCTTTATCCCGGGGTATTTCTGGGAGAACACGTTCAGGTTGGGCAAGATTGTGTGCTACATCCGAATGTCGTTGTCCGTGATGGTTGTCGGATTGGAAGCCGAGTCGTGTTGCACGCCGGAGTTGTTATAGGGAGCGATGGGTTTGGATATGCGGGGGAGGGTGAGCAGCGAGTTAAAATTCCCCAAGTGGGAATCGTGGAATTGGAGGACGATGTGGAGATAGGTGCCAACACCACGGTAGACCGCGCTACCCTTGGACGAACCATCATTGGTAGGGGCGTCAAAATCGACAACCTGGTCCAGATCGCGCACAACGTCGTTGTCGGTGAAAATTCGATTATTGCCGCGCAAGCGGGCATAGCCGGAAGCAGTCGAATCGGTAAGGACGTTATGCTGGGTGGACGTGTTGGAATCATCAATCATCTGACTATAGGGGATGGCGCCAGGATTGGACCGGGGTCGGGTATTCTCCAGTCCGTTCCGCCTGGAGTTATGCGGTCGAGCGGCCTTCATGCTGCGCCTCATCGAGAATGGCTCAAGGTCGTCACGCTCTTGCCACAATTACCGAGATTATGGAGCGCTGTGCGGAATCTGGAGAAAAAGGTGTCTGAGCTGGTCAAGTCGAATGACAACAAATCATAAGCAGATGCTGGACGTTAAAGAGATTCTTAAATACCTCCCGCACCGCTACCCGTTCTTGCTAGTGGATCGGATCGTCGAAATACACGGCGAGGACAAGATCGTCGGGATTAAGAATGTTTCCTTTAACGAACCCTTTTTTCAGGGACATTTTCCCGCTCGCCCGGTCATGCCCGGAGTTCTGATATGCGAGGCTATGGCGCAGGTTGGAGCGATATTCGCGCACAAAGCACGCGGCGGAATGGACAGCGGCAAAGTCTTCGTCTTAACCGGTCTCGAACGCGTGAGGTTTAAGCGGCCGGTGGAGCCGGGGGATCAACTACGATTGGAGTTGTCCTGTTTGAAACGTCGCGGCTCCTTCTGGAAAATGCAAGGCGTTGCCAGCGTCGACGGGAAAGTTGTTGCGCAAGCTGAAATCTCCGCCATGGAAATAGACATGCTTTAGCCTTACGGGTGGGAGGTATGTTGTAAGTATGACAAGGATTCACGAAACGGCCCTGGTTGACCAGCGTGCGGAGATCGATTCTGATGTCGAGATTGGACCCTATTCAATTGTCAGTGGATGCGTAAGAATCGGCAAGGGGTGCCGTATCAAATCCCACGTTGTGATCGAAGGGCGGACGACGCTGGGCGAAGGTAACGTCATATTTCAGTTCGCCACGGTAGGTTCTGTACCGCAGGATTTGAAATACAAGGGGGAGCCCAGCGAGCTTATCGTCGGCAATCACAATACCATTCGGGAGTTCGTTTCCATCAATCCTGGAACGAAGGGCGGTGGAATGGTAACCCGGATCGGGGACCGCAATTTACTGATGATGTATTGCCATATCGCCCACGACTGCGTCTTGGGTAACCATAATATCATCGCGAATGGAGCAACACTCGGTGGTCACGTCGTGATCGAAGACTATGTGATCGTCGGCGGGCTCGTCGGAATTCATCAGTTTACGAGAATCGGAAGCGGGGTTATTTTAGGCGCAGGTTCGATGGTGTCGAAGGACGTTCCACCCTACTGTAATGCGACGGGCGATCGGGCCCGGTTGCGTGGCCTCAATTTAGAGGGTCTTAAGCGCCGACGGGTTGAAAAAGAAAAAATTGAGGCGCTAAGGAAGGCTTATCGAATCATGTTTCGATCAAAATTGAAGACCCGAGATGCGATCATGAAAGTTCGACAAGAATTATCCGGCTATGCCGAGGCGGAGCAGCTGGCAACCTTCGTCGAAAACTCCCAACGAGGCGTCTGTCGTTAACGCGAATCCAGATTTCGACGGTCCGTCTCCTTACTCTGACCGCTTCATCAACCACCGGTGAAAAAATTAGGGCTGATTGCGGGGAACGGAAAGTTTCCCCTTATTTTCGCGGAGCAAGCAAGAAAGGAAGGCTATTCCTTAGTGACCGTTGCGCATCGAGGCGAAACGGTCAAGGAAATCGAAGATCTTCTGGAAGACGTTACGTGGATCTATGTCGGGCAGTTGGGCAAAATGATCCGGACATTTCTCCGTGCTGGAATTACGGAAGCGGTGATGGCGGGGGGGATTCATAAAGTTAAATTTTTGGAGAATTTTAGGCCCGACCTGCGGGGAGCAAAATTTTTGGCTCGGATCAAGAGCAAGGACGATGACGCGTTGCTTCGCGGTGTAGCCGAAGAGTTGGAAAGCGAAGGCATCAAGATTTTGAACTCCACCCTATGTGTGCCTCAGATCGTTGCCTCTGAAGGAGTCCTAAGCCGACGGGCGCCGAGCGCAGCGGAGTGGGAGGATGTCCGATTTGGTTTTCGCGTTGCCAAGGAAATCGGTCGTTTGGGTATCGGACAAACGATTGTGGTCAAGAAGCAAATCGTGGTCGCCGTGGAGGCCTTGGAAGGAACGGATGCCGCGATCGAGCGCGGCGGCAAGTTGGCCAGGTCAGGGTTTGTGGTCGTCAAAGTCAGCAAACCGGAGCAGGATCTTCGATTCGACGTCCCGGCCGTCGGCGTTGCAACCCTAAGGCAGCTCCGTGAGACGGGTGGAACCGTACTGGCGGTGGAGGCTGGCAAGACGATTCTTCTGGAGAAAGATTTGTTACTCAAACAGGCCGAGGATTTCGGTATTTCAGTGGTGGCACTCCGTGATTGATCAGGCAAAAGTCGCCACAGCCGTTGTTGGAGTGGGCTATTTGGGAAAATTCCATGCGGAAAAGTATGCAGGTTCTGGAAAAGCGAATCTAGTTGCGGTAGCGGACATTGACAAAGGCCGGGCGGAGTCGGTCGCGAGTCAACTGGGCGTGGCGGCGTTTACGGATTATCGGGAGTTGCTCGGTCGAGTTCAGTGCGTCAGTGTCGCCGTACCGACGCGCCTACACTTTGAAATTGCGAGTTATTTCCTCAAACGTGGCGTAGATGTTTTGGTCGAGAAGCCTATCGCAGGCGATATTCACCAGGGCCGAGAGCTGGTGGATTTGGCAGGCGTCAAAGGACTCATTCTCCAAGTCGGGCATCTGGAACGATTTAATCCCGCTATCCGGCGCCTCGAAAATGTCATTCAAGAACCCAGATTCGTGGAGTGTCATCGGCTGGCGCCGTTCGTCGAACGAGGCACGGATGTGGATGTGGTCTTGGATCTCATGATACACGACATCGATGTCATCGCCAGCCTCGTCCGCTCTACTGTAGATCGGGTAGAAGCCGTAGGGGTGGCAGTGCTGACGGACAAACCCGATATAGCCAACGCACGAATCACGTTCTCGAACGGTTGTATCGCTAATGTAACTGCTAGTCGCGTCTCTGTAAAGCGCGAACGTAAGATCAGATTCTTTCAACCGGACGCCTACCTTTCCATCGACTATGATCAGCGGCGGGCGCAGATTTTTCACAAACCGCCCACAGGTGGAGGCTGGATGGACATTCGTGCTGAAACCATCGAGATCCAAGAGGCCGATGCTTTGGCCGAAGAGATCGATTCGTTTCTTGATTGTGTGCGAACCCGATCGCTCCCATTGGTCAGCGGCGCGGAAGGATTACGGGCCCTGGAAATAGCTTCGATGATTAGTGGACAACTATAAAATGCTGTTTATAATTCGGTTCCAAAATGGCTGTACAATCAAAGCAAGTCATGCTGGTCGTGGGAGAAGCCTCCGGAGATATTCATGGCGCCCATTTGATCAAGGCTCTCAGCGGCAAGGATCAAACGCTGCGATTTTTTGGTGTTGCTGGTGAACAATTGAAGCAGACTAAGTTTGACGCGCTTTTAGACGTATCCCAACTTGCCGGCATGGGATTCGTGGAACTCGCCGGCAGTCTGCGCAACATTTGGCGGGCCTATCGTACTTTACGCCAGGCTATGCGCGAGCGAAGACCCGACCTACTGGTGTTGATTGATTTTCCGGAATTTAATTTGCGCTTGGCAAGACTCGCAAAACGTCTAAAGATACCCGTTCTTTACTACATCAGCCCACAGATTTGGGCATGGCGACGAGGTCGGGTTCGTCAGATCGCCAGATATGTCGATCATATGGCCGTCGTGTTTCCGTTTGAAGTGCCGTTTTACGAACGGCGGAAAGTCAAAGTTAGCTTTGTGGGTCACCCCTTGCTCGATATCGTTCGTACCCGGGAGTCCCGTGAGGCTGTCTTAGCCCAACTCGCTTTGGATGCGGGGAAGCAAACCATCGCAATTCTGCCGGGGAGTCGGCGGGGCGAAGTGTCGTATCATCTGCCGGTTTTGCTGGATGCGGCACTGCGACTCAGTAAGGACTCGGAGGTTCAGTTCTTCGTGATTCGGGCCAGCACGGTGGGTCGTTATGAAGTGGAATCCCTGTTGGAGCGGGTTCCCTTAAGGATTCCAATCGTTGAAGACAAACGCTACGACGCCTTGAATGCCTGTGATTTGGCATGGACGGCATCAGGGACCGTCACATTAGAGACGGCGTTGCTTTTGAAGCCCATGATTGTCGTCTACCGTTTGTCGTGGCTGACTTATGCGCTCGCGAGAATGCTGGTCCAGGTTAGACAGGTTGGGATGGTGAACATTGTGTTGGGTAAAGCGGTGGTTCCCGAACTCATCCAGGCTGATTTTACGGCGGCAGCAGTTGTACGAGAAACGCGGAACTTATTGGAGAACCGGGAGCTACGGGACAGAGTCGTTAGAAAACTGGTGACGCTGCGAGAAAAATTAGGCACGCCCGGGGCGGCCGATCGGGTCGCCAATATAGCCATGACCATGATGGGTCAAGGGCCTAGAATGGCGATCGAGGAGATTTCTTGAAGAATTACTTGCGATTGTTGCAATATCTTAAACCCTATGTCTGGCCCTATTTCGCATTGGCTATGGTCTGTATGCTGGGCTACAGCGCTACCGCAGGGGCGATGCCCTTTCTGGTGCAGTGGATGATGGATGACGTATTTGTCAAAAAAGACGCCGCCATGCTCTACTATCTTCCGCCTACGATTGTCGGAATTTTTTTGATCCGGGGACTGCTCAATTTCGGGCAAGGCTATTTGAGTGATTATGTCGGACTCCGCATCATCCAGGACGTCCGGAATCTGCTAGCCCGACATCTGCAATTCATGTCGTTGTCTTTTTTTTCGCGCCATCCCAGCGGCACGTTGATTTCCCGGGTCGCCAGCGATGTTACCCTTTTGCGTTCGGCTTTGACTGACGCCCTCGCTTCGTTTCTGAAAGACACGACCTCGCTTATCGTACTGGTCGTGGTTGCCTTCATTAAGGATTGGTTTTTGGCGTCGCTGGCGTTTGTGGTCTTCCCGGCTTCCGTGTTGCCGGTCATACGCCTGAGTAGGAAAATCAAAAGATTCGCCCGGCGCGGGCAGATCAGTACGGGGAAGTTGACCGTCTTTTTACAGGAGAGCATTCAAGGCAACCGAATCGTGAAAGCTTTCGGGATGGAAGAGTATGAACTCCAACGATTTGCCAAGGAGAATTTTCGGCTATTCAAGCAATCCCTAAGAGCCAGCCGCATCAGAGGTATCGTGACACCGATGATGGAGTTGCTCGCGGCTTTTGGTATTGGCACTGTGGTATGGTACGGGGGGTCGAGCGTTATCGCTGGCGGCCGTACGCCCGGTGAATTCATGGCCTTTATGGCGGCTATGTTTTTCATGTACGACCCATTTAAAAGCCTGACGCGAACCTACACGGTTCTGCACCAGGGACTTGCGGGGGCCGAGCGGGTATTTGAGATCCTCGACGAACCGCCGAGCATCAGAGACAAGCCAGATGCCAAAATTGCCCCGCGCTTTGCGAAGGCGATCGAGTTTCATGATGTGAGCTTTGCATACGGGGCCAAACCGGTGCTGAGTCGCGTTAATCTAACCATCCGAGCGGGCGAAGTCGTCGCGTTGGTGGGCATGAGCGGTGCCGGGAAAAGCACTTTGGCCGATTTGATTCCGCGTTTCTATGATGTGAACGCGGGTCAAATTACGATTGATGGAGTAGATATTCGGGATGTAAGTGTGGCAACGCTGCGTTCCCAAATCGGCATCGTAACCCAACACACGTTTCTCTTTGACGATACGGTGCGAAACAATATTGCCTATGGCGATCCGAAACGAGGGATGGAGGATGTCATTGCCGCGGCTAAGGCAGCTCATGCGGACGAGTTTATCAGGTCCATGCCAAACGGATACGATTCGCAAATCGGCGAGATGGGAATGCAGCTGTCCGGCGGGCAAAGGCAGAGGCTGGCGATTGCGCGGGCACTCCTCAAAGATGCACCGATTCTAATTCTTGACGAAGCGACTTCATCGCTTGATTCGGACTCAGAACGAATGGTTCAGGAAGCTCTGGAACGTTTGATGACCGAACGGACGACCCTGGTCATCGCCCATCGCTTATCGACGATACGGAACGCGGACCGCATCGTAGTTTTGGTTGACGGGACCATCGCCGAAGAAGGAACCCACGAAGAGTTGTTGGCTCGAAAGAGCGAATACAGCCGGCTTTACTCTTTGCAGATGTTGGAAGAAGAAAACCCACTCAACCCGGAGATGCTTCATTGATGTCTGCGAAAAACCGGTGACTTACTGGGTTTACAACCTGCTAGCGACCGTATTGTTACTGATCGGTCTGCCGTTTTTACCGGTGCTGTACCTGTTGGGAAAGCGATACAGTATGGGTCTGGGCCAGCGGCTTGGATTTTATGGTCGGGAAGTTAGAGGCGCTGTGAACCATACTCGACCCGTGTGGATACATGGAGCCTCAGTGGGCGAAGCATTATCCGCGGGCCGTCTAGTCGAAGAAATTAGAAAACGTTTTCGCGGGCGGAAGATTGTTGTTTCGGCGTTCACCTACACGGGTTATGAGACGGCTCGTCGCGTGATCTCCGACGCCGTGGTGATCTTTTTTCCCCTGGATCACCCGTGGAGTGTAAAAAGAGCTCTGTCCGCTGTTGATCCGTCAGTGGTGGTTTTTTTGGAGACGGAAATTTGGCCGAATATGCTTCGCTTGGCTCATCGGAGAGGGACTCCGACCCTGCTCTTGAGTGGGCGTTTTTCCGCGCGGTCGTTCAATAATTATTCCTGGTTATCCTGGTTCTTTCGCGGCGTGGTCCGAAACTTTGCGTCGATGGGGATGCAGAGCGCGGAAGATGCCAGCCGTGCCAAAAGGCTTGGAGCGGATCCGGAAAAGGTATCCGTCACTGGCAATTTGAAAGTCGTGGGATCGGAAAATAGTTTCGCTCATGACCCCGTGAACTCGGAGTCGGTTCATCTCAAAAGGAAATCCGACGGGCGTTGCTTGTTGGTAGCGGGGAGTTCACACCGGGGCGAAGAAGAAATCCTCCTGGATGCTTTTCGATCTTTAAAGCGACGGTTCCCCGATTTTCAGATGGTTTTAGCACCGAGACATCCGCAGCGCTTTCCTGAGGTCGAGAGGTTGCTCAAGGCGAACGGAATGGAGTTTGAAAAGAAGAGCCAAACCAATGGACGAAGCTTTCTCATGGAGGACATCTGCTTTTTGGATACCCTGGGCGATCTTCAGGAATTTTATGCGCTTGGAGATATTGCGTTTGTGGGCGGGAGCCTGGTGAATGCGGGAGGGCACAATCTATTGGAGCCCGCCCGTGTTCGGAGACCTGTTCTATTTGGGCCCTACATGGCGAACTTTGCGGCTATCGCCGACGAGATGAAAAGGAAGGGAGGGGGAATTGAAGTTCGGGGAGTAGAGGACCTAGTTCGCGAGATCACCGATCTTGTGAGCGACAAGGACAAACGTCTCGCAATGGGCGAGAGAGCCTACGACGTTGCAGCGGATGAACATCGTGTCGGTGAGCGGACTTCTGAATTGTTGTCCCGTTATCTACAAGCGCTATGAAGCGGCAAAATAAAAGCCGCGATCCGAGTTAGATGAGCGGCCAGTGGATTCGTCGGGTTTGGGAACGTCGTGGAGTTTGGGGAAGACTTTTGTGGCTCTCGTTCTTACCCATATCCTGCCTTTACTGGTTGGGTGTGCAAACGCGTAACGGGCTCTATTCGGTTGGCTGGAAAACAACCCAAACGCTTAGTCAATTTGTCGTCAGTATCGGCAACTTGACAGTGGGCGGCACGGGGAAAACCCCCACGGTTGTATGGGTTGCCCAGGAGTTACAAAAGCGAGGTCTTAAAATCGCCGTGCTCAGTCGGGGTTATAACAGAAAGGGCAATCAGCCTCTGGTGCTGACGGCTAACTTTCCTGGGAACGTCGATGATTTCGGCGACGAACCGGCAATGATGGCCCGACTTTTCGGATTGACCGTTGCGGTCTCAAACCCGCGCTATCAGGGTGCTCTCGAGGCGAGCAAGAATAATGCTGTGGACGTTTTTATTCTGGACGACGGCTTTCAACATCGGCAACTGGCGAGGGACGTGGATCTTGTACTCCTGGGCTCCGATTCAACGGGCGGGATTCTTCCGTCTGGCCCATTTCGTGAACCCAAAAAAGCGATTGGTCGCGCCGACTTCTTGTTGATTACCGGTGCAGAGGACAAATGGCAACGTGTGATATCCAAGGCCGAACCGCGGCTTGTTTTCGAAGGTACCCTTAAACCAGTGGTTTTAATCGGATTTGAGTCACGACGTTGGAAAGAGTATCCATTGAGTCTGTTGGCGGGCCGGAAGATCGTAGCCGTCACGGCCATTGCGAAGCCCGAGCCGTTTTATCGGATCATTCATGACTGGGAGGGGGAGATCATCGATGTGCTGGAATTCGCCGATCACCATCGCTACTCCTTGCAGGATTGGCAACGAATCAACCGGGCAGCCCGCAAAGCCGATCTGATCATCACGACCGAGAAGGACATTCTCAAGCTGATCTGCTTTCCGTTCGGTCGGGAAAAATTGCTGGCCCTGCGAGTGACGATGGCCGTCGAAAACGGAGAGACTCTCATTCAGGCCATCGTCGATCGCATCCAAAAGAAGGCGAAAAACAACTAGAATGTTGGATACACGGTCCAATGTTTTTGCGGTATTCTCAGGCTTCCTCTGATGAAGATCGACCGACCGGCATTTCGAGTCAGGCGCGGAATGACGCCATTCAGGAAAGGCATTAGATGAAATCAGTGATCACTGGGGTTGCCGGCTTTATCGGCTCTCACCTGGCCGAGAACCTGCTTGGGTCAGGTCACGAAGTCGTGGGTGTGGACAAGTTCTTGGATAACTATGCACGGGAATTCAAAGATTCGAATTTGTCGCAATTCGTCAGGCATCCGTCCTTCAAGTTCATCAACGATGACCTTGTTAACATTGAATTGCGCCAACTACTCAATCAAACGGATTATATCTTTCATTTGGCTGCTCAGCCGGGGGTTCGCTCCAGCTGGGGGGAGGAATTTTCTCATTACTCGCACAACAATATATTGGCGACGCAGCTCTTGTTAGAAGCCTGCAAGCAGGTCAAGGTCAGAAAATTCGTTTATGCATCGTCTTCTTCCGTCTATGGCGATACCGATGACCTGCCGATGAGGGAGAGCGGCGGAACCCGACCGGTATCGCCCTACGGGGTGACCAAACTGGCCGCCGAACATCTTTGTTATCTTTACTGGAAAGCGTTTGGGATTCCCACGGTTTCGCTCCGGTTTTTTACCGTTTACGGCCCGCGGCAGCGGCCTGATATGTTTTTTCGCCGTGATTTTACCTATTGCGCGGATATCGTTGACGGATTGACCGCGGCAGCATTTTACCCGGGCTCTGGGGATGTCTTCAACTTAGGGGGCGGCGGCGAGATTACACTGCTCAATGCGATCAAATTGGTGGAGAAAGTAAGCGGTCGAAAGGCAAAGCTCAAGAGATTTGATCGACAAAGGGGCGACGTCCGTCGCACCCGTGCGAGTTTAGATCAGGCAAAAAAGAAGCTCGGTTATAAGCCATTAATTTCATTGGAACAGGGTTTGTCGCGCCAATGGCAGTGGATTTCGGCAATGGGAAAATGAGAATCGTACGAATGATACCGGCATGTCATGGTTCATCTAGGAGTTTTGAACAAAGGAGTATTCGATGTCGATAAGTAAAGAGTTGTTGGATATTTTGGCGTGCCCCAAGTGTAAAGGGGACATTCATCTAAACGCGGACGGGGATGGCTTGATTTGTGATGCGTGCCGCCTGCTGTATCCCATCAAGGACGATATTCCGGTGATGTTGATCGATGAGGCCACACGACTGTAAATCATGGATCCACGTATTTGGGATAAGGTCTTGGTGGTTCAGACGAGCTTTCTCGGTGATACAGTTCTAACTCTCCCCTTGCTATCCGAAATTAAGCGACGATTCCCTAGCTCGAAGCTCAGCCTTCTTTGCACGTCACTAGGACAGGAGCTTTTGTCGGATTATCCTGCTGTTGATGAAATCATCGTAGACGACAAAAGGAAAACCGACCGAGGATGGATCGGTTTGTGGCGGAAGGCAAAGCTGCTTAGGGGTAGGGGATTTACGATGGCCTTGTGCCCGCATAAATCCTTTCGTAGCGGCTTACTCTTGTTTCTCGCAAGAATACCGTTCCGGGTGGGCTTTGCCCAGAGCAAGACCTCTTTCCTGTTCCATGTGCGAGTCAACCGGGATGCGGAGCGACACGACGTGGATCGTACCCTTTCAATTCTTGAAGGATTAGGGATCCGGACCGAAGAGTGCGAACGCATACTGGATCTGCCGATCAGAGCGGACGCGCGGGAAAAAGTTATCCACCGGTTCCGCTCCCTGGGGGTGGATGCTTCGAAGATAATGGTTGGATTGCATCCAGGTTCCGTTTGGGCCACGAAACGCTGGTCGGCTGAGGGTTTTGCGCGACTTATCGGAATGCTAAAGGAAAGATACCCTTGTGAAATACTTCTATTCGGCGGTCCCGAAGACGCCGAGGTCATTGCCAAAGTCCAAGACCTGTGCGGCGGCTGCGGCGTGAGCTTGGTTGATAGGATTGCACTTCGCGAGCTGCCCGCGGCTTTAAGCTTGTGCAGAGTTCTAGTCACTAATGATAGTGGACCTATGCATATTGCCGTGGCGGAAGGTGTACCGGTGATCGCGATTTTTTGTGCAACAACCCCTGCCCTCGGTTTCTACCCCTACTCATCCAAAGCGGTTGTGTTGGAAAAGGATCTGCCGTGCCGTCCATGCAGCTCCCATGGCGGACGGCGTTGCCCTCTGGGCACTGAAGATTGTATACGCCTTATCGGTCCGGAGCAGGTTTATCGGGCGGTGGAGCGACTACTTGACGCGGCGAGCCCACCGGATCTCGAGGCAGCGAATCGATATTTGCCCCAGTTCGTAATGGTCTGATCCATCCTGTGCCCGAAGAATTGCCAACTTCAACCTGCGTCAAAACAAAGCCCAACGCTTTGACTTGTACCGGATATAGGAAAAGTATGATTTCTCGAGATTGGGCATGGGGGGTTGTTCCTTCGGGATTCAAAAAAGTGGTTGATGGACGCGAGACCCTGATGATCGTCCGAGAGGATGTCGCAGAGTTTCTTACCATCGAGGAATGCACGAAGCGAGGCCATAAAGATGAGAACGAGCCCGCCCCATTTGAGGGAAGAGGAAAAGTAAGGGGGCTTAAGCTTCGCAATGGTGATACGGCGCTGATCCGCCCCTACCAACACGGAGGGTTGTTTCACCATTTGCTGCGTGGGATTTTTTTTACTTGGCCGCCGCGGCCTTTTAGAGAGTTGGCGATCACGGAAGAAGTGCGCCGCCGCGGCATTCCTACCGTCGAGGTCTTTGGTGCTTGCGTGAGGCGTATTTGGGGCCCCTTTTACCGTGGCTGGCTCGTGACACGACTGTTGAATGGCGGAGAGGATCTGTGGACGGCCATTCGCAACGGTCTCGTTCTTCAGACAGGAGCTAAGAAGGTTTTCGACGCGGTGGCAGACAGCCTTCGGGATTTGCATCGAGAAGGTATCTACCATCGGGATCTAAACCTGAAGAATATATTGGTGCGGCGCGAATCCGACGGGGTGAAGGGCTATATCATCGACTTTGACCGGGCTATGCTGTTCTTGGGAGCGGTTCCGCCGACCATGGTGCAGAGAAACCTCGACCGCCTCCTCCGGTCGGCCAATAAGCTGGACCCGAAGCGGCAGTATCTTTCCCCCAATGATTGGAAGGGGTTCATCGATTCATATCATGGGAGCAATGCAGACGAACCTTGAACCAAAGAAGATTCTCGTGGTTCTTCATGGATCCATCGGTGATGTAACCCGGGCATTGCCGCTGGCCAATCTTATTCACCGCGGGTTTCCGAAGGCGACGCTCGCGTGGGCAGTCGAACCGCCTTCTCTGCCGCTGCTGGAACATCATCCCGCCGTGGATGAGGTCATTCTTTTTGACCGTCGCCGCTGGTGGAACCAGCTTGGGCCGTTCCTGCGGAGAATTCGCGCTGGTCATTTCGATTTAGTGTTGGATCTGCAACGCCACTTGAAAAGCGGCATTATCAGTCGCTGGAGCGGGGCTCCATATCGTTTGGGCTTTCATAGGCTTGACTGCAAGGAATTCAACTGGGTTTTCAATAATCTCCACATTCCTGCTGTGGAAAACGGCGTCTCTAAGTTTAACCATTACCTGAAGTTCGCTGAGTACCTTGGTCTGGTGCCCGAGCCGGTGGAGTGGAAGCTTTCGTTGACGAAGGAGGAACAGGCTGGTGTTGATCGCCGTCTGGCAAACGTCCGCAGCGCATTTGCCACGCTCTTTGTCGGCAGTCGGTGGGAGAGTAAGGGATGGTTCCCGGCGCAAATATCGTCTTGCGCGAAACTTATACAGGAGCGTTATGGTCTTAACGTTGTTTTGCTTGGCAGCGAACCGGATGCGACCCTCGCGGGGGAAGTCGAGGTTGCTTGCGGTCAAGGCATCAGTAATTTGGTGGGCCGTACTTCACTCAGGGAGGCGGTAGGGATCATCGCGAGGGCAAAGATCGCAGTGGGACCGGGAGGAGCTAGTGATTCAAGGAAAAGCGGACTGCTCGCCTTGTTACCGTAGGCATTGCCCTATTGGCCGGGTGTGCATGCAATCGATCGATGTCGAAACAATCATGGCAAAGATCGAGATTGGTCTCTCACGCGAGCGGAACGGTGTGCCGGCATATGAGACTCAGCTCTGATTACTCCCAATGCAAAGAGGGAGCATGGTCCCTTTGGATTCTCCGTGAAAAATGGCAGGCAGAGCTTTGGCAAGTCGTCTTGGCGCTTATAGAAAAGCAACCATCTTCAAAGCACCCGCAAACGCTGCAAGTAAAAGCTCCTTTTGGAGCGGGTGATGATACGCTTTTCTTGAAAATATTTCACGGTCCCTCCGGCATGCGCATCCTTAAGGATATCTTTCGAGACTCAAAGGCGCTTCGCTCTATGCGCCAAGCGGCAGCCTTGGCACGGTTCAATTTCAACGTCCCGATCACTGTGGCTGCTGGAGAGAAGAGGGAGCATGGCTTATTGCGGAAAGCATTCGTCTTGACCCTAGAAGTGAAGGGTCAATCGTTACCGGCGTTCCTTAGACGACACGGCTTGGGTGTCGAAAGCATGTCATTTTGTGAGAAACGAAACGGTTTGAAGCAATTAGCACTGGAAGTTCGACGTTTACACCAGCTGGGTTTCGTGCACGGCGACCTTGTACCAACTAACATTTTTGTGTCCCGAAGCGCTGGGAAGGGAAGCCAGTTGTTTTTCATGGACAATGATCGCACCCAGCGGTATCCGAAATGGATTCCTCACGTTCTTTGGCGGCGTAATCTGATACAGTTAAATCGTATTCCGCTCCCTGGCATAACGCTTCAAGACCGCGTGCGGTTCCTGAGCCATTACCTCGGATTAAAGGAATGGGGAAACAAGGAGCGACGCCTGCTTTCTTGGTTGGAGCGCAAGACCCGTCAACGGCGTAAAGAGTGTGACTCGGTGGATGTAAACGGCAGCTTCAGACAATTGATGAGGTGGCATGGCGAACTTACATAGAACCCTTGTATCCATGACGTCTAAGTATTCGACCGCTGCCGCCTGGCACTTTTTGATTCTCGGGTGCGTATGCGGGATCGTATTCTTTGCCAATCTCGGAGGTATACCCTTTTATGACAAAGGTGAGCCCCGCGAAGCTCTAGTGGTGCGCGACATCGTCTTGAATGGAAACTGGATTTTTCCATTGAAACTTGGACAGCAGATTCCATCAAAACCGCCCCTGTTCCATTGGGTCGGGGCCTTCACTTCTTTGCTCTGGGGTCAAATGACGGAAGCAACGGTTCGTTTTCCGTCGGCGCTCTTTGCGAGTCTTGGAGTGTTTCTCGTGTTCTACTTAGGGAGGAAGCTTTATGATCCTCTAACCGGCTTATTCGGGGGGCTGATCTTGGCGACCTTCATCATCTATCAGGCGGGGGCCGTGGAGGCTCGGGTCGATATGACACTGACTTTCTGGCTTACCTTAACGTTGGTGCTTTTTTATGGACTTTATCGGGGTTTGTTCAAAAACATTCTTTGGGAATACGTGTTTTTTCTTGCGGCGGGAATTAGTGTGCTTGCCAAAGGTCCCGTAAGTCTGGTTTTGTGCACGCTGATTATCGCGTTGTTTCTCGCCGCGAAAAGAAGATGGGATTTGTTTTGGAAGCTCGGTTTGCACCCCGGCGTTATTCTTGCCGTTGCGGTATTTTCCCTATGGTATGGCAGCGCATTATGGATCGGCGGGGAAAAGTTTTTCGGTTTACAGTTCATTAAAGAAAACGTTGCGCGTTTCTTCGTCTATGGCGAAGGCGGAACAGGCCATCAGAAGCCGGTCTATTACTTCATTCCTTATTTGTTTACACTAGGTCTACCGTGGACGCTCTTGTTGCCGTTTGGTCTTTTTGATTACTTCCGGTGGAAAAACTTCAAAGATGATCGCGACCTTTTTTTAGGGATTTGGGTGGCCGTCATATTTGTCTTTTTCTCTCTATCCGCAGGCAAGAGACCCCCTTACATTTTGCCGTTGTATCCGCCATTGGCGTTATTGATAGCGGTTGGAGTCCGGAGGTGGCAGCTAGGATTGCATGCCCGGCCAGGGGGGCTTCGGATCGCGGCTTGGTTTGCGGCCGTGATTGGCGCGGTGATTTTGCTTTCGGCGCTGAGCGGCCTAATCGGGCAAGATCCGTTTTGGCCTTTTCATTTCATTGAGTCTCAATTGAAACCAAGTGATCTTCAGCAGTTTCAATTAATCCGTGAAGTGATTGGCGCCAACGGAATGCTGGTCTCTGTCTTTTTATTGGTGTCGGCTCTGCTTTGGTTTCTGACAGCGCGGAGTTTGTTGAGGTGCAAGTGGACCTCATTGGTGGCTAACCTGACTGTGGTCTCGGTGGTGTCCTGTGTCATGATTCAAAGGGCATTGATGCCCGCCGTAGCAAGTGAGCAGAGCTATAAATCCTTCGTCGAGGCCGTAGAGCGGAATCATAACGGTAGTCGAACCACGTACGTGTTTCCCAAAGGATTGGATTACACGTCCATTGTTTTTTATGGCGGCGAGAGTTTTCAATTATTATCCGAAGACGCCAGGGTACTGATCGATAAGCTTGAGCGGACTGGGGACTATGTCATCGTTGGTGAAAGGGAATCGAAAGCAGTCGTTCCGTTTTCTAGTCTATCCTTTGCACCGTTATTGCGCAGTAAAGGAAGAGGTCCGGATCGCGATAACCCTTTAATTTTGGTTCGCGGCGCCAAGGGTTAAGGCAATGTTCTCATGAAAATCGCGCTCGCCCATAAGCGGTTAGATAGAAGGGGCGGGACCGAAGCAGATTTCTATAGAACCGCAAGTGGGCTGAGGGATCTCGGCCATGAGGTCCATCTGTTTTGTAGCGAATTTGCAATCGATCCGCCGCTGGGGACACACGCGCACTGGATACCCGTCGTTCCGCTAGGCCGCACCGCGCGACTGTGGAGTTTTGCCAAGGTCGCTCCCAAGATAATCCGTCCGTACTCTTGCGACCTGGTTGTGAGCTTCGGGCGAATGATCTGTCAAGACGTTCTTCGCAGCGGTGGCGGTTCGCATCGGGCGTTTTTGCAGAAGTTGGGTGAGGAGGGTGGGTTACGTCGCCGTATATGGCATGACTTGAGCCCGTACCACCGGAGTCTTCTTGCTTTAGAACGACGCCAATTTCAACCGGGTCATTACAAACGAGTCCTCGCTGTATCCGAGGAGGTCAAGCGAGAATTGTTGGCTACCTATGCTATCCGCGAAGACAGAATTTCTGTGATTCATAACGGCGTCGATGAGAAACGATTTCATTTCAGCCTACGCGATAAATTTCGTACACTGATAAGAGAACAGTGGCACATTCCATTGGATGCGCCTACGGTATTATTCGTTGGCAGCGGCTTTCGCCGGAAAGGCTTGGATCGTTTACTGAAAGCATGGAATTCTCCGCAAATGAAAGACGCGTATCTCGTCGTGGTTGGCGATGACGCGCAGCGGGCTAAATATCAAGCACTGGCGGAGAGGCGAGCCAAGGGGAAAGTTATCTTCGTCGGAAGACGCGACGACGTCGAGAGCTATTACGGCGCAACCGATCTGCTGGCGCTGCCGGCAGTCCAAGAGGCTTTTGGCAATGTGGTCTTAGAGGCCTTGGCAGCGGGATTACCCGCAGTGGTGAGTCCGGTCGTCGGCGCGTCCGAGATTCTCAAGGGTAGATTGGCGGAAGGGATCGTCGCCCATCCAGAGGATCCGAAAGAACTGGCAGCGAAGTTGTTGGCAATGCTCGAGCGAGGCCGCAATACGAATTTTTCCGCGGCAGCGAGAGAGCTGGCTGAAGCGTATTCGTGGAGCAACCATTTTAATAAGTTAGACATGTTTCTTAAAGAGACTATTGAACAGGATGGTTGTGCATCATCATCGTGAATTTGTCTTGGAAAGGCGCGGATCGTTATCGCTACACGTGGTACGAACTCTAACCAAAGACCTAATGCGTAACCTTGCGCCCGATCCAGATCATTTGTTTGACCAGCCTGGATGCGAGATCATTAAGGACCAGAAAAAGATTAAAGTTGCGCGCGTCAACATCGAAATCCAAGGAAACGTGAAAAGGGTCTATCTCAAACGTTACAATTCCTTTTCTTGGCGCTATCGATTCGGATCCCTGTTCCAGGAGTCCGGAGCTCTAAAATCACTTAACGGAGCAGCTATTTTGTCTGAATCCGGCATCCGGACAGCACGTCCATTGGCCGCAGTGGACTCAAGGTCATGGGGAATGTTGAACCGAAGCTTTTTTTTATCGGAGGAGATCGCAAACGGGAAGACCGCGGACGCGTATTGGCGGGAAGAACTCCTGACTATAAAAGGGAAAGACGGAACGCAGCGACGCAAGCGGTTCTTACAAGGAATCGGAGAGTTGTTTCGTTGCCTGCACCAGCAAGACGTCTATCATAATGATCTCAAGGACGCCAATATTCTCGTGCGGCCAGATTTTAGCGCGGCCGGCGAGCACTTTTATCTTCTCGATCTGGAGGGCATTCGCCGATATCGAAAGCTAAATCGGCGGCGGCAGACTAAGAATCTGGTTCAGTTAAACCGCACGCTGGGCAAATATCTCCGGGCGACAGAGAAGCTGCGCTTCCTTGAGAGTTATTTGGGTCCATTGTTTTCAAATCGAATCGATAAGAGAGATTGGGTTGCAAGCGTTCTCAGACAAAGCGGCCGGTTAGATCGCCTTCGAAACATCGAGGTTTCGCCCATCGCAATACCAGGTAAAGCGTCGCCTGAATCCTGAACCCTGCAATAGGATGGACGACTCCTTCGAACTTTCCGCGCGGGTGTGGCCGCTGAAGATGCGACTTGCTCGCGCAGTCGTGGGGCGACATCATGGTATCGTTTGTGGCAGATTCTGAACATGATTCGGTTTAGGTTTTAGATGGCCTTCAAGTTTCAGCGCTTGGAAATCCCGGATGTGATCTTGATTGAAGCTCAGGCTTTCGAAGATCAGCGTGGCCTATTCATGGAGAGCTATAAGCGATCTGACTTCTCGGCTAATGGGATCCATGATATCTTTATGCAGGACAACTATTCTCATTCGCTTCGAAGAGTTCTCCGAGGCCTGCACTATCAAAAACATCCCAAGGTTCAGGCTAAACTCGTAACTGTTTTGCGAGGCGAAATCTTCGACGTTGCGGTGGATATCCGCCGCGGTTCCCCGACTTACGCGCGATGGGTAGGAAAGGTACTCTCTGCCAAGGATTGTCGCCTGCTTTATATCCCGGTGGGCTTTGCTCACGGTTTCTGCGCGCTGAGCGAAGAAGCCGATGTCCTTTATAAAGTTACGGCAGAATATGCTCCGGAGCTTGATCGCGGTGTCATTTGGGACGACCCCGAGATCGGTATTCGTTGGCCCGTCAACGATCCGACGGTTTCGCCGAAGGATGCCGAGCTTCCGCCACTTCGTTTAGCCGACAACGATTTTCTATACGAGCGAAGAAGCCCGTGAAAAACATCTGGCTCGCGAGCGATTGTTACTTTGCAGGGTGCCACTGGAGGAGACCCTAAACGTGACGCGCGTCGCTGTCATCGGTAGGATGGGCCAACTGGGAACGGATCTCGTAAATGTCTTGGTGGAAGCCGGCAGTTATGAAGTCTTCGGACTCAGTCATCAGGAAATCGAGTGCGCCGATCCTGCTTCGGTAGAAAAGACATTGAAAACGGTGCGCCCGGACGTCGTGGTTAATTGTGCCGCTTTTGTCCGGGTTGACGATTCTGAAGACCGTGCAGACGAAACCTTTCGCGTAAACAGCCTGGGTGCCCTCAATGTGGCACGGGCTTGCGCGGAGATCGATGCACTCTGTGTTTACATCAGCACCGATTACGTCTTTGACGGCGAAAAGGGATCTCCGTATATGGAGAGCGACGCCCCGCATCCGATCAACGTTTATGGAGTCTCAAAACTCGGGGGAGAATATCTCGTTCAAGAGGCTTGCCCCCGTTGGCTTATCGCGCGGATGGCGAGCCTGTTTGGAAAGGCGGGCTCCAGCGGCAAGGGTGGAAATTTCGTGGAAACGATCTTGGCCAGAGCGAAGGCCGGCGAACCACTGAGATTAGTCGACGATATAAGAATGTCGCCCACTTACACCCGAGACGCGGCCCAGGCCTTAGAAAGACTCCTTCGGGAAAGCACTCTAGGACTTTTTCATTTGGTGAATGCCGGTAATTGCACCTGGTACGAGTTCGCCTGCAAAGCTCTGGAAGTGGTAGGCATGGGCAACAGAATAGAACCCGTATCGTCTTCAAACTACCCGATGAAGGCGCGCCGGCCTAAAGACTCCAGCTTGGAAAGTACCAAACTCGGTCTTTCTCTGAAAGAATGTCTTCGCCCTTGGCATGAAGCTTTGAGGGCCTATTTGACGGAGAAGGGTCATCTCTCTTTTCACGGCTAGAGATTCTTCATTGTATAAATTTCAGTGGTTGGTTTGGACGAAATATGTTATACCCGAGACCTACGTTTGAAAATGATTTAGCCTTTTCAGAATCTCCGCAAAATCACTCATGAAT
>WNGE01003702.1_pt2 | contig 22662 bp, 20 predicted proteins | sample 5400651 | NCBI WGS metagenome assembly WNGE01 (sample SAMN13153370, study PRJNA577476) | soil metagenome | isolation source: 60 cm soil or saprolite under grassland replicate 2 | place: USA:California | collected 2016-06-15
GCGCATGAACCTGACGCCCGAGCAAGCGTCGCGGACCGAGTCGCCGGAGTTTGTCGGCCGCGCCGTCGCGGCCCTCGCCGCAGACGAGGGCGTGCTCGCGAGATCAGGCGACGTCTTCACGACGCCGCAGCTAGCGCGCGAGTACGGGTTCACGGATGTCGACGGCAAACAGCAGTCGCCGTTCTGGGACGAACACTGGTCAACGCCTCCAGCACGCGAAACGTGAACCGCAGGTTCGATTCCTGCCCACGCGGACCGCAATCCGTACAGCTACCATTTGCAGGGAAGTTTTGCGACTGAGCGCCGGTCGAAGCAAGGGAGGTGGCCAGCAGGACCGCGTCCGTGACGACGAAGCAGGCATAGGTTCAAACGCTCGGCGGCAAGCGGGCCTATGTCAGGGCTACCTGCGCCGGATCTACAAGGTTCTTGTCAGGTCCGAGCCCGAAGAATCAGATCACGTGCCTGAGCAGGATGTCCGCCGTCGTCGCCTCGGTCATCGCCGCGCTGTCGGCCTTCGCGGCCGTAGTCAGCGTCCTCCTCTACGCGTACTTCGGCCGGCGTTCGGAGCTGGCCACTGCCAGCGAAGAGGCGCTCGCCCTTGCCGAAACCCGGCGCCAGGTAATCGGCGACCTTCGAGGGCGTTTGGAGTCGCTCGAGAGACGCCACGAGCGCACGAAGGCGAAATGTGAACGACGTATCCGTGAGCTGCAGACGGCACTCGACAAGACGCGGATCCAAGCGCGTGAAGAGGCGTACCGGACGCAGCACTTCTACGCTGTCGCGCTCTCTGACCTTCTGAACGACGTGTGCGGCGACCTCGAGCGGATTCCGCCTGACGTGGAGGCGGCGCTCGTCCGCATCCGTAAGCTGCTCTCAGGTGAGCGCCCGGCAGCCTAGCGACGGGCTGCTGTCAAGGTCACGCTTGCGCGGTCGCGCTGCGCGTGACCCAGCTCTTGTTGCGCACTGTGAACAGAGCCCAGAGGTTCAGCCAGTACAGGCAGCCCTCGTAGAAGAACATGTAGAGGAAGAGGCCGAGCAGCTTGTCGCGCGCCCGGAGCGGCACGAAGATGTAGCGGATCAGGAGCAGCACGACCCAGCCGGGCAGGATCGCCGTCACGAAGAGAGCCGGATTCGTGATCACGAGCACCACGAGGCCGACGCGCAGCCCGAAGGCGAGGAACGGCGCGCTCAGGTCCCAGAGGAGAATCTGCAGCCACAGAAGCTTCTTCACACGCCAGGCATACGACAGCGTGTAGAGCGACTCGCGGATGAAGCCGCGCTTCCAGCGCCGCTGCTGACGCAGGAAGCCGCGGACGGTGGCCGGCGTCTCGGTCCAGCTGACGGCCTCATCGACGTAGACGACGTCGTAGCCGCGCTTCAGCACGAGGTTCGTCAGGTGGCGATCCTCCGAGTGCGTGCAACGCTCGCCGAGGAACCTCTGGCCGGCGAACTCGTCGATCACCTCGCGCAGCAGCGGCGCCTTGTACGCGGCGAGGCAGCCGCTGCAGCACACGACGCTGCGGATCACCGACTGCGCCTGCTTGTAGATGTTGAGCCCAACCCAGTAATAGGTGCCGATCATCCGCGTGAGGAGGTTCTGCCGCTCGTTCAGCAGCAGCACATTGCCGGTCGACGCGCCGATCCTCGGCGAGAGCAGCGGCTCCACGACGCGGACGAGTGCATGCGGCGCAAGGAGCGTGTCGCTGTCGATCGTGACGACGAACTCGACGTCGTCGTCGAGCATGTTCTTCGTCGCGTGGTGAAGCACCTCGCGCTTCCCCGCGTTGGCGGGGAACACGTACACCTCGATCGGCAGCTCCTGCTCGAGCTCGCGGAGGCGCCGCTCGACACCGTTCGTCGAGCCGTCGTCGACGACGATCACCTGCTTGTTGCCGTAGGCGGCGATCACCGTGCGGATCGATTCCTCGACGAGCTTCGGGTCTTCGTTGTAACACGGGATCAGCACGGCGATCTTCTCGCCGCCGTAGGCCGGATACCGCCGCGGCCGCACGTCGTGGACGAGCAAGAGCGAGAACAGGTACCAGGTGTAGACGACCAGGACGCCGAGGTAGGCGAGCGTGAAGTGCTGCCAGAAGCTCGCGCTCGTCAGGAACTGGGAGCCGAAGAGCGCGCCCGACGCGACAAAGACGCAGATGAGCGCTGCGTACAGCGCCGCGTGGACGCGCTCCGACCGGGTCATCTCAGCTCAGCTCAGCTGCGCGTCGAACGGGAGGTAGAAGACGTGCTTTTCCTTGACGAACCTGCACGTCACGTCGCCGAGCAACAGATGGAGATCGTGGTCGTTCGCGCCTGCGACCGTCACGAGGCCGGTCGCCACGCCGTCCAGCGTGACCGTCATCCAGCCCACGTCGTACCGGGCCTGGAGCAGCACGAGTTGCGCGCTGTTGACGGAGCAGACTTCTTTCTTGCTGCCGGACTGAATGACGACGCGGGGCTGGTCCGAGCGCAGTTGGTCGGCCGCGCCCGCGTAATCCGGCTTGGACGGCGCCGCGTTGGCCACCACCGTGACGGTGAAGAGCGAGAGTGCAGTGGCGATCGTCAGCCACGTCATGGTCAGTTTCAGGCGGCTGCGTGAGCCGCGTTTTCGGGCCGCAGTCCGTGTCGCCGCCGCAAAGCGAGGCTGTTGAACGGACATGTCCCTCCTAATGGGTTGGTCTGGTGTGTGACCTCCCATCGGCGGGTGAGCGACCCGTCTACTCCCTCAATCTGACCATGTTTTCAGCAGTTTTTTTCTATGTAAAGCTACTCAGCCGACCCCAGGGGACGGCGCGTGCTCGCCCAGGAAGTCATGGCTGACGATCTGCTGTCTCACGGCCTCCTCGCCGATGTAGCACTCCCACTCGCGTCCGTCGCTCCTCAGGGAGCGGCAGCCGCCGTTCACCCTCTTGTTCGCGTCCACCGTCGGCTCCACGGTCCCCTTCCAGTCGCTGAGCGCGTTGGCCGGCGCGTGCGCGAGCACGCAGTGGTACTCGACGTCCTGGGTGACGACGGTGCACGAGGGCTCCGTCCCGGCAAGCCAGAGCGACCCTGCGGGAAGGCTCGCGGCGACGTCCCCGCCGCTGATCAGCCTCACGGCTGCGACGCTCGCTCCGGTCAGGACGACGATCGCGGAGACGGCGGCGGCAAGCACCACGAAACGCCGCGACCGGCGCGCGTGCAGATCGCGCGCTGCCGCCTGCTCCAGCGCGTCGCCCAGCCTTGCGAGGTGCGGAACAGGTTCCGTCATTTCGAAGCCTCCAGTGGATTCGTGAATCGTTTGCGCAGCGCGGCCAGGCGGCGCGAGACGCGAACAACGTGCTGCACGCGGCGTCGTTCCGAGCGCGTCCGCGACGCCGTCGTAGTCGAGGTCGGCGACGACTCGCAGGCGGATCGCTTCCCGCTGGCTCTCGGGCAGATCGTCGAACGCCTCGTCGAGACCCTCGAGCCAAACGTCCGCAGGGTCGACCTGCGCAGGCTCGCTGTCGAGCCGCTCGAAGACGCCGAGCCGCTCGCACGCCGACCGTTCGAGCGTCTGACGACGCACCGACGCCAGCAACACGTGCCGTGCGATCGCGAAGAGCCACGGCCCCGCCGACCCGGCAGCCTCGTCGCGGAACCGTGCCCGCGAGAGCCACGCTTGCGCGAACGTTTCGGCCGTCAAATCGTGGGCCGCGTCGGGATCGCGCGTGCGCCCGAGGTGGAAACCGTGCACGCCTTCCGCGTAGCGCTCGTATAGCTCCCGAAACGCGCCGGGGTGGCGCTGGGCCTCCCGAAGAAGCATCGCGTCGCTCTTCAATGGCCCGCCGTCGTCATCGCTCTCTGGATAGATGTCGCGAACGGCGCGAAATGTTACGGCGCCCGGACGCGCGTCACCGCGGCCTGAAGAGGTGACTCTCTACGTCGGCCCGCGGCAGCTCGACCACGAACGTCGCGCCGGCGCCCGGCGCCGAGCGGACGTCGAGCCGACCGCCCATGCGCTGCACGAGCTCGCGCGAGATGTAGAGGCCGAGCCCGGTGCCTCCCTGGGTCCTCGTCAGCTCCGGCCCGGAGCGGTAGAACTTCTCGAAGATCCGCTGCTGCTCGGCGAACGGGATGCCGGGGCCGGAGTCGGCGACGAGGATGAGGATGGCGCCGTTGTCCGGCTCGACGCGGACGCTCACCGGGCCGTCGCCGCCGTATTTGACCGCGTTGTCGAGGAGGTTGACGAGCACCTGCTGGATCCGGTCGCGCGCGCCCGACGCCGTGCCGACCTCCGGCGCGACCTCGACCGTGACGTCCGCCGCCGGCGGGAGCTGCGGCCGCATCGCTTCGACGGTCGAGCGCGTGAGCTCGCCGAGGTCGACCGCTTCGGACTCGACGGCAAGGGTGCCGCGGTCGAGTTGCGTCGCAAGCAGCACCGCCTCCGTGATCTGGCCGAGTCGCGCCGCCTGGCTCGCGACCATCTCCAGCATCTCCTGCTTTTGGCTCGGCGTCAGCTCGGCGTCGCGATGGAGCAGCGTCTCGGCCGCGCCGTAGACCGCCGCCATCGGCGTTCGCAACTCGTGCGAGATCGTCGCGATGAAGTCGCTCTTCTCGTCCTCCAGGCTCCGCTCGGCGGTCAGGTCGCGGAACGCGTAGACGATCCCGTCCGGGATGCTCACCGCGACGAACGACAGCCAGAGGTCGCGCGAGCCGACGCGTGTCGGGAGCGTCGCCGCCTGCGCCGCCGCGCCGTGCTCGACGACGGGGACGCGCGCGACGAGCGCATCCCACTCCGGGAACACCTCGAACACCGGCCTGTTGCACGCGTCGTCGGGGGCCATTCCCGTCACGAGGGCCGCGGCGCGGTTCCACAGACGAACAGTGCCTCGGTGGTCGACGAGGAAGATGCCGTCGCCGACGGCGTCGAGGACGTTCGCGGCCTGCTCGGACGGCGTCGAGGACGTTCGCGGCCTGCTCGCGCTCCGCCGCGACCGCCAACGCTGCAGCCTCGGCGGCTTCGAGCCGCCGCTGCTCCTTCTGCAGACGCGCGTTGCGGACGGCCGCCGCCATCTGCTGGACGAGGCCGTCGACGAGGTCGAGCTGCTCGAACGAGTACTGGGCGCTGTTGCTCATCACCTGGACGACGCCGACGACCTTGCCCTCGTGCTTGACCGGCACCATCATCGCGGCCTGGCTCCCGGGTGGTCCCGACTCGGGAACCTTCCGGACCTTGCTTTCGCGGTCCACGTCGTAGTACGTGCCGCCCGGGCGTTGCACGACCTCCGCGACGTCGTTGAAGAGCAGCGGCTCGCCGTTGACGATCACGCGGCTCTGCATGCCGCCGCCCTCGCGGTTCAGCGGCAGAATCGGGAAGACCGAGGTGTCGAGACGGTTGCCGTCCGACCAGGCGTAGTCGCAGCGGATGAGGCCCTCGCCGTCGTCGTACGACGAGACGAGCACGCCGTCGTGGGGAACGAGCTCGGCGAGCAGGTCGTGGAATCGGTCGTGGACGCGATCAGGCTCGAGCGTCTCGCCGAGCGTCCGGGCGGCGTCGAGCAGGAGCTGTGCGACCCTGGCCTTCCGCTCGAGCCCCCCCTCGTTCACGCTTTGACGGTACCTCAGGCACCGCGCGGGTCAAAGTCAGCGCGTGATCACTGGGTCGTGCTCACCCGCCACAGCTCTCCGTCATCGGAGTTCGAGATCCAGGCGTCGCCCGCCGCGGAGGCGATCGCGAGCGGTGCCTTGCCGACCGCGAGCGTCGCGCGCACGGTGTTCCCTGCCGGATTGACGATCGAGATCGTGCCGTCGTCGATGTTCGGAACCCAGAGCTCGCCCTTGATCCACGCCGAGCCGAGCGGGTTCGCACCGACGGGGATCGTCGCGACGACCGTGACGGCAGCCGGATCGACGCGTGTGATCTTCCCCGTCTCGCTCGAGATCCAGAGCGCGTCGGGCGACGGCGTGATCCAGTCCGCCTTGGCGATCGTGATCCGCTTGGTGACCTTGTTCGTCTTCACGTTGATGCGGACGAGCGTGCCGCGCCCGAGGTCCGCGACCCAGATCGAGCCGAACGCGTAGACGACCCCGTTCGGCGTGGTGCCGACCTTGATCTTCGCGGTGACGCGATTCTTCTTCGGGCTGACACGGCGCACGGTGCCGTCTGCCTCGCTGGTGACCCAGACGCTGCCGGCGCCGAAGGCGACCCCGTACGAGTTGAAGCCGATCTTGATCTTCTTGACCACCTTGTTCGTGCGTGGGTTGATCCGACCGAGCGTGTTCAACGAGCGATCGGCGATCCACACGCTGCCCGCGCCGTAGGCGATGCCGAACGGCCGCGTCGCAAACGGGATCCGGCGGACGACGGCGTTCGTGCCGGGGTTGACGCGCACGACACGGGCGAGGGCGAGGTCGGACGTCCAGACGGAGCCCGCAGCCGAGAGCACCATGCCGGACTCCGCCCCGACCGGAATCTTCGCGATCGGCGTCACCGGCGGGGCCGCCGACGCGCAGACGGCCGCGACGCAGGCGGCGACCAGCGCGAGTGCGGGAACCGCCCGCCGGCTCATACGGACACCTTCGTCAGCGTGCCGCGGTCGTAGTTCGTGAACCACGCCGCACCGTCGCCGTCGCCCACACTGCGCCGTCGCCATAGGCGAGCCACCAGCTCTCGATCACCGAGTAGGCGGGCTTGAAGGGGGCGTTGAGCTTGGTCGAGGCGAGCACGGCGCCCGACGCGGGGTCCACCTTCAGGATCCGCGACGGTCTCTCGCTCAGCACCCAGAGCAAGCCGGCGCCGTACGCGATCCCGGCCGCAACCGCGCCGTCGACGTGGAGCCTCTTCGGAGCAGCGGTCGCGACGTCGATCCGGGTGACGTCGGCGCCGAGAAGCCGAATGTCCAGACCGCGCCGCCGCCGGCGACCAGGCCGCCGGGGCGCGTGCCCGCTGCGATCGTCACCGCCGGCGTGCCGGGTGCGGTATCGACGCGCGCGACGGTGCCGCCCGCGTCCGACGCGCTCCAGACGGCTCCGCCGGCGGCCACGGCGGCGTCCAGGAATCCTGCGCGACCGGCCGCGGGAACGCCGACGCGCGTCTTGCCGGTGACGGTCCCCGCCGTCGGGTCGACGCGGGCGAGCTCCCCGGTCTCGGTGAGAGGAACCCAGACGCTGCCGCCTTCGACGGTGGGGACGCCCGCGCCGCCTCCGACCTGGAGGGCGGTGCCGGAGGCGAGCGCGGGATAGGGAATCGTGATCGCGATCTTGACCGTGACGACTCGGCTCAATGCGCCCCGGCGTGGGACCGCGCGCACGCGCAGCACGTGCGAGCCGGGTGCCAGCCGCTCCGAGTAGCGCGCCGAACAGAAGTGGAGAGCCTTCGAATCGAACGCGCAGCGAAACGAGACGGCGTGCGCGGCGCGGAAGCGATAAACGGGCTGCTCGTCGCTCGTCGTACGCGGTCCGGTCACGGTCGGCGCGCCGACCGGCGGACCGACGGCGACTGCGCCGAGCAGCAGGCCATACTTGACCGGCGCCAGGAAGCCCGCAAGCACTAGAACAACCTTGTAGCACAAATGTACGACAAGATTGCATTAGTGGCTCGTACCGGTCCACCAACAGTTCTGTTCGAGGTCTTCTGGACGCACCAGAAACGCGAGCGCCTGATCGAGACCGCGCTGGCGGGCACCGACCTCCCGCCGGAGGACTACCCCCTCTACGTGCTGATCGGAGCCGAGGGCCCGTGGACGCCGACGGGGCTCGCGGCGAGGCTCGGCATGCCGCTCTCGACGGTCATCTTCCGCGTCAAGCGAATCGAGCGGCGCGGCCACGCCGAGCGCGTGCCGAATCCCGACGACGGACGGTCCTTCCTGATCCGGCTCACGCCCAAGGGCAAGCGGCTGCTCGACCGCGCGCGGCCCGCGTTCCGCGACTACGCAGAGGCGGTCGAGACGCGGCTGGGACGCAAGCGCGTCACCGCGCTGCGCACCGCGCTGATCGAGCTGCGGCAGGCGATCGACGACGAGCTCGCCGGGCGCGAGACCGACGCGCCGGCTCGCCGCGTTATGTGATTCTCGGCAACCCGTGGTGGACTACGTCCGCAGCCTGAACCCGCAGCTGCCGCGGCCGGTCTGGGTGCTGCAGGTCGGCGGCCTGACGAACGCCTTCGGGAACGGCATCGTCCTGCCGTTCCTCATCATCTACCTGCACAACGTGCGCGGCATCCCGCTCGGGCTCGCCGGGCTCGCGGCTGCGGTCAACTCGGCGGCCGCGTTCTGCTCGGGCTTCGTCGCGGGCTCGCTCGCCGACCGCATCGGCCCGCGCCGCGTACTGATCGGCGCGCTGGTCGTGATGGCGGTCGCGATCAGCCTCTTTCCTCTGATCCGCACGGCGTGGGACGCGTATCTGCTGAACGTGCTCCTCGGCTCGGGCAGCGGCTCGTTCTGGCCGAGTCAGTCGAGCATGCTCACCGGGCTCGCGCCGCCGACCACACGCCACTCGGCGTTCGCGATCCAGCGCCTGACGATGAACCTCGGCGTTGCGCTCGGCGGCCTCACCGGCGGCTTGATCGCGCGCGTCGCGCACCCGAGCTCGTTCACCATCCTCTTCCTGCTCGATGCGGCGACGTTCCTCGGCTACGCAGTCGTCACCGCGACGTTGCCGTCACCGTTGTGGGGCAGCGAGAAGACGCGCGGCCGCTACGCGGACGTCGTGAAGGACCGGCCGTTCATGCGCTATGTCGCGCTCAACGCAGCGTTCATCACGATCGGCATGGCGGTGATCATCGAGCTGCTGCCGCCGTATGCGAAGAACGTCGCGGATGTGAACGAGCGCGAGATCGGCTTGCTGTGGATGTTCAACGCGCTCGTGGTCGTGCTGGCGCAGTTACCCATTGCGAAGCTCGCGGAGGGGCGCAGCCGTATGCGCGCGCTCGCGTTGATGGGTGCGATCTGGGCAGGCTCGATGCTGCTCATCGGCGGTTCCGGCCTGTGGTTGCGGGCGACGAGCGCGTTCGCGCTGATGGGCGTCGCGGTCGTCGCGTTCGCGATCGGCGAATGCCTGCACGGCATCGTGCACGGGCCTCTGACCGCGGACCTCGCTCCGCCGGCGCTCGTCGGCCGCTACATGGCATTCGGCAGCCAGTCGTGGCAGATCGGCTGGATCATCGGGCCTGCCGCGGGGGGCTTCGTCCTCCAGCACGCGCCGAACGCCCTGTGGCCCGCCGCGGCCGCGCTCAACATCGTCGCGGCGTTGTCCGCGCTGGCGCTGGAGCGACACCTGCCGCGCTCCGTGGCGCGCGCGCCTTCGCGCATCGAACCGGTCGAGGTTGGCTTGTGAGGATGGCGGGGTAGGATGGCGAATATGGCGGTTGTGTCCACGATCGACGACCCGCCCAGTCCCGGTGCCGAGCCTGCCCCGGATCAGAAGCCCCCGCCGCTCGCGCGACGCGGCGGCCGCTACGCCTGCTGAGAGGCAGCGGCCCAGCGAGCTCGACTCGAGCGGGCTGACGTGGATCCACGTCGACGCGCCGACGAAAGAGGAGGCCGAGGAGCTCGCCGAGCGGTTCGGGTGGCACGCGCTCGACGTCGAAGACGTCCTCTCGAAGCGCCAGCGGCCGAAGGTCGACGACTATGTCGAGGAGGGCTACCTCTTCGCCGTCCTGCACTTCCCCGTGTACGACAGCTCGATCGGCCGGCTGAACGCCGCCGAGCTCGACCTCTTCCTCGGGCCCGACTACCTCGTGACCCTGCCGACCGTCGAGTTGCTGCCCGTGACGCGGCTCTTCCGCCGCTGCACCGAGGACGACGAGCTGCGCGAGCGCCTGTTCTCGCTGGGTTCCGGCCGACTGCTCTACGAGGTGCTCGACGACCTCTTCGATTACTGCTTCCCGATCCTCGACAAGATCGGCCACAAGCTCGACGTCATCGAGGACGACGTCTTCGAGGGCCGCTCCGAGGAAGTCGTGCGCGACATCTCCAACGTCAAGCAGGAGATCATCAGCTACCGCAAGATCATCAAGCCGGAGCGGCCGACGCTGCGCCTGCTCGAGCGCCATGTCGAACGGTTCCTGCCCGAGGAGCTCGAGCTCTACTTCGACGACCTCGTCGACGCGGCCGAGCGGATCTGGGACCAGCTCGACAACTACAAGGAGATCGTCGAGGCGCTCGAGGACACGAACGAGTCCGTGATCGCGCATCGGCAGAACCGCGTGCTGCAGATCCTCACGATCTTCAGCGTCGTGCTGCTGCCGCTGACGCTGATCTCGGGCATCTTCGGGATGAACGTGAACTTCCCCGGCTACGGCACCGCGGAGGCGTTCTGGGTGGTCGTGGGCGTGATGGCGGTGACGATCATCGGGATGGTCGGCTTCTTCCGCTGGAAGCGCTGGCTCTAGGCGCTTTAGAGCCCTACGCCCCCGCCACCGGCTGCGCGACCAGGACCGTGCCGTAGCCGCTGCGGCTCGGGCTGTAGCGGATCGTTCCCAGGAACGACGCACGCGCGCGCCAGCGTCCCGGTGCGGGCGGCGTCCACGAGAACCCTCCGCCGGCGTGCAGCCGGACGGTGTGGTGGAAGTGCCAGCCGCCGATCGTGTCGAAGCGGTCGACCTCGACTTCGACCACGCCTCCATCGGGCGGCGGCGAGATCGCGATCGTGAAGCTGACGGAGGATCCCGGTGAGACTTGCGCCGACGATGCCGTGATCGTCGTCGTCGTCACCTGGCGAACGACGAGCACCAGTCGATAGGCACCGCCCGGCGCGCCCGGTGACGCGCGAACAGCTGCGACGTAATGGCCGAGCCCGAGCGTGCGATCAACCTCGCCGACCCCTGAGCTGAGCTGGGCACCCCCGAACGTCAAGAGCGCGATCGAGAACGCGCTACCTCCTTCCAGGCGGAGGCGCACGTCGCTGAGCGCCGTGACGTCGAAGTGGTACAAGTCGACGACGTCCCCGGCGCCGGGTGCGAGCGCGCCCCGGGCCGTCGCGAGGTTCGCGAGCGGAAGACCCACGCCGACGTCGTCCGGGCCCGCCGGCAGCACCTTCAGCTTGTACGGCGACGTGCCCGGCCGGGCCGGCGCCGTCACTTCGAACACGTACCTGCCTCCCGTCTCCGGCCTCGGAGTGAACGTCGTGTAGCCGTCGCACCGGAAGGAGTGGAAGACATCGTCTTTGCGGCGGATCGTGAGCGTCGCGCAGCCTTGCGAGCTGAAGGCAATCCGGTACGTCGTTCCGGGCGCCAACGTCGTCCACCAGACGTCGTTCACGTCCGTGAGCCAGTCGACGCGCGACCGAACGCCGCCGGTCCGGAGATGCTGCCCCGGCGCGACCTCGCGCGGCTGTGCCGCGAGCGACTGGAGCGAGAAGTCGCCCGGAGGTGAGCCCTTGCGCTGGCCGATGACGACGAGGTAGGCGGCGCCGCTGTCGACGTCCCAAGCAGCCACGGCGTCCCCCTTGCGATCGGTCTGGACGCATCCGACGTTCTCGACCTGTGAACGAACCTTCCGCAGGACGACGAGGGCTGCGTCGAAATCGGCTTCGGCATGGAGCCGGACGACCACGCGTGAAACGCCGCGGCCCGGGCTGACGGAGTACCAGATTGTGCCTCCGGCGAGGCCGCAGGAGTTCGGGTCGCCGTCGTCGCTCGTGGCGCCGAGTGTCGTGCCCTTGAACTGCGTGCGCAGAGCGATCCCCTTGGCCTGTCGTGCGGTGTCGTTCGCCGGCGGGAGGAAGAGCTCCGCGCTCAACCTGAAGCCGGCATCGGCGGTACCCGTCTTCTTGCCGACGAGCACGAGGTACGAGGAGCCGCGCGTCGTCTCCCACGCCACCTTCGCCGTGCCGGAGGCCTTCGTCGTCGCGCAGTCGAGCTCGGTAATGCCGCTCTTCGTGATGTTGTAGACGCGGACGACCGGCGCAAGACCCGCGCCTTGCACGGCCACGGCCACGGTGCCGTCCGGCGCCTGGTTGATCCGGTACCACACGGTGGACTCGACCGTGCCGCACTGGGAGCGCTGCGGATCGAGCCGTTCGACCGTGGCACCGACCGTCGTGCCGTCGATCACCGCGGGAAACGCAGCGATCACCTGCGTGTTCACACGGTCGTCGTTGGGCGGCGGCTCGGCCGGTCGCGCCGCCGCACCTGTAACGAACGCCGCGGCGAGCACCGACGTGCAGAGAGCCGGTGCTACAGCCCGAACGCAGCGCATCGCCGAGCGCGCGTGCCTGCCTCTCGAGTTGCGCGTGGTTCTGCGGCTCACGACCCCACCTGCCCTCGCCCGGCGTCGGCGGACACGCGGCACCGGATGCAGCAGATGCTCCTCCTTTTCCCGGACCGTTTCAAGACGCGCCGCGCGTCCGCACACACGCGCCGATGTTCGCAGCGAGCGACAGTTGTGGTACAAGCGCCGCTGTGCCGAAGCCACTGTGGGCGCCGTGGCGCCTCGAATACATCGTGAAGGCGGACGAGGAGAGCGAGTGCATCTTCTGCGAGCCCGACGAGGAGCTGCTCGTGCACCGGGGCGAGATCGCGCTCGTGCTGCTGAACAAGTTCCCGTATTCGTCGGGGCACTTGATGGTGGCGCCGGTGCGCCACACCAGTGACTTCGCGTCACTTGACGGCGACGAGGCAGCGGAGATCCACTCGCTGGCGTCGTCGGCGATGGGCGCTCTGGCTGAGGAGTACGCGCCGCAGGGCTTCAACCTCGGCTGGAACCTCGGCCGGATCGCCGGAGCGGGCATCCTCGATCACGTGCACCTGCATGTCGTGCCGCGCTGGACGGGCGACACGAACTTCATGCCGGTGCTCGCCGACGTGAAGGTGCTGCCGGAGCATCTGCTCGAAACGGCGCGGCGCCTGCGCGCCTCATGGCCGGGCTGAGCCTGGACATCTCGAGAAGCCCCGGAGGTCCGGGGCTTCTCGAGCTACATGCCAGGCGGCGGCTAGCCGACGCCGCAGATCGTTCCGGGTGGCGAGTCGGTGTCGCAGTGATTGGCCGTCCACACGTTGGCCGGCCTGTTGTCGTCCCGAGCGTCGAACTCGACGTTCAGGAACATGTGGTTGTCCTCGAAAGTGTTGCCGGTCGCGCCGGCGGAATGGATTCCGTCGCGCCCGTTCTTGTCCGCGTTGTTGTCGAAGAAGCGGTTGTTCGTGTTGTTCGGAGCGATGAAGATGCCGTCGAGGCCGTTCGTCGACGTGTTGTTGTTCGAGAACGTCGATAGGTTGGCCGCGCCGGTGGTGGCATCGAACTGATCGACTTCGATGCCGTTGCTCGGGACACCGGTGACCGTGTTGTCGCTGACGTCGAGACCGACGTTCGGCGCCGCGAAGATCGGGATGAAGAAGAACTGCGTGATGCGGATCCCACGGCCGATGCCGCCTACGAGGTCGTTGTAGGTCACATTGAGGCCGTTGTTCGCGCCGCCGATGAACACCCCGGCGCCGGCGGTGAACGCCGACGGGACGCCTGTCGTGTCGTTGTGGCTGACCTCCGTCCCGGTCGAGTTGTCCATCGAGACCCCGGCGAACCCATCCTGCACGGCGGAGTTACGCGTCACCGTCACGTACCTGCGCGCGCCGGCGCCCGAGAAGTCGAACCCGTCGAGTACGTTCTTGAATGACGCGTTGTGGTCGACGAGACCGTTCGTGAGGTTGCCGACCTCCGACTGAATTCCGCTGTTCCCGTTCAGGCGGAAGCAGTTGTGGTCGACGCGCGACTGGTTCGCGCCGCTGCTCAAGAAGTTGAGCCCGCGAACGGAGTTGTTCTGGGCTGTGTTGTTCGTGACCCGATATCCGGAGAAGGCATCGCTCGTGTCGATGCCGTCGGTCGATCCCTGCACGACGAACCCGCTCAGCGTGATGTTGTTGTTCGACAACGTGAAGGACGGCGACGCTCCGGCAGTGACGATCGAGTCCTGCGTCGGATCGGCCGCAGTCGGAATCGAGCAGTCGCCCACGTTGCTGGCGCCGACGACCGTCAGTGCCGGCTTGTTCACGTTGACGCTCTCGTTGTAGAGGTCCGGGCAGACCTTGATCGTGTCGCCCGGCAGCGAGGCGGTGACCGCTGCCTGGATCGACGTGAAGTCCGCGCGCGGACACTGCACCTTGTCCTTGTCCACGGTGAACTGCCTCGCGAACGCCTGCGGAACCGCGGCGAGCGCGAGCGCAGCGACCGGGACAGGAGAAAGAGACCCCTCCTCTTTTGTAACCCCCCTTTTTCTGGACGAAAGCGCCCGTAGGCTCTCACTGGGCCCGGGGCGCGTCAACCGGCACCGGTTGCCCAGGCTAAAATGCGGGTCGCGCGCGGACGTAGCTCAGTTGGTAGAGCATCAGCTTCCCAAGCTGAGGGTCGCGGGTTCGATCCCCGTCGTCCGCTCTCTTTATCTCCTCGTACTGGACGCGCAGGGCTCGGCTGCGTGCTTCTTCTTCTCTTTAGAGTCGGGAGCCCCTCTTCCAGAACACCTCGACCCGGTAGCCGTCGGGATCTGCGCAGTGGAACGCGACCCTGTCCTGACTCTCGAAGAGCTCGCCCGTTTGCACGTTCTCGCGCATCAATCGGACGAGCAATCGCCGCACCGACTCGGCATCGGCGAGCCCGATTCCGAAGTGAAGCGACGTAGGAGGCGAGACCGTCGGCCGGCCAACCAGCGTCAAGTCGAAGTCGTCGCTGTCGGTCAGGTGCAGGCAGCCTCGGCATCCGGCTTGCCGTCGCAGTCGAAGCCGAAGAACGTCTCGTAGAACCGCCGGCTTCGCCGCTGGTCCGCCACTGCGAGAGACAGATGAGCCAGCCTCATCGTCTCGAGCGTACCGTCGCCGTCCAGTGGCCCGATTCGGCATGAGGCGGTGAGGGGAGCGGCGGACTGCGGCACCGCCGCTCAACCCTCACCTCACTAATGCGACGCCGTTCCGATCGGTTGGTCAGCAGCCGGCACCATATGGCGTCACGCGATTCCGGGCTATCGTTACCCAGGTGGGGGCCGGCCGGGGCGCAACCGCACGTCGACGCGTGCCGAAACGCGGAGGCATGCGCGCGCTCGTTTTCGGTCTCCTGCTCGCCGCGGCGGGCGCCGCGCCGGGCCTCGCACGCGCGGCGGTTCCCCTTCTCCCTTGTCACGGGAAATCCGGCGTGCGGTGCGCGAAGGTCCAGGCTCCGCTCGACTATTCCGGTGCGATTCCCGGTCACGTAACCCTCGCCGTCGAGGAGCTGCCTGCTCGCGGCAAGCCGCGTGGCGTGATGATGATGGTGGCCGGCGGCCCGGGGCAGGCCTCGGCAAAGGTGTTCGATCTCGCGCGGGACGGCGAGTTGTGGCAGCTGTTCTTCCCCGGTTACACGCTCGTCGCGTACGACGACCGCGGCACCGGGGGATCGGGGCCGCTGTCGTGTCCCGGGCTCTTCACGCCTGAGGTGGACTTGGACATCGATCGGCTCGCCGCGCTCATCGGTGCGTGCGGCGACTCACTGGGATCCAATCGCGCCTTCTACGCCACGCGCGACCACGCCGAGGACATCGAGACGGTTCGCGCCGCGCTGGGCGTCGATCGTCTTGCCCTCTGGGGAACGTCGTACGGCACGAAGCACGTCATCGCGTACGCGCTCTCGCATCCGACACGCGTACAGCGCTTGCTGCTCGACTCCGTCCTGGCGCCGGAAGGCCCGGACGTTTTCGGAGGCGACATGCTTCGCAACTTCCCGCTCGGGCTTGCGTCCCTGTGCCACGCTTCGCTCTGCCGCTCGGCGAGCGCGGACCCGGTCGGCGACGTCGTCACGCTGGCCGACCAACTCGCTGCCACACCGATCGTCGGCAAGGTCAGCGTGCCGGGGATGGCGCCGGTCACCGTCAATCTCGGCGGCGTCGATTTTCTCTCGCTCGTGGTCGACAGCGACCTCAATCCCGGAGTGGCCGCGGAGCTGCCTGCCGCGGTAAGCGCGGCCCTGGAAGGCCGGCCGGCGCCGCTCACTCGGCTGGCGGTCCTCGACGGCCTCGGGTCCGGCGATCCCGCGAGTGAATTCGACGTGGCGCTCGACCTCGCGACGACCTGTGCCGACGGCCTTTTCCCGTGGCAGCCCGATGCGCCGGCCGGAGAGCGCCAGGCCGCGGTCGACGCCGCTCTCGCCGCGCTTCCGACAGACGCGACAGGTCCGTTCGGCGCCTGGGCAACAGATCTCGGCACGTGGCAGTACTGCAAGGCCTGGCCGACGCCTGTGGGCGGCGCCCCGCTTGCGAGCGCTCCGCTGCCCGACGTGCCGGTGCTCGTGCTCTCCGGCGACCGCGACTTCCGGACACCGACGGCGGGGGCGCGCGCTGTCGCTGCCAGGTTCCCACGAGCCCAGGTGCTCGTCGTTCCCGGCATCGGCCACTCCGTCCTCACCGCCGACTTCTCGCTGTGCGCGACCGAGAACGTCTGGGCCTGGCTCGGCGGCAAGGCGCTGCACAAGTGCAAGCGCGTCGCGCCGCTGCTCACGCCGCTCGCGCGCTTTCCCGCCTCGGTCGCCTCGATCACGCCGGTCAAGGGTGTCGGAGGCATTCGGGGGCGGACCCTTGCCACGGTCAAGGGAACGCTTGCCGAGGCGGAGGCGGGCTGGCTGACCTCGAGCTCGCATGCCATCGGCGGCGTCTACGGCGGACGGCTCACGCCACTCGCGGGAAGCTCTTTCAAGTTGGTGGGATACAGCGACGTCCCCGGTCTCACCGTGAGCGGCACCCTCGCGCTCAGGCCCGGCAACGACCCGTTCAGGTCGCCGCTCGGCGTTCTTCGGGGGACGATCAACGTGTCCGGATCGCGCGCAGCGCACGGCACCCTCAGCGTCAAGGGAGCGGCGCTGTCGGGCACGCTTGCGAGCAAACGCGTGTCGGGCTAGACCCGGGTGTTAGGCTGCGACCTCAAACCCTGTGCCACCTTGGTGGCCCGGTGCGAGACCGCCGAAAGGCGGTCTCTGCGTTTCAGGGTCTACAGTTGCTTGCCGTGCAGGCGAACGTGTACGTCGACGGCTTCAATCTCTACTACTCGGCTCTGAAGGACACGCCGTACAAGTGGCTCGACCTCCGCAAGCTCTCCAGGTTTCTGCTCCCGCACGACCGGATTCACCGCATTCGCTATTTCACTGCGCTCATCAACGCGCCGCGCAACCAGCCGAAGCTGCAGCGTCAGCAAACGTACATCCGTGCGCTCAAGACCCTGCCGCGACTGTCCGTTCATTACGGCTCGTGCAGGACGGACGTGGAGTCGTTGCCGGTCTCCTACAGCACACACGGACGACGGGAATACGTGATCACGACGGAGGAGAAAGGCTCGGATGTCAACCTGGCCACGATGCTGCTCGCGGACGGGTTCCGCGGGGACTACGAAGTCGCCGTCGTGATCTCCAACGACTCCGACCTCGTTCTACCGATCAGGCTCGTCAAGACTCAGCTGCGGCTACCGGTGGGGCTGCTGAAACCCGGCAAGCGTTATGCCGTCGAGCTGGTCGTCGCCGCTACCTTCTACAAGCCGGTCCGTGAGGGCGTGCTCGCGGCCAGCCAGTTTCCGCCACAGCTCACAGACGCGCACGGAACGATCACCAAGCCGAGCGGGTGGTAGGCGCGCCGAGCGGGCGGCGCCGACGGCGGCGCCGCCCGCATTTCCGGTCGGCTTAGCCGGCCGTGACGGTTCCGAAGAGCCCGTGCGCCTCGTCGTCCGGGCCCGCCGTGAAGTAGAGCGTGTTGGGCGCCGAGGCGTTGCCGACCTGGGGCGCCCAGAGCCCGTCGATCGAGAGCTTCTTTCCGTCGGTGTCCCTGAGCGTGCCGCGGTGCTCGAAGACGCCGTCGTCGGTCGCCTCGTAGGCGTTGACGTTGCCGTCGCCGAAGTTGCCGACGAGCAGGTCCCCGCTGAACCGGCCGAACGTGTCCGGCGCGAGCACGAGCCCCCACGGCGCGTTGAGCTGGCCGTGTTCCGCGACCCGCGCGACGAGGTTCCCCTGCAGGTCGTACTCGTCGACGAAGCCGCGCCCTTCTCCGGCGATCTCGTCCTCGCCCGCCTCGTCCTGCTTCGCGTAGCTCACGAAGACGTGTTCGCCGATCGTCTGGATCCCGAACGGCGCGTAGCCATCGGCCAACTCCGGGTCGACGAACGCGCCCGCCGGCGTCGCCAGTTGCCACGCGCCGTTGAAGACGTCGACGCGCGCGTTGTGGAAGTCGGCCGCGTAGAGCAGCGGCACCCCCGGCGTGGGCTGCGCGATCGCGAGGCCCTTGTAGTTCGCACCTACTCCCGACCGGTCGGCGGTGACGAGTGCCGTCGAGCCGCCGCGCCAGGCGCGGATCTTTCCGTCCTCGCTCGCGAAGATGAAGCTCGCTCGCAACGGCGTCGGGTCGGTGGCCGTGCCCACGAGGAAGTTGTTCGCGACGCCGGCGAAGACCTCGCCGGTCGGGCCGCCGGCTACGTCGACGACGAGCGGAACGATTGCGCCGGCGTTGTTGTAGAGCGTCGCCTTGCCGTTGCCGGCACCGTTGTCCACGACCCACCACGGGCTCGTGGCGCTGCGCGCGAGCCCCCAGGCGTTGACGAGGTTCGGATCGGTGACCGGAGCCGCGCCCGGCACGTCGGAGACGAGCGCCGTGACCGTGTATTCGCCGCCCGGCGGTGCGGCAGTCAGCGGCGTTGCGGCCGCGAGGGCGACAGTGCTGAGAGCGGCGACGAGCGCCGCGCTGATGATCGTTCGCTGCAAAAGGGCTCCCTTCTCTCGCTGACGCTTCCCGCCGGTGGTACGGGACGACGCGCGCGCCGGATTGCCGCCGGCCCCGCCCCTTGCCACGAGTCGGCGGGGCCGCCGTGGCGGCGGCCCCGTGCTACGACTACTCGCGGCTAGTGATCAGGCCCTGGGCACGAAGGCGGAGCCTTCAAGGGCGCGCCTTGCTGGTCACCGGGCCCCGAGTTGCCGGGTCCGCCGCCGACGTTGTTCTGGCCGGGAGCACACTGCGTGTCACCCGGGCCGGGCGGGTCGGCGAAGGCCGGCGTTGCGACGGCCATCGCAGCCAGCGCCGCGAGCATGGCTAGGAACTCCGCATCTGCACCTCCCCGCAGATTCGTTGTACCTACTGAATTGGCAGTACCACCGTGCGCGAATTTGAATCCGCGCAGAGTCACCCGATGTGCCGGCCGCGTTCGGCGGCCTGGGCGAGCTCGCGCTCGCGCAGCTCGATGCGGCGGATCTTGCCCGTGAGCGTCTTCGGCAGGTCGGCCACGAATTCGATCCGCCGCGGGTAGGCGTAGGCGGAGAGCCGCTCGCGCACGAACCGCTTGATGTCGCCGGCCAGCTCGTCGGACGCCTCGTAGCCCTCGGCGAGGACGATGAACGCCTTCACGACGTTGCCGCGCAGCTCGTCCGGTGACGCGACGGCGGCCGTCTCGCGCACCGCCTCGTGCTCGAGGCAGACGGACTCGACCTCGAACGGCCCGATCCGGTAACCCGCGGCGATGATCACGTCGTCCGCACGGCCGACGTACCAGTAGTAGCCGTCCTCGTCCTCGACGGCCGCGTCCTTTGTGTGGAACCAGTCGCCGCCGAACGTCTCCTCGCTCGCCGCCTCGTTCCGCCAGTAGCCGAGCGGATAATGCGGGTTCGAGCGCGCGCGCAGACAAATCTCGCCTCGCTCGCCCTGCGCGACCGGGCGCTCGTCCTCGTCGAGGATCTGGACGTCCCAACCCGGCATCGGCTTGCCCATGGAGCCCTCGCGCACCTCCATCGACGGATAGTTTGCGACGAGCGGGTATGACTCGGTGAGCCCGTAGTAATCGAGCACCGTTACCCCGTACTGCTCGCGGAACCAGCGGATCGCCTCCGGATTCAACGGCTCGCCCGCCGAGCAGACGCGGCGGAACTGCTGGGGAAAGCGCGTGCCCGCGTCCTCGATCGCCATCATCGAGCGCATCGCCGTCGGCGTCGTGAAGACGTTCGTCACGCGGTGGCGGCTGAGGAAGTCGAGCTGCTTGTGCGGGTCGAAGCCGGCTTCGCGCCGGTAGACGCACTGGAGGGCGCCGAGCCGCCACGGCCCGAGGAGCGGCGCGATGCCCGCCGCCCATGCCCACTCGCCCATGCCGTGGAAGCGCTCGCCGTCCTGGACTTCGTGGCAGTACACGAACTCCTCATGGGCCAAGACGTAGCGGTGCGCATGGACGATGCCCTTCGCGAAGCCCGTCGTGCCGGACGTGTAGTAGAGCTGCGCCGGATCGTCGGCAGACGTGTCGGCGCAGATGAAGTCGACCGGTGCGTCCGCGAGCAGCTGCTCGTCGAGAACGAGCAGGTCGCCGTCGAAGCGCGAAGCGTTCGCCGCGTCCGTGACAAGCAAGGACGCCTCCGAGTCGCTGAGGCGGTGCGCGATCGCGTTGTCGCCGTAGAGCACGGACATCGAGAGCAGGATCGCGCCGAGCTTCCAGACGCCGAAGAAGAGGGCGGCGGTCTCGGGCGTCGGCGGCAGCACGACGGCGACGCGGTCGCCGCGACCGACGCCGCGGGAGGCGAGCGTGTGCGCCGCCGCGTTCGCGAGGTCCTGCAGCTCGCCCCAGGTCAGCTCACGCGTCGAGCCGTCGAAGCTCTCCCACACCATCGCGGGCTTCTCGCGCGGATGCTTGTCGCAGACGTCGGCCGCGATGTTGTACCGCGGCGGGACGTCCCAGCGGTGGGCTGCGCGCATTTCCTCGTACGCCATGGGCGTACGGATCATCGCACCGTCACGAGAACCGCCACCAGCTGCGCCGCCGACGGATCGACACCCATTTGGCGCATTATCGGCTCCCCTCGGCTGCAACGCTCCGTGTGTGCCGCGCCTGGAAGGCGCACTCGTGCTCGCCGTCGCCGCGCTTGCGGCGCTGCTGCTCGTCGTCCGGCCGCGTGCGTCCGCGCCGCCGTCGCCGTACTGCCGTGGCGGGCCTCCGCTTGCGGGCGTGTACCACTCGGACCGGCTCGAGGTGAAGAAGCGGTGCTCCGTCGTCGCGGGCGTCGTCACGCGCGTCAAGTTCGAGGAGTTCGACGGGGACGTCCACATCGGCCTGCGCACGCACGACGGCAAGGAGCTCGTCGTCGAGGTGATCCCGCAGGACCGCGAGGTAGTGGCCATCCCCGACACCGGCGCGCACGTCACGGTCGTCGGCCCGAGCGCCTGGGACACCGCGCACGACTGGCCCGAGATTCACCCCGCCTGGTGGATCTCCAGCGGCCGGATCGTGCCCGCGTCTACCCAGGAGCTGGCGCGGGTACAGTCGCTCCTGCGGGATACTCAGGGCCAGCAGGAGGTGAGCGATGACTGATCTGGAGAGCACGGCCCGCGCGCTGGTCGCCGAGGGGAAAGGGATCCTCGCGGCGGACGAGAGCGACGGGACGATCAAGAAGCGCTTCGACTCCATCGGCGTGGAATCGACGGAGGAGACGCGGCGCGCGTACCGGGACTTGCTGTTCACGACGGACGGCGTCGAGGAGTACATCAGCGGCGTCATCCTCTTCGACGAGACGATCCGGCAGTCGAGCGCGGATGGGACGCCGTTCCCTCAGCTGCTCGAAGCGAAAGGGATCATTCCCGGCATCAAGGTCGACAAGGGCGCGAAGCCGCTCGCGCTCGCCGAGGGCGAGACGATTACGGAAGGGCTCGACGGGCTGCGCGCGCGGCTCGAGGAGTACCGCGGTCTCGGCGCGCGCTTCGCAAAATGGCGCGCGACGTACTCGATCGCGGCCGACAAGCCGAGCGAGTACGGCGTCTGGACGAACGCGCACGCGCTGGCCCGTTACGCGGCTCTCTGCGAGGAGGCCGGCCTCGTCCCCATCGTCGAGCCGGAGGTGCTGATGGACGGTGCGCATTCGCTCGAACAGAGCGCGAAGGCGACCGGCCGTGCGCTGCAGGCGGTGTACGTGGAGCTGCACGACCAGCGTGTCGACTTTCGCAGGACGTTGTTGAAGCCGAACATGGTCCTGTCGGGCTACGACGCGTCAGATCGCGCCGGCGTCGAGGCGGTGGCCGAGGCGACGCTCGACGTCCTGTACCGGCACGTTCCCGCCGCGGTTCCCGGCATCGTCTTCCTGTCGGGCGGACAGACGGACGAGGATGCGACGGCGCACCTGAACGCGATGAACAAGCGCGGCCAGCACCCGTGGCAGCTGTCGTTCTCGTACGGGCGTGCGCTGCAGGCGCCTGCCTTGAAGGCGTGGGCCGGGAAAGCCGAGAACGTCGAGGCGGCAAAGCGGGCGTTCTACCACCGCGCGAAGATGAACAGCGCCGCGCGAACGGGGATGTACGCGCCCGAGATGGAACGGGAGGCGGTGCCGGCCTAGTCGGTCGAACTTCTTTCCTCAGCACCCCATACTGCAAGCGTGGACGACGAGCGCCCTCCTATCTGCCCAGCCTGCGGCGTGACGATGGTGCCGGCGGCGCTCAGCGAACGGGAGACGACCGCCGGCGACTGGATCTGCTTGGAGTGCGAGGAGACCAGCGAGTCGGAGTGAGCTGAGGCTCGCGCCTCTACCGGGCGAGGGCGTGCTGCTTCAGCCAGCCGGTCGAGGTCGCGAAGAGATTCGGCGGAAAGCCACGCTCGTCGAAGAGCGAGTGCGACGCGCTCGCGAAAAACGCGATCGTGAAGTCGTGTCCGGCGGAGAGCCCGCGGAGGATGTCCATGCTCGTGCCCGCCGGCTGGTTGCGGTCCTGCCCGCCGTAGAGCCAGAGCACAGGCGTCGTCAGGCGGCGGATCCACGGCAC
>WNGE01014651.1_pt1 | contig 22659 bp, 25 predicted proteins | sample 5400651 | NCBI WGS metagenome assembly WNGE01 (sample SAMN13153370, study PRJNA577476) | soil metagenome | isolation source: 60 cm soil or saprolite under grassland replicate 2 | place: USA:California | collected 2016-06-15
AGGAACGCGCGGACGTCGAGTCGTGGGTCCGTTCCCGGTCCGAGGAGATCCGGGCGAAAGAAGACTTCCTCGCGGGCCGCGAAATGGCGGTGACGTCGAAGGAGCAGCAGGTCGAGGCGGAGGCCCGCGCGGCGACGGAGCGGCTCGTCGCCCTCGAGAAGGGCGCGGCGCGCCGCGAAGCCCTTCGTTTCCTCGGTACCGTCCCCGGCATGTCCGAGTCCAGCGCGGACGTCATCGCGACGGCGTTTCCGGACATGGACGCCTTGCGCGGCGCCGATGCGAAGGCGTTGACGCAGTGCAAAGGAGTCTCCGACGGACTCGCGCGGGCGATCCGGTACGAGTTGGTCCCCGGGGAGGTCGAGGGCGAGCAACGGACATCGCGGCTACGGGACGAAGCGCACGGCTTCCTGGAGGAAGGCGACTACGCCGCGGCCCTCGCCTGTTACGACCGGCTGTCGCGCGCGCACCCCGAGGACATCGGCGTATGGTTCGACCGCGCGCAACTGCTCGTCCTCTTGAACCGGACCGGGGAGGCGCTGCAGTGTTATGCGCGCGTCATCGAGCTCGATCGGAAGAACGGACGGGCCTGGTTCGAGCGCGCGAACCTCTTATTCGGCGGCGGCCGGCTCCCCGAAGCCGTGGACGCCCTGCGCGAGGCGCTCAAGATCGATCCCTCGAAGGGAGGCGAGATCGCGCTCCGGGCGGAGCAGCTGCGGCGCGACGGTCATCCGAACGAGGCGGTCCTCCTGTTCCAGGCGGTCCTCGACGCAGATCCGGGCGAGGCGCGCGCGGCGCTCGGCCTCGGCGATTCCCTCCTCGACCTCGGCGATACGGACGCCGCGGAAGCACTGTTCACGCGAGCCCTCGGCAAGGATCCGCGGAACGCGCTGCTCGTGTTCCGAAAAGGCGAGCTCTTAGAGCGCAAGGGCCGGTGGGGCGCCGCGATTCAGTACTACAATCGCGCCATCGCGCTCCGCTGGAACTTCGCGGCCCCATGGCTGGCGAAAGGCAGGATCCTCCTCGACCACGGTCGCGCGAAGGAGGCGCTCGAGTACTTCGACAAGGCCCTTTCGTTCGAGCCGGGCCTCGTGGACGCGTGGGCGGGCAAAGCCCGAGCCCTTGCGGCCCTCGGCGACCGCGACGCCGCGGCGGCCCTCGAGCGCGCTTCCGAAATCGGTCCGGACGCGCCGGCGGTGCGCGCGGCCCGGGAAGCGATCGGGGTGCCCTCCCCTCCCGAAGCGGAGTCGTCGGCCGCGGCGATGGCGGACCTGCCATCCCTCGCGAAAGCGTTCGCGGACATCGAGGACGAGCCGGAAGCGGAGCCCCCGAGGGAGTCCGTCTCCCCGGACTTCGCGGCATTCGTCGAGTCGATCGAACCGGAGAAGGAGGACACGCAGGTCCTCTTGCAGCTCGCGGAGCTGGCCCTCGAAGGCGGTGATCCGCAGATGGCGCTGCTCCGCTACGACCAGGCGATCGAGCGGGATGCGCGCAGCCCCGACGCATGGACGGGGAAGGGCGTCGCCTTTCAGCAACTCGAGCGGTATCGGGATGCGCTCGAAGCGTACGACCGTGCCCTCGCCCTCAAGCCGGACCATGAACCCGCGCTCAAGTGGCGGACGACGTGCCTCCGTCACGTCGACCGGGAGGCGGACGGGTGATGGTCCCTCCCGCCGTCGAGGAGCGGTTCCTTCCCAGCGTCGAGTCGTTGGAGGCGGCGATGCGGGCGGCGCGTCGGTCGGCCGAGCAAGGCGACCTCGACGGCGCCCTGAGACAGCTCGGCGTCGCCCTGCGCCTGAAACCGGAGTACGATGCGGCCTGGCTCATGCGCGGACATGTGCTCCGGAGGGCGAACGACCTGGAAGGCGCCCTCGAGTCGTTCGCGCAAGCGCTGAAAATCAACGGGGAGTCGGAGGAATCCTGGATGGGCCTCGCCTCGACGCTCCACGAGCTCGGCCGTTTCCCGGAAGAGGTCGAAGCGTACGATCGCGTCCTCGCGATCCACCCCCGGTCGACCGAGGCCTGGATCGACAAAGGTGCGGTCCTCCACGAGCTCGGAGACTACCGGGGCGCGATCTCCTGCTACGACACGGTCCTCGGCTGGCGTCCGGAGCACGTGGCCGCCTGGAACAACAAGGGGGCCGCGTTGATGCGTCTCGGCGACGAGCCGGCGGCCGCAGAGTGCATCGACGAGGCGCTCCATCTGGATCCCGATTTCTTCGACGCGATCGCGAACCGCGTCCTCCTGTGCCAGAAGGGAGACCGCCACGGCGAGACGGTCCTCTGGACCGACCGCGCGCTCCGGATCCGTGACGCCGCGTGGCTGTGGTACGTCAAAGGGCTCGCGCACCTCGGCCTCTCCGAGTCGACCCTGGCGATGAAGGCGTTCGAGCGCGCGCTCGCCTCGAATCCCTCCCTCCAGGACGCCCGCGCGGGCCTTCGGAGGGCGAAGGCGCTCCGGGAGAAGGTGGACTTCTACCGAGGCGCCTACGAGTGTTTCGGGACGCACTTGCCCGGCGACCCCGGGTGCGCGGAATGCGCGATCTCCGTGCGGTGCCGGGAGGTGACGCCGTGAGCCTGCCGTCCGCCGCGGAGGTAGAGCACGCCGACTGGCCATCGCTCCAGCGGATGTGCGAATCCCTCGGGCTGAATCCGAAAGGTCGCAGCGCGGTCGTACGGATGCGGGTCCTCGACCACGTCCGCCGTCGAACGCGTCCCGAGGGCTGGCGTGCGGGGCCCGCGCAACTCGCTCCGCTGCTCACCCGACTCGGATTTCCCGATCTCGCGGCGCGGCTCTGGGAGTCCACGATCCAATTGGACGCGCCCGCTCCGTGGGTCGGGCTGGGCGAGGCGGACCTCGCGCGTAGGCGCCTGGGGGAAGCCACGAAGGCGTTCCGGCGAGCCGCTCAGATGGGCGATCCAGCCGCGGACCTGCATCGGGCCGAGGCGCTCGCCGCCGACAGGGATTTCGAAGGGGCAGCGCGCCTGTGCGACGCGTACCTCGCCCTCCGCCCCGTGGATGTGCGGGCGCTCTTGATGAAAGCTGGATTCTTGGCGCGCGCCGGCTTTGCGGACGAGGCGAGCAACGTGCTCCGCGTGGCCACGGAAGCCCACCCGGAGATCCCGAGCCTCGCGCGCGCATGGGGGATCGCGCTCCTCAGGGCCGGCCATCCGGAGGACGCGGCGAGCGCGTTCCAGGAAGCCGTTCGGCGGGATGCACGGGACGCGAGCGCATGGATCAATCGAGGCGCCGCGTTGCTTTTGGCGGGTCGAACACGCGAAGCCATCGGCGCGCTCCGGGAATTCCTCGAATTCGATCCTAGGCGGGCGGAAGCGCTGAACAACCTCGGCGTCGCGTTCGTGCACTCGGGCCGGGCGGGTTCCGGAGTCACGACCCTCGAGCGGGCCGCGAAGCAGGTCGAGCTTCCTCGGATCGTGTTGAACCTCGGGAAGGCGCACGAGGAGGCGCGCCAGACCGCCGACGCGACGCGCGCCTATGCCCAGGTGCTGCGGATGCGCCCGGAAGACGCCGAGGCGCTCGCGGGACGGAAGCGTTTTGCCGTGTCGCGGAAGCCTCATTACAACCCCTCCCTTGGCGGGTACGATGGCGATCCGTCCGACGACATGGGACGGCGTCTACACGGAGGGAGCGTGGCTCCTGACGCGCAACCTCGTCCCCGGCGTCTCCGTGTACGGCGAGAGCCTCCCCGTGGAGGCCGCCGTCGAGTACCGACGCTGGGACGCGAACCGAAGCAAGCTCGCCGCGTACCTGAAATGCGGCGGGCGTCGCTGGCCGTTCGGAGAGCAAGCCTCCGTCTTGTACCTCGGTGCTGGGAGCGGCACGACGGTGAGCCACGTCTCGGACATCTGTGCCCGCGGACTCATCACGGCCGTCGAGGTGTCGCCTCGTTCGTTTCGAAACCTCCTGACCCTGGCGGAGCGCCGCGCAAATCTCGTGCCCGTCCTCGGCGACGCATCGAGGCCGGAGACGTACGCGGGAAGGGTCGGGACGGTCGACGTCGTGTACCAGGACGTCGCCCAGCGCGATCAGGAGTCGATCTTCCTCAAGAACATGGGGATGCTGCGGCCCGGGGGCACGGCGTTCCTCATCGTCAAGGCGCGGTCCACCGACGTCACTGCGGCGCCGGCTCGCGTCTTTGAGTCGGCGAAGCAGACGTTGGCGTCCTCGGGCCTCTCGGTCGCGGACGTTCGGTCCCTCGCTCCGTTCCAGACAGACCACGCGGCGGTGGTGGTGACGAAGCCATAGCATCATCCCCACGGAGGGCCTTCGCGCCGCGGATGGCGCCGTCGTCGGACGTTTCCTACGGCCGTTTCGCCCGCCATTACGATCAAATCTATGAAGGAATCGTGGACTACGAAGGAGACGTCGATTTCCTGGAGAAGGTGTTCCGCCGTTTCCGGCTAAAACCCATCGCGATCCTGGACCTCGGGTGCGGGACCGGAAACCACGATCTCCCTCTCGCACGACGCGGATACGATGTGACCGGGGTCGATCGATCTCGGGCGATGCTCGTCCGGGCGCGAGAGAAAGCGGTCGCCGCGGGGGTCCGCGTCCGATTCGTCCGCGCCGATATGCGCTCGTTCGATCTAGGAAGAACCTTCGGGGCGGCCGTGTGCATGTTTGGAGCCTTCGGATATCTCCTCACACCGCGCGACATCGCGCGATGTCTTCCCGTGGAGTTCCGCTTTTTCGTGTTGCGTGACGCCCACGTCCTGGAGCGGTTCGAAGAAGTCCACATCGTCCAGACGCACCATCGCGACGAAATCCGGACCCTCCTCCGCCGATCCGGCTTCGATCTACTGGGCGCGTTCGCGGCGACGAACATGAAGAAGGGATTCGGGCCCGCGACCGACAAAACGTTTCGCGTGATGGCGGTCGCGCGACCACGGGCTCAATCTTAAATACGCGCCCGCGGTATGCGACGGCCTCCGAGGAAAACGATGGCCCGCCTCCATGCACACCGCAAGGGGAAGAGCGGTTCGACCCGACCGTTTCTGAAGGCGAATCCGGCCTGGGTCGGGATGGAGAAGGCCGAGGTGGAAGACACCATCCTGCGCCTGCACCAGGAAGGCCTCTCCGCCGCGGCGATCGGCGTGCGCCTGCGCGATGCGTACGGCGTCCCGAGCGTCCGCCTCGCCACGGGACGCAGCGTCCACGAAATCTTGCGGTCGAAAGGCGCGAAGTTCGCGATGCCCGAGGATCTCGCGAGCCTCATCAAGCGCGCCGGGAGCCTGCAGACGCACCTGAAGGAGCACGGCAAGGACCTGAGCAACAAGCGAGGGCTGCAGCTTATCGAGTCGAAGATCCGACGGCTGTCCCGCTACTACAAGGATCGCGGGCTCCTGCCCTCGGATTGGGATTACTCCCTCAAACTGGCGGAACTTCAAGTGAAGTAGGTGACCGATGGCGAAGCGCCTGGACGACCTGGCGCCCCAAGGTCTTCTCGACCGCGCGCAGCGGGCCGTCGACCTCGTCGATGCGGCTTCGCGCATCCGCGTGTTCTGTCACTACGATCCGGACGGCACGACGTCGGCGTCGATCCTCGCGCGGGCCTTGATGCGCCGTGGGAAGCGAATCCACGCGTCGTTGGCGCACGCCCTCGACCGCGCTTCCGCGGACCGCCTCCTGGCGGAGTCGAATGAGCTCCTCGTGGTGAGCGATATGGGCTCGGCCCAGCTCGACCTCTTGGAGCGCCTGCCTTATCCCGTCGTGGTGTTGGACCACCACAAGCCGGTCCGGGACTCCGAGGCGATCGTGCACGTGAACCCGCATCAGCATGGCATCGACGGAGCCCGCGAGATGTGCGGTGCGACGACGACCTGGCTTTTCACGCTCCTCCTCGACGACCGAAATTGGGACCTCGCCGGCATCGCCATGGCCGGGGCGATCGGCGACATGCAGGCCGTCGGGGGATTCGTCGGGCTGAACGGCGCGCTCTTCGCCGAGGCCGCGGACCGCAAGATCGTCGTGCCGGAGCGTCAGCTCGCCCTCCGGGACTTGCCCCTGTCGAAGGCAATCGCACGCTCGGTCCGTCCGTACTTCCGCGGCCTGTCCGGGCGCCCCGAGGCGTCGGCCGCATTCCTGAAAAAGGCGGGCTTCGATTCCGACGTGAGCGTCCGTCAGCTTGAGCCCGCGGCGCGGAGGAAGCTGACGTCGGTGCTGGCGCTCCACCTCGTGGAGAACGGAGCCGCACCCGAGGCGCTCGACACGCTCGTCGAGGACCGCTACTGGATCGAGCCGGATCAGATCTACGCGCAGGACCTCGAGGCGTACGTGAACAGCTGCGACCGCCTCGGCCAGGAGGGGCTCGGGATGGCGGTGTGCCTCGGAGATCGGGAGGCCCTCGGGAAGGCCGAGGGGCTACTCGACCAATACACGTCCCGCACGCTCGGGTACCTCACCGGCCTGGAGCGGGAGGGGCTCTACACGAAGAAGCACATCCAGTTCTTCTACTGCGACGACCCGAGCCTCGCGGGATCCGTCGCGGGCACCGGAATGCAGTTCTTCTTCGACCAGGCGCGGCCGGTCATCGCCCTTTCCGTGTTGGACGGCCACACGAAGGTTTCGGCGCGCGGCACGCGGGACCAGATCGCATCGGGCGTCGATCTCGCGGTCGCCCTGCGGGAGGCCGCCGCGTCCGTCGACGGAAACGGCGGGGGGCACAACATCGCGTCCGGTGCGACGATCCCGAAGGGCAAGGAAGACAAGTTCGTCGGCATGGTCGACGAAATCGTCGGCCGCCAAATCGGGTCGCGTCCCGCGCCTCAATAGGTGTCGAGGAGCCGGCTGACCTCGCGCGCCTCGAGATCCGTCTTGAGGGCCGGTGACTCCAGCACCTTCACGTTGCGCTCGAGTAAGGCGAGCTCCTTCTCCTCGAGCGTCTCCGGGCTCACCGGGAAGATGATGACGGCGCGGCGCTGCATGACGAACTCGTTGACATGCTCGACGAACATCAGGGTCTGGAGGAACCCATTGTTGATGATCAGGTACTCCAAGCCGTCGAGGAGCACGGCGCCCTCCCCGTTGTTGTCCTCGATGAACTTCTGGATCACCTTCGCCAGGGTGCCGATCGCGGTCGGGTTGTGGAAGTCCTCGCCCGGCGTGTGACTGAGCCAGATGACACGGACGTCCGTGAGGCCGCGCTCCCGCCGCACTCGCTCCGGATATTGGCGGGTGATGCACACCCCCGGGGTCCGCTGCGCGATCAGGAGATCGAAGAGACGGAAGCTGAGCTCGGGCTTCTTCTCCTTCACGAGGTAACACGCGCCTTTCTCGAGGTCCATGGGCATGCCAGAGCGAAGTGACTCAGCCTCCGAGCCCATGATGGCATCGTGCGGTTGCACCCATCCCATCGGTTTCTCCGTACCCCTCATCGACTCTTCAAACTTCGTTCCAGATTATCAGCGAGGACTTTTGCCGGGATCTCCGGGAGAGAGATGAGCGTCGTCTTGCCGACCACCCCTTCGCCGCTCAGCTTCGTGTCGATCAGGCCGAGGGCGTCCAAGTCTCGAACATACTTCCAGAACTGCGTGTGGGCCCTCGGCTTCTGGTCGTACTCCTCGCACACGACCGTGTACGCCTCCTCCGCGTCGCCCATGGTGATGTACGCCTTCTTGCGGCTCTTGCGCGCGATCGCGAGGAGGACGAGTTTCTTCGGGGCATCGAGGAGGCCCAGACGCTCTTGGACATCCGTCGGATGGACGTGGGCCTTGGCCCCTCGGATGTGTTCGGGCGCGACCTCTTCGACGCTTTCTTCGTCCGCGAGCATGCCGGCCTTCTCGAGGAGTTCGATCGCGTAGCGCGCGTCGCCGAACTCGGATGCGATGTCCGCGATCAAGTCGATGATTTCTTGGTCTACCGTGCCAGGATGCAAAGCGAGCTGTACGCGGATCGTCACGATGTCCCGGAGTTCCTCGTGGTCGTACTTCGGGAATTCGACGACGCTCGAGCGACGGAAGGTGCTCAGGGCCGCCGGGTCCATGTACTCGAGGGCGTTTGGCCGTTGGGAGATCAGGATCATTGAGATGTTCCCCTTTGCCCCGGGGCTCTCCTCTGCGGCGCGGGCGAACGCGTAGACGAGATCCGCGCCGCTTTTCTTCAGGAGAGCGTCGACCTCATCGAGGATCACGATGAAGTGCAGCTTGTGCTTCTCGAGGTGTTTCTTGAACGTGTCGAGCTTCTCCGCGACGGAGAAGCCGCGCTCTGGGTGGTGGGGGTCGAAGTGCCGGACGAGGGCCAACAGGACCGCGTCGTCCCCCATCCGCTGCCGGCAGTTCACGAACGCGTAGTCGACCGCGCGGTCGTGCTCCGAGGCGTGCTTCCGGAAGTCTGCGCAGAAGCGCTTCGCGGTGTGGGTCTTCCCCGTGCCGACGGGGCCGAACAGGAACGCGTTGCTCGACGTGCCCGCCTCGACGATCGGTCGCAGGTAGCTGAAGAGCCGTTGCATCTGTGCCTCCCGGTGGACCATCTTCTCCGGGACGTAGTCGAAAGAGAGCTTCCCTTGGTCTTTGAACACGGAGGGCCCGGCTCGGAACGACACGAATGCGCCAACGCGGCCCGCTTCGATAAAGGCTTTGCCCGCGGGCGCGGAGCAAGCCCTTATCCGGTAGGAATTGCCCTCTCCGATCGGGCCGAGACCACCATGTCCGCCCCATACCAACCGGATCGGAGGGCGGCGCTGAGCCGCATGACGGAGGCTCTCGAAGCGGCGAAGAGGGCCCGAGACTCCGGATTCGACGTACGCGAACTCCGCCGGCTGCTCAAAGAGTCCCGCGCGGCGTTCGAATCGGGCAACTATCAGGACGCCGCTCGGATCGCGGACCGGATCCTAGAAATCTCTGCACAGATGGCGACGAGGAGGTCGGGTGGACCGGCGAGGGACGCCCTGGTCGCACGAATGAAGGAAGCCCGCCGCGCGACGAGAAAAGCAAAACGCGGCCGCTTCGACGTCCAGCAGCCGGAGGAAGCCCTGCGCCAAGCCCGTGCCGCATATGCGGCGGGGGACTACAAAGCCGCAATGGAGTTCGCGGACCAGGCGGTTCAGCTCACGGGCTCTTCATCGCGGTGAACCGCTGACATCGAGGAGGCGGTCTGAATCCGACGCGCTCCGACCTCGCGCCATCCGACGGAACACGCATCGCGATGCGTAGTCGACCGATACTTTTGCTTCGCCTGCGGCCGGGACCACCGTTTCGGGACCGCCATCGCCCGGGACCACAAGCGGTTCAGCATCGAGGGCGGCCACGAGTCGGGCGGGATCTTCTCGGACCTCCGTGAGTTCTACCTGCAGACGAAGGGGATCGACGCCGCCCTTCGGATCCTCGGCTTCGCGGACGTGCGAATCCACCCGCCGCGGTTCGGCCGAGGCTGGCCCTCCCGCGCGGCGATCGAGAGGGCGTACCGGGAGCGCGCGAAGCGTCTGCATCCGGACTCCGGTGGAGACCCGCGCGAGTTCCGGAAAGTGCAGTGGGCCATCGAAGTCCTCCGCCGCTACCGACCGCGCGATGCGTGACCCGCCGCGGCACAACGTTTATTCCGGCGCGGCGGCTTTGATTCGGGCGGAGGTCTCGCGCATCCCGCGTTCGCTCCAAGAGACCCTTGAGGCCCTCCCGGACGACGTGCTCGAAGAGCTCGCGCGCGCCCATGGCCTGGATCCGGCGGATCCCCGAGGACGGGACAATCTGATCCACGCGCTGCTCGAACTTCCGGGTTCAGCCGGCATCGCGGCCGAGGCGGACCGTCTGCGGATCGAGTCGCGCCTCGAGCGGCTGCGACCGCGCCAGCTCCGGGAGCTCGGGGAGCGCCATCGGGTGAGCCTGCAGGGCCTGAAGCGGAAATCGGACCTCGTCGAGGCCCTCGCCGGGTCGAGGGACTCGTCGGACATCCTGGTGGAGCTCGAGGCGATCCTCGAGAAAGAGTCGGGCTTCCTGTTCGGGAAGGAGTCCGGCGTGGACGCCGAGCGCGTCGAGGCGCTGCTCGAGGCGGCCCGGAAGCGGTTCCAGGAGCAGCGGTTCGAGGCGGCCCTTTCGGCGGCGCACGAGGCGTCTCGGATCGCCGAACGCACGACGGAGCCGTTGCGCCGCGCATCCTGGTCCTACGCGATCCTCGCGGCCCAAGCGCTCCTGGAGCCCTGCGACCCGACGGAGCCGACCGCCGCCGATGCCGCGGCCGTCCTGACCCGTGCCCGCGATGCCTTCGTCCAGGGTTCCGTGGTCGACGACGCCCTTCTCTCGGATCTCGTGCGGGCCGCGGGCCACGCGAACGCGAGAGAGGCGGATCGGGTCCGTGAGCTCCTCGCCCAGACGCGGGATACGATTCGCGAGGCCGCAAACCTCGGAGCCGCCGTCGCCCTCGCCGAGGACGCCTGGAAACAGGGCGCCGATTTCCTCGATCGCCATCGCCTCGCGTCGGCCCGCGAGAGCTTCGTCGAGGCGGCTCGGAGGGCGGGCGACGCGAGCAGCCGCCGGATCGAGGAGGTCGCAGGGTCGGTCCCTTCGGTCGAGGACCACATCGAGCTCGCGCGGAACGTCGGCGCGGACGTGGGGGAGGCGGAAAGCCTCCTGGATCAGGCGCGGACCTCAATCTCGGCGGCGGAGTACGGTCGGGCCGGGGACCTCCTGAAACGGGCGGAGCGCCTCGCGATGAAGGGTCAGCAGCGGCAGATCGAACGGGCGATTCAGCTCCGGCAGTCGCAGGTCGAGAAGGCGCAGGCGATCATCGCGGCGAGCGAACCGGTCCTCAAGGAGGCGGAGTCGTACGACCTGAGCGCGGCGGAGGTGCGCACCCTTCTCCGCCAGGCGCGGGACGTCCTCGCGAAGGGCGACTACCTCGCGGGGCTAACCCCCGCCCGCAATGCGGAGGAAGTGGCCCGCAGCCTCGAGGGACAGGTCGACGAAGAAAGGCGGCGGCGGGGGATCTCGAAACCGGTGGCGGGGATCTGCGGCGTCTGCTCCTCGCGGCGGGTCGCGTTCGACGACGACGGCGGGGGGCGATGCGAGGACTGCGGCAGCGTCTTCCGCTGGAGGGGGCCGCTCGGGGTGTGGGAGCGACTCCGCGCGCTGCTCGCTCCATAGCCTTTTATCGAGATCCCAGGATTCGGCGCCGGATGCGCAAGGGAGACCTGTTGCGTCGCAAGGTGGAGGACATCGATCTGGCCCGCGCCGGCGACGTCGCGGCGTTGGTCGAGGAGATGGACCGAGCCGGCGGGTTCACCGCCAAGAAGATTGCGGACGGCGTCGGAATCCTGCGGGCGATGTTCCGCCGCGCGGGCTGTACGACGTTCCTCTCGTTCCCCGCGGCCCTCATGGCCACCGGCATCCGGGGGATCTTGCGGGGGCTGGTCGAGCGGAGGCTCGTGGACGTCGTTGTGACGACGTGCGGGACCGCGGACCACGACCTCGCGCGGGTCTGGAGCCCGTACTACCACGGGAGTTTCGACCTCGACGATGTCGAGCTGCACCGGCTCGGCGTGAACCGGCTCGGCAACATCTTGGTGCTCCTGTGGGAACTCGGCCGCCGCGCCGGGAGCCGGGAATCGCTTCTCTGGTGGGCCTGGAAGAACCGCATCCCGGTCTATGTGCCCGCGATGTTCGATGGGGCTGTCGGCTACCAGCTGTGGTCGTTCTGGCAGGACCACAAGGACTTCGGGATCGACCAGTTCCGCGACGAGGCCGAACTCGCGGACCTCGTCTTCGCAGCGAAGGAGACGGGCGCGTTGATGATCGGCGGCGGTGTGTCGAAGCATCACACGATCTGGTGGAACCAGTTCCGCGGCGGCCTCGACCACGCCGTCTACATCACGACGGCGCCGGAGTCGGACGGGAGCCTGAGCGGAGCGCGGATGCGGGAAGGCATCTCGTGGGGGAAGGTGAAACCGACGGCGAAGCACGTGACGATCGAGGGGGATGCCTCGGCTCTCTTGCCGATGATGATCGCCGCCGCGCTGCGGCCGAAGCGCCGTTGACGCCCCTTGCGGACGTCTCACTTGACGAGGTAGTAGCCCGCGGCTTTCTCCCGGGCCTTCCGTCTCGCGTAGCCTTTCGACTGCAATTCTTGGAGGGCCTGCAGGACGAAATTCTTCGAGAGCTTCGACATCTTGGTGATCGCTTCCGCATCCCGCATCTTCTCCTCCGACGTGATGCCGGCGGACTTCATCGCGTCGTAGACCTTGTTGGCCCGGTCCGTGACGTCCTCGAGGGGCACGCGCGCACCTCCGGTGCTCGGCTGGGAACTCGGCGCGGTGTTAAATAAGCTTCCCATCGTTGGAATCGGCGATGTGTCCGGGAGAGTGCAAAGACCGGATGGCGGACGCCTTCGCCCGTTTCGGTCGCGTCCCGATCGTGCGGCGGACCCGGATGGCCGCGCCGGACGACCCTTCTTTCCGCGGACGCGGCCGTGCCCCCTTCTGGGCGGCGGGCGGCCTCATCCACGACGGCCGGGGGTCCGTGGTCCTGGTCCGCGTCCGGCGGCCTTCCTCCGCCGGCATGTGGTTCACGCCCGGCGGGTTGCTCGAGAAGGGCGAGCGGACCGACGCCGGGCTACGCCGGGAAGTCCTCGAGGAAGTCGGGATCGGACTCCGCGATCCGGTCCTCACGAGGATCATCCACGAGGCGGTCACGGACGGCGTCCGGGTTCGCCACGGCTACTTCGCGCAGTTCATCGCACGCGCCTCGGCGACGGACCTCCGCCCGGGCCACGAGGTGGTCGAGGCGCGTTGGTTCGACCTCCTCCCACCGGACATGGCGTTCCGGGACGACTACGGGGAGGACTTCGACCGAATCCGGGATGCGCCAACCTTTTAGCGGGTCTCCGGATTCGCCGACCGAGAACGTGGGCCCGACGCTCGCCTTGCTGGTAGTCGACGTCCAGAACGACTTCTGTCCGGGCGGGGCGCTCGGCGTTCCGGACGGCGATTCGATCATCCCGCGCATCAACCGCACGATCCGGCTCTTCGAGAGGCGGGGTCTCCCGATCCTTTTCACCCGGGACTTGCATCCGCGCGAGACGAAGCACTTCAAGGCGTTCGGCGGGGCGTGGCCGCCTCACTGCGTCCAAGGCACGAAAGGCGCGCGGTTCCATCCGGACCTCGCGATCCCGGATCGCGCGATGATCCTCTCCAAGGGCATGGATGCGGAGCAAGACTCGTACTCCGCCTTCCAGGCCCTGACGGGCCGGGGTCGAGACCTCGAATCGGTCCTGCAGGAGATTGGCGTCGGCGAACTCTTCATCTGCGGACTCGCAACGGACTACTGCGTCCGAGCGTCGACGCTCGATGCGCTGCGTCGCGGCCTGAAAGTCCACGTGTTGAAAGATGCGATCCGCGGCGTCGACGTGAGGCCGGGCGACTCGGAATTGGCGATTCGGGAGATGCGCGCCCACGGGGCCGCCTTCGCGGAGACCCGGGGCCTCGCGAAGCTCCTGCCGCCCGCGTGAGTCGCGTCGCCGGACCGGTCAACGACCGATCGCATTGTCAAGGTCCGGGCCTCCCACAACGGTTTAAATACGCCGAATGCGATGTGTCAGACAAATCGACTCAAAACGTCGGACAAGGGCTCGCGATCCATGCCAGCGGAATCGGAACGGGTTACAATTCGTTTGCCACCGGACAAGGTCAAGGCGCTCCACCAGCTCGTGAAGAGCGGGGAGTTCGACACCGTGTCCGATGCGATCCGCGCCGCGATCGACCGGTTCATCGACATCCATTTCGCGCCGGATTACATTCGCAAGCTCATGATCGAGCTGCCGAAGGGGAACGTGGTGGACCTGCAGCAGCTCGTGAAGTCGGGCGACTCCGTGTCCGTCGAAGACGCGGTCCGCAACGCGGTCCGGGAGTACGTCCGCCGCCGGCTCCACAAGGCCATGGAAGGGGCCGAGCGCTAGCGCATCGTGGCCGGGAGCGCGCGCCCCTCAGACGCGCCAGCAGCATCGGCGACGCCCGCCGCGCCTCGCCGAGGATGGGACCAAGGATGGGCCTCGAGACCGCGCAGCGTTCCGGGAACCAGTCGTTCCTCGACACGTTTGCGTTCGGCCGGCCGCGGGTCCTCGTCATCGGATGCGGGGGCGCGGGAGGGAACTCCGTCGCCCGGCTGCACCGGATGGGCATCCACGGGGCCCGGACCGTCGTCGTGAACACGGACGCCGTGCACCTCGATTCGATCCAAGCGGACCGTAAGGTCTTGATCGGCGGCGGGGTCACGCGCGGGATGGGAGCGGGCGGCAAGCCCGAGATCGGCGAGCGATGCGCAGAGCTCGCCGAGGAGGAACTACGGAATCAGATCGGCGACGCCGACCTCACGTTCATCACGGTCGGCCTCGGCGGCGGCACGGGGACGGGAATCGCCCCGTTCGTCGCGGATCTGGCGCAGGCCGCAGGCAGCGTCGTCATCACCCTGGCCACGACGCCGTTCCGGGCGGAGCGGGGCCGGATGGGCAACGCCCGGGCCGGGATCCAGCGTCTCCGGGGTTGCTCCGACTCGCTCATCGTGCTGGACAACAACCGCTTGCTCGACCTCGTCCCGAACTTGCCCGTCGAACATGCGTTCGCCGTGATGGACCATCTAATCAGCGAGGTCATCAAAGGCATCACGGAGTCGATCACGCTCCCCTCCTTGATCAACTTAGACTTCAGCGACGTGCGCACGATCCTCGAGTCGGGTGGGACGTCGACCGTGTTCTACGGGGAGAACGCGGAAGACGACACGGACCAAGTCGTTTCCGATACCCTCGACAACCCGCTCCTCGACGTCGATTACCGGGGCGCGAGCGGTGCGCTGATCCACATCAGCGCTGGCCCGGGCCTCCGCCTGCGGACGGCAAATGCGGTGGTGGAGGGTCTGACGGAGGAAATTCGGGCCGACGCGAACGTCATCTTCGGGGTCCGGGTGGATCCCAAATATGAGGGGATCCTCCGGGTTCTCGCGATCATGACGGGGGTCCGATCCCCCATCGTCGACGCGGTGCAAGGCTCCGTCTCCATCGCGGACGTTGTCTCCGAGTCCTCGCAGTCGGACTCCCTCGCGAGCGACTTCCCGCGGACGCCGGGTCGTCGCTGAGGAAGAGGCCGGAGGTGAGGAAGACGATCGCGACCGGAAGGAGGAGCTCCGCGAGGTCCAGGTTGAGGTTCAGTCCCGCGGCGGTCGGCGTGTTGAAGCCCCGTCCGGATCGCGTGTCGCCGAGGACCGTCGTGACCTGAGCCAACGCGATGCTCTCCTTCCCATTCGCATCCCGGACGACGAGGCTCGCCTGGTATGCCGTGTACGACGAGTAGGTATGCGTCGGATTCGGCACGCTGCCCCGCTGCCCGTCGCCGAAGTCCCAGTCCCATGAGACGATCGAGGCGTCTCCCGGTCCGCTCGAGTCCGCGAACGTGACGGTGGCGTCGCTGCTCGTCCAGTCGAACGAGGCGATCGGTCCCGCCTGCTGCGGGTTTTGCGGGAGTTGGCCGCCGAGCCACGGGCCCGGGTTCGTCGCGATTGCCAGCGCCTGGGAGAACGTGAACAAGATGACCGCGAGGCCGAGGGCGAGGACCCCGATTCCGAGGATCCGCTCGAAGAGATCGCGTTTCATGCGACCACGTCACGCGGAGCGGGGCGGCATTCATAACCGATCGCCCGCCGTTCTCACGATTGAGAATTCCGTTCGGGCGGATCATCCGTGAAACGTCGGCCGAGCGCTCACGGCCGGTGGCTCCGCGAGGGCCCGGAACGGACGCCCCGCAGTGTCGGCTCGGATCCGTTTCTGCAACTCGTCGACGGACATCTGGGCCTGCGCCTTCGTCGCCCGCACCCGGACGTTGAGCACCCCGCTCTCGATCTCCTTCTTGCCCACGACGACGATGTAGGGGACCCACTCCTTCTCCGCGCGACGGATCTTCTTGGCGAGAGTGTCGTTGGTGTCGTCGACGTCGACTCGCACCTCGGGGAATCGCTCGAGGAGGCCGCGGGCGTGGTCGAGCTGGTCCCCGCTCACCGGCACCACCCGGACCTGCGTCGGCGCGAGCCAAACCGGGAGCATGGGCGGCTTATCCCGTTTGGAGTCCGCAGCGGCCTTCTCCAGGAAGGCGTACAGGACCCGCTCGATCGCACCGCTCGGAGAGAGATGCAGGATCAAGGGGTGCCGCTCCACGCCTTTTTCGTCCGTGAAGGTAATCCCGAAACGCTTCGCGTTCTCCGTGTCGATTTGGTCCGTCGTCAGCGCGGCCGCCTTGTCGTTCGTGTCGACGAAATTCCATTCGTACTTCATCGCGTAGTAGAAGGACTGCTCCGACCACATCTCGACGAGCAGCGGTTTGCCCCATCGTTTCGCATACGCGATCACGAAGTCCTTGTGCTGCCGCCAGAACGGCTCCGTGACCCGCATCCCGACCTCGAAGTCGTCGGGCATCGCGAATCCAACGTCGGACATGAGTTTCCAAGCGACTTCGAACCGGATCATCATGTGCGCCTTCGCCTGCTCGACGTCCGCGCACAGGGCGTGGCAGTCGGGCATCGTGAAGGCCCGGAGCCTCCGGAGCCCCGCGAGCTCGCCCCGCTGTTCCGCGCGGAACGAGTAGCGGGTCAGCTCGTAGAGGGCCAGCGGGAGCTGCTTGTACGAGAGCACCATGTCCTTCATGATCAGGAACTGGCCGAAGCACGCGCTGAAGCGGAGGAACGCCTTCTTGTTCGGCGTCTGGACGACGTACTGTCGCGCGGGGAAGCGGTTCAGGTACGACTTCAGCGCGGGGTGCTCGAAGTCATACATGACCGGGCTCTCGACCTCCATCGCGCCGTACTCTTGGATCCGGCGGGAGACGATCTCCTCGAGGAGGGCCTTGATCAGCCGCCCCTTCGGGTAGAAACGGAGATTGCCCGGATCCGATCCGGGCTCGTAGTCCACGAGTTCGAGGTCCTGCATCAGGCGGACGTGCGGCGGCTCCTCTCGCACCTCCCGCGACTTCGCCATCTCATACTTCGCGAATCGCTCGAGGCGATCGTGGCCCCGGAAGTCGAATCCTCCAAGCTTTCCATCCGTGATCGCGAGCGGATGGAGCTCCCCGTTCGGTTCGAGGACGTGCCAGTGGGAGACGAGCCGCGTCTCCGCTCGGACCGCTTCGGAGATCTCCTCTGTCCGGGCCGCGGCGGCCTCCACGACGATCTCCCGCGAGAGTTCGCTCAGCGGGTGGCCTTTCACGGCGACCTTGAAGGATTTGTAGTAACCGAACGGCGACGCGTGGACGTCGAAGGTGCGATGGGCAAGGTCCTTCTCCAGGGAGCGGAGGATCTCCTGCGCGGGTCCCGGGGCTGCCAGGGAAGAGCTTAGGTGCGCGTACGGATACAGGACGACGCGTTTCGTGCCGACCTGGCCGGCGACGTCCTCGATGTTCGTCGAGGCCTGCTGCGCAGTCGCCCTTGGGTCCCGCTCATCCCGTTTCTCGGCGGTGATGAAGCAGACGAGCGCCTCTTCGACGCGCCCTCTTCGTCTCGACGCGGGGACGTCCTCGACGTCCTTCAGGGCCTTCTCCCGGATCTCGTACTCGAGGTAATCCACATGGAGGAATAGGATTCGCATATCGGGCTCGCGTACCGACTGCCGGATAATAAAGCTCCGCGCGCGCTGAAATACACCGCGGGCGATGGCGGCACGTGGCGGAGTCCGCGCGCATGTGGCGCCATCGGCTCGGGGAGATCGTGCTCGATCGGACTCACGTGATGGGCGTTCTGAACGTCACGCCGGACTCCTTTTCCGACGGCGGACGCTACTCCGCCCCGGAGGCGGCGATTCAAAGGGCGCTCGACATCGCGGAGCAAGGCGCCTCGATCCTGGATGTTGGCGGAGAATCCACCCGTCCCGGATCGGCGACGGTGCCGGCCGATGAGGAATGGCGACGGGTCGATCCCGTGTTGCAGTCCGTCGTGCGCAAACTCGACATCCCGATTTCGATCGACACGCGGAAACCCGAAATCGCCGCGAAGGCCCTCGAGCGCGGCGCCGCGATCGTGAACGACGTGAGCGGTCTCTCCGATCCGCGCATGGCCCGGGTCATCTCGAGGGCGCGCGCCGGCGCGGTCGTCATGCACATGCAGGGCGTCCCGATGACGATGCAGACGGCGCCCCAGTACGCCGACGTAGTCGGGGAAATCCGGGACCTCCTGGCCGGCCGCGTGAAAGCGGCGATGGAGGACGGCGTCGAACGTCAAGCGATCGCCATCGACCCTGGAGTCGGGTTCGGAAAGTCCGTCGAGCACAACCTCGCCATCCTCAGAAACCTCGACCCGATTGCCGCGCTCGGTCATCCCGTCGTCGTCGGCGTCTCTCGGAAGTCCTTCATCGCCCGCCTGGGGGGCGGCGAGCCGATGCGGGACCGCTTGGCGGGCAGCGTGGCGGCGGCGACCCTGGCGGTGGCTCACGGAGCGCACGTGATCCGTGCCCACGACGTGGCGGATACAGTCCGCGCGATGCGAGTAGCGGATGCGATCCTGGCTTCTCGGCATGGGGTTGGCGAGCCTTAGGCTCGACGTCATCCAGTTGACTCAGCCGAGACTCACGACGATCAATATAGACAGGAGCACGATGCCGAACTTGGCGTTCGAATCCATGTGCCTCTCGAACGATGGCCGCGTGCGCCTTAAACCTTTAATCCCCCGAGGGCATTCGTCGGATAATGGTAAATCGTTCCGCGATTACGTCCATCCTCAAGGAGTACGAGGACCTCGTCGTCGCGACGGTCTGCTCCCATTCGTCCCTGCAGATCTTCCATGGCGCCCGCCAGGAAGGGTTCCGCACGTTGGGGATCGCGATCGGAGAGCGACCGCGATTCTACGATGCGTTCCCGCTCGCGAGGCCGGATGAGTTCCTCCTCGTCGACTCGTACGCCGACATCGTCGACCAAGCGGACGACCTAGTCGCGAAGCAGGTCGTCACCGTCCCGCACGGCTCCTTCGTGGAGTACATGGGCGCGGAGACGTTCGCGAAGCTCCGCATCCCGACGTTCGGGAACCGCGAGGTGCTGCGGTGGGAGACGGATCGAGAGAAGCAGCGGGAATGGCTGACCTCCGCCGGCGTCTCGATGCCGGCGAAGATCGAGCGGCCCCAGGATATCGACCGACCCGTGTTCGTGAAGTACTACGGCGCGAAGGGGGGCCGCGGCGCCTTCATCGCGAAGAACTATGAGGACTTCAAGGAGTCGATCCGGCCGGGCATGAAGTACACGATCCAGGAGTACGTCGTCGGCACGCGGTACTACATCCACTACTTCTACTCGCCCCTGGCGACGACGGGCTACCGGCTCTCGAAGGGCGCCTTGGAGATGCTCGGCGTCGACCGGCGGGACGAGGCGAACATTGACGAGATGTACAAGCTGGGGGCGCAGGAGGCGCTCCGGAAGATCGGCCTCCTTCCGACGTTCGTCGTCACAGGGAACATGCCCGTCGTCCTGCGGGAGTCGCTCCTCCCGAAGGCGTTCGAGATGGGCGAGCGCGCCGTCGAGCGGTCCATCACGCTGTTCGGTGGCATGATCGGACCGTTCTGCCTCGAGACGATTGTCACGGACCGGCTCGAGTTCAAAGTGTTTGAGATTTCCACGCGAATCGTCGCGGGGACGAACCTGTTCATCGCGGGGTCGCCGTACGCGGATTTGGCGGAGCCAGGGATGTCGACGGGCCGCCGAATCGCCCGAGAGATTCGTGTGGCGCAGAAGGAGGGGCGCCTGTCCGAGGTGCTGAGCTGAGCCTCGGGTCCGGAGGAGGAAATCACCTCGGAAAAACGGGTGGAAATGCTTTTATGGGCTCACCGGGCTCGACCGGCCGCGATGGCCGATCCCGGCACGGACCCGATGGTCGCGGTCGCGCTCATCTTGTTCGCGGTCGCCCTGGGTGTCCTCTCGTTCCTCGAGATGCGGTTCTTTCGGAAACGGATGAAAAATCGTCGGCTACGTACGGCGAAGCGGGACGACGAGCTTACCGACGAAGCGCACAATGCTATCGTGACGACGAAAGCGATCCTGTTGGCCATGCAGCGCCAGGGCATCCGGAGCGAGGAATCGGCCGACTGGTTGCGTGAGGCCGAGACAGCCTCCGCGCGCCGGAACTACCGCGTGGCCGTCGACCTCACGGCGAAGGCAAAGCAGCGGCTCCTTGCCCTGAAGTCGGCGCAATCTTCGAAGGGTGACTTGGTGAAGCTCGAGCGGCTCCCGCGCTCCACCTCATCCGAGGAGGTCACGACCAAGGAGCTCATCCAGAAGGAGTTCCCGCCGAACCTCATGCAGTCGAAATTCTCGATTGAGGTCGCCACGACGGCGATCGAGGCCGCCGGCGCGACGGGACGCGATCTCGGGCAGGCGACGCAGCTCTTGGACGCCGCCAAAGCGCGATTCGATGCGAAAGACTACACCGGGTCCCTTGGCCTCGCGCGGCAATCGAAGCGCGCGGCGGATGGCGAATCCGTGGATGTCGCAGCGGCGTTGGCGGCACCTCCGGCGGCTCAGGCCGCGACGAGCGCGTGTCCGAACTGCGGAGCGGCCCTCCACGGAGACGATGCATTCTGCCGGAAGTGCGGCACCCGGCTCGTCGCGAGCGCCTGCGCGTCGTGCGGCGCGAGCCTCGTCGCGGACGACGAATTTTGCCGCAAATGCGGCGCGCCTGTTTCTCGATGAAAGGAACGAGCGGATAAACTTTAATTACCGAGGCCCGCCATCCCTCAGATGATGGCGATAGGAAGCGACATGGAGCAAGCCCTCACCGCCCTCTACGGCGAGGACCAGGTCGCCGCCGTCATCACGCTCAAGGTCGACACGAAAGAGGCGGACCGCATCGCGACGGAGATCTCGAGGTTCGAGGTGATCCAGGACGTCTTCCTGGTCACGGGCGACACGGACATCATCGCGAAGGCCCGTTTCAAGAACTACAAGGGGCTGAAAGATTTCGTGCTTTCGAGCCTCGCTCCGATTTCAGGGATCAAGGACACGAAGACCTTGATGGTCGTCACGACCTACAAGGAAGCGGGACTGCCGAGGGCACCAAGTTGAGGACGACGCTCACAACCGCGAGATGGTCAGATGGACACCGAGGCGAAGCTGAAGCAAATCATGGACGTCCTCGATCAGATCGCGGAGGACACGTCCGTCCCTAGGAACATCCGACGCGGTGCCTCCGAGGCGAAAGCTCGGCTCGCGAAGAAGAACGAGGCCCTCGACTTGCGCGTAACGAGTGCGATCATGATCATGGACGATCTCGCGAACGATCCGAACATCCCGCTCCACGGCCGGACGCTGATCTGGAACGTGATATCGCAGCTCGAGACGGTCCGGTAAGCTTCATCCGGCGCGCCTCCGATGCTCGGTCACGGCCTTCGAGACGACCCTGCTCTTCATCGCGGTTCCCGCGATGGCATTCCTCGTTTGCCTCGTCGCGGTTCGATCGACCGTTGCGATGGCGCCGACGGCGGCTCCCATGCAGAGTAATTGGATATCGCGAAGCCGCTTCGCCGTGTTTGCCGGCATCCTCGCGACTCCCGTTGTGTACGGCTTCGTACTTTGGATGTTGGACCTCGGCTTGGCGGGCGACATCGGCTCCCAATCGGGTTCGCAGGTCGCGCTGTACGATCGACTTCGAACGTGGTGTGGCATCGCCTTCGCGTGGACGGCGGTGGTGACCGTGGGCACGCAATCGCTCGTGGCGGCGCGGCGGTGGCAGCAATACACTGGCTCGGAGTTTGGCCGAGTCCAACCGCTCCTCGTCATTCCCGAACTCGCGGCCCTTTTCGCCCTGATCCTAGTGTTCTTGATTTTCGGAACGATCCGAGGTGCTCTCGCCGGTGGATCGATGACCGAGGCGGCTGTTAACGAGGCTGTCTTCCGATTGTTGGTCTTCTGCCTCGGTGTGGTTGCGATTCCGGTCGGATTGTCCATCTCCAATCGCGTCACCGACCTGCGCGGACGCGGTTTTCTTCACGCGCTCCTGCGGGCAGAACTCGGGGTCGTCGTCCTACTCCTTGCGTTTGCGTGGGCGTACCTTTCGGTCACGGGGCTGGGGTCCTAGCCAAACCGAAAAATACCTCCGCACAACTCTCAACGAACGTCAGCGGGGCTAGTCTAATGGTAGGACAGAAGCTTCCCAAGCTTCTAACGCGGGTTCGATTCCCGCGCCCCGCACTCCGCCGTTTTCGGATCGATCGGAGCGGGTCATGGCGCTTCCGCGCGAGACCGAGATCTCACTTCGGATGGATGTCGAGCCCGACTTGCCAAGCGGTCCGACAGCCGGGACAATTGATCTCGCGCGTCATTGAATCTCCCTGATCCGACAAGCGGAATGTGAAGAACAGCGGGTTATTGCACTTGGGACAGCTGAAGTTGAGGCCGCCGACCGTCATCGAAGCCTCGATGTCCCGGACCGGCTTAAGGCTGCGCTCGACGGGGCGAGTCCGGCACGCCATCTCCGGATCGATTTGCACTCCAAATCTTGCGGCAAGTTTATGAAAGCTCCTCGGGTTGCCCCGCGTGCCATGCTCGTCGAGAAGGTCGTCTCAGCCCCGCTCGACAACAACGCGTACCTCCTCGTGGACGAGAAGAGCAAGCAGGCCGCGGTGGTCGACCCGGCGCTCGGTGGCAATCAGATCCTGGCGAAGGCGGCCGAACTCGACGCAAAGATCGTCTTCATCCTGAACACGCA
>WNGE01002453.1_pt1 | contig 22658 bp, 24 predicted proteins | sample 5400651 | NCBI WGS metagenome assembly WNGE01 (sample SAMN13153370, study PRJNA577476) | soil metagenome | isolation source: 60 cm soil or saprolite under grassland replicate 2 | place: USA:California | collected 2016-06-15
GGGCCTGGGCGGACTCCGCTGATCCGAGCGCCGCGAGGCGCTCTGCCGTGCGGGCCGCCTCCCGTACCAGTTGTCCGGAGACCGCGCCGGTCGCCAACCGGGTCCGCAGGAGCAGCAGCCGGCAGTGGATGCTCCACCAGTCGCGCCGCTGGGAGGCGAAGAGCCGGGTGGCCGCGCCGGCTCGTACCCGGGCGGTCGCGGGGTCGCCGGCGGCGAGTGCGGCCCGGGCCGCCATCAGCAGCAACTCGGCCTTGCGCGTGGCCTGGCCGCGCAGGGTCTCCAGACGTGCGATGGCGGCATCGGCCTCGTCGAGCGCATCCCGGGAAAGCCCCGCGGCGAGCAGCACTGCGCAGCGGTCCAGGCTGAGCTCGGGCATCGGGGTCCCCAGGGCGGAGTAGCGCCGCTCGGCTTCATGCAGGTGGGCGAGGGCAGCGGGGAGATCGCCGGCGCGGAAGGCCACGAGCCCGCGGTTGTGCACCGCGACCGCCGAGTCGTGTTCCTGGTCGGTCGTGGTGAAGAGTCGCTCGGCGGCGGCGAGGTCACGGTCGGCCCGGTCGGTGGCGCCGAGCGCGAGATGCAGGAGCGCGCGGAGGGTGAGCGCCCGTGCCGTCCAGATCGTGTCGTCTGCGCGGCGCAGGACGGGGATAGCGGGCCGGAGCTCGTCGAGGGCCTCACGGTGGCGGCCCAGCACCCACAGCGCTCCAGCCAACCGGAAGCGCACGCGTGCCGCCGTCAGGCCGTCCGCGCGCGACACCGCTCTCCGCAATGTGTCCAGGCCGGCTGCGGTTCGGCCACAGTGGATGAGCGCGATTCCCAGCGTGGCGAGGACGTCGCCCTCGCGGTCGTGGGAGCCGGAGGCCCGGGCCAGCCGTACGGCGTGCCGAAGGTGGACGACGGCGGCCGAAGCGTCGCCGAAGTCCCGCTCCACGAGCCCGATCGCCTGGTAGGCGATGGACGCGTCGTGGGCCGACGGGCCATCGGCCAGAAGGGCGTGCGCACCGGCCAGCGCGTCCTTGGGCCGGGAGAAGACCAGGGTCAGCAGGTCGACCGGATCGCCGGTGAACCGGCCCCGTTCCCGGATACCGCCAGACACGGATGGATGTTAGAGCTTGACGTCAGGGACGTCCACGGGGGCGTATCACGCGAGCGCGGTCCGGCTCTTCGATGTGACAACGCCAGCAGACCCGGGGAAGGACGAGGATGAGCCCGTATTCGGAAGGTTCCCGCGACCCGTTCGAGAGGTTCTGGGAACAGCTCGGCGAGGTACGCCGGCAGCATCCTGACAAGATCTTCATGGTGGCGCCCGACGAAGCGACGCCGGGTTCCGGCGTCGAGCCCCGTTACGTGTACGAGGCGAAGGCGGCGCTGGTAAGCGAGGCCGACATGTCGCGGGTCAGGCCGCACACGGCAGCCCGTGACGAACCCAGTCGCGTGCCCGGCGTACGCAAGCTCTTCTTCGACGACGAAACCCATGTCCCCACCGAGGTGGACCGGCTCAACTGGCTGGCCCAGCGCGACGAGCCCGGCGGACCGCGCCGCCGCATGGCGAGCCCCAACCATCTGGCGTCCATCGCACCGGTCAACCTGTGCCCGGCCGACGAGCCGCACCCCGTGCCCCCCACCACCCCGCTATGGCCCGACCCTCAACCGGGCACGGCGGGCCACGGGATATCGGTGCTCGTCATCGACACCGGCTTCCTACCGACCTTCGCCGAGGAGCATCCGCTGCTGGCGGATGTCGACCTGCTGCCAGGCCGACCGGAAAGAGTACTCTTGGGCCCCACCGGTCTGATCAAGGAGTACGGGGGTCACGGCACCTTCGTCACCGGAGTGCTCCGGTCCGTGGCGCCCGGCACACGAGTGACGGTGTCAAGCGCCCTCCAGTCCGCGGGCGCGCTGCTGGAGGAAGACCTCGGTGCGGAGATCCTGGAGGTGCTGGCCAGGGTGCAGGACGCCGACGGGCGATGGCCGCACATCATCAGCCTGTCCGCGGGGGCGACCACCCATGACAACAGCGAGCCTGTCGGACTTGGACCGTTGTTCGACGAGCTCGCCACCAATCATCGCGACACCGTGCTGATCGCCGCCGCCGGCAACGACGGCACCAGCGAGCACCTGTTCTGGCCCGCCGCCGGCGCCAACACCCATCCCGGAGTCATCTCCGTGGGGGCGCTCCGGCGCGACGGTCGGGGGCGCGCGTGCTTCAGCAACCATGGGGACTGGGTCAAGGTGTTCGCCTACGGCGAGAAGGTCATCAACCTGTTCCCTCCCGGAAACTACGCCTACCAGCACGAATCCACCGCCGAATGCCGGTACCGCCAGCCGCCGCTGTACCCGGACTGCACGTGTGTCGCCCGCAGCCACTACGGCGACCTGGTCGCGTTCGACGGGTTGGCCCGGTGGAGCGGCACCTCCTTCGCCACGCCACTGGTGGCCGGGATGGTCGCCGCCCACATGACGAAGGTGGGAGAGGAGTCCGACGCGCAGCGGGCGGCGCAGGACCTGCTCGACCGGTACGCGCAGACCATTGTCGACGAGGCGGACCACGAGGTGCTACGAGCGCTGCGGTAGGCGATGGGATCGTGGTGCGGCCCGGCTGGATCAGACCCTGCCGGCCTGCCCAGGCGGACGTAGGATGAGAACCCCGAGCGCGAGGGCAGGGATGACCGTTCACGCTGATGACACCGGTGTCCTGGTCAGGTCCGCAGCCAGTGGCGACCGGGCGGCCTGGACGGCGCTCGTTGAGCGTTTCAGCGGGCTGGTCTGGTCCATCGCTCGCGCACACGGCCTCGGCGCCGCCGATGCGGAAGAGGTCTTCCAGACCACCTGGTTACGGCTCACCGAGCACGTTGGCCGGCTCAAGGAGCCCGAGCGCGTCGGCGGATGGCTCGCGACGACCGCGAGGCACGAGTCGCTCAAGCTGATCCGCCTGCGGGCGCGGACGACCGTCACCGACAATCCGCACGTCCTCGACCAGGGCAGCGACGAGGCGTCACCGGAGCAGGCGGTACTCGACTCCGAGGAGGCGGCCACGCAGATGCGCCGGGCGCGTCAGGTCTGGTCCGCCTTCCGCCGGCTGCCCAGCCGCTGCCAGCAGCTACTGCGCATCCTCATCGCGTCACCGCCGCCGAGCTACGCGGAGATCGCCGCCATGCTGGACATGGCCATCGGCAGCATCGGTCCTACCCGCGGACGCTGCCTCCAGCAACTTCGAGCGCTGCTGGCCGAGCCCGATGCGCAAGGCCGTCCGGCACACCCGTGACGCCGACGATCGGAGGGGAGCAACGCATGTCCGACGACGACGAGCTCGAACGGGAGCTGCGACGCGCCGAACGGCTGCTCGACCCGGTCCCGCCACACCTGCTGCGTGGCGCGGTGGACATGTTCGAGTGGCGCACGATCGACGCCGAGCTCGCCGAGCTCGTCTTCGACTCGGTCGCTGCCCGGGAAGCCATGCTCGTGCGTGGAGCGGACCAACCACGACTGCTCACGTTCCAGGCCGGTGATCTCAGCATCGAGCTGGAGGTGACCGGTACGGGTGCGGCGCGCGGGATCGCCGGGCGTCTGATCCCTGCCCAGCCCGCTGACATCGAGATCCGGTACGGCGACCGACAGCTCACGGTGAGCGCGGACGCGCTCGGTCGCTTCAGCGTCACGTCGCCGGGGTCCGGCCCGCTCAGCCTCCGCTGCCGGCCGGCCGGCAGCGCAGCGTCAGGGCAGGTCGTGACCGACTGGATCTCCACATAGGTTGGCGAACAAGGGGCCAGGATGTGCGCGGTCGATGGGGCGGGGCAGCAGGGTACCCGTTGTGAAGGCGGTGGGCGTCCGCGATGACCATGTCGCCGAAGTCCAGTAAGTCCCGGCGACGGGCCAGGGGCGTCCGGTACAGCGGGCGCCGCTGCTGTCGTCCGGGCAGGCGCAGGTACTCCGTCGCGCCGGCGGCGACGGCGCTGACCGGACCGGAGCCGGCCTGGTCGGCCAGCACGAAGTCGATGTCGCTGCGGTGTGGCCGAAAGTCCCCGGGAGCCGCGGAGCCGACCAGGTAGAAACCCTCGACGAGACCACCGACCTCGCCGTCAACCGCCTCAAGGTAGGCGGCGACGAGCTCGTCAACCACGGCAGGACGTTTCACACCGCCCAACCCTGCCAGGGCCCCGCAACAACCTCGAACGGGCAGCCTCGGTACCTCACACCCTCGGTACCTCAGGCACGTCGACGGCGGCGAGCGCAGCGCCCGGACAGCGTCCGGGCGCTGGCGTCCCGCAGCCGCACCGTCACGATGCCGAAGTGGGAGCCCGGCCGAGAGCTCTTGCTCCCCCTGGCCCCCTCCTGGCACCGGACGGGCCCGGCGCGGCGCTCAGCCGGACTGCTCGGCCAGCGCGAACTGCACGCCGCCCTGGGGGTCGATGGCGGCGTCGAGCGCCTTGTCATCCAGCAGCAGAGCCGCCTCGGAGTCCAGGAACAGCCGGGCACCGGAGGTGTCGAGCAGCTGGTCGCCGTCCAGCGGCCCCGCCGCGAGGCTCAAAGTGAGTCCGCCGGCCGTAGGGTCAGCGGCGATGCGCAGCCCACCACCTTCGGGTACCTCCTGCTGATCTGCGAGATCGCGGATCACCGCCACGGCGTTATCGGTCACAGCAAGCATGATGAAAACTCCTCGTGATTTCTGTTGTCGGGTTCGTTGTTGTTGTCGAAACCGGCATCAGACTCAGGACAAGACGCCTCTCATCACGGCCCCACAGCCAGCGTGGCAGGACCAACCCGGGTCCGTATGGATCTGGTCCGTGCCGGTCCAGGCATGTTCACCGGGCAGGCACGGAATTGGTCGGGAGGCGGTGGACGCCCGCGATAGCAGTCGCCGCTGCACCCGCCCGCGCAGGTCTCGGCGCGCGGGCGTGGCTGGCGTCCGGTACGACAGGATCGTTCCTCTCTGGCGTGCAGGCGCCTCGACGGCCGTCCGTTTCCTACCGTTCCCTCTTCTGTCGGGTACGTCAAATCGCCCGGCCGGAAAGGCCCCTGGTGCCGCACGCCGACACACCCCGACAGTGGCCCACAGACCGGACTTCCCGCGCCCGGAACTCGGGCAGGCAGGCCACTGTCCGGCCCAGCGCTGCTCCGCTGGCCGGCGGCGACCCGTACGCGGTGCAGACCATGCTGTACTTCAAGCCGCCCGGTCCGAGCGGGTACGCCGGGGTGGCTTCCCATCGCAGGCCGCTGCCCGCCGGGCCCGGGACGAGTGGTTGGCCACAACCGGGGAGGAGCGCACCGCCCGGTCGTGGACGGTGGAGCGGTGGCTGCGGTACTGGCTGTCCAGTCGCACCAGCATCCGCCCCACGACGAGGCTGCACTACACCCGCGATGTGGAGAACTTCCTCATCCCGTACCTGGGCAAGCTGTGCCTGGCCGGCCTGGACACCCGGCGGCTACGCGCCGCGTTCGCCCAGATCGCCAACACCACCAACCACCGCGGCCAGCCGCAATCCCCCTCCTGCCTGCACCACCTGCGCACCACCCTGCGGGCCGCGCTCAACCTCGCCGTCCGGGAAGGCGTGATCATCAACAACCCTGCCCGGCACCTGGAGGTCCCGTCCTACCGCAAACCTCACCCGCAGGTGTGGACCGACGGCCGCGTCGACGAGTGGCGCCGCACCGGGATCCGGCCCGCGGTCGCCGTGTGGACCGCCGACCACCTCGCCACCTTCCTCGATGCGGTCGTCAGCGACCGGCTGTTCGCTCTGTGGTGGCTGATCGCCCTGCGCGGCCTGCGGCGCGGCGAGGCGTGCGGGCTGCGCTGGTGTGAGATCGACCTCGACCATGGGGTGCCGTTCGTTGTCCGCAACCGCACCACCGCCGGCTACCGGGTCATCGAAGGCGATCCGAAGACTGCCGCCGGCGTCCGCGCGGTCGCGCTGGACCGGCACACCGTGCGGGTGCTGCGCGAGCACCGGCGTCGCCAGCTCGAACACCGCGCCCGGCGGCTGGCTGCCGGCAAGATCTGGCGTGACTGTGGCTATGTGTTCGTCGGTCCCGACGGCGGCCCGATCCACCCCGGCTATGTCACGCAGCGTTTCGCCAAACTCGTCAAAGCGGCCGATGTGCCGCCGATCCGGCTGCACGACCTGCGTCACGGCGCCGCGTCGCTCGCCCACCAGGCCGGCGCGGACCTCAAGACCCTGCAGGAGTTGCTCGGCCACTCCAGCATCGTGATCACCGCCGACACCTACACCAGCGTCCTGCCGTTGGCGCAGCGTAGATGCGCCGAGGCTACCGCCAAGCTGGTCCTGAACGGCGCCCGACGCACCCGCAGGAAGATCAAAACCAAGGGTCGACGTAACCGCCCGGGCACCCCCGCCAAAAACAGGTGCGCCAACCCCAGCCCGACCGGCTACGCCGCCGAACCCGCAGGCCACCGCCTTGCCCCTCGATCAACAGTCACTGACGGCGACGACACCAGGCCGACCCCACCGCGACCCCCACCGTCCACATAGAAGTCGATGAGCAGCTATATCGGCTGCTCAACCCGGCGCGCCCGAAGGGACTCGAACCCCTAACCTTCTGATCCGTAGGCTCGGTGCAAGATCGCTACCTTATGTAACCTCCTACCGGGAACATGCCCATGAGTCCGGGTAGCAGCGCTGCCGTCCCGTCGTGTATCCGCTGGTCCGGGCGGTGGGAATTGCAGGATGCCCGCGGGGACGTCTAGGCCGACGGTGCGCAGGTCCGGGCGTTCGGTGTGTAGCCGGCGAAGGAACGTGCCGTTGCCGCAGCCGACATCCACAACGAGGCCGGCGGTGCCGGCGAGTTCGGCGACCACGATCCCGGGCAGGTCGTAGCGTGGGATCTGCCAGTGGTAGATGGCCTGCCGGGCGGCGAGGTGCCGGTCGTCGCCGTACGCGGCACCGGCCAGCAGGTCGCGGTTGGTGACGTCGGAGGCCATGGCGGTGACGTTATCGCAGTCGCAGGGCGGGAGCGGAGAGCCGGAACGCGCGGCCCGCGTCCAGCATCTGCCGGCCCAGCGGTGACGCCGCGTCGGAGGTCTGGGCGAACTCGTGGGTGAACACCCGCACGCGGCGCACGACGCTGGCGGTGCGCTGGTGCTCCGGCACGGCCGTGACGTGCATGAAGTGCACGTGGGCGGCGTCGAGATGACGCTGCGTGACGTGGGCCCGGACGAGGTCCATCCGCGCGGCGAGCACGTCACCGGTGGACTGGTCGCCGAGGGCGAGGGCCGCGAACGTCCGCACCGCGACAGTGATCCACAACTGGTCTCGCCGACATTGATCATGGCGGCAGGCAGGAACTGGCGCCCGAACCCGCGAACACCTGGCGCCCAAACTCACGAGCGAAGTCAATGAGTTTTGCTCCGCTGGGCCGTCTCATACTGCGGTGGGGGCCCAGCCTGGCCAACGCCTTCTTGGCCTTGCGTCCGACAAACTGTCCCGCATGTTTGAGAAGATTCCGCAGTGCCAGTCACGCCTCCAGAGCCCCGACGGCCGCAGCGTGACCGTCGACTGTGAAGACGGACGCGGCGGTGCCGCGAGTGACGGCGACAGACGCCGCCGCTACCCACGTTGGCGGCGCCAGGTTGGGCCGGGGCGTACGGCCGGGCGCACGCCGGGAGCATCTCGCTCGACCGTCGACCCCGGCAGATGGCTCATCTTCGTCACACCCAGGCGCGTACTGTGCGGCAAAGATCGCACCGGAGGAGGCGTACCGATGACAGGTAGCGAGTACGAGCCCGTTGCGGCGGGCCGGCAGTCACGATTCGTCGGCCACGAGCGCGTCGGCGAGTGGACGGCGCGGGGTGCGGGGACCGGGACCGGCGTATCCCAGGCGAAGGACCGCCTGAGCGGTGCGTGCGTCGTGCGGCGCGGCGAACAGTCTGCGTAGCGGCGCCACCTCCACCGGCTGGGTGAGCAGCGTACTGGCCAGGCCGACGGCGGTGGCGGTCAGCAGGATCCGTTGCAGGGCCTGGCCCGAGCGAAGCCAGGCGAGGGGGTCGTCGCGCGGTGCGTACAGCACGGCGATGGTCGGTTCGGGTTCGTATCGGGCGGTAGGCCGGTGGTCGGCAAGGTTGAGGCTGAAGTCGCGGATCGGCAGCATTCCGGCGGCCGGCCGGGGCCCGAACGCCTTCGGCGGTATCCCATCGGTGCGGCCGGGTGTAGGTTCCGTCCACTCGGTCAGCTCGGCCCGGTAGCGCGGGTCGCGCCGCTGGTGGGCCTCGGCGATCGCGGCGAGGCGCAGCACCCTGGATCGTGATACGGAATCGACGACCAGCAGGGAGGCGCCTTCTCGCACGGCCGCGGCGACCAGGAGCTCGAGCGGGGGCTTCGGCACGGCGGTTCGTGCGAACGGTTCCCTGTTGGAGCGGCGACGGTGTATGGCCTGGGCCAGCAGCAGTTCGGCCGGCGGGACCGGCACGGCCGGGCCGACCTGCACGGTGGCGGCCAGGTCCGGCCGGTGCGGGTCGGGCAGCAGCCGCACCCGCGGCCACCGGGCCCGGGCGCCGATCGCCAGCCGCAGGTTGAGCAGTGCCGCGCCGACGCTGATGTACATCTCCCGGCCATCCGGGTCCAGCGCGGTCAACTGGCGGCGCCGGTCGACGAGCAGGTCCACGCTTGTGTCGTGCGGTCGGAACAGCCACGGCTGGCTGTTGTGCACGGACGGCGCGGCGATCGCTGCCTCCAAGCACGCGCGCATCGCCGGCCCGGGACTGCCCCGTGGGCTGGCTGACCACTCGGATTGCATGCCCCACCCTGGTTCGCCCGTAACGGGCGCGGCCACTGCCGATCGGCCCGTCCTACCTGGGTCGAAGGCCTCAACCTGCGGCAGCCGCTTCGTCATCACACAGCCGCAAAGCCGACCGCCGGGGTCGTTCACGGCTGGATCAGCACGTCGCCGATCGGGCGGCGGGCGGTCAGCGGGGCGATGTGGGCCCGGCCGAGTTGCAGCAGCATCTGGGGTGCGCCGGGTAGCGCGAGCTGAGCGCGGACCGCCGCCCGCAGCGGCGCGATCTCCAGCGGCTGGGTGTGCAGGCTGGCGAAGACCCAGTTGCTGGCGGCGCGTAGCAGCACCCGGTGCAGCGCCTGCCCGGCCCGTAGCCAGTCGGCTCGGTCGTCTCCGAGGGTGGTCAGCACGGCGGTCGCCACCGGCGGTGAGTCGCCGCTGTCGAGCAATCCCCAGCCGCGGCGGAGATCGAAGTCGCGTAACACCAGCCCTTGGGCGAAGCGCGCCGGGCACGCCGGGTAAGCCCGGGCCGGGACACCGTCGCGGGCCGGGCTACCGGCCGGGCGGGTCCACGCCCGCAGTTCTGCCCGCAGGATCGGCTGGCGGCGTTGCGCACGCTCGGCCGCGGCCACCAGCGCCGCGAGCCGCCGATAGGGGCGAGGTTGGTTGATCAGGACCAGCGCCGCGCCCTCGGCCTCGGCGTCGCGTTGCAACCCCGCCAGCAGACCGACCGGCAGCGGCTCAGCCGTGAAAGCGCCGCGGCGGGTGTGCCGGCGCCGCACCGCCGCGACCAGTGCTCGCTCGTCCGGCCTGATCGGGAGGGCCGCCCCGAGCCGCACGCGGGCGAGCAGGTCGGGCTGTGCCGGGGACGGGAGCAGCTCCACCGCTGGCCGGTAGCCCAGCTCGCGCACCGCGAGCCGCAGCCCGAACAGGGCGGCGCCGCAGCTGACGAGCATCTCTCGCCCGTCCGGATCCAGCTGCGCCAGACCCCGGCGGGGATCGGCTTGCAGCTCCAGCACCCCGCCGACCAGCCGGAACCGCCACGGCTGCGTGTTGTGCACCGATGGCGCCCGAGCCGCGGTCGTCACCAGATGATCGAGGGCGTCCGGCGGGATAGCCGCAGCCTCGGCTGGCTCCCCGGCATCCACGCCCAGCGGGTCGGTGCCGACCTCCGTCACGATGCGGCGCTCCCCTTCAACGGGGCCGAAGAACGGCCCTCCCCCGTCGGCGGCCGACGGGCGCTCGCTGCGGCCCCGCAAGTGGCCAGAGTCCACTCGAACGATCCCGCTCACAGCCCTCACCTCACGATGGTTTGCTCGTCGGCCCAGGTTCCCTGCCCGCCGTCACCGCCGGGCAGGGCCGTCCGCCCCGTCATGCCAGGCCGAACGCCCCGGCTTGCGCCGCCGGAAGCCGACGATTCGCCGGTCGCCTCGTGCTCGGGAGGCTGACCGTATCGGCACAGCCGTGATCCACAAGCCCGGCGGGCGGCGTACGTGGCTGAACTGCCGGCACAAGGCCTATATCAGGCCGGCGTCGGATGCGCGGACCAGGGCTTCGAGCCGCGAGGAGGCGTTCAGCTTTTCCAGGATGTTGCCGACGTAGCCCTTCACCGTCGCCTCGGACAGCTGCAGCCGGCGGGCGATCGCGCGGTTGGAGCAACCCTCGGCGAGCAGGTCGAGGACGTCGCGTTCCCGGCCCGTAAGCTGGGGGGCCGGCGTCCGGTCCCGGTTGCCGGCGAGGTCGCGGCCCAGGCGGAACGCGATGCGCGGGTCGATCACGCATCCGCCGGCCAGCACCGTACGCAGCGCGGCGGTCATGTCCACCTCGGAGGTGTCTTTAAGCAGGCAGCCGTCGGCGCCGGCGGCCAGGCAATCGCGGATCTCACCGGTGCGGTCGAAGGCGGTCACGATGACGATGCGGGCCTCGGGTAACAACGTCCGCAGCCGCTTGCACAGTTCGGGCGCCGGAAGCCGGCCCGCCATGTGCATGTCGAGCAGGAGCAGCTCGGGACGGTACATGGCGGCGAGGGTGAGCGCGGTGTGGACGTCAGCGGCCTCTGCGCAGTCGTCGAGGCCGAAGGTTTCCCGCAGTATCGTCCGCAGGCCACGCCGGGCGATCAGGTGGTCGTCGACGATGAGGACCTTCACTGTGCCTCCGCCCAAACGGGCTGGGTCGGCAACTCCAGGCGCAACACCTTGTGCCCGGACGCATCGTCGATCAGTACCAGCGTTCCGCCCAGATGGTCGGCGCGCTGGCGCAGCAGCGCGAGGCCGCTGCCGGTGCCGTACCCGGCCCCACGCTGGCCCGTCCACGCGGCCACAAACTCGGCCTGCAGCACCATTGCGACCCCGTCCGGCCGGTACGACAGGTGCACAATCGCCAGCTTGGCGTGGGCGTACTTGACCGCGTTGCGCAGCCCTTCCAGCGCCGCGTCGACAAGTAGATCCTCCACGGGCTGGGGAAGATCTCGTCGCTCGCCCCGGCGGATGATCCTCACCCGGCACCCGGAGGCCCGCGCGAACAGCCTGACCTCGCCGGCCAGCCGGGCCTCGAAAGCCAGGCCGTCGGACGGCCGGCTCAACCGGTCTAGCGCCGTTCGGAGCTCGCTTCGGGCGTCGGCCGCCGTCGCGTCGATCTCGTCGAGGGCCGCCGCCAGCACGGCCGGATCCCGCTGTCCGCGTGCATAGTGTGCGGCGACGCCGATGGCGAACAGCATCTGCGCCACCGAGTCGTGCAGTTGGGTGGCCAGCCGCTGCCGCTCCCGGAGCACCGCCAGCTCGATCTCCTGGTTGCGCATCGCCACCTGCTGGAGCGCCAACACCGCGTGGGCGGCGATGAGTTCCATGGTCTGCAAGGTCTTGTCGCCCGGCGGGCCGGGGGCACGGGTTGCGGTGTACAGCAGTGCCTGGGCGCCGTCCGGTCCGGTGACCGGCACGCACGCCATGCCCGACAGGCCTTCCAGGTCACAGACGATATGGACGAAGTCCCGGCTGATCGTCGGGTCGTGTGCGTAGTCGGTCACCCGGTGCGGGCGCTCGAGCAGCAGCACCTGGCCGCCCAGCCCGGCGCCCGCCCGCACCGTGATGTCCCGGAAGCGCGGATCCCGGATCCCGTCGGTGATCGACATGAGGTAGTCCCCGGCCGCGCCCGCCACCGCCACGAACGCGCTGTCGACGCCGAGGATGCGCCGACTCACTCCGGCGGACGCGGCCAGGATCTCCGGTGCGGTGGGCTGCAATCCCACCGTACGGGCGATCAGTTCGGCCGAGGGCGACATGATGGATCCTCGGTCAGTTCGGTTGCAGGATCGGGCGTAGGGCGTCCAGCGTGCCGGGGTCGTCGATGGTGGATGGCACGGGTTCGTCGCGGCCGGCGGCGATGCCGCGCATGGTCTTGCGGAGGATCTTGCCGGAGCGGGTTTTGGGTAGTCCGCGCACGATGTCGACGGTGTGGAACGAGGCCACCGGCCCGATCTGGTCGCGGACCAGCGCGACCAGTTCCCGGCGGAGGGTGTCGGGGTCGGCCTGGGCGCCGGCCTTGAGCACCACGAACCCGCGCGGCACCTGGCCCTTGAGCGGGTCGTGCACACCGATCACGGCGCACTCGGCCACCGCCGGGTGGCTGGCCACCGCCTGCTCGATGGCGCCGGTCGACAGCCGGTGACCGGCCACGTTGATCACGTCGTCGATGCGGCCCATCACGTACAGGTAGCCGTCGTCGTCGCGGTAGCCGCCGTCGCCGGTGACGTAGTAGCCGGGGTGGGCGGCCAGGTAGGACTCGAGGTAGCGGTCGTCGTCGGCCCACAGCGTGGGCAGGCAGCCTGGCGGCAGCGGCAGCTTCACCACCAGCTCCCCGTCGTGGCCGGGCGGCACCTCCTGGCCGGCCGCGTCAACGACGCGAACGTCGTAGCCGGGCACCGGCACTGTCGGCGAACCGGGCTTGATCGGCATGGGCTCCAGGCCGCGCAGGTTCGCGGCGATCGGCCAGCCGGTTTCGGTCTGCCACCAGTGGTCCAGGACGGGGATGCCGAGCTGGTCGCCGGCCCAGTGGTAGGTCTCCGGGTCCAGCCGCTCGCCAGCGAGGAACAGGTACCGGAAGCCGGACAGGTCGTAGCGGCGGATGTGCTCCCCGGTCGGGTCCTCCTTTCGGATCCCGCGGAACGCGGTCGGCGCGGTGAACAGCGTCTTCACCCCGTACTCGGCGATCACCCGCCAGAACGCCCCCGGGTCGGGCGTACCGACCGGCTTGCCCTCGTAGAGCACGGTCGTGGCGCCGGCCAGCAGCGGCGCGTACACGATGTACGAGTGCCCGACGACCCAGCCGACGTCCGAGGCCGCCCAGTACACCTCGCCCGGGCCGGTGTCGTAGATGTACTCCATGCTCCACCGCAGCGCCACCGCGTGCCCACCGTTGTCACGCACCACCCCCTTGGGCCGGGCGGTCGTGCCCGACGTGTACAGGATGTACAGCGGGTCGGTGGCGGCCACCGGCACGCAATCCGCCGGCTCGGCCGTACGCATGGCGTCCATGTAGTCAACGTCCCGCCCGGCGACCAGGGTGGCCGGCGCCTGCGGGCGTTGCAGGATGACACACGCGTCCGGCTTGTGGTTGGACAACTCGATCGCCCGGTCCAGGATCGGCTTGTACACCACCACCCGGGCCACCTCGATCCCGCACGACGCGGACACGATCACCTTCGGCGCCGCGTCGTCGATGCGCAGCGCCAACTCGTTGGCGGCGAACCCGCCGAACACCACCGAATGCACCGCGCCGATCCGGGCACACGCCAGCATCGCGATCACCGCCTCGGGCACCATCGGCAGGTAGATCACCACCCGGTCGCCGGTACCCACCCCCAGCCCGCGCAGCACACCGGCGAACCGGGCCACCTCGCCCAGCAGCTCCCGATACGTGTAGGTCCGCTTGGTTGCGGTCACCGGGCTGTCGTAGATCAGGGCCGGCTGGTCACCCCGCCCCGCCGCGACATGCCGGTCGAGCGCGTTAAAGCAGGTGTTGAGCACCCCGTCGGTGAACCAGCGGTAGAACGGCGCGCCCAACCGGTCGAGGACGATCGTCGGCGGCCGGTACCAGTCGATTGCCTTGGTCGCCTCACCCCAGAACCCGTCCGGGTCGGCCACGCTCCGGCGGAACGCCTCCTCATATCGGCCCATCACAAACCTCCCCTCAACGCTTACCCAGCGGCCCGACGGGCAGGACGGCGCGACCGTACGAGGCCTCGCACACCTCTGCGAACGACAGGTACGCGGCCAGGGCGGCGACCATGAGACCGAGGTACCCGCCGGCCTTCACCAGGCCGGAGATCCCCGCGTAGTTGCCGATTCCCAGGACGAAGAACGTGACTGCCAGGTCGGCGAGCGCGACGTTCACCACCAGGTTGGTGCGGAACGAGGCGGCCCACATCCAGGCGCTGAAGCCCCCGAATGCGAACAGCAAGAGCCCGAGCGCGTGCCCGACCTCGGCCTTCGGCACGTCCTGGAGGTAGAACTGCACGATCGCCCACAGCGCCAGCCAGAAGGCGCCAAAGGTGCTGAACAGTACGCCGGTGAAGGTCTTGCCGGTCCGGAACTGGATAATCCCGGCGATGAGCTGGGTGAGGCCGCCGAACGTCAACGCCACGCCGAAGACCACAGGCTCGACGCCCTTGGCCACGATGCCGGTGTTGACGATGCTGAGCAGGAATGTCGTCACGGCGAAGGCGGCCAGCGCGAGCGGCGCCGAGTTCCCCCACTGCACTGCGCCACCGGCGGCCGTACCCGTCGTTTCACCTGCCGATGCGGCGATTGGTATGGCAGACGGCGCGGCCGGCGCGGCGTTCTGGCGCACCGGGTGCTTTTCGATGAGTGCCATCGGATCCTCCTTGTGAAGCTCGTTGATGACTGGGATTTCGGAAAGCGTGAGCCGGATGTCCCCGCATCGGCAGCGGCAAAGGTCCCCGATCGGACCCCGCAAAAAGTAGGGGTCCGCTGGAGTGGCTAGGTGATCATGTGGTGTGGTTGGTACGAGGCGAGCGTGCGCATGTAGTTCACGCGTTCCAAGCCCGCCGGGTCGATCGCGTCGCGGTGGCTCACGCTGCCGCGAAGCTGGGCGACCGAGCCGTACCCGTGCGCGGCCATCCAGCCGACCAGCTCGTCCTGGACGCGGGCAAGGTGCGCCGGCCCGTGCCGCAGCAGCGCGGAGGTCATCATCGCTACATCCGCCCCCGCCAGCAGCACCTTGGCCACGTCCAGACCGGAGTGCACTCCGGTGGTCGCGGCCAGCGACGTACGGGGCAGTTGCGGGCGCAGGATCGTCAGCCAGCGCAGCGGCAGCCGTAGTTCGCCTGGGTGGGACAGCTCCACCCGCGGCAACACGTGGAGGGTCTCAAGGTCGATGTCCGGCTGGTAGAAGCGGTTGAACAGGACAAGCCCGTCCGCGCCCGCCTCGACGAGCCGTCGGGCGAAATGGGCGGTAGCTGACAGGTACGGGCTGATCTTTACCGCGAGCGGAACGCCGATCGCGGCACGCACCCGGCGCACCACCTCCAGATAGCCCCATTCGACCCGGGCTCCGCTGCGCCATGGATCGGCCGCGACGGTGTAAACGTTCAGCTCGATCGCATCAGCACCGGCGTCCTCCATCGCTTGGGCGTAGTACACCCAGCCGCCCGGCGTGGTGCCGTTGACGCTGGCGATCACCGGGATGCCCAATGCTGCCTTGGCCGCAGCCGCCAACTTGACGTGCCGCCACGGCCTGGTGCCCCCGAACTCCAGCTCCGGAAAGAGGTCGGTCGCCTCGGCAACCGGGTACGCCCTGGTCTGGGGGTTGTCGCTCCAGCGCACCGACAGGTCGTCGACCTCCTCCTCGAACAGCGAAGGCAGCACAACCGCGGCCGCACCGGCCTCCTGCAGGGCGACCAAGCCGTACAGGTACCCAGTGAGCGGTGACGCGGAAGCGACGAGCGGAGAGCGCAGACGCAGCCCGAGGTACGTCGTGGTCAGGTTCGCCGTGGCACGTTCCTCGCTGGCTTCGCCCTGCTCGTGGTAGTGCCGACGCTCGTCCACCGGGCACCTCCTCGGCCGCGACAGCCCGTTTGACCGGCAGTCTGCTCCCCGCCGCCGACCGCATTCAGGGCCGTTGGCCACCACCCGGCGGGACCTTGCGCCCTCCCTAGCCGACGATCAAGAAGGACAGCGCCGTAGCTGTGGCATGGGCGTGTCGGAGCGCGGTGGAAGAACCGGTCTGCGGCGTCGTCTTCGCCGACCTGTGGCCGGCCGGCCTGGACCGGCTCAAACGGGCGGTGGAATCCGGCCGTGAGGTGGGTCCGTGACCGAGCCGTACCGGACGTCGGTGGACATCGCCGCCCCACCCGAGGCCGTGTACCCGTACCTGACCCGGCCCGAGGCCATCGTGACCTGGATGGGCGACTACGCCGTGCTCGACGCCGTACCCGGCGGCGTGTTCCACCTCGACATCAACGGCGTACCGGTGCGGGGCCGCTACCTCGAACTCGACCCGCCGCACCGGCTGCTGATCTCCTGGGGACATGCCGGATCCGACCGGCTCCCACCGGGCAGCAGTACCGTCGAGATCACCCTCACCGCAACCCCGGACGGCACCCGCGTCACCGTCGAACACCGCGACCTGCCACCCGAGGAGGCCGCCCAGCACGCCGCCGGCTGGCCGCACTTCCTGACCCGGCTCACCGCCGCCGCCACCGGCCGCGACCCGGGCCCCGACCCCTTCGCGCAGAGTGCTTGAACCGGCGTCGTGAGCCGTTGGCAAAGCCGGGTGAGGAAAGTCTGGCTGGGATGTCCAGAATCGGGTGACGGCTCCGACCAGGGGGGCGCGCACCTGCCCCGGGTGCCGGTATGGAAGGACACGCGATGAAGTACATGATCATGATGTTCGGGGGTCTGGGCGCCACACTGCAGGACCGGACGCCCGAGTGGATCAGGGGTATGCAGGAGCTCATGATGAAGCTCGACACCGAGTTGAAGGAGGCCGGCGAGGTGGTCGCCGGACACGGGCTCGTGGACCCCAGCCAGGCCAAGACGGTCCGCTTCCAGGGCGGTGCACCGGTGCCGACCGACGGGCCGTTCGCCGAGGTCAAGGAGTCCCTCGCCGGCTACTGGATCGTCGAGGTGAGCGAGGAACGGGCGATCGAAATCGCGTCCCAGGTCGTCGCGTACACCGAGTACCCCATGGAAATCCGGCGGATCATGCACGGCGACGACGCCCCGCAGCTGTGACCAGTCCGCGGAGCCCGGCGTGGCCGCCGGTGCGGTGAACACCGACCACCGGATCGGGGCCTGCTGCGCGAGCTCGCGCCGCAGGTCCTCGGCACGCTGGTACGCCGGCACGGGCAGTTCGACGCGTGCGAGGACGCCGTACAGGAGGCACTGCTCGCGGCGGCGCTGCAGTGGCCGGCCGACGGGGTGCCGGACCGGCCGCGGTCCTGGCTGCTGACCGTGGCCGGTCGTGCGCTGGTCGACGGGTGGCGGGCCGAGAGCGCGCGGCGCCGCCGCGAAACCGTGGCGGCGCTCGATCCGGCCGACCACGTACCGGCCGCCGATCCCCAGGCCACCGGCTACCGGCTCGCCGAGGCCGACGACACGCTCGTGCTGCTGTTCCTGTGCTGCCATCCCGCGCTGTCGCCCCCGTCGCAACTCGCGCTTACGCTGCGGGCGGTCGGCGGCCTGACCACCGCCGAGATCACGGCCGCGTTCCTGGTGCCCGAGGACACCATGGCCAAGCGCATCAGCCGGGCCAAGCAGCGCGTCAGGAGCGCCGGCGCCCGGTTCGAGCTGCCGCCGGAGCCGGAGCGGACCGAGCGGCTCGGCGTGGTCCTGCACGTGCTCTACCTCGTCTTCAACGAGGGCTAGACCGGGGCTAGACCACCAGCTCCGGGCCGGCGCTGCACCGGGCCGACCTGACCGCCGAGGCCATCCGGCTCGCGCGCCTGCTGCACCGCCTGCTACCCGGCGAGGGCGAGGTCGCCGGACTGCTCGCGCCGATGCTGCTCACCGACGCCCGCCGAGCCGCCCGCACCGACGCCGACGGGTCGATCGTGCCGCTCGCCGAGCAACGCCGCCAACTGTGGGACAGCGCCGCAATCGCCGCAGGCCAGGCGATACTCACCCGGACCCTCGGCACCGGCCCGGTCGGTCCCTACCAGCTGCAGGCGGCGATCGCCGCGGTGCACGACAAGGCCCCCACCGCCGAGGACACCGACTGGCCGCAGATCCTCGCCCTGTACGAGGTCCTCGGCCAGGTGGCACCCGGACCGGTGGTCACGCTCAGCCACGCGGTGGCCCTGGCCATGGTGCACGGCCCGAAGGCCGGGCTCGCCCTACTCGACACCCTCGACAGCGACGAGCGGATGGCACACACCCACCGCCTCGAAGCGGTACGGGCACACCTGCTCGAACGCGCCGGTGACACTGCCGCGGCCCGCGAGCCTACCTGCGGGCGGCCAGGATGACCGCGAGCGTGCCCGAACAGCGCTACCTCGCGCTACGCGCCGCCCAGCTACGCCAACTCGCCCCACCTGCCGACCCGGCGAGCTGACCCGGCCGCTCCGCTGAGTCGATGCCGTAGAGCCGCTCCGGCCCGCATCCCCGCACCGTAGCTGTCGCACTGTCGCCGCGGCCTCACCGACGACGTCCCACGCGCGCCGACCATCACGGTCTTGGGACAACGCCCACGAACGGCCAGCCCGCTCGGACAGCGACCGCATCGGTGGGTCGATCTCGGTTCCCGTCCCCAGCCCAACCGACACCGAACGCGAAGCAGGAGTTCGGGGCAGCTCCCGGCTCACTGCCGATGCCCTGCGCGGGATGTCACGATGGCGGGATGGACGTCGAGCTTCTGGTCATAGCCGACTGCCCCCACACGGCGGCGGCCACCGACCTGCTCCGCCACACCTTGACCGATCTCGGCATGCCCAGCCAGCCAATCCGCACCACCGTCATCACCGACGACGCCCACGCCGGCGAGCGGGGCTTCCCCGGCTCGCCGACGTTCCTGATCGACGGCGTCGACCCGTTCGGGCAACAGTCCCAGCCCGCCGCCCTGGCCTGCCGCCTCTACGACACGCCCGCCGGCCCTCGACCCATTCCCGACACCACGCGCCTGCGCGACGCCCTGAGCGCCGCATGCCAGCCACGCCCCTGACGCCCGAACACAGCACACCGGACGGACAGCGATCCCTCGCTACACCGCGGAGTCGGCGACGTGGTGGTCGTCGACGTCGTCGCGGATGTCGACCACCAAGCCGTCACGGACCCGGAAGACCTGAGCCCTTGTCGACCGGCGAAGTTCCGCAACTCCCAGCCCTCGGGCCACTGCACCGCGATCCGCAGCACCACCGCGTCACCGCGGATCTCCGTCCCCAGCACCTGGACGCGAACACCCTGAACCTGTAGCCACTGATACCACGCCAGCACCTGCGCCGGACCGCGGCAGGTCTGCTCCGTGTCCTCGTCGCCACCCCACCGAACGTCCGGGGCCAACAGCGGCACCAACTGGTCCTGAGCACCCACCGCGAACGCCGCCGTCAGGCCAGCCGCCACCGCCTCGATCGATCTGACACCTGTCATGACCAGCAACCCTTCGCCGTTACCTGCTCGTCACCCGCGGCGAAGCCGGCATCCCCGGCCTGAATCCCACCGAATGTGGCGCCTTACGGGAGCCGAACAGCATGCCAGCGCCGCCATCGTCGGGGTGTCCACGGTGGAGTTCCTCGACCACTCCGACGGGGTCATAGAGTACGGGCCGGCGCTGCGTCGCGACCTCGCCGCCGCGATCCGCCGGCACCGCCCCCAACCTGGTGGTCACGTTCAACCACCACGACTACTGGTCCGGCCCGCGCTGGAACGCCCCCGACCACCGCAACACCGGCCGTGCGGTGCTGGACGCCATCGGCGACGCCGGCAACGCCCACATCTTCACCCACCTTGACCTGCCGCCGTGGAACGGCGTCCGCTACGCCGCTATCGCCCAGTCTCCGCACGCCAGCCATGCCGTCGACATCACCGCCGCCCTCGACACCGCGGTCGCGTCGCTGCAGGCGCACCGGGCCTACCTCGACGGGCTCGGCCCGGACAACTGGATGGCCGACGTCCGCGCTCTGATCACCGGCATGGCCGAACAAGCCGGTCTCCGCTTTGACGGCCGCCCAGCAGCTCCAGGTGCCCGCCGTCCGCGGTGCGCTTGAGTTCGAACACGACCAGCCGACCGTCACGGTCCACGCCGAGCAGATCGATACGCCGCCGGGCATCGGTGAACGCGCCGAACTCCTCCGACACCACCAGCACACCCTCGACGATCATGTCGATCCGGGCCGCAGGAGTCGCTGTAGATCCGCCCGCTCAAGAACCTGTTCGACGGAGAAGGTGGCAGACGCTACGGGGACCAGCGCATCGGAGGTCATCTCGAACAGGGGCACAAAGCCATTGTCGGCAACGCCGCCGAACGAGGTAACCGACGTTGGTCCCTGGCTGCCCGCCGCGCGGTCGGCTCGAGGCGAGGCGAGACGGTCGTGCGAAAAACCAAATGGGCACGTCTCCGCCCGCGCGGCGGCGTCGATTGGCCCGCGGCCTGGACCTGCTGCCCAGCAAGGCCGACTCAGGCGCGAAAGCGGCGGCCCACCGCGGCCCTTCCCGGCCGCAGCGGCGACACTCTGTGTAACCAGCCCGGCTCATGATCCGGACTGATCGGCGTTGCCCGGACGCAGCCGCAAACCCCCGGACTAGGCGGCTCCGAAACTGACGAGCACCGTAGGAGCACCACAGGTCCGCAATGGACAGATCTTGAAAGGCGCCTGGCCCGCGTTTCCGCAGGGCAGACGCCTTTGATGTTGCGCGCCCGAAGGGACTCGAACCCCCAACCTTCTGATCCGTAGTCGGCTCGGACCAGATGCGTTTACGCACCGTAGTTGACATCTGCGGAGTCACCGCTTCGCGCGCCGTCCGTCCGAAACGGCGGGCTTGTGTATTCGCTGGTCCGGGCTGTGGGCCGTCGAGGACAAGCCACATTGTGGGATCAGCGAGGGGCGCCGAGAGGCGGCGTGCCGGAATCTCGTGTCTGGTGCCGATTGGTTCGCGAACGTCCGAGCACCAACGGAGCACACGGAGATCCACTACACGGACGGTCAGATGGCCGCCGCCTGGCTGGCGGCGTGACATCACGACCGTGCCGTACGTCGAGTACGACATCGTGGGGACGATCGCCTTACCACGCCCGGCCGGGGCCGGTTCGGTGGGCGGGTCGGTTTAGGCTCGGCTGCCGTGCCCGATGATGCTGATGTGGCCGTGGAGGATGTCGTCGCTGACGGGGCGACAGTGCGGCTGACCGAGTCGCAGGCCCAGGCAGACCTGCTCTCGGTGCTACGGCTTTGCGGTACCGGACGGGTGCGGTGCAGCGACAAGACCCGGCGTCCGAGCGTCGCGACGGTGACCGCGGTGGCGGAGATGCTGTCCGGCGGGGACTTCTACGCCGCCGAGGCGATGGCGGCGTTTGCCTGGCCCTTGCTGGTACAGTCCGCCGGGCTGGCCGAACTCATCGGCAGGCGTCTGCAGTTGACGGCGCGTGGTCGTGCGGCGCTGGGCAAGCCTGCCGCCGAGACGATCCGGCAGGCGTGGCGGGCCTGGGTGAGCCGGGCGGTGCTCGACGAGCTGAGCCGGGTCGAGCACATCAAGGGGATGGACTCCCGCCCCCGCGACGCCGCGAGGTGCGCGGCGGCGTTGGAGCGGGCGATCGCGCTGACCGACGCCGACGAGCAGGCGGCAGGCTACTTCCACCTTCCCGAGCTGTACGACCTGCTCGCGGAGGAGTACGAGCAGCTCGGCCGGGTTGACGACGCGTTGGCGGCGATGCGCGATGCGCTCGTGGCCGGCTGGGACGGCCAGCCGGACGGCCGGTGTCGGCCGGCGGAAATCCTGCGCATTCTGCTCGACCCGTGGTGGAACCCGGCGACCGAGGCGCAGGCGGTGGACCGGGTGCACCGTATCGGGCAGACCCGCCCCGTCATGGTCTACCGGCTCGTCGCCAAGGACACCATCGAAAAGAAGGTCATGGCGCTCAAGGCACGCAAGGCGGAGCTGTTCAGCAGTGTGCTGGACGGTGGGGACTTCGCGTCCACCACGTTGACAGCCGCGGACATCCGCGGCCTGCTCGTCTAGCTACTTCGACCTGAAGAAGTAGGTCCGCGTGTAGCGGTGTACCGGCGGCTGGGTCAGTGGGTTGGGCTGTCGGCCGTGCCGGTTGCCGGTTATGCGACCAGAGTGCTGATCTTGGTGGGGTTGTGGGCGAAGACGCCCTGTCCGCACCAGGTGCGGGCGCCGGTGAGTGAGCCACCCCGCGGATCTTGGAGGCCGGGTTACCTGGCGCCGATCGGCGCCGGGGTGGTGACCTGACTGTAGTAGGTGTGTTCGTACTCCACGGGTTGGGACGTCACTGATCGAGGTGTGGATCCGGGCGTGGTTGTACCAGGAGATCCACTCGTAGATCGCGATCTCGGTCTGGGCCCGGCTGCGCCACGGCCCGCACCGGTGGATCAACTCGGCCTTGAACGTCCCGTTGAGCGCCTCGGCCATCGCGTCATGTAGGAATCGGCGACGGTGCCAACGGATGGCATGATTCCCACCTCGGAAAGCCCTGTGGTGTAACGGATCGACGTATATTGCGAACCTGCATCCGAGTGGTGAACGGTCTTCCCGTCACCGGTGTTGCGGTTCCACAGGGCCATTTCCAAGGCGTCCAGGGGCAGATCGGTGCGTAGGTGGTCGCCGGTCTGCCAGCCGATGATCCGCCGGGAGTAGGCGCCCAGGACGAACGCGACGTAGACGAACCCTTCCCAGGTGGGCACGTACGTGATGTCCGACAGCCGCAGCTGGTCCGGCCCGGTGGTGGTGAAGTTCCGGTTGACCAGGTCC
>WNGE01006868.1_pt1 | contig 22658 bp, 19 predicted proteins | sample 5400651 | NCBI WGS metagenome assembly WNGE01 (sample SAMN13153370, study PRJNA577476) | soil metagenome | isolation source: 60 cm soil or saprolite under grassland replicate 2 | place: USA:California | collected 2016-06-15
GGCAGGCTCCGCAGGCGGGCGGGGGTCGCCCGGTCATCCCAGGTGCCGGTCATGTCGGCGGTGCCGGTGTCGGCGCTGGTGCTCACGCTGGTGATCCTTCCCGGCTGCGTTGGTCCCACTGCCGGTGATTCTACCCCATTGCGTTCGTGGGACTAACGATGCACACTCGTTAGTGGCACGAACATTAGTGTGACTAGCAGATTGTAGGTGACCGTCATGACCACGACCCGGGACCTCACCCGGCTCCAAGAGCTGACGGACCGCGCCGACCTCACCGACCTGCTCACCCGGCAGGGCCTGTGGCTCGACGAGGGTCCCAAGCGCGAACGTGCAGCTCAGCGCGACGATCGACTTTCTGGCACCCACAAGATACCGGCATGAACGTGGAGGTCTCTTTCATGGCAACAGCAGCTCCTGAACCGTCCGTCCTCTCGACCCGCCGTGGCAAGCTCACGCTCACGCTGCTGTGCGCCATCGCGTTTGTCGACTTCGTCGACGCGTCGATCGTCAACGTGGCACTGCCCTCGATCCGCGACGCCCTGCACTTCTCGGTGCAGGGCCTGCAGTGGGTGCCCAGCGCCTACCTGCTGACCTACGGCGGGTTCATGCTGCTGGGCGGCCGCGCCGCCGACCTGCTCGGCCGCCGCCGCGTCCTGGTCGCCGGCACGGTGCTGCTCGTCCTGGTCGCCGGCACGGTGCTGCTCGGCTTGGCATCGCTGGTCGGTGGATTCGCCGGGAACGCCGGGGTCCTGGTCGGCGCGCGCCTCGCGCAAGGCGTTGGCGCGGCGATGATGCTCCCGGCTGCACTGTCGATCCTGACCACGACGTCCAAGGAAGGCAAAGACCGGCACACCGCAATCGGAGCCTGGGGGGCGGTCGGCGGGCTGTCCGCCGCGGCCGGCGTGCTCCTGGGCGGCTTGCTGACAGCCGGTCCCGGCTGGCGCTGGGTGATGTTCGTCAACCCGCTGGCCTGCGTGCTGGTGCTGGGCGGGATCTTCCGGCTGATCAGCGGCGAGCGGCGCCGCGCGCAGCTGCGCAACTTCGACCTCCTCGGCGCCGTTCTGGCCACCGGCGGGATGCTGATGCTGATCTACGCGCTGGTGCGGGCACCAACCGTCGGCTGGAGCCACGCCGCCACGATCGGCGAGCTCGCCGGAGCGCTCGCGCTGCTGGCGGCGTTCGTGGTCAACGAGCTGCGCCACCGCAACCCGCTCGCGCCGCTGTCGATCTTCCGCATCAACGGGCTGGGGTTCGCCGACGCCACCCAGCTGGTCACGTTCGCGGGTTTTCTGGCGATCTTCTTTTTCCTCACCTTCTACATGCAGAACGTGCTGGGCTACTCACCGATCCGGACCGGCCTGGCCTACCTACCGCTGACCGTGGTGACCGTGCTCGCCGCCGGCATCTCCTCCCAACTGCTGTCGCGCATCGGAACGCGACCCCTGATGGTCGTCGGCTCGCTGATCACCGCCGGCCATCCACACCGCCGCGCCGCAAGCGCTCGTCGCAGGCTTCCAGCGGGCGCTGCTGGCCGGCAGCATCTTCCTCCTCGCGGCCGCCTTCATCGCGCTGCGCGCCACCAACACACGCGGCGAGACAGACCAAGCGGCGACGGAGACACCGACAGCCGTTCGCGCTGATGACTGAAGTCCGCAGGACGTGCCTCAGCAGCTCCAGGCCCTTCCACCCAACCAGCACAAATGGCCTCTCCCCCTCTCACTCCTGAAGGAGCTCCTCCATGCAGTCCACTCTCTCGATCCCGCAGCTGCGCGCTGCCCTCAACGGTCGGGGGATCGCCCCCGACGACGCCGGCTACGACCAGGCCCGCGCGGTCTTCTACGGCGGCTTCGACCGCCGCCCCGCGGTCATCGTCCGGGTCGCCGACGCCACCGACGTCGCGCGGGTGGTCTCGCTGGCCCGCCAGACGGGGCTGGAGCTGGCCATCCGCAGCGGCGGCCACAGCAACGCCGGCCACAGCGTCAGCGACGGCGGCATCGTGCTCGACCTCGGCGACATGCGGGCCCTGGACATCGACGTCGCGGCACGCACCGCCTGGGCCCAGACCGGACTGACAGCCGGCGACTACACCACCGCCACCGGCAAGCATGGCCTGGCGACCGGGTTCGGCGACACCGGCTCGGTGGGGATCGGCGGGATCACCCTGGGCGGTGGGGTCGGCTTCCTGGTCCGCAAGCACGGCCTCACCATCGACGACCTGCTGGCCGCCGAGGTGGTGACCGCCGACGGCCAGCAGCTGCGGGTGGACGCCCACACCCATCCCGACCTGTTCTGGGCGATCCGCGGCGGCGGCGGCAACTTCGGCGTCGCGACCCGGCTCAAGCTGCGGCTGCACCCGCTGGGCACGATCGTGGGCGGGATCCTGATGCTGCCGGCAACCCCCGAGGTGATCGCCTCCTTCGTCGCCCAGGCGCAGGCCGCGCCGGAGGAGCTGTCGACCATCGCCAACATCCTGCCCGCTCACTGCGCGAAGGCCCAGCCGCGCTCGGCGGCGACCTCGGCGGCGACGGCGATGACCCGCTGGAGGGCGGGCACCTCCTGCTCGGGATGCCAAACCAGGTCGATCACGAGCTCGGGGACGGGCTCGGCCAGGAGGATGAGCTTGATGCCGCGGGCAAGCTGGTCGATCGCGGAGCGCACGACCAGGCCGACGCCGCGGCCCTCCGCGATGCTGCGCCACACGGTGGAGCCGCTGGCGTGCTCGTCGACGGTCGGCTCGAAACCGGCGTCACGGCAGGCGCCCATCACGGCGTCGTAGAAGCCTGGGGCCATGTCCCGCGGCCAGACCTCGAAGCGCTCCTCGGCGAGCTCGGCCACCGCCAGGCAGTCGCGTGAAGCGAGGCGGTGCTGTTGGCTCAGCGCGGCGATGAAGGGCTCGCGGCGCAGCTGCACGCGTTTGATGCCCGCTCGCATCGCGGTGCGGGGGCACGCCGCGAGGTCGTAGCGGCCCTCCAGGAGCAGGCCCTCGACGTCGCCGCCGAAGACCTCGCGCAGCTCGACCTTCAGCGACGGATAGCGCTTCGCGAGCCCGTCGACGATGGCGGGCAACGTGCCGTAGACGGTCGTCAGCGTGTAGGCGAGGCGGACCACCCCGTGCTCGCCCCGCTCGGCCGCCAGTGTGCGCGTCACGACACGGTCGGCGGCGTTGAGCACGCGGCGCGCCTCTTGCGCGAACACCACACCCGCTGGCGTGAGCTCGACCCCGCGGCTGGTGCGCACGAACAGCCGCACGCCGAGCAGGTCCTCGACAACCTTGACCTGCTGGGAGAGCGCCTGCTGGGCGACGTGCAGGCGCTCGGCGGCGCGGGTGAAGCTGCGCAGCGTGGCCACCTCGACCACGTAGCGCATCTGCCGGAGCTGGGGCGGCTGCATGCGCCCGAGCATAGGTGCTGGAGCCGTTGACCACAACCAGCGGTTGTGCCGCTACCCCTCAGCCTGTGTTGGACGCTGTCGAGACTCGCGGGTACCGTCGCCGCACTCATGTTCGACCAAACGAACACGGCAAATGGCATCGGTCTCGAAGGTCAAGACCCACCACCCGATGCGCGGAGGAGGTAGCAGATGAGCGGTGCGATCGATGTCCTCAACTCCGAGCACCCCAAGCGGGTGCTCATCGTGGCGCCCAACTCGGCGGTCTCGGGGCAGACCGGCTGGCCGATCGGGTTCTGGTGGGCCGAGCTCACCCACCCTTACTGGGAGTTCACCGAGCACGGCTACCAGGTCGACATCGCCAGCCCCGATGGCGGCGCGCTGCAGGCCGACTCGTGGAGCGACCCGCGCGACGACTCCCGCTACGCCGAGGACGACCTGCTCAGCCTCGGGTTCATCGCCTCCCCGAAGCACGCCGCGCTGGTGGAGAAATCGCTGGCGCTGGCCGAGGTCGACCCGACCCGGCTGGCCGACGGGCGGCTGCTGGTGGACGGTAAGACCTGGACTGGCTTCGCGAATTCCGAGGAGGACTACGCCGATGACTTCGCCTTGGGGGTGTGATCGGCGGCTGGTGTGCTCGCGATGCTGCGTGGGAGGGCGGCGGAGCGGTCTGTGGTCTGTGATCGATGGGCTGCTTGCCAGTGCTCGTGCGGGGTGCAGTGGTGTGCTGGTCATCCGCGGCGAACCGGGCATCGGCAAGACGGCGCTGCTGGACTATGCGGCGTGCCGTGCTGGCGTTGAGGGTGTGCGGGTGCTCCGTGGTGCTGGTGTGGAGTCGGAGACGGAGCTGCCGTTCGCCGGGTTGCATCTGCTGTTCGGGTCGGCGTTGGAGCGGTGCTCAGCCCTCCCGCCGCCACAGCGCGACGCGTTGGATGCGGCGTTCGGGCTGCGGCACGCCGGGCCCGACGACGGCTTGCTGGTTGGCCTGGCGGTGTTGTCGCTGCTGGCGGGGCTTGCTGGGGATGGTCGGCTGGTGTGCCTGGTCGACGACGCGCACTGGCTGGACCGGCCCTCGGCCCAGGCGCTGGTGTTTGCGGCCAGACGGCTGCACCGCGAGGGGATCGCGGTGGTGGTCGCCGCCGGCGACCACCACCGGCCGTTTCCCGCCCCGGGCCTGCCCGAGCTGCGGCTGGGGGGGCTGGACGCGGCCGCGGCGGCGGCGCTGCTCGGCGAGCACGGCGCCGGGCTGCCCGCCCAGGTCCGCGACCGTGTCCTGGCCCAGGCGCGGGGCAACCCGCTGGGGCTGATCGAGCTGCCGGCGGCCTACCGTGATGGCCTGGTCCCCGCCGCCGGGCCGGGCCCGGCAGCGGGTCTGGGGTTGACCGACCGGCTGCGGCAGGCGTTCGGCGGTCAGGTCCGGCGGCTGCCCGAGCCGACCCAGACCCTGCTGCTGGTCGCGGCGGCGCAGGGCAGCGGGGAGCTGGCAGTGGTGCTGGCGGCGGCCGCGACGCTGGGGGTGGCGGCCGCCGACCTGGGCCCGGCGGAGCGGGCCGGGCTGGTGGTTGTCGCCGACGGCACGGTCAGGTTCCGCCATCCGCTGGTGGCCGCGGCGGTGTACCAGGGCGCGGTGCTGAGCCGCCGCCAGGGCGTGCACCGCGCGCTCGCCGACGCGTGGCGCGGCCTGGCCGACGCCGACCGGCGGGCGTGGCACCTGGCTGCCGCGGCACCCGGACCTGACGAGCAGGCGGCCGCCGCGCTGGAGGGCGCCGCCGCCAAGGCGATCGCCGCTGGCGGGTACGCGGCCGCGGCGGCCGCCGCCCAGCGCGCGGTACAGCTCACCGCCGACCCGGCAGCCCACGCCCGCCGGCTCACGCTGGCCGCCCAGGCCGCTGCGGAGACCGGCGAGCTGGACGGGGCACGCCGCCTGGCCGAACGCGCAGCGGCCCACACCACCGACCCGGTCCTGCAGGCCAGGCTGGCCGGCGTGCGTGCCGTGGCCGACTTCGCCCAGGGCCGCCTCAACACCGCCCACCGGCTGCGGGCTGCCCCCGCTCGCCGAGCTGGTCGCCCAGGCCCGGCGCGCCCGCGCCGGCGCCCGCGAGGACCTGGCGGGCATCGCCATGGTCTGCCTGGCCACCGGCCGCAACGCCGACGCGTGCGACCTGCTCGCCGACCTGGTCGCCGACGCCCACGCGCACGGCAGGACCGGCTGGCTGCCCGCGCTGCTGGCCTGCCTGGCGCAGGCGCTGGTGGCCGACGGGCGCCACCGCGACGCGCTCGCCAGCGCCACCCACGCGCTCCAGGTCGCCCGCGACAGCGGCCACACCCCGTGGGCCAGCCAGGCCACCGGGGTCATGGCCTACCTGGCGGCGGTCGACGGCGACCAGCAGCGCTGCCGCCGGCTGGCGGACGCCGCCCTTGCCACCCCCGCCGGCCATTTCCCCTTGGCGGCCACACCGTGGGTACCGTGGGCGCTGGGGCTGCTGGAGCTTGGCCGCGGCCGCGCCGACGCCGCGCTGGCCCAGCTGGAGACGATCGCGCGGGGACCGGCCCGCGACCACCCGTCGGCGCTGCGCGCCATCCCCGACCTGGTCGAGGCCGCGGTCCGGGTCGGCCAGCCGCAGCGGGCCGGCGCGCCGCTGGCCCGGTTCGCCACCTGGGCCCACCATGCCGACACGCCCGCCACCTACGCGCTGGTCCAGCGCTGCCACGCGCTGGTCGCGCCGAGCGGGCACGCCGAGCGGCACTATCTCGCCGCGCTCAGGCTGCACCAGGAGTGCTTCGAACAGGCCCGCACCCAGCTACTGTACGGCGCGTGGCTGCGCCGCCGCCGCCGCAAGGCCGACGCCCGCACCCAGCTGCGCGCCGCGGTGGACGCCCTGGACCGCATCGACGCCGCGCCGTGGGCCACCCGCGCCCGCGCCGAGCTGGGCGCCACCGGCGCCACCATCGCGCGGCCGGGCCAGGCGGGTGTGCCCCGGCTGACCCCCCAGGAGCTGCAGGTCGCCCGGCTCGCCGCCAAGGGGTTGTCCAACCGCGACATCGCCGCGCGCCTGGTCTTGAGCCCACGCACCGTCGCCTACCACCTGTACAAGGCCTACCCCAAGCTCGGCGTCACCTCCCGCAACCACCTCGACCCCGACACGCTGACGCAAGGACGAGAGGCCATTGACGTGACGCATCTCGACCCGAGCACCCTTGACGGTGAGCACCCCGTCGACCAGCTCAAGTAGCTGCGCCTCAGCGTCCTGGAGCCGTGCTCGCCGGAGACGGCGTCGCGCCCGGCGCGGCGGCCGCGCCGAGCTCGATGCGCTCCAGGCGGTGGTGCACCTCGTAGCGGTCACCCCGGTAGACCGAGCGGACGTACTCGATCAGGTTGCCGCCCTGGTCACAGGTGACGCGCTGGAACAGCAGCGCCGGCTGCCCGCAGTCGACGCCGAGCACCTCGGCCTCCTCCTCGGTGAGCCGCACCGCGCTCGCCCACTGGTCGGCGGACTTCACCCAGGCGCCCCAGCGCTCGCCGAGCAGCAGGTACAGCGACACGTCGGTGAGGTCGACCGCTTCCAGGCCGGGGAAGCGGCCAGCAGGCAGATAGGTCCGCTCGAGCGCCATCGGCTCGCCGTTGGCGGTCCGGACCCGCTCGACGTGGACCACCGGCGTGCCCTCGGGCACCTGGAGATGGCGCGCGATCACCGCGCTCGCACCGATCGCCTCCCGGGTCAGGACGATCGAGCCGGGGGTCATGCCGCGCGCGCGCATGTCCTCGGTGAACGAGGTCAGCGTCTGAGGCTGGCGGAACTTCGGCTCGGCTACGAAGGTGCCGCTGCCGTGGACCCGGTAGATCAGCCCCTTGCCGGTCAGCTCGTCGACCGCCTGCGTGACGGTCGCCCGGGCGACGCCGTAGCGCTTTGCCAGCAGCCGCTCCGAGGGGAGTCTGGTGCCCGGCTCGAGAGCCTCGATGAACCCCTCGAGGATCTCCTGCAGCTGCTCTCCCTTGGCCCGCCGTTCGGAGAGGCTCGGAGGCAGCGACGCGAGCAGGGCCCTCTGCCGGCTTGCTCTCATGGCGAAAGTGTAGCCTGTCCGTCCACCGCCAACCGGGTTTGCGAACGACACGGGCGCTCGTGAAAGATCCCCGCATGCCGTTCTACGCCGATCTCCACATCCACTCGAAATACTCGCGCGCGTGCAGCCGCGACTGCGATCTCGAGCACCTCGCCTGGTGGGCGCGCCGCAAGGGAATCGCGGTGGTCGGCACCGGCGACTTCACCCATCCCGCGTGGTTCGAGCAGCTCCGGGCCAACCTGGTGCCGGCCGAGCCGGGCCTGTTCCGCCTGCGCGAGGACCTCGACCGTGAGGTGGAGCGCAAGCTGCCACCGTCTTGCCGGCGGCCGGTGCGCTTCATGCTGTCGGTGGAGATCTCCACCATCTACAAGCGCGGCGAGCGCACCCGCAAGGTCCACCACCTCATCTACGTGCCCGACCTGGAGGCCGCCGCGGCCTTCAACCGGCGCCTGGGCCGCATCGGCAACATCACCTCGGACGGGCGGCCGATCCTCGGCCTCGACTCGCGCGACCTGCTGGAGATCGCGCTGGACAGCGGCGCCGGCTCCTACCTGGTCCCGGCGCACGTGTGGACGCCGTGGTTCGCGGTGCTCGGCTCCAGGTCGGGCTTCGACCGGGTCGAGGACTGCTACCTCGACCTGGCCGACCACATCTTCGCCCTGGAGACCGGCCTGTCCTCCGACCCCGCGATGAACTGGCGGGTGTCGCAGCTGGACCGCTACCGGCTGGTGAGCAACTCGGACGCGCACTCGCCACCGATGCTCGGCCGCGAGGCGTGCAGGTTCGACACCGCGCTCGACTACTTCGCGATGCGGCGCGCCCTGGAGACGGGCGCGGGCTACCTGGGCACGGTCGAGTTCTTCCCCGAGGAGGGCAAGTACCACCTGGACGGGCATCGCAAGTGCGACGTCTGCCTGGAGCCCGCCGAGACCCGCCACCACCGGGGCAACTGCCCGGTGTGCGGCAAGCCGCTGACGGTCGGCGTGCTGCACCGGGTGGAAGCGCTCGCCGACCGTCCCGAGGGCAGCCGGCCGGAGGGTGCGGCCGGTTTCCGTAGCCTGGTGCCGCTGCCGGAGGTGATGGGCGAGATCCTCCGCGTCGGTCCCAAGAGCAAGGCGGTGGAGCGGGAGCTGGCGCTGCTGGTGGACAGGCTCGGGCCGGAGCTCGACGTGCTCACCGGGACGCCGCTGGAGGAGATCCGGCAGGCGGGCTCGGCGCTGCTCGCCGAGGCGATCGACCGGCTGCGCCACGGGCGGGTGATCCGGGAGGCGGGCTTCGACGGCGAGTACGGCGTGATCCGCCTGTTCGACCGGAAGGAGCTGGAGCGCCCGGCCGGCGTGGCGGCGCTGTTCGAGGCGCCAGCCGCAGCGCCGCGGAAGGGCCGGCAGCCGCGGCAGGCCCAGGCCGAGGGGGCCGAGGCGGCCACAGGGGCAGAGGGCGCCGAGGGCTTGGCCACGCTGCCGCTCGGGCCGGTCCTGCCCGCCGAGCCGGTGGTGGAGGGCTCGCCGCTCGGGGGCCTCGACCCGGAGCAGCGCGCGGCGGCTTCCCTCGTGACCGGCCCGCTGCTGATCATCGCGGGGCCGGGGACGGGCAAGACGCGCACGCTCACCCACCGCATCGCGCACCTCGTCACCGGCCACGGCGTGCCGCCGGAGCAGTGCCTGGCGATCAGCTTCACCCGCCGCGCCTGCGGGGAGATCGAGGAGCGCCTCCATGCGCTGGTGCCGGCGCTCGCCGACCGGATCGCCGTGACCACGTTCCACGGCCTCGGGCTCGCCGTGGTCCGGGAACAGCACGCGGCGCTCGGCCTGCGGCGCGACTTCCGGGTCGCCGACGAGGCCGAGCGTCTGGCGCTGCTGCGCGAGCTGACCGGGACCTCCGCGCGCGCGGCCCGGCGCCTGCTCGAGGAGCTCTCGCGCCGCAGGCGCGGCGGCCCCGCGGCCGAGCCCGACGAGCTGCTCGAGCGCTACGGCAAGACCCTGCACGAGCGCGATCTGGTCGACTTCGACGACCTGGTCGCGCTGCCCGTCGCGCTGCTCGGCGCCGACCCCGACCTGGCCGCCAGCTACCGCGACCGCTTCCGCTGGATCTCGGTGGACGAGTACCAGGACGTCGACGAGCTGCAGTACCGGCTGCTTCGCCTGCTCACGACGCCCGACGGGAACCTGTGCGCCATCGGCGACCCCGACCAGGCGATCTACGGGTTCCGCGGCGCCGACGTCGGCTTCTTCCTCAGCTTCCAGCAGGACTACCCCAGCGCCAGGACGGTCCAGCTCAGCCGCAACTACCGCTCCAGCCCGGCGATCGTCGGCGGCGCGCTGCAGGCCATCGCCCCGGGCACGCTGGTGCGCGAGCGCATGCTCGAGCCGGTCCGGACCGCCGCGGCGCCGCCGCGCATCAAGGTCCACCGGGCGCCGACCGAGGCGGCCGAGGCCGAGTTCGTCGTCCACACCATCGAGCGGCTGCTGGGCGGCTCGACCTTCTTCTCGTTCGACAGCGGCCGGGTCGAGGGCGAGGGCTCCTCGGACCTGTCGTTCGCCGACGTCGCCGTGCTGTACCGCACCGACGCCCAGGCGGGCCCGCTGGTGGAGGCGCTGGCGCGGGCGGGCATGCCGTTCCAGAAGCGCTCCCACGACCGCCTCGCTGACCTGCCAGGGGTGCAGGCCATCCTCGAGCGCCTGCTGGGAGCGCTGGAGGACGGGCCGGCGCCGGAGACGGGCGGGGGCGCCGACCGATCGGTGCTGGCCCGCGTCCGTCGGGCGGCGCAGGCCGTGGCGGGGGCCGTCGCAGCGGCCGCGGAGGACGGCGCGGAGGACGCCGGGGCCAGCGCGGCGGTCGCCGGGGCCGCGGCCGTCACCGCCGCGGAGCTGCTCGCGCCGCTGGCCGAGCGGTGCGGCGAGGACCTCGATCGCTTCCGCGCGGAGCTCGCCCTCGGTGCCCAGGTGGATACCTGGGACCCGCGTGCCGAGCGGGTCTCGCTGCTCACCCTGCACGCAGCCAAGGGGCTCGAGTTCCCGGTCGTGTTCCTGGTGGGCTGCGAGGACGGCCTGCTGCCGCTGCGCTTCGGCGCACCCGGCGACCGTGCGGGCAGGGACGAGGACGGGGAGGTGGCCGAGGAGCGGCGGCTGTTCTTCGTCGGCATGACCCGCGCCCGTTCCCACCTCTTCCTGAGCCACGCAGCCCGGCGCGGCCGTCACGGCACCGTCCGCGAGAGCGGACCGTCGCCGTTCCTTGCCGACATCGACGACGCGCTGCTGGAGCAGCTCTTCGGCGCCGGCCGGACCGGCCGGCGCCCGAGCGCGCCCACCGGCGACCAGCTCTCCCTCCTGTAGGCGTCGCCATGGCAGAACGTGACGCCGTGAGGGTCGCGCCCGAGCCGCCGGCCGCATACCCTTATGGTCACGTCGGGCGCGACCGGCGACGGGCGCCCGAATCTTCCCCCGACCTCTTCCCCAATGGCTGTCGCCCAGGCTAGACTCGAACGCATGTTCGGGAGGGGGATCCCGCACGGTGTGCGGGACCGCCCCAGGGGAGGTTCACGCGATGCCCGATGCGTCTGAGCAGGCGGCTGTCCTCGCCCTCGTCGCTCGCACCCGGCTCGCCTGGCACTGGGCCGGTGTGCTGATCGAGGAGGCGGGCGGCGCCAAGCGCCTGCTCGCCGGCGACCTCGGTGGGGTGGCCTGGTTCAACCGCAGGGACGCCGAGGCGCTCGCCCGCGGGGTCGAGCCGGATGAGGTCGCCCGCTGCGCGGAGCTGGCGGCCGGCCTCGCCGCCCGCGGGGTCGGCCTGGTGACGGTCCTCGACGACGACTATCCCGCCGCGCTGCACGCAGCCTACGACCGGCCGCCGTTCCTGTTCACGCGCGGCTCGCTCGTCACCGCGGGCGACCGCGCCATCGCCATCACCGGCTCACCCCGCGCCTCCGCGGAGGACCTCGAGCGTGCCCGCGACCTGGCTGCGGCGCTCGCACGCGAGGGCGTCGCGGTGGTGGCCTGCCCGCGCGGCGCCCTCGGCCTGGCCGCGCTGCGGGCCGCGCTGGACGCGGGCGGCCGCGCCCTGGCGGTGCTCGACGCCGGCATCGACCGCCGGCAGCCCACCCTGCCGGCCGAGCTGGGCCGGCGGCTCGCCGAGCGCGGCGCCGTGGTCTCGCCGTGCTGGCCCGACGCAGCGCCCGAGCCAGCCTCCGAGCTGCACGCCGCGACCCTCAGCGGGCTGGCGCTCGGCCTGGTGGTGGTGGACGGCGGCCAGGGCAGCCCGGCCCAGCGGCAGGCCCGCCGCTGTCTCGATCAGGCGCGGCGACTATTCCTACCTAGGCCATTGGTACTACGCGAATCATGGGCAAAGCAGTATGCTGACCATCAGGGCGCAACCGTCGTTGGCGCCGTCGGCGACATCCTGGAGGTGGTGGCGGCCATGGTGCAGCTCCGGGCTCAGTTGTCTGCGATGACGTAACCGTGGCGCCGCAGCTCGCGGACCTGCTCGGGCCGCTGCTCCACGCCAGAGCGTTCACGGCGGTGCCGCCACGCGGCTCGGGCGTCTGCGACGCCTGCCACGGGCCCGCGCCGTCCGGCAAGCAGCGCTGCGCCAGCTGCCGGGCGGTCCTCGCCCAGGTCGACCATCCCCTCACCCTGGTGGTGCCGATCAGCCTGTACACCACCGCGAGCGGCCGGCTTCCAGGCGGCGGGCAGCTCTACAACCTGCTGTGGGAGTACAAGGACCGCCGCAACCCCCTCCCAGAGGTCCCCTGGCAGGTGGCCGCCATACTCGCCCGTTTCCTGGCGGCCCACCACGGCTGCATCTCGCGCGAGGCCGGCGGCGGCTGGGAGATGGTCGCCAGCGTGCCGTCGACCGTCGGCCGCAACGGCCAGCACCCGCTGCGCGCCGCGCTCGGGCGGCTGGGTCGCTTCGACCAGCCGCGGAAGGAGCGCGAGGCCCCGCTGCTGCGGCCCGGCCCGGCGCCGATCCGGGAGGGCCGCGCCGACCCCGAGGGGTTCACCGTGACCGAGCCGGTCGCCGGCCGCCGCGTCCTGCTGGTCGACGACGCGCTGGTGACCGGCGCTCGGCTCCAGAGCGCCGCCGCCGCGCTGCGCGCCGCCGGCGCCACCGTCGCGGCCGGCGTGGTCCTCGGCCGGCTGGTCCTGCCGGGAACCGCCACCACCGAGCGCCTCTGGCGCCGCCAGCGGGCCCGCGAGTTCAGCTTCGAGACCTGCTGCCTGGAGGGCTCCCAGCCCTTCCAGCCGAGCTTCGACCTGGTGTCGACCCCGGCGCAACGCCTGCCCGGCTGACCCACCGGCACCCCCGCCGACCAGGGCAATCTCGGGACATCCCTGCCAGGAGGTAGGGACAACCCCCAGCAAGGATCAGGGTGGCTCCCCGATACCCCGGGTGCCGGCCCTCTCGTACGGTCTGAGCCGACATTCGCTCCCGCGCCCGCTGCCCAGTCGGGAGCCACCGCCGCCAGACGAGAGGAACCGATCATGAGCAACCTGGCCGCCCGCGCGGGGCGGTTCGCCTTCTCACTCACGTTCATGGTGCAGGCACGGCAACTGACCGAGACCCAGGAGCGGGTCGCGCCGATCCTGGACACCGTCCGCGACCTGCAGCGCAGCCACCCGGGCTACGTGATCGAGGAGTTCGGCGGCGCCAGCGGCAACCGCGCGCTCGACGCCACCGTCGGCAAGGACCTGGCCCGGGCCGAGCAGCTCTCGCTGCCGATCACCCTGCTGATCCTGGTGGTGGCCTTCGGCGCGCTGGTGGCGGCGTCGATCCCGGTGCTGCTGGCGTTCACCGCCGTGCTCGCCACCTTCGGCCTCACCGCCCTCTTCAGCCACCTGATGCCGGGCACCGACACCACCAGCACCATCGTCCTGCTGATCGGCATGGCCGTCGGCGTCGACTACTCGCTGTTCTACCTGCGCCGCGAGCGCGAGGAGGTGGCCGCCGGCCGCGACCGTGCCAGCGCCCTGCGGATCGCGGCGGCCACCTCCGGCCAGGCCGTGCTGATCTCCGGAGCGACCGTGATCGTGGCGATGGCGGGCATGCTGCTGGCCGGCGCCGGGGTGTTCCCGTCGATCGCGGTGGGCGCCATGACGGTCGTGCTGGTCGCGGTGATCGGCTCGCTGACCGTCCTGCCGGCGCTGCTCTCCAAGCTCGGCCACCGCGTCGAGCGCGGCCGCATCCCGTTCCTCGGCCGCGGGCGGGGCCGCCACCAGGGCGCCGGTGCCGGCGCGTGGGCGCGCATCCTCACCCCGGTGCTGCGCCGGCCGCTGCTCTCGGCGCTGAGCGCCACGCTGCTGCTGGCACTGCTCGCCGTGCCCGCGCTGGGCTTGAAGACCAAGAGCATGGGGCTCGCCGACCTGCCCGAGAACCTGCCGATCATCAAGACCTACCAGCGCATCCAGGCCGCCTTCCCCGGCTCGTCGGTGCCGGCGGTGGTGGCGATCCAGGCAGGCGACGTCACCTCGCCAGAGGTGACCCGCGCGATCGCGGAGCTGCGCCGCCGCGCGGTCGCCTCCGGCAGAATGAGCGAGCCGATCGACCTCCAGGTCAACCCGGCCAGGACGGTGGCGCTGGTCGAGATCCCGCTGAACGGCAACGACAACGACCAGCGCTCCATGGACGCCCTGCGCACGCTGCGCGGCGAGCTGATCCCGGCCACGGTCGGCAGGCTGCCCGGCGCCCGCGTGGGCGTGACCGGCGACACCGCCGGCTCCAAGGACTTCAACGACCTGATGCGCGCCCGCGCCCCGCTGGTGCTCGCCTTCGTGCTGGGGCTCGCCTTCCTGCTGCTGCTGTTCGCCTTCCGGTCGATCGTGATCCCCATCAAGTCGATCCTGCTGAACCTGCTCAGCGTGGCGGCGAGCTACGGCGTGCTGGTCGCGATCTTCCAGCACGGCTGGGGCGCCGCGCTGTTCGGCGCCAAAGCCAGCGGCGGGATCACCGCATGGCTGCCGCTGTTCCTGTTCGTGATCCTGTTCGGGCTGTCCATGGACTACCACGTCTTCATCCTGAGCCGGGTGAAGGAGCTGGTCGACCGCGGCGAGCCCACCACCAGCGCGGTGGAGCGCGGCATCAAGGCGACCGCCGGGACGGTGACCAGCGCGGCGGTGGTCATGGTGGCGGTGTTCGCCATCTTCGCGAGCCTGAGCCTGGTCGACGTCAAGCAGGCCGGCGTGGGCCTCGGCATCGCCGTGCTGCTGGACGCCACCATCGTCCGCGGGGTGCTGCTGCCAGCCACCATGGCGCTGCTCGGCGAGTGGAACTGGTACCTGCCGCGGTGGCTGCAGTGGCTGCCGGGTCAGCGGCCGTCAGTAGAATCTCCTCGACCTGAGGAGAAGACGGAGGCAGTCGATGCAGTATCCGCAAGCGCGCCGTGACAGTGTCGTGGACGACTACCACGGCGTCCCGGTGCCCGACCCGTACCGCTGGCTCGAGGACCCGAGCTCCGCCGACACCGTGGCCTGGTCCGAGGCGCAGTCCGCGCTGACCCGCTCCTACCTCGACTCCTTCCCGGGGCGGGAGCGGGTCATCCGGCGCGTCACCGCGCTGACCGACTACCCGAAGCACGGGCTGCCCAGCAGGAAGGGCGCGCGGTACTTCATGACCTACAACCCCGGCCTGGACAACCAGCCGGTCCTCTACCGGGTCGAGCGCCTCGACGGCCCGCGCACGGTGGTCATCGACCCCAACGCCTTCAGCCCCGACGGGACCGTCGCGATCGAGAGCCTGTTCTACAGCGACGACGGCGCGCTGGTCGCCTACACGCTCTCCAGCGACGGCAGCGACTGGCAGGAGATCAAGGTCCGCGACGTCGACACCGGCGCCGACCACGCCGAGACGATCCGCTGGTGCAAGTTCACCAACGTCGCCTGGCGCAAGGACAACAGCGGCTTCTACTACAGCCGCTACCCCGACCCCAGCGGCAGGCCCGAGGCCGAGCAGGTCACCGACATGCGGGTCTACTGGCATACGCTCGGCACGCCACAGCCGCGGGACCGCCTGGTCTACGAGCGCCCGGACGCTCGCGAGCTGGGCTTCGTGCCGATGGTCAGCAAGGACGGGCGCTACCTGGTCCTGCACGTCTGGCACGGCACCGACAGCCGCAACCGCGTCTACTACCGCGAGGAGGGAGAGTCCGGCGGGGGCGGCGGCTCCGGGGACGACTTCGTGCGCCTGCTGGACGAGCAGGACGCCGGCTACGACTTCCTCGGCAACGACGGCACGGTGTTCTACTTCAAGACCGACCTGGACGCCCCGCGCGGGCGGGTCGTGGCCATCGACGTCACCCGGCCCGACCGCGCGAGCTGGCGTGAGCTCGTCGCCGAGCAGGACGCCGTGCTGTCGGTGGCAACCATGGTCAACGACCAGCTCGTGCTGGTGTACGAGCGCGACGCCCACCACCAGCTCCAGGTCCACGAGCTCGACGGCAGCTTCGTGCACACCATCGAGCTGCCGACCTTCGGGTCGATCACCGGGATCACCGGCGAACGGGAGGACCGCGAGCTGTTCTGTGGCTTCACCTCGTTCCTGCGGCCACCGAGCGTCCACCGCTACGACTTCGCGACCCGCAAGCTCTCGCTGCTGTATCCCACCGCTTCGCGAGACGGCGCCAGCGTCGACCTGGACGCCGAGCGCTACGAGACCAGGCAGGTCTTCTACCGCTCCAAGGACGGGACCCGCGTGCCCATGTTCCTCACGCACCGCAAGGGCCTGGTCCTCGACGGCGGCAACCCGACGATCCTGTACGGCTACGGCGGTTTCAAGATCAGCCTGCTGCCCGGCTACTCGGAGCTGATCGCCCACTGGGTCGAGCACGGCGGCGTGTACGCGGTCGCCAACATCCGCGGCGGCAACGAGTACGGCGAGCGGTGGCACGAGGCCGCGATGCTGGGGCGCAAGCAGAACGTCTTCGACGACTTCATCGCCGCCGCGGAATGGCTGGTCGCCGGCGGGTACACCAGCCCGTCGCGCCTGGCGAGCTACGGCGGCAGCAACGGCGGCCTGCTGGTCGCGGCGTGCATGGTGCAACGCCCGGAGCTGTACGGGGCGGTCCTGTGCGCCGTCCCGGTCGCCGACATGCTGCGCTTCCACAGGTTCACGGTCGGGCGCTACTGGGTGGTCGAGTACGGCAACGCCGAGTCCAGCCCAGAGCAGTTCCGCTTCCTGCTGGCCTACTCCCCGCTGCACAACGTCTCCAAGGGCGTCGCCTACCCGCCCACCCTGATCCTGACCGCGGACACCGACGACCGCGTCGTGCCCGCGCACGCCAAGAAGCTCGCCGCGGCGCTGCAGGCCGCCACCGGCGGCGACGCGCCCATCATGCTGCGCCTGGAGCCCAGGGCGGGCCACGGCCACGGCAAGCCCGTCTCCAAGCGACGCGACGAGATCTGCGACTGCCTGACCTTCCTCTACAAGGTCTTCGAGGTCGAGGTCAGCCCGGTCAGTCAGTCTGAGTGACGCGCCCCGCGGCCTAGGGCTGACCTGCCAGGATGCAGCACACCGCAACGATGTCGCGTTCCCGGTTGACAAACGGCCATCGCTTCTCCACATTTATCTATGGGACTAGAGATATAGGAGAAGCGGGTGATCAAGTTCCGGCTCGACCCCCGGTCCGGGGTCTCGACCTACCTCCAGATCGTCCACCAGGTCCGCCACGCCGTCCGCCTGGGCATCCTCCGTCCCGGCGACCAGCTTCCCACCGTCAAGGACGTGGTCGGCTCGCTGGCCATCAACCCCAACACGGTCCTGAAGGCCTACCGCGAGCTCGAGCACGACGAGCTGGTGGAGGGCCGACCGGGGCTCGGCACGTTCGTGCGCGACACGGTCAGCGGGCCGCCGCCCGGCAGCCACGCGGCCCTGCGCCGCGGCCTGGACCGCTGGCTGCGAAGCGCCTTCGAAGCCGGCCTGGATAGCGAGGACGTCCGGGCCCTGTTCGAAACCTCACTGCACGATCGCCAGGAGGGAGTGGCATGACCGCAGCCGTGATCGCAACGGGTCTGGGCAAGCGCTACCGGCACCACTGGGGACTGCGGGACTGCACCTTCCAGATACCCCACGGGCGGGTCGCCGCGCTGGTCGGGCCCAACGGCGCCGGCAAGACAACCCTGCTGCAGCTGGCAACCGGCTTGTCCCGGCCCACCGCGGGGACCGTGCGCGTCCTGGGGCGAACACCCGACCGTGACATCCAGCTCCTGCCCGACATCGGGTTCGTGGCGCAGGACGTCCCGCTGTACCGATCCTTCACAGTCCGCGAGCTGCTGAAGTTCGGGCAGCGCATCAACCCGCGCTGGGACCGCCAGCTCGCCCTGGCACGCCTGGAGCGCGTCGGCATCGATCTCGGCCAGCGCGCGGGCACCCTGTCCGGGGGGCAGCGCGCCCAGGTCGCCCTGACGCTCGCCCTGGCCAAGCGGCCCCGGCTGCTCCTGCTCGACGAGCCGCTCGCCAGCCTCGATCCCCTGGCCAGGCGGGAGTTCCTCCAGGCGCTGATGGACAGCGTGGCCGACGGCGGGCTGACCGTGGTGCTCTCCTCGCACCTGATCGGCGACCTCGAGCGCGTCTGCGACTACCTCATCGTGCTGTCGGCGTCACGGACGCAGGTCGCCGGCGACATCGACCAGCTGCTGGCATCGCACCGGGTGCTGACGGGCCCTCGACGCGGCATGGTGGCGGGCGGGGCCGGGGTGGCCGCGGTCGTGCAGGAGACCCACACCGAGCGGCAGTCCACCCTGTTGGTCCGCACCAACGGGCCCATCGCCGATCCCGCCTGGTCGGTCGGGGAGCTCGGCCTCGAGGAGCTCGTCCTGGCCTACCTCGGCCAGCCGGACGCGACCGCGCTGCCCCCACCACGACTGGCCCACACCGTAGCGGAGGAGTCACGATGATCTGGCTGACCTGGCGCCAGCACCGGCTGCAGCTGCTGTTCGGCACGGCGGTCCTGGCCCTGCTCGCGACGTTCCTTGTGCCCAGCGGGTTCGCCATCGCCTCGACGTTCCGCAGCTCCGGCCTGGCGGGGTGCCTCGCCGTGCCCGGCCGCGACTGCCACGCCCTCCAAAGCGCGTTCGACGGTCGCTACTCGAGCCTGCAGTTCACCATCCCCCTGTTCCTCATCCTGCCGGCCCTGATCGGCGTCTTCTGGGGCGCCCCACTGCTGGCACAGGAGGTCGAGCAGGGCACCCACCGGTTGGCGTGGACCCAAAGCGTGGGCCGGCTGCGCTGGACCCTCACCAAGCTGGTGGCCCTGGGCGCTGCGACCGTGCTCGGCGCCGCGCTGTTGGCGTGGTTGCTGTCGTGGTGGAGCCGCCCATTCGTGGCGGCCTCCGTCAGCCGCCTCGCCTTTGGCATGTTCGACTTCCGAGGCATCGTGCCCGTGGCCTACGCGCTGTTCGCCCTAGCGGTCGGCGTGGCGGCCGGCACGCTCATCCGCCGGACGGTCGCGGCGATGGCCGCCACCCTGGGGGTCTATGCCACCGTGCGGCTGGCGGTGGAGCTGTGGCTGCGCCCGCACCTGGCCAGTCCCAGAACGCTGAGCTACCCGTTCTTCCCCGGCGACAGCCCGCGTTCGGGCCTGGGCGACTGGGTCCTGTCGACCAACACCGTGGACGGCGCCGGCCATGTCCTGGCCAACGGCCAGTCGCTCAACCTCGACGTGCTCGGACCCAGGTGCCCCGGACTGGTCCCCTCCAAGGGCGCCCTCCCGAGCCAGGCCGCGGTCCAGGCATGCGTCCAGCGCATCGGGCTGCACGTGCAGACGACCTACCAGCCGGGGAACCGATACTGGCTGTTCCAGGGGCTCGAGACGGCGATCTTCGTCGCCTTGGCCCTGGCGCTGCTCGGGCTCTGCGTCTGGTGGGTCCGGCGGCTGGCGTGACCTCACTGCGGGGCGCCTGCGCCCGGCTTGGTTTCCATCTCGAACATGTGTTCGGCTAGGCTACCGCGTCCGCGGCGAGCTGCCACGTGTGATCCATGCCCTCGCCGGGCTCGGCTTCGTCGCCATCCACGCAGGTGACTTCGACCGGGCCGAGCAACTGCTCCACCGGTCGCTCCAGGAGGCCCGGGCAACGCGCGGCGCTCCAGCCGCTGCCACTGCCCCGAACCCTCACCCACCTCGGACGCCTGGGACGGCCGACGCGTGGCGTGATCGCTGCCAGGTTCGCCGTCACTCGCCCCATGAAGACGAGATCCGTGTGCTGCACACCCGGGCAGCGGCGGCGCTCGGCAACGATCGCGCCGAGCGTGCCGTCGCCGACGGCGGGCGCCTGTCACCCGAGGAGGCCGTCACCTATGCGTCACGGGGCCGTGGTGAGCGAAGACGTCCTCCCGAGCGTTCGGCTGATGTTCCCGAAGCCGGTGGCGCGCAGGCTGAACCCTGCAATCGATATCGGGAGGCAGGGTCGTGAAGCTGCTGGTACTGGGAGGCGGAGTGGCGGGCCTGGCTACGGCGCTGGCCACCAGCCGCGGCGGCCATGAGGTGGTGCTGCTGGAACGCGACGCCGGCGCGCCAGCGGGCGGTGACGCCGCCCAGGTGTTCGAGAGCTGGCAGCGGACGGGCGTGGCGCAGTTCCAGCAGCCGCACAACTTCGTCGGCCTGGGCCGTCGGCTGCTTCGCGACCGCGCGCCCGACGTCTCCTGCGACCTGCTGGCGGCCGGGGCGGTCGAGGTCGAGCAGCTCCGCTTCCTGGCTGGTGCCACGCGGCAGCTCGGGGATGAGGACCTGGCCACGATCGGCTGCCGCAGGCCCGTCTTCGAGGCGGTACTACGACGCGCGGTCGAGGCGGAGCCATCGGTCGACGTGCGGGCGGGCTGCCGGGTGACCGGCCTGGCGCTGGCTGGCGGCCGCTCACCCTCGCCTACGCCGTCTTCGTCGGGGACAATCGCACCTTCTGCCTGTGCATCATGCCGCCGCCCTGGGATCGGGAGTTCCGCTCCCTTCGCCATCCCGATGCGTTCATGCGGGCGGCGAGCCACCTACCTGGTGTCGCGGCCTGGACGGATGGTGACGTCGCCCTGCCGATCACCCCAGTCCTGCCGATGGGCCAGGTGACCAACGCAGTCCGGCGCTACATGACCATCGCCGGCTCGGTCGCGCCCGGTCTCCAACCGATCGGCGACGCGCTCTGCCACACCAACCCGACGTTTGCCTTCGGCGCCTCGCTCTCGCTGCACCACGCGTTCACGGCTGGCCGACCTTCTCGCGGCCGCGGCCGATCACGACAATCTGGCTCGGCGGTTCGACGAGGCGGTCGGCGAGGATCTCGAGCGCCGCTACCAGGCGGTCACCGACGAGGACCGGGACCGGGCTCGTCTCTGGCGGGGTGAGCCGGTCGACGTCACCGACCCAGCCGCTAACCTTCCCCTGTTCCTGCGGACGGTGGTCTACAGGGTCGCCCGTGCCGACCCGCGGCTCCTTCGCGCGGTGGTCCGGCGGATCGATCTGCTCGACCCGCCCAATTGGCTGGAGGAGAACCGCGACCTCCATGAGCTGGCCCTCGATATCTTCCGCGGAATGGGCAAGCGAACCGCGCTCCCACCCAGTCCCTCTCGCATCCAGATGCTGGAGGCGCTCGCCGCGTGACCGACGACGGCCGCTGATCGACGACTCGGACCGGCAGCGGCCTACGCCGCCACTGGGGGCTGCTCGATCCGGGCGGCTGAGAACTCCCCCGAACCAGGCGTGCGAAGCCCTCGATTCATGGCGAGGAAACGTTCGCTTGTGGCCGCCGGGCGATGCCGCGATGAGCCATCGCTATCGCACACCAAGTCGTTACACTTTGTCGCTTCGTTTCGTCATCCAGGTTGGGGTGTTCAACGCAACGTAGAAGGGAGACAACCGTGCCTCTGCAGGTGACCGCCATCATGATCGGTGTCGAGGATCTGGTCCGCTCCAAGAAGTTCTACGGGGAAGGCTTGGGCTGCACGATCGACCAGGACCATCCCAATTTCGTCTCGTTCAACCTGGGTGACGGATCGTCGTCGCTGGCCCTCTACGAATGGGAGGCAGCGGCCCAAGATGCCGGCGTCTCCTCCGAGGGATCCGGATTCCGGGGTGTCTCGTTCCACTTCATCGTCCCGTCGAGCGAAGCTGTGGACGAGGTCATGGGCAACGCCGTGGCGGCCGGTGGCGGCGTGGTGAAGGAAGCAGCAGCCTCTCCGTGGGGTGGGTACTTCGGGTACTTCAGCGACCCGGACGGCTACCTCTGGAAGGTCGCTTCCCCCTCTTAATCAGCAAAGCTCTCATAGCGGGTGGACCGACGAAGGGGGTCCCTTCAGCCCGGCGATGTATCTTCGCGGAGGCGAATGTCACCCCGGCTCATTCCGGCTTGGTCAGGCGCTGACCTGGGGTGGAGCCGAGGGGATTTGAACCCCTGACTTCTTGCATGCCATCCAGAGGCCAACGGCACCAAGGAACTGTGAACCTGGTTGAGAGCCCGTGGTTGAGGGTGGCAAAGCCGCAGCTCAAGGGCTTGATTGGTACCCAGTCGTTCACCTGTCGAATGGCTTCCCGACAGTTGTTCCCACTCCCCCTCAAGCCCGACTGCTGCGCGCTGGCTGCACAGCGAAGGACGGCTCTGCTGCCAAGAGCAACGTATGTTTGGCTTGGCTACGGGGATACGAACTCACCCTATGGAGCATAAGTGCGAGGGTCGGCAGGAACAAAGCCGGCAGGATCATGCCTCCTATCCAATACGTACAGCTCTCTGTAGATTGAGAAACTGCCCTTCTCTCCATTTCTCAGATCCGCCCGAGCAGTTACCTCAAATGGCTTTTGCCCTTGGTTTCCTTCCGGCTTGTATCCGATTGTTATATCTTGCCTGTGACCATCTACAAAGACCCCCAGGTCTATATACCAAACGCAGTAACGACTTCTGGTCGTGGCAACTATACTGAAGACCTCATCTTGTCCCAGAGCAAGCGGAGTTGTATTAGTCTTGAAGTAGTCGCGCCCTAGGTAGTCACGATCTCCGAAACTCTTGTCAGAGTTTACCTGCCGTGCAACCGGCACACTGTCGTCTAAGTCAAAGCCTATTTGAGTATTTCCCTGTTCGCCTTCGGGTGGGCCATAGAGGAGCGCGCCGATGAGGGGCGCCCCGCAATGGTCAATCTTAGCCCGCATGTCTATGATAGCGACCCCGGCTTGCCGCTGACCGGTGACAATTAGCTTCATGAAAGAGACGTCTACATCGACGCCTCCTCGGCCACGCATCCACTCATTG
>WNGE01004170.1_pt1 | contig 22655 bp, 15 predicted proteins | sample 5400651 | NCBI WGS metagenome assembly WNGE01 (sample SAMN13153370, study PRJNA577476) | soil metagenome | isolation source: 60 cm soil or saprolite under grassland replicate 2 | place: USA:California | collected 2016-06-15
GTAGCCGGCTTCGGGTCGATGCGATGCGCCCCGATTTCGATGTTGGGCGCGGTGGCGTACTGCAGGAAGCCCGTGACCTGCCGCTTTTGCTCGTCAGTCCAACCCATCGCGGCCTGGCGCGCGGTGAAATAGACGTCGAGCAGCCAAGCGTCGGTGATGAAGTTGATGGTCGCGAAGCCGACTTCGGGGAACGAGCAGCCCGGGATGATGCCTTCCAGCAATCCGGGATAGTTGTCGCCGATCTGGTGCTGCGCATACGAGCCGCCCGAGCAGCCCCAGCCCTGCGTATGCGCCGGAACGCCGTAGGCTTCGATGAAGCGCTCCTTCACCATCATCATCGTCTCGGACGCGGTGAGGTCGTTGCAGTTGTTGCCGAAGACGTTGAGAGTCGAAGAAGCGAGCGCGTAGCCCTTGGAGAGCATGAAGTTGTCGGTCACGCCGCCCGTCGATGAGCCCTGGCGGTACCAGCCGCCGATGCAGCCGCCGCCGAAGGTGTAGATCAGCCGCTTGTTCCAGTTGCCCGGCTGCGCACTCCAGCTCGGCGTAGCTTCCTTGGTCAGGTCATGCAGGATGGTGATCTGGTAGATCGCACGGTTAACGGTGCCGGTCTCAATGCGGATGATGTAAGGCACCGACTTGTCGAGCGTCGTGGTCGTAAACGCCATGTTTGCCGGATAAGCCGTCGATCCTGCCGGCCATTGCGCGAACACTCCGGTCGGGGCTGTGGGTGTCGGTGTGGTCCTGTAGATATAGTCGACGCGGCGGTTGATGGAGCAGTTGGCGTCGAGCGGCGCGCCCACGTTGCCCAATCCAGCCGGCAGATTGAACTGCTGGGTTGCGCAAGCGTACGGTTGCTCGTGCGGCCCGGAGAAGATCGGCCCTTCTATCGGATGGTTGACCAAGGTCGCGTCCGCGTCTCCGTGGCCTTTGCCCTTGTGGTCCGAGTCGACCGTCAACCGGTTCTCCCCCAGCCGCAGACCCGTCACGAGGCCCGTCAGGGTGCGCGCCGCGTGGTCGGCGAGGAACTGCGCCGTGATGTCGGCCCCGTTCAGCCGGACGGTCACGTCATCCAGCGAGATCCTCTTTTCCTTCTTCCTCACGCGGATCTGGATGAGCGAATCCCCGCCCGCGATCATGTCCGGGCGGCCGGAGAGGACCTCGATGGAGAAATTGCGCGACCCTTTTGACTCATGGCGGTCCTGATCGTTGTCGTTTTCGTCGTCCTGCGCGTAGGCCGGGTTCGCCGTCGCGACGAGCGCCAGCCCGCCGAGCACCCCCATCGCCGAGAAAAATGCGAAGAGCAGGACGCGCAGCCGCTTCGTCTGTTGCAAACTAGGCTTCATGACATTCCTCCTTCTGAGTTTGATGAGAGGCAACGAATCGCCATGAACGTTCTCGTCTGAGAGCGCCCGCCGCCGGGCCCCGATCCTCCGGGGTCCGTGGCGTTCGTTCTCAGCGCGTTCTTGAGGCGTGGCTCACGGCGCAGCCGGATTGCACTTGCCGCCGTCGCCGGGTTGGTTGCAGACGTTGCTCGCCGTCGCCTGGTTGACGAGATACGCCCAATCATCCCGGACCCCGGCGGGCAGGGCGGTCGTGCATTTTGCGCCCATCAGTGCGGCGGCCGGTCCGGCAAACATATAGCCCTGGCAAGCCGCGTTGTCCGCTGCGGCTGTCACCGCGGCGACGTAGCCGGCGTGGGTGCCGTAGCGCTCTTCGAGCGACAGGCGCGGGTCGCCGTCGGCGAGACGCTGCGCCTTGGTCTTCGCGAACGGCACCATGCCGCCGACGTAATTGCAGGTTTGGGCCGCGTGGAAGCCGGACGCAGTGATGTTCCACCCGAGATAGGTGCCGAGCGGCGCATCGCGCAGCACGGTCGGCACGCCGCCGAGCTCGTTGCCGTCGGCGTCGACGCGCGGCACCAGCATCTTGATCACGCTCCTGATCGACGGCGGCAAGTTGGTGGGATCGCCGGTCGCATTGAACTCGTCGAAGTCCGGACCCCAGTCGTAATCGAGCACCGGGTTGACAAAGTTCTCCGGCAGGAAGATGGAATCCGGGATGCCCGGAACCCCGCTCGGAAAGCCCATCGCCGACTTGGTCGGCTCGACGAGGTTGCGCTCGCTCTTGGCGCCGTGCATCAAGGGCCAGCGGCTGGCCGGCGGCGGCGTATCGTTCATCACCCACTCGCGCAAGGCGACGCGCATCCGGTTGACCAGTGAGTTGGCAGGCACCGGGTTTGCTCTCAGTGTCCCGGTGCCCCAGTTGTTTCCCGGACAGCTCGCGCCGGTGGCAGGCAGAGCTTCATTGAAGCCGCTGTCAGTCGCGTCGCGGTTACCGCCGCCGTGCGTGGAGCTCGGCAGGTAGTAGCGGCGTACGTTGTCAGGCAACGGGATGTCGTTCTTCGGATCCGTGCCGACCCAGGAGGTCGTCATCTTCAGAGCAAACACCTCCGCGCCGCCGAAGGTCTCGATGATCTTCGGGCATGTGTCGGTCCGACTGCAGCGATCCAGGATGCCGCCGGGATGCAGATTACGGGCGCGGTCCGGGAAACTGTGCCACCACTGCGGGCCTTCGCTGCCCATCTGGTAGAGCTCGAGCACGCCGTCGGGCTGGCCCCAGCGCGAGTTGTTGGAAACGCGCCGCCCGGCGATCAGCGGCCAGGCGCCTTCGTGCACGATGCGGCCGGCCTCGTCCTCGTTCATGCCGAGGAAGATCAAGTGCCGGGTGAAGTTCCCCGACTGCGAGGAGCCGCGGATGATTTCCCAGTTGATCTTGCCGGCGAGCGGGTTCGCCGTGCCGAAATCGTCCGCCGACGCGTACTTGAAGAAGGAGCCGACGTCGCGGAAGGCGGCTGTGCCGGCGCCGAGTACGTACGGATTCTTGGCGGTGTACACGAGCTGATAGAGCTTGTTGGGATTAAAACCATTCCTCAGGCATACATGCACGGGCAGGCTGCCTGGCAGATGAGTCGGGTCGAGATCTTGTGGCGTTCCTGGGAACGCGCCGTAGTTGATGGGAGGCGTCCCCTGAATGCCACATCTTGCGAAGGCCCAATCGCCGCTCGATATGGTTTCGCCTTCCGTCGCCACGCCGCGGAGCGTCTCCTTGGTATGTGTAACCAGGCTCGCCTGCGTCGTATCAAGCGTGGCCGGCAGATAGGGAATCGGATTGCCCATCACGTTGAGCGGCTGCGAGTTAGTGCCGCTGCGATTGACGATGCGGCCGAGGATCTGCCCCGTCACTCCGACCGCCGGCACCATTACGTAATGGTTTGCAAAGGCCGGCGCGCAAGGAGGCAGACAGCCTACATTGGCTGGAACAGCCGTCCCGCCTGCATTGTCGCCCTGCCAGCCGCTCAGCAACTGAACATCGTTCGCCGCGCGCGAATCGACGGGGAACGCGACGTCTCCGCCGCGGTTCGGCACGTCGTGCCACATTACCCCGCTCGGCTCGATTGTTCCCGTCGGCCTGCGGATGATGAAGCTTGCGATGTATCCCACGTTACCGTTGGTGTTTCTCGGCGCTAACTGAATATCGGTGATAAGGCCGTTGTGCGGATCATTGGGATCCAGCTCGCCAAACGCGCGCCCGGTGATTTGCTCGTATCTCGCATCCGACGACGTGCAGACGCCGCTCGAATTTCGAGCGAGACAGAGCGGCGTGTCAGTGCTATCGATGACGATCCTGGTTACACGCGCGTCTGCGGACGGTCCCCAAGCGGCGAACGCCGCCGCCAGGCAGGCGGCGAGTGGTGCGCGAAACGCTTTGACGTGCTTGCCTAACATGTTTGCTCTCCTTTATTTGAAGTGATCGCTGCGCCCGGTCCGCGACATCTGGCAGTGCGGGAAGGTTTCTGTGGTCGGTACGGTATGCGTCGCCGCGGGAACGCCGCGGGCGGCGCCGTTCGCGACGAGGCGGTTCAGCTCCGATTGCGCGTCCTCGCACAGCATGAGGCGCTGCGCGATCAGGTCGTCGATCGCGCTGACGACCTTCGGGTAGTAGGCGTCGAAGCTCGGATAGCGCTCGGCAACCGATGGGCGCGGGTCGCCGTTCGTGCGGTCGGCGGCGGTTCTCGCGAAGGCGATCGACTGGCCCGAGCCCTCGCAGCCGTCGTTCGCCTGTGCGCCGGCTCTGAGCGCCCATCCGGTGTACGTGGCGAGGGGAACCGACACGTCGGGCAGGCGCACGCCGGCGATGTCGTTGCCGTCGCTGTCGGTCTTCGGCACGTAGCTCGGATAGATAGGGCCGCTCGCCGGGTTGTCCTGGTAAGGCGGCGTGATCACCGGCGGGTTGACGTTGGCGATGCCGGTCTCGTAGAAGTTAAGTCCGTAGTCGAAGAGGTAGCGGGTCGTCTTGAGTCCGGTGTACGTAACGTTGAAGCCCGGCCGGAACGGATCCGGAATGTTCGGGAAGCCCACTCCGGATTGCGGAAGCGGCGGCACGAGCGTTCCGTCGCGCAGCGTCGGTACGCGGCTCTCCGGCGGCTTCGTGTTCGTCGTCGACCAATCGTCGAGCGCGACCCACAGCGCGCGCTGGATCGGCGCCGAGTTGAGCGGGTTCTGGAATTGCTGGCAAGCGCCCCTCGAGGTGCCGCTACCCGTGCCGTGCTGGTGGCTGGAGATGAAGTAATTGCGCGTGTACTGCGAATCGGGAAGGTCGCGCGTGCCGCCCGGGTCGGTATGCAAGAGCGACGCCGCCTTCACCCAGTACTCGTTCGCCGAGTAGATCTCGACGCCGAGCGGGCAGGTATTCGAACGCTCGCAGCGGCTGTAGCGGCTGTCCGTCATGCGCCGGATCGGATCGTGCGTCATCACGTTGGCGAACGGGAACACGCCCTCGGCATAAAGGTGGTCCTGACGGTTGCGCTCGGTGCGGCCCGGCTGCGAGAAGCGGTAGTTCATGTTGATGCCGTCGCCCGCCGCGATCCACTGCATGTGGCCGTCGAACACCTTGTTGCCGTTCTCCGCCTCGGTGAACCCGAGATGGCGGAAGTCGTTGAGCAGCCGGCCGGGCTGCGACACTACTTCGGTGTAGACGCGCTGGATGTCCCCCGCAAGCGAATTGGCGGTGCCGTCGTCGTCGGCGCTCTCGTAGCGCAGCCACGCGACGAAGTCGCGGATCGCCGCGAAGCCGATCCCGTTCACCGTCGGATCTTTCGCCGTGTAGGTGAACTCGTAGATGTCGTTCGCGGTGAAAGTGCCCGTGTTGAGCGTGATCGCCGTGCCCGTCGCGCTGTAGCTCCAGCTCGAGTTCGCAATGACGCCGGCGGCGTCATCGAGGTGAACGCGGTGGGTGAGCTTCGGCGTCGTCTTGTCGCCCGGATCTGCCGGCGGATAGGTGAGCGGCAGGGAATTGCCGCCCGAGCCCGCGAAGTATTCATAGGACGGCCCGGTGATCGTGCCGTTCGGATTCGAAGGCGTCGGCGCCGTGTGCGCGATTGGCAGCTTGATGGTCGTGGGCGAGGCCGCGGTCCTGATTGCGTTGCTGCCGGCCGCCGCATCCCAGCCGCTCCACACCATGGTGTAGCCGCGCGGCATGAGGAACGAGCTTGCGAGAATCGTGGGATCGACGATCGAGCCGGGATCGTTTCCGCCGGGAACGCGACCGAATGTGTTCCATGTCTTGTTACCGCGGTTGGGCGGCTCGTACATGACCTTGTGGGCGCCGTTGCCAAGACTGATCGGCTTGAGGATGTAGAAGTCGAACGAGTATTCGACGTTGCCGCTCAAGTTGCGCGGCGCAAGCTCGACATCGACGATCACCGAGTTCCTCGGATCGGCGGGATTTACCTCGCCGTATGCCGTACCGATGATCTTCTCGTACTGCCCGACCCCGGGCCAAGAGAAGCCGCCAAAGGTGGGCTTCTGGGAAAGCGCGGTGTCGACTACGACTTTCGTGATGCGCGCATCGGCTGCCGGAGCAGCCAGCATCGCGCCCGCAGCGAGCGCGAGCACGACGTTCAGACGGTGTGCTGGTTTCATTTCTTCCTCTCCTTCGTCAACCTCGGTTGCTTCAGCGCTTGCCCGGCGGCGTGATGGGGATGCCGAGCGCATCGCTGCGAATGTCTTCCGCGTACTCGGGAAGCATCCAGCCTTCGCGAATCAATTCCATCAGCCGCCGATTCACCTCGCTGACGTAGTCGCCCTTGTTCTTGTAGAGCGCGCTCAGCGATTCTTCGTCGAAGTCGAATTGGGTCCCCGCGATCGCGCATACGAGGACATTTCCGGGCGCGTGAGGGGCGCGGCGCGCGGCGGAACGATCCCCTTGTCGGCCCATTCGACGAGGTGGCTGAGCCCCATCGCCACCATCGCGCCCCAGGGAAAGTTGCTGACCGGCATCGTGCAGGGATTCGGCGTGTACGTCGGCGTGTCCCGCGAGTTGGCGTGCGCCATGCCCGCCACCTCGTAGAGTCGGTAGCGGTTCGCCGGATCGTCGCTGTCCGGACGCTCGAAAGGAGCGCCGCTCACCGAGCCGCCGCTGTTCACCTCGGTCATCGTCGGCATGTGCACGGTCGGCACGTCGACCACCATCATCTTCGCGCTGCCGAGCGTGCTGGTTGCGAGATAGCCGTCGACGATGGCGCCGCCATCCGCCATGCGCGCCTGGAAGTGCTCTTGCGCCTGGTAATTTCGCAGAACGCCGGATGCCTGCGACGTCCCCAGAAGGAACAGCCGCCTCACCGTGTACTGCGCCAGAGGTCCTCCGCTCAGGTTGCTTCTGATGAGCATGCCGACCTGCGCGACGATCTGGCTGGTGACGGTCGCGCCCGCCGGGATGCTGAGCGAGGCGTAACGGTCCGGATTGAAGGGCTTGAGGGTCGCGTTGACGTTCGATTGCTGGCCGGCGATCTCGACCTGCACGTGCCCGCGCAGCATCACCGACTTGCGCGCGGGCTCGAACGTGACGGCAAAGCCGTTGGAGTGCATCACCTCGGAGACCACCATGCCGCTGAACCGCTCCGCCGGATCCGGGCGCCGCACCAGGATGCGCGTCTTGTAAGGCGGAGTCGCCGTACCGCTCGTCACCGTTCCGGAGACGAAGTATTCGTCGGTGACGTAGCCGAAGTCCTCGGGCGTGGTGCCCGGTGCTTCCGCCCGCAGGCCGGGATACATCGGACCGGGCCCGCTGACCGGCCCTTCGACCGTGGGAATCGGCGGCACGACGAAATCCGCCTGCGCAGCGAGCGCGACGGCAAAGAGAAGGAATCCCGCGTTACTGGCACGCATAGCTGGAGGCCTGGCTGATGTCGCCGGAGCCGTTGTAGCGCAGCGTCTTGGGATACGGACACAGCGGCCGGCTGCGCGTGGTATTCGACAGGCCGGTGTATGGGCCGATCGTCGCCGGGAAGCGATTGCCGGTCGCGATGATCTCCTCAGGCGCGACGCCGTTCTCGATCCAGTTCACCATCGGCGTCAGCATGTCGAAGCTGTCGGTCGCCATGTTGCCGCTGCAGTGCCCCATGTTCGGAACGAGGTAGAGCTTCATGAACTTCGAAACGCCGGCCATGCCGCCGTTCTTCACCGCGACGTCGTGGAAGTACTTCCGCGTGTACGGCCACGGCGGGCCCGAGTCGGAGAGCCCGTGATAGAAGATGATCTTGCCGCCGCGACCGATGAAGGGGCCGATCTCGGTCGAGTTGTTCACCACCGGCGAGGCCGGCGTCACCAAGTGGATGTCGAGGTCGTAGTTCACCGTGAGCGGGTTGTAGCCCGGATCGGGCGTCGCGAACCAGAAGAGCGGCAGCTGCCCGGAACCGAGGCCGATGTTTCCCGGCGGCGAGTTCCCCGAGCCGATGTCGCGCGTCGGGACTCCCGAAGGCTGCATGAAGCCGCCGTCGAACGGGTAGCCCGAAAGCGGCGTGCCGTCCGGCGAGGCGATGCGCTCGCCGCTCGAGGTGCGCGGCCCTTCCGCGATCTTCTTGGTCGCGTTCACCTGCGCCGGCGTGAGGCAGGTCGACGTCTTGTCGCCGGTGCACTGCAGCGGCATCCCCGGCGCGATCGAGCCATAAACGCCGGACGACGGGAAGACAAAAGTCGCCGGATCGAAAGTGCACGCCGCCATGTTGTCGATCACGCCGTCGATGAGGCCGTCGAGGTGATCGCAGGCGGCGAGGATCGCGTTGGTGAAGAGATTCTGATCGGCGAGCGGGAAGCCCTGCTGGTATTGCGGGGTGCCGTTGACGATCGGCGAGATCGAGATGATCTGCTCCAGGCCCCAGGTCTCCGAGAGCGAGATATCCGGCGGCAGGTAGAACGGGTCGCCCGCGACGATGCCGTCGTAGTGCTCGGGAAAGCGCTGCGACATCGCCATGCCCTGGCGGCCGCTCGTCGAGCAGCCGACGAAGTAGGAGCGCTCCTGCGGGCGGCCGTAGTACGCGTTGATCAGGAACTTCGCCGTCTGCGTGGTGACATCGATCGAGTTGTATCCCCAGTCCTTCACCGCCTGCGCGTCGGGGAAGAACATGTTCCCCGAGATGACCTGGATGTGGTTCAGGTCGGTGGTGGTGGAGCCGGGCGGGTACGACGGCGGCAGCTCCGAGTTGGTATGGCCGCCGTTCTGGCTCGCCACGACGAAGCCGTTTCTCAGGATCGTCAGCCCTGCCGTGCCGCCGATCTGCCCGGTCGCGCCGGGTAGACCGCCCTCGGTGCCGCCGCTGCCCTGGAACATGTAGCGGCCGTTCCACGCCGTCGGTAGCCGCACTTCGAAGCGCGTGCCGTAAGGCTGGTCGGCGCGGTACGACGTCGTGCCGAAGATTCCGGCGATGCCGGTGCGCTCCTGGATCCTGCCCTGGACCAGGCAATATTCAGGAGTCGTGCCTGCCGGCGGAGTGAGCGTCGCCTGCGTAATGCGAGCGGGCTGAACGGGAAAGTCGGTGAGTGCGGCGAGCGATGCACAGGTCACGGCGGGGGCGAGCGCCTTCATGACGGTGAGTTGCGCCACCGGCCCGCTCGAGTTCCTCGACCAGAGCTGAAAGACGTTGGCGCCCGGCTCGAGGCCGGCGACGACGCCGCTCATCGAGCCGGCGCCGTCGGCGTGCACCTGCGACGTGACGTCGAGGCCGTTCAGCTTGAGCGTCGCGCGTGCGAGCAGCGCGCTCGACGGAGCTCCGACCTGGATCGTCACCGAGGGTCCGGTGACGTACCCGGTGAGCACCGTGTCCGGCGTGGCAATCGAGTACGCCGGATCGGCGAGCGCATTCGCTGCCGTGGCGAGAATGAAAATGCCGGCGATGCTTGGGATTTGCTTCATTGGTTGTCCTCTATGGCGTTGCCGCTCTCGTCGAGGCGGTGCTCGGCGACGGCATCGGCCTCAACATGCGGCGCCACCACGGCGGAGCCGAGGTTCTTGTCGAGCGGCACGTTCGAGTTCTCGTTGCAGGTCGCGGGATTGCGCCGTGCGTCCGTGTCGTAGGCGTTGGAGGTCTCCTTCTGGAACTTCGCAATCAGCGCGAGGCATTCCGTCTCCTTCGTCTCGACGTTGCCGCCGCAATGGAAATGGGCGGCATCGTTTGCATCCTGCGGATTCGGCGAGCCGTCGTAGATCGCCGTCTGCGGCCACGGGCAAAGCGGCCGGCTGCGGGTGACCACGCCGCCGCTCGTGTTGGTGGCGAGGATGCTGTCGGGCGCATGGCTGTTCTCGACCCAGTCGACCAGCGTGCCGAAGAGGTTCTGCGGCTGCGGCCCGACGCCGCCCGAGCAATGGCCCATGCCCGGCGCGACGAAGAAGCGGAACCAAGGCGTGAGATTGTCGAGGCCGCCGAAGGTCGCCATCGCATCGTTGTAGTAATGAATGGACTGCCGATGCGGAATCAACGGATCGGCGCCGCCGTGGTACATCAGGATCTTCGCGCCCCGGTCGTGCGCCGCCTGCAGCGCCGTGCTCATGATGTCGCTGTACGGCGCAACGATCCGCGTCGCGAGCTCGGTTTCATTGTCGAACTGCGACAGCGGCAACGGATGCCAATCGAAGGTCGTGTCGCGGTGCGCCCAGCACTGCGAGCCGAGGTTGCCGCAAGTGGCGCTCGAGCTCACGCTCGCGTTGGCGCCGCGCTCGAACGGGAACCAGATGCGCGTGCCCTTGTCGTTGCGCGCGCCGTCCCACATCATGTTGACCGCTTTCGCCTCCGCCGGCGAGAGGCAGTTGGTCGCCGGCGCGCCCCGCTGGCCGCAAACGTTGGCGTTGGCGTCGAAGGTGCACTTGCGCGGATCGCCGAGGATGCCGTCGACCACGCCGTCGATGGCGTCGCACGCGGCAATGGCGGAGGTGTTGGCGGCGGCGAATTTCTGGGGCGTCACCGTGCCGCCGGCGATGTCCTTGTTGACCCACCAGGGCCAGAGCGTCATCACCTGCAGGCGGGTGTTGTAGTTGGCCGGCGCGCCCACGAGGAAGCCGTCGAAGTCCTGTCCGTAGCTCAGAGCCATCGACAGGCCTTCGCGCCCGCCGGTCGAGCAGCCGTCCCAGTAATTGCGCGTCGCCGGTCTGCCGTAATAGACCTCGGTCAGGGCGAGCGCCCATTTGTACTGCTGATGGATGCTCTCGCGCAGGAAGTCGTCGAGCCGGCCGTAGTTCAGCTCGTGCGTGTCCTGAATCACGGGAAAGTTCGGGTTGTCCTGGGTCGGGTGGCCGGTGTCGGTGTTCGAGCCGACATAACCGGCGTTGGTCGCCGTAGTGATCGCGCTCAGGCCGCCCTGCAATCCGCCGCCGCCGATGTTGCGTACCTTGCCGTTCCAGCTGCTCGGCGCTCCGCCGTTATCGGCGCTGTTGAGGGGGAAACCGACGCGGATGCCGATGCGCTGGTTTTGGCCGATCGCGTAACCATCCGCCGGGCCGCTCCGGGAGGAGTAGATGAAATTCGCTTCGCACCGTGTGATGCCACCCGTTGTCAGTAATTGCGTAAAAGGCACGGGCGTTTGCGGCTGCGGTAACGGCGGGACGTACTGCGAAATATGCGGTTGCGACGCCAGATAGCTCCCGAGCGCAGCGCAGGTCATTTGCGCCAGCGCGCTCGCGGGCGCAAGCGCGATGATGGCGAAGGCCAACAGTCGTCGTTGCATGCTTGCCTCTCTACAAAGCAAATGGATGCTGGGTCAGTGGCACTGCGAAGCGACGCGGCGGATCTGCTCCTCGGTCTTCGTCCAGCGCTTGTCGCCGGGATTGAAGACCTGCGGCACCATGAAGTCGTTCGGGTCGATGAGCAGGCGGAACTCCGGCCACTCCTCCGGCATGTAGCCCATGTTCACCGCGGTCTGTTGCCAGCTGATCTTGTGATAGAGCGCCGAGCCGGCCTGCGCCACGTCCGTGAGATGGCCCGGGTAATAGACCTGGGGCTTGAGGCGCTGCGTGTATTGGATGATGTCGCGCTGCTGGTTCTGTGCTGATCCCAGGCTCACGATCGAGCCGAGGAAGACGTCAGTCTGCGGCAGGTTCTCCATGATGGAGAACAATCCCTTGCCGATTTCCGCGGCGAGCGCGATGGCGGGGCCGTTATTCGCCGGATCGTTGTATTGCGCGAGCGAGATGAGGCCCGGCGAGCCGCTGCCGATGCCTTCCTTCACCGGGCCCGCCGAGTTGACGAAGGCGAAGGTGAAGTCGTGGTCGCCCTGGCGCACGACGAAGTGATACCAGATCTCGATGATTCCGGCGCTCCCGCCAAAGCCGGTCGTGCGCGTGTCGAGCTGCCCCGGCACCCGGGACGCCGGGTTCGTGGGCGGCGTAAAGGGAACCCCCGTGGGGAACATCGCCGGGAAGTTGAGCGGCGGCGTGGTCGTGACCAGTCCCGAATAGCGCGGATCGCCGAGATTGAAGAACTGGGCGTGCGGGAATGCGGGATCGGCCGGCGCGGTTCCCGAGTGGATGTGCTTGAAGGTGAGGATGCAGACCTGCGGGTCGAACTGGGTGATGCGCCGCAGCGTCGTGGTGCCGGCGGTCGGATTGACGAGCGTGCCCGTGTACTCGCCCGGAGGCGAGTTGCGCGGCACGGCCCCGATGCAGTTCACCGGGTCGCCATTCGGGACCATCTTCACGCCGCCGTTGTGGAGATTGGGATCGTTCCACATCCGCTGCACGTCGAGCTGCATCACGTCACAGGTCTCGGGCGAGGCGTAAATCGTCGCGCCGGTCCACTTCGCGACGTAGGCGGCGTTGTCGGCATGGTCGCCGTGACCGTGGCCGAGGAAGATCGCCTCGGGCTGCGCGTCGATGAAGTCCCGGGGCAGGATCTTCGTCCTGCGGATGTCGATCGGCGCGCTCGGCAGCTCGGGGCGGTTGATGTAGCTGTCGAGCAGGACAACGCGCCCGAGGAGCGATGCGACGTAGGTGGTGTTGGTCGCCCAGGAAAAGATGACCTTGTCCTGCGCAACCCTGCCTTTCTCGTCCACGTTCTCGATGCCGAAGAACTTCTGCCGCGCCTTGATCAGCGCCGGATCCGCGTCGGCGGCGGCGAACGTGGACAGAGCGCACAGGACACCGGGCAAGACCGCGGACAGGAATCGAATGCATTTCATGGGGAGAGCTCCTCTTCAGTCGGCATCGCAAATGCAAGCGCCGGTGCCAGCAGCATGACCCACGGCAGCAATAATCTGGTTTTCATCCTGCCTCTTTTTGCAATGCAGCGCAGGATTGAAAAACTCACGCTACCTCTTGCTTTTGAGATCCTTATGGGATTGCTGCAGTGCACCGGATGGCGCGGAAAGGGGGCGGATAATTGAGTTTGTAAAAACGTCCGCGTCTGCTCCCCCGCCGCCTCCTCTTCAATTCTTTCTTCGGGACCACGACCGCTCGTTCCGTTGTTAAAATTAGCACCCGGCGATTCACGACACAAATTGAAGTAACTCATCAATTAATCACTGATCGCCATGAATATCAGCTCGCGGCAACTGAAGGCGTTCGTGCTGACGGCGCGCCATCAGAGCTTTTCCCGCGCCGCGGAGCAACTGTTCATCACGCAGTCGGGGATGAGCGTGCTGATGCGCGAGCTCGAGGGGCAGCTCGGATTCCGGCTGTTCGACCGCACTACCCGCAAGGTCACGCTCACCGAATTCGGCACCAAGTTTCTGCCGATCGCTGACCGCAGTTTGCTCGAGCTCGAGGCGGCGGCGTCGGTGATCGGTCGCGCCGCATCCATCGCGAACCGGCGCCTCGCCATAGGCGCCACGCCGCTCATCGCCAGCAAGCTGCTGCCGGCGGTAATCAGCGATTACGCAGCGCACATTCCCGATCTGAAAATCGTTCTGCACGACGGCGACCGATCGCGCATTGTCGCCATGGCGCTATCCGGGGAGATCGACGTCGGCCTGGGCTGTTTCCTTCGACCGGTCAGCGGCGTGCGCCGCATCCCGCTTTTCCGCTTCTCGTTGATGGTGATCGAGCCGGCGGCTCAGCCTGCCAGCGCGCCGCCGCGGTGGTTGCGCTGGAAGGACATCGTCGCGTGGCGCTTGATCGGTTCGCGGCCCGTTAATCCGATCCAGCAGCTCATCGACCGTAACTTGCAGCGCTTTGGCCGCCGCGATCCGCCGGACATGGTGTTCGACTACTTCGAGACGCAGATCGCGATGGTGGAAGCGGGAGTCGCCTGTGCGGTCATTCCGACTTTCGCGATCCCGGCCTGCCGCAGCAAGCGCATCGCGATGCATCCGCTCACGGATCCCGTGGTACCGATCGAGCTCCACCAGATCGCGAGCCGCGGCAGGAAGCCGCCGCCCGGCTTCGAGGACTTCAGCGGGTTCCTCAAGAGCTACATCGCGGAATGGGCCGGGCCCTGGTCGCCCAAGTTCGACTGAACGTCCTTTGGGGATCGCGGGGAGCGAGCCAATCGCTCATCCCGAGAGGAGCCGTGACGCCGACGATGAAGCCGACGACGGGGACACTACTTCTTCTTGTTTAATTCCTTCCAGGGATCCTTGACCGCAACTCCGAGGGTTTCGATCTCGACGTTGGCGAGCGCGCCGCCCACCCTGCGCACTTCGCGCAGGTACTCGGGCTGGACGATGTCCCGCGTCTCGGGATCGATCGAAATCGGCCCGCGCGGGCTGTTCGGGTCCTTGAACTGCTTCAAGAGCTCCATGGTGCGGTCCGGATCGAGCTTGCCCTTTTGCTCCTTGATCACGTACATGATCGCCGCCATGCCGTCGTAGCCGCCCACGGCGACGAAGTTCGGCGTTTCGTCGGCGCCGTACTCTTTCTTCCACGCGGCGACGAACGCCTTGTTGGCGGGCCGCGTCGCGGCCGCGGAATAGTGATGCACCGTGAGCACGCCGAGCGCGACGTCGCCCATGTTGGGCAGCTCTTCGTCCGTGGTGACGTCACCCGGGCCGATCAGCTTCACGCCGGAGGCGGAAAGGCCCAATTCGCCGAAGGCCTTCAGCACCGCGGTGGCGGTCTTGCCCGCCGGTATGAACACCATCAGCGCATCGGGCTTGGCGTCCTTCACGCGCTGCATATAAGGCACGAAGTCCGGGTTCACCAGCGGCACGCGCACGCTGCCGGCGACCTGGCCGCCGGCTTCCTTAGTCGCCCTGACGAAGGCGTCCTCGCAGTCGTGCCCGGGACCGAAATCGCTCACCATGGTGTAGGCGCGCTTGAAGCGCTTGGCGGCCCACTGGCCGAGCGGATAGCAGGACTGCCACAGCGTGAACGACAGGCGCGCGATGTAGGGCGAGCGCGTGGTGATCACCGCGGTGCCGGCGTTCATGATGATGAACGGCACCTTCGCCTCCGTCACCAGAGGCGCCATGGCGAGCGCGTTCGGCGTGAAGATCACCCCCGCCAGCAGATTCACCTTGTCGCGCACGATCAGCTCCTGCGCGAGCTGCTTTGCCTTGTCGGGGTTGGGGCCGGTGTCGTCCCGGATCAGGAATTCGATTTTGACCCCGGGCGGCAGCTCCTTGGCGTGTTCCTTGAGGTAAAGGCGCATGCCGCGCTCCATGTACGGGCCCAGATTCGCGTTCAAGCCCGAGTAGCTCGTGATGAAGCCGATCTTGACGGTCTGGGCGAACGCGGATGCCGCGCCGAGCGCGAGGCCCAACGCCGCGGTCAACGCGAACAAGCTTCTGGTCTTCATGTTCCCTCCTCCTCGAAGAATTTTTTTGGTAAGAGCTACTGCCAGGCGCGGTTGTCGACCGTGCTCTCGAATGTGGCCCCGGGCGCAACCAGACCCCAGCCGAGTGTCCACTGGTAGGTGTGATCGAAGCGCTCGCGCGTATAAGGCTCGGGCGGCGCGTTCAGAAGGCGGGACACCTTGAGCTCCTTCTTATCGAGCAGCCCACCGGCCTCCTCGACCAGGTAACGGGCATGCCGCCAGGGATCCTTGTCGATCGCGTCGGCCGCGCGGGCTTCCGCCCTGAACATCGCGGCGAGCGTCGGGCCGTCGAGCTCGTCCCCTGCCGCCTCGCTGCGCGTCGAGTGCGACTCCATCAGCACGCGCAGGCCGCGTTTTTCCGCGACGCTGATCCAGGGCTCCATCAGGCTCGCCGCCGCGACTTCGCCCTTCGCGAGCGCGTCCAGCCGCTCCTTCATCGTCCCCGCGAACACCCATTTGATCTGCTCGCGCTTCAGAAACCCCTCGAGCAGCTTCAGCGTGGTGAAATGCGAGCCGTTGAAGGGGCTCACCGCGATCGGCCTGTTCTTGAGCTGCTCGGGCTCGTAGATCCGCGCCTTGGGATCGGTGACGATAGCGAAAGTCGACATCGCCGAGCCGAGCGCCACGATTTTCGCGGGGCGGTGCCCGGTCTTGCCGGCCTCGACCGCGCGCTTCATCACGCCCCATTCGCACATGCGGAACTGGTCGCACTGGCCTTGGTCGTAGAGCGCCTCCATGGTGCGATCGAAGACGTTCTCGCGCAGGGCCTGGTGGTCGGAGTTTCGCTGCCCCGAGCCCGGCGTCTTGAGGATGTCGACGTCGAGTCCCTCGTCCTTGAAAAAGCCCTCGTCCCGAGCGACCAGCAGCGGCAGGTCGTGGATCGCGTTCATCATCGAAACTCGAACTTTCTTCAGCGCCTTCGCCATGGCGTGCACCTCCTTTGATCGCGGACCGACAAGTATATTAGTCCAGGCGGAAAAACACAGCCGCACCCTCAACCGGCGCCTGCCCGCAGTGCGGGCATCACTTCCCCGATGAACAGGTCCATGGAGCGCATTGCCTGCTCCGGACGCAGGCTCCCGAAGGAAAAGACGAGCAGCAGGTAGTTGATGCCGGACCCCCGCACCACTTCCGTGAGCTGCTGGGTGACCGATTTCGGCGTACCTCCGATGTAGCGCTGGGGAGACTCGGGCGCCGTCGGGTCGATCTTCAGCAGGTCGGGTCTGCCGTGCTTGCGCGTGAGATGCACGATGTGCTGGGCCCAGACCTTGAAGGCCGGGAGGCCGGTCTTTTCCGCCTCGGCTTCGGTGTCGGCGACGAACACGTGCTGGGACTTGCCGAGCTTGGGCGCGCGCACGTGCGCATTGTGGCGGCCGGGGTCGTCCCTGTGCTTCAGCCAGACCTCGCGGTACTGATCGTTGAGCTTCTTGGCCTCGGCGACGCTCGCCATGAGGACCGTGTGGTAGCCGTGGCGCGCGGTGAACTCGATGGAATTCTTGTCGCTGCTCGGAAACCACAGCGGCGGGTAGGGACGCTGCCTCGGCTGAATATACAGATCGAGGTCGCGGTAGGAGAAGTATTTTCCCTCGAAGTTGAGCGCCTTGTTCCCGCACGCCGCGAAGAAGATCTCGAGCGTCTCGCGGTAGCGCTCGCGCGACTCGTCGATGTTCTTCATACCGTAGAACGAGGACTCGATCGGCGAGACGCCGCGCCCCACGCCGAGCTCCAGGCGCCCCCCGCTCATGTGATCGAGCATGCAGATCTCGTTGTAGAAGCGGAAGGGGTTGTACCAGGGCAGGCAGAAGGTCAGCGCGCCGAGGCGCAGGCGCCTGGTGCGCTGGATCGCGGCCGAGAGCACGAGCGCGGGCGAGCCGTCGATCGACAGCGGCGTTCCCTGGTGCTCGGCGATGTGCCAGGCGTAAAACCCGGCCTTGTCCGCGGCTTCGGCGATCTGCAGCTTGTGCTCGAAGATCTCTCCGGCCGGCGCCTCCGACCACTCGATCCAGTCGAAGATGCCGAACTCGAGCGGGCTCTCCGGGAACGTGTTATCCGTCACGGCCTCCTCCTCTCTTGAAAGCAAATTGCAAGATTGACGTCAGTCCTTTGCAAGGAAGCTCGTGCAGATTATCGACGAAGCTCAGGCCGCAGGTCGGCCGATCGGAAAGCCCGCCATGAAAAGATTCCTCCCGGGGTTCATCGCCTTCTCCCTGCTGCTCCCCGCGCACGCCCAGGCCCCGGAGCCCCCGGTCGAATCCAATGCGCTCGGCACGATTATTTTCCTCGTGCTTTTCGTCGGCTTCTGCGTCGGTTTCGTGTGGATGGTGTGGCGGAAGGACAAGGAGAAGAAGTAGCGCGAGCCGGGCGCGCGCCGCGGCGCCCCTGAGAAATCAAGCCTCGATCCCGCGGTAGAGCCAGTCCACTTCCCAGAACGTCTCCGGGGTGCGCTGCGCGAGCAGGTGGTTGCGCAGGTCGCGCGCCCCCCCGCGGCAGTGGATGATGTCCCCGAAGATCCGCGAAGTGATCGTCACCCGCGCGGTGCGCAGGTAGCGCTCCTTTTCGTAGGCGAGGAGCGCGGCGTTGATCTCGCTGCCGGCCTCCTTGAGCTTCCCCGAGAGCACCACCGCGTCCTCGATCGCCATGCACGCCCCTTGAGCGAGGTACTGCACGGTCGGATGCGCCGCGTCCCCGAGCAGTGTGACGCTGCCGCGCGTCCAGCCGGGCCGCGGCTCGCGGTCGTGCAGCACCCAGTTCTTGTCCTTGCCGACGTAGCCGAGCATCTCCTGGACGCGGGGCGTGGTGTGCGAGAACGCTTCGGCGAGCTCGTCGGGCCCGCCGTAGTCGCTCCGCTCGCCGCGCTCGAAGCGCTCGCTCGCGACGGTGGCGACGTTGTTCATGACCGTGCCCCCGCGCAGGCGGTACTGCACGAAATGCAGGTTGGGGCCGATCCAGATGACCATGTCGTCGAAATGCGAGCGGTCCTTGACCTGGTCGAAGGGCACCACCCCGCGGTAGCTTACGTGGCCGATCGGCCGCGGCGCGCCGTCGCCGATCAGGATCTCGCGCACGCGCGAGCGCAGGCCGTCGGCGCCTATCATGGCCGCGCCCTCGTATTCCGAGCCGTCCGCGAAGCGCGCGAGCACGCGGCCGGCCGCTTCATCGAAGCCCACCAGCTCCTTCGAGGTGTGCAGGGTGATCTCCTCGCGCTTGCGGCAGGCTTCGAGCAGCGCGCCGTGAAGGTCGCGGCGGTGCACGACGGTGTAGGGCGCGCCGAAGTGCCCGCGGAATTCAGGCCCGCAGGAGATGCGCGTGAGCTCGCGGTCGGTGAGCGCGTCGATGAGGATCAGGTTGCGGGTGAACACCGCCTGCGGCTCGAGGTCCTTCATCACTCCCAGCCAGTCGAGCATGCGGTAGGCGTTGGGCCCCTGCTGGATGCCGTAGCCGATCTCGCCGAACTCGGGCGCTTTCTCGAAGACCCGCGAGCGCACGCCGCGGCGGGCGAGCGCGAGCGCGGTCGCGACGCCGCCGATGCCGCCGCCGATGACGAGGATTTCCGGAGGAGCGTTTATGTTCAAGACCGTGCCCGGCTCGCGTATTTCCCGGTTTCCCGGGCGCGTGGGATTCTACATCCGCGGCGTCCCGTCGCGGCGGGCGACACCGCGCTAGAATGGGCGCCCCACCGTGGCTTCCTTCTCGACGCCATTGCAGCGATTGACCAGGACGCCGGAACGCGAAATGGAAGACCGCCGGAAAGTCCTCTCCTGGGCGCTGTACGACTGGGCCAATTCCGCGTTCGCCATCACCGTGATGTCGGCTTTCTTTCCCCTTTTCCTGAAGCAATACTGGAGCGACGGCGCGGATGCCACGCTCACGACGTTTCGATTGGGCCTCGCCAATTCCATCGGCAGCATCGTCATTGCGCTTCTTTCGCCGGTTCTCGGCGCCATCGCCGATCAGGGTGGGACGAGGAAGCGCTATCTGGTTCTCTTCGCGGCGATGGCGATCGTCATGACCGGCGCCCTGCAGTTCGTCGCGCGCGGCGAATGGCCGCTCGCGATCGCGCTCTACGTGCTGGCGGTGATCGGGTTCTCCGGGAGCAATTCCTTCTACGACGCGCTGCTCGTGAGCGTGGCGCGCGAGCCCCGGTTCGACAAGGTGTCCAGCCTCGGTTTCGCCCTGGGGTATCTCGGCGGCGGGCTGCTCTTCGCCGTCAACGTCGCGATGACGCTGTGGCCGGCGCACTTCGGCCTCGTCGATGCTGCGGAGGCGGTGCGCCTGTCATTCGGCACGGTCGCCGTTTGGTGGGCGATCTTCTCCGTTCCTCTGCTTGTCTTCGTCAAGGAGCCCGAGGCAGCGGGTCGCCTGTCGGGCGGGTCGGCGGCATCGGCAGGGTTTCGGCAGCTCGCCGCAACGTTTCGGGAGATCCGGCGGCTGCGGACCGTCCTGCTCTTTCTGCTCGCGTACCTGCTCTACATCGACGGGGTCGGTACCCTGGCGCGCATGGCGCTGGACTACGGTATGGCCCTCGGCTTCGACGAGAAGAAGCTCATCGTCGCGCTGCTGATCACGCAGTTCGTGGGCTTCCCGGCCTCCATTGCTTTCGGGGTCCTCGGTGCGCGTTTTGGCGCGAAGACCGGGATCTATATCGGCCTCGTCATCTATAGCGCGTCCACGCTGTGGGCTTATCTGATGGAAAGCACCTGGGAGTTCTATGCACTGGCGGTCGTGATCGGGCTGGTGCAGGGCGGCGTGCAGTCGCTGTCGCGATCCCTCTTTGCGCGCATCATGCCGGCCGACAGAGCCGGAGAATTCTTCGGCTTCTACAACATGCTCGGAAAATTCGCTGCGGTGATGGGGCCGCTGCTGATGGGCTCAGCCGCCCTCGCAACCGGCAGTTCCCGCGCCGCGATTCTGGTCCTCGTGGCGCTGTTTATCGCGGGCGGGATTCTGCTGTATTTCGTGGACGAGCGTGAGGGCGTGCGGCTGGTGCGGGAGGGATGATCCATGCGGAACGGATCCATCGGCTCAGTTACCGGCGGCGAATTTGATTTCAATTTCTCGTTTCCGACGGACGTAATCTTCTTTTGTGACGGTTCCGAGAACCAATTGGTCATCGAGCGCTCTGAGTTCTTTGCCCATCTTGGAGGTTACTTCTGCCTTCGTAGCGAAATAGTTGATGCTCAATGAACCCTCATAGCCGCTTATCGGATCCCACAGGATTGAGAGCGGCCAAAACAGTAGATTGACAATACCAAAACCGTATTCTCTGGCGTAGAAGGAGCCAAAACCGGGGAGGAGCCCGAGGAACGCCCCAGCAACAGGTTCCTTCTCCTCAACAGCCAATCCGCGCGCTTGGTACGCCTGATACTCCTGTTTTTGAACTGAGTTCAGACTCGTCGCGCAGCCGCCTATTGAGGCTGCAATCAACGTGATCGACAAGAGCTTTGTTGATAAATTCATACCGATCTCCCTGTTAAGTAAGTAGGCGCCCAACGCGAAATCATTCCCCGAAAAACCTTCTAATCTTGCGAGCCCCGGGCACAACCACAGTCACGGTCTTCATTTGAGCCTGGGCCTATGCCGTGGAGCCAGGCACCGTCTCCATATTGCGCAGGCGCTGCGCGACCCACAATCCCATGATCCGGTGAGAAGGAGGCCGGATGCGACTACGAATCGCCGTGCCGCCACGTCTTGCCCGGCATCTGCATCTCCACCGCCCGCATCACCGCGGCGGTCGCGGAATGGACGTCCAGCTTGCGGTAGGCGTTCTTGATGTGGCTTCCGACGGTGTTGAGCGACACGCCGAGCTTGTCCCCGATCTGCGAATAGCTCAAGCCGTTGGCCAGCAGGCAGACGACGTCCGACTCGCGTGCAGTCAGCGCAGCAGCAGCCGCATGCGCGAGCGTCCGCGCATGCAGGCGTTCCACCAGCTTTCTTGCGACGAGAGGACTGAGCGGCGAGCCGCCGGCGCGAAGTTTCAGCGCGTGTCCCAGGAGCTCCCGCGCGTCACAGGGTTCGAGCACGCAACCCGCAGCGCCCGCCTCGATAGCGGCAATCAACGCTTCCTCCGCTCCGGCCGCGGCGACCAGCAGGATCTGGCAGCTCGCCAGCGCGCGCTTGGCCGCCCGCACGAATTCGACTCCGCTCAGATCGGGTAGCGGCAGGCCGACAAGCAGCACGTCCGGCCGCCGGGCGGCGAGGCGGGCCAGGGCTTCGCGCCCGCTCGTTGCGCAATCGGCGAACAGGACCTGCAACTCGTCGCGGATAGCAGATGCGATCCGCTCGCGCGCATCGCGCTCTTGCGTAACAAACAGCAATCGAATGCCCATGGCTATCTAAAAAGGTGGCGAATACAGCCGAAATCCGACCGTCACCAGCAGAGCGTTCCCGGTCTTGGCCGTTGACCCCGCCAAGGCTCCGCTCGCGAGAGAGATCGGCTGGAGGTAGGGCCCTCGCCACAGCCGCGCTTCGACGAACCAGCCGCCGTCCATAAGATCAAACTGCTTGCCCTCGAACCCAAATCCAGCCTGAAAATACGGCGCTGTCTTGGTGCTCACGGTGGTTTCTTTGATCTCGCAGCCGATCACGAAGAACCCGCACTCGGTGCGCTCGACATTCAGCTTGGCCGTTGCGGACCCACCGCCGAACAAGAGATACCCGGCTCCCGGGTCCCGACCCCGCCAATGAACGTCAAGGCCGAGGGATTTCGTCTCGTGATTGAGTTTGGAGCCTAGACTGGACGAAACCGAGGTGTAGGCTGGAAGGAAGGTCCATTCCTTGGATCTGCGGATCGGGATCTGCAAGGAAAAGCCAAAGGCGCTCGCGTTCCGGTGGTCTGCCTCATAGGTCCCTTTGGGATCTTGGAATACCAGGGAGCCTGCAAATCCCACCTGGGCTTGCGGGAGTACTGAGGCAGAAGCGCTCGCGTTCCCTTCGCTGGCGCGAGAGTTTCCCGTTTGGTCCTGGAATACTACGGAGCGTACTTGGGGATGCGTGGTCACTTGCGCCTGGGTAGCCGTACTCGGAACGAGCAAACCAGAAACCAGTAGCACCACACCGCCAAACCGTAGAAAGCCCGTCGAATCGGGTACCGAAGCAGACGCTTTGTGCATGTGTCCTCCCCAAAACCGTTGCTGATGCTAGGGAGTCCTCAGCAGCGTCTGTGCCATGCGCACAAGGTGTTGTTTTAACTTGTATTTGTCACATAGAAGAGCATCCTACAGAATGAATCTCTAGCAATTCATGTCTGTTTGACATACATTCCTTGCATGTCCATGACCAGGTTAGGCACACCTGACCGCGAGTTCTTTCTGGCGCTGGCCAACGTCGTTTTCGGCAACCCCTTCACCCCGCAGCGCGACCAGCTGATCGTGCGGCTCGCGCCGGGCGCACCGCTCGGCGATCTGACGAGCGACCGCGAGGCGCTTGCACGGGTCGTGGGGCCGCGCCTGGAACCGTGGCTGCGCGAAGGACCAACGGCCTTGCAGAAACTGAGCGCCGAAGATCGGCGCCTGCTCGAGCCGGGCTTTCTATATGTCTGCTACCACCGCTGCGTGCCGCAGCTCGACGCGCTGATCGAGCG
>WNGE01002944.1_pt1 | contig 22654 bp, 17 predicted proteins | sample 5400651 | NCBI WGS metagenome assembly WNGE01 (sample SAMN13153370, study PRJNA577476) | soil metagenome | isolation source: 60 cm soil or saprolite under grassland replicate 2 | place: USA:California | collected 2016-06-15
AACCAAGTCTCCTATGACCCGAAAAGGCTCTCCGGCGTGAGCGTCTATCGTGAAATGGAGCGGGAGTTTTCTGTAGGCGACCGGATGCAGTTCACTGCACCCAAGAAACAACTTGGCGTCGCCAACCGGGAGCTTGGAGCAATCGAGAAAATTGAAAGGAGTGGCGACATCACCCTCCTTCTCGAAGATGGTCGATCCGTCCAGTTCAATGCGACAGAACATCCCCATTTCGACCACGGATACGCGGTTACCAGCCATAGTTCACAAGGTCTGACTGCGGATCGAGTGCTTATCAATATCGATACGACCGTCAATCCTCAGCTCCTCAATTCACGTTTCGCATACGTTGCAGTATCGCGTGCAAGCCTCGATGCTGAAATCTACACAAATGGCGCGACAGATTTAGGGCAACGGTTGAGTGGCGACGTCTCCAAGAGTTCTGCTGTTGAGTTTTCACACTCCGCCGGTAACGTCATAGCGGATGTCAGCCTGGGACAAGGTATCTGAGGCACTCTCCATAGTGTGTTTCAAAATGTCAGTAGGTGTAATTAAGTAATGACGCATTGGGACATGCGCTATGGGCAACTCTTTCCAGAAGATCATGCACTATGTCGGCAAACACGGGATCGTTAGGCCCCGCGATATCGAGGCCATCGGCCTTCCGCGGGAGTGCAGACGCTCTCGGCCGAAACGGGAAAGAGTTCGGCGGTTGAATTTCCGCGAGTCGCTCGGGATCTCTAGCGCGGCGCATTCCATTCTGGTTCAAGATATCTAAGCGCCTGTAATTCCAGCTCCATACCCAGCGATCTGATTACGCCCCTAATTTTTCAGTTAATATACATCTGTTCTTATGAATGCGAAATGTTATGCCGGCAAACTTGCCGGCCAATTACGGAGGACGTTGTGAGCACTCTGGCCCAATCCTTAGAAATTCCGGCTCCCAATTTTCCCATTCCTATTCAGAACGTGCTCAATCTCGAATTGGCTGTGTCTGATCCTGAGGTCATTAGCGAATTAGAAAAATGCCCCACCGCCTTAGGTCGCGAGCGGTATGCACTGAGTGCTTTGCGACTTGGCGTTCTCGCTCTGAGGCAAGCTCGTGGCGAACTGGACGCCGTTGTCGTTCGGGATGCGGGCCAGAAGATCGTACTTGATCTGGAGTCTCTGTTCCGAGAACGCGGCGGGAAGATTACGGACGACCTCACGAATGCCTTGCGTCAATTCTTCGACCCAGCTTCCGGTGAACTTCCTCGCAGACTCGAATCTCTCCTGAAACAAGATGGCGACTTGGAGCGCTTCCTCCGCCAGCACCTTGGCCCTGAGAGTTCGACATTGGCAAAGACGCTGGATCAGCATTTAGACCCGCTGTTGCGGTTACTCGATCCCGAAGAGGGTCAGGGGCTAAAGATGCGGATCGAGGCCATGTTACACGGAGTCCTGGATGACCAGCGCAACCGCATCCTGCGGGAGTTTTCTCTCGATAGCGATGAATCCGCCCTTTCTCGGCTTCTCCGCAAGTTGACGGAGAACAACGGCCAACTGACGGGCGACGTGAGGACGCTCGTGGACGAACTAGCGAGGGAATTCTCTCTTGACAAGCCTGACTCCGCACTCTCGCGATTAGTGAAGAAGGTGGAAGACGCAGAGGGACTAATCGGAAAAAGCTTGACACTCGATGATGACCACTCGCCGCTGTCGCGGCTGAAGCGTGAGCTCCAGTCCACGATTAACACTCTGGTGAAGAACAACGCCGATTTCCAGAACGAAGTTCGCGAGGCTCTCACCAAACTCCAGACACAACGCGAAACCGCCGCAAAGTCAACGCTTCATGGGCTGACTTTTGAAGATTGCCTCGGTGAATTACTGGCATTAGAGGCGGCCCGCCTCAACGATGTGCGTGAGGCCACTGGGACGACCTGGGGTGCCATTTCTCATTGCAAGATTGGCGATTTTGTCACAACGCTGGGCGTGGACACCGCCGCCGCAGGTGCCCGCATCGTGTGGGAAGCGAAAGCCAACAAGAGCTACGACCTGGCCGGTGCGCTTAAAGAGTTGGACCAAGCGCGGAAGAATCGGCAAGCCCAGGTCGGCGTATTCGTGTTCTCCAAAAATTCCGCGCCAGACGGTGTTGAACCATTTGTCAGGTATGGCAACAACTTGGTCGTGCTGTGGGATCCCGAGGATGCGGTAAGTGACCTCTTTGTGAAGGCCGCTCTCAGCGTGGCCCGCGCCCTCGTTGTTCGCGAAACCCACGAATCTGCCGAATCGGAGCACGCACTGAACTCCATCGAGCTGGCCATCCTTCTCGCCAAGAACGCGACGGAGACCGCCTTCAAGAAAGAACCGCTTGATCAGTTTCGTGTCTTCCATTTGGCAGTTCACGGGTTCGCCGACAGGCAATATCCGGAGCGAGTTGCTGCAGGTGCGGGAGATCATCCGGTTACGCCTGAATGCAGAACTAACGACACTGTCTGCATGCGATACCGGAGTGGGAAAATTGCAGGGGCAAGAAGGCATCAGCAACTTGGTGGAAGCGTTCCTAGTGGCAGGTTCCAAATCGGTTGTTGCGAGTCTCTGGAGTGCTGATGACACTTCCGCGAGCGCGCTGATGGAACATTTCTACAAGCGGTTGGCCCAGGGAGAGAGTATCGACTCCGCTCTGAGGAACGCCAAGCTCGATTTGCTAGCGAAATATGGAGACCAATTAAGCCCGTTCTATTGGGCAGCATTCATCAGCGTTGGAGAGACTTCAACCCCCATTGGAATCAAACAGCAATGAATCTTACTCTCGACGAGCGCACAAAGATTTTCGACAAGGTCTGCCGCCTTGTGACTACCAAACACTTCGACCCCGGAATGAACGGTGTGGACTGGAATGCTTTGGCTCGGGACCGCAAGGATCAAATCTTGGCGTGTAACGACCCGGAGGTCTTCGAGAAGGAGGTCCACAAATTAGTAGCAGAACTCAAGACCAGTCACACTGGCTTCCGCCATGCAGGGATGCGGAATATTCCCGCTCGCCACGCAATCAACGCCACTTTGCAGCGCCTCGGCGTAAACGGCAGTGAGCGCTGGATGTTTCAAGACGTGCATCGAGGCGGCCCAGCCTTCGCGGCTGGCATACGGCCTGGGGATCTCTTACTCGAATGCGGTGGACGAGAGGTTCTCCCCCCAAATGACTTGACGTTCTCAGTCGGCGAATCCGCGAATCTTCTTATTGAAAAGCTCGACGGTGAAGTGCAGAAGATCAACGTTCAATTGCCGATGCCGAAATCCCAGAAGCACCCTGTCACGGCGCCGCAAGCGGTCACCACCGAGAGGCTCAGCGATGAAATTGGACTGCTGAGAGTCGCGATGTTTCCGGGCGCCATCGGAATCGACGTGGCGAAGGACATCGACCGCGGCATGGCGGCACTCAATGGCTGCACTCGGCTCATCGTCGATTTGCGCGGCAATACTGGCGGAGGAATCGGCGGACTACGCCTGATGAGCTATTTGACACCCGGTAAACTTGAGGTCGGCTACAGTCTCACGCGGAAACGTCGCGAGCGCGGTTATCGCCGCGAGGAGCTGACTCGATTCGGTCGAATTCCGTCCCACAAGGCCACTCTGATATGGTTGGCAGCCCGATATGCGTTCGTTGAGAAATCTATCCTCGTGGTCACCGAAGGACTCGGTCATCGACGATTCCACGGTAGAGTCGTGCTGTTGGTAAACGAGCACACCGCCAGCGCCGGAGAAATGGTCTCAGCGTTCGCTGAAGAGAACAACTTGGCAACCATCGTAGGAACGAAGACGCCCGGTCGCCTATTGAGCGGCAGTGCATACAAAGTTGGACTTGGATACATTCTTGGCTTACCGGTCGCTGCGTACCTGACCTGGCAAGGACGGATGCTGGAAAACAACGGCATCGTTCCAAAGTTTTCGATAGAGCTTTCGCGAGACGCCTTGAGTAAAGGAAGCGACACCCAGCTCGAAACGGCCGTTGAGGTGCTGAAGGCGCTGTAGCGGACATTGAATATGTCGAAAAAATTGGAGGCCGTGCCGGCAAATCTCAGCGTCCTTTCATCTCTCCGGCTATGCGCGTAAAGCTCGGGCCATTTCTCACGAAGATAGTGGTTGCGTTCCCAGTCGAATCTGAAGGAATCAAGTGTCCGCTATTATGATTCAACGTCGACACAGTTGCGCTGATCTTCACCCGACTAATAGCGGTTTACAATTCCCGCTGAGTTTCCCGAGGTATACAAATGCGCCACTTTCTTCAGTATTGGAAAAACTACAATTCTTCCAAAGAGCGTGGTACTCCGCTCGACTTTGCCGCCAGCGCGCAATTCAAGAAGCTGATGCCAGGTGACAGTCTATGGATTGTCGCTCTTCAGGAACACAAGCTGACGCTGCTCGGGAGGTTAGTCATTGGGAGGATCGTCAGCAGAAAGGAGGCGATCAAAGAGCTGGGCGAAAAAGTGTATGATGCGCCGCTTGTCGCTCTTGCAGAGCCGGGAACGGAACAGGACATCATCGAATCGGACATACAAGAAATCGCTTCTCAACTTCGTTTTACCTCCAAGCATGATCGCCTTGTACTGCCCGACCCAAAACTCACTGACGGCAAACAACTCCAGGCCCTGAGGAATTTGACCGACAAGAGCAGCAAGATGCTGCAGTCGGTGTTGAATTCCGTCCAAAAAGATAAAAAACAGTATCCACGAAAGGTCCTGTTTGCCAGAGCAGGTTGGATGAAGTTCTACGCTGGGCCCCAGACCGGCGACGAGAAGCCAATCGGGGGCGGGGAAAACAACAAAAAGAACATCGGACACGAGTTGTTCAATTTCATGGATTTTAGTGGACATCTCTATGGCTTCGTCCGTGCTGCGGATCGACGGATCAATCTTGAGCGGATCGATCCCACGAACAATTCTGACTCGCTGAGCGACGTGCTGGTTGTATTCGTGGCGAAGCAGCGAATCATTGGTTGGTATCGAGCCGCTACCGTCCATAGGACTGAAGTGAAGTTTCCTTCCTACGTGTCGAGGGAAATCGGAAAGCGTCTGAAGCAAGCGAAGACCAAAAACTTCAAGCTTGAGCGCCACAGTTTTGAGTGCCCTTTCGAACATGCTGTTCTTTTACCGATGCATGAGCGCACGCACGAAATTCCGGGGACTGTGAAAGGTGGATTCGGTCAGTCCAATGTCTGCTATCGGTATCGAAGTGATGGCAAGCGCAAGGCAGCACCATGGATCAACGAAGCCTTGGCCTACGTGATGAGCTACGGAAAAGAGAACTTGCTCACGAACCCGAATGCCAACGATGAGTCCGAAGAAGCCGCAACAATGTCTCAGGAGCAAGCAGCCGGCTTCCAGTCAAATCCAGAAATCCGTAGGGCAGTCGAAAACTTCGCCATGGAGAAAGCTCAATCTGCCCTCGTAGAAAAGCACTATAAGAACTTCAAGAACACTTCGAAGTCCAAGCCCTACGACTACACATGTGAGCGGGATGGAAGCAATTTTTTTGTTGAGGTCAAAGGTACGCAAACGCTTGGAAAAACTCTGATCCTAACGAGGGGAGAAGTTCAACACATCACCAGCCATGTCGATCGATGCATCCTCGTACTTGTCCATTCCGTCAAGGTTTCCGCGAACGGGACTATTCGTGTGAGCGGTGGCAGTACGGAGGTGAAGGAGTCATGGAGGTTGCGCCCGGCAGATCTCAACCCCATTCAGTACGTTTGGACAGTCAACTAGCGAGAGTTCTCCATTAATGCCCCTGATTCGACGCCCCACCAAAGGCGACTGTCAAATCGCTCTCGTTGGTGGACCGGTTCGCAAACGCCCTCACTCGAAGGGAAATCCCACGCACCTGTGTTCCGCTCGGCACGGCGAACAAACGGCGAATATGGTACGCTTTTGGTTGTGGTTCTCCGAACGTGCATCGTTGCGGTAAGGGACCTTCGAGAGGTTGAGCACTCCATAGAGGTCACCGCCGAGACCCTCTATGAAGCGATCGCCACCGCGCTCGCCGCCTTGCAGCAGGACAACTGGGTAGGAGAGATCGGTCAGGGGTTCACAACCGTGAGTGTTCTTGTCCAGCAGCCGCCCGTAAAGCATGAAGTCAAAATGAAGGACTTTCTCTCATGGCTCGGACGCCAGGGACGATCTCCCGCAGAGGTCATCCTTAAGCAAAAGCTGGAGAAAATATTGGGGAAGGCAAACTACGCGGGACGCGACCGAACAGGCTAGACAAATAAATCCGCAGGCAGAGATCTGCGAAGTTCTCACTGTCTCGGAGTTCGAGGCGCTTTGTGGGAGCGCTTTGGTTGCTCCGCTGGTGCAGCGCCCGTTTTCGAGGCTGACGGCTGAGTGATGGTCGCACCTGGCGCGAAGGGATCCTTTCCTTGAAGCACCGAAGATGCAACGAAACCAAAAAATATCATCCCGCTCAACAATCCCCACACGAGAACGACTGGCTTCCAGGGAATGAGAATCCGCATGGCAGAACCTCCAGAGACGAAGAGCGGCTCACGATTAGCGCTATTGTACTGCGAAATCCCTAGACATTTTTTCGTGAAATATCGTGCTCACGCGATTGTCGGAGACGTTGCCACAGTCGCTGCGCCTGTACTGATCTGAATTTCCTCTGCTACAATTCATTCACGGGGCAGGGACAGCTGCTCTGGGTTCGTGTTGCCTGTAGCACGGTTTTTGGACAACGGTTGAGCTTGGTGTCCATGGTGTCCATTAACCTCGGAATTTGGTTCTACGAGGTTGAAACAGGCGACGCAGGCGAATCGATTGAACCTGAGGAAAGCCACTAAACACGCGGGTTTCCGATAAAGGTAAGAAAACAAGTTGGGGACGTAGTTCAGTTGGTTAGAACGCTGCCCTGTCACCGGCTCTTCACTTCGTTTCTCTATCTGCAAAACAATCAGTTCGTCAGAAAAGCGCAGTAAGTCTCACCACACCGACTGACTGTCGGACAGCCGCCAAAATGGAATCGGAGCCCTGCTTCTTGCTGGCCAGATTTTCCAACAGTTGCCCGGCGATCGTAGGAACATTCTTGTGATGCTGTCGGATATGCGCCACAACGCGGGTGGTCTGAGCCTGAAAGCGGGCGCTGCAACCACAGTGGACGGACTCATTGCCGACGCACGGACAAAAGGCCTTATCGCTGATCTAAAAGGTGATGAAGTGTATGTTATGGGAGTCGATAATGCCGGCCAGGACGTTACGGAGTGGAATCGCCTTAGGGAGATATGGAAGAGCTACTTCAATGATTCCGGCGCGCGGGTCAGCCGTTATTCAGTATTGCGTGACCCTATTGATATGACGCGATAGACAACGAGGTCCGATACCATTGCGCCACGCGCGGTATCGGAGTTTGGAGGAGGCAATGCATGGATCCCCCCAATCGCGAATGGGGGACTTAGGAGTGAGAAATCTATATGGACCATATGACAATTGTCGCGCTGCCGGGCGTGTTGCATTACGGACTCGGTGATCCGTATCACATTCAAAAGTGGCAACGCTCACATGGATCCTTTTTTCGCTTGACCACACAGAGTGCACCGTTCTAACTTAGTGCTGCGTCAAAGACCCCAGGGACAATTTAACTAGCTTTGGAGAAAGCCAATGGCTCGCTCTATATTGGCGGTCTATGTTGCCACATCTACTGCCTTTTCGTGTTTGCCTTGTCCTGGTTGTAAATCAACTCCTGTGACGCAAAGTTTAGTCCGCGTCGTCCATTCCAGATATTGCTATGAAGTTGTCTGTTCTGTGTGCTTGAGAGTCCTGAGCTAACGGGAGAATTCGATGAAGATTCGCGTTCCCAGTCTCCTTCTGCTGTTTCTGATCGGGATTTATTCCCACCGCGTAGTAGCTGCTCGTGTTCCGTCCGGTGACGCAAAAGCGGTAGCACTTGCTTCCCAGTCACTTGCTTCCCTTACAGGGAAGATTGCTATTAGCGATGTCACCTTGACGGGCACCGTCGAATGGAATGGAACTGATACGGGAAACGGTGTTTTTAAAGCTCTTGGAATTGACGAGAGCCGTGTTGATATGAATCTATCGGCGGGCAGGCATTCCGAGATCAGAGATGCGCAAACGGGGAAGCCCAGCGGTCAATGGTCGTCTGATGCTCAAGCAGCCAAAGCAATGCCCTCGCAGAACTGCCAGACGGACCCTGTCTGGTTCTTCCCTGCACTCAGTTCACTCGGCGGAAGGCAGAATCGCGTTTTGAGATACATCGGTCAGGAAACGCGCAACGATGTTACGGTCGAGCATATCCGTTCATATGCAAACAATCCGAAGTTGCCCACTGAGGTTGCGTCGAGAGTGGAAGCTTTAACTGCAGTTGATTTCTATCTCGATGCTAACACGCTGCTCCCGGTCGCGCTGTCCTTCAACATCCACCCGGACAACGACAATAACACCGACATTCTGACGGAAGTGGAATTCTCCGATTATCAGGACAACAACGGTGTGAAGATACCGATGAGAATTCGGAAATATATGCAGGGCAATCTCTTGTTCGATTTCAGGGTATCCAACGTTGTTTTGAATATTGGATTGGGAAACTCCGATTTCGCACTGACAGCGACACAGGGAGGAAGGTAACACCATGAAAGTTCAGATTGCGCGAATCGCAGTTCTCCTGTTGCTGGCCGTCATCGGTGGAGGTCAACTTGCCATGTCGCAGGTGCGCACGGGCACTCCGCCATTTAACAGCTATGGCGGCGGTCCTTTTGACACGGTAAACCTGGGCAACTTGAATGTACATTTCACAATTCCGATTCTTCACAAAGCGGGCCGCGGTATTCCCTTCAGCTTTGATCTCACGTATGACAGCTCCGTGTGGAAGCAAGTTCTCGTCGGCGCTACAGAACAATGGACACCAGTATTTGCCAACTGGGGATGGAATCAAAGAGGGCGCGGAGGGAAAATCACCTTTTCGGTGGGCACCAGCGACTGCCAGTACTACGTCAGCTATACCGGGGAGTGGTATACGGCTTATACGCAGTATTTCTACAACAACTGGATATACACCGATGACGCGGGAGTACCCCATACTCTCGACGCAGGCACCACAACAAACTGGAGTGGTGGTACGGTGCCGGGGACCAATTGTGCATCGGCGCCAGTTACTGTCTCAACCGCATCTGGCTCGACTTACGACGGGTACACGATTTCAATCACCAACTACACGCATGGAGTCGTCACAAGTCCAGGCGGCATGAAGGTTGATTCGTACGGAGGAACGACTTTCACCGATACGAACGGCAACAAAATTACCTCGAACGGCTCCGGCCAATTCTTCGACACGCTTTCAAGCACAACCCCGGTGTTGACAGCCTCAGGGTGGGACTTTAAGTATGCTGCACCCGCTGGCGATGCTCACATCATTGCCACCTTTAAAACCTATACGGTCAAAACCAACTTCGGGGTGACGTCTCCGTACATAATTACCGAATACGGTCCCCAGGCAGTCAGTCTGATTGATCAAATTCATTTACCCGACGGCAGCGCCTACACGTTTACTTACGAGACGACGCCAGGCTCATGTACACCCCTTGCCAATACGCAGCCAAACTGTGTGACTGCTCGGATTGCTACGGTCACTCTCCCCACCGGAGGACAGATTGCCTATACCTATACAGGTGGATCAAATGGAATTTTGGTTGATGGGTCGGCGGCCGGCCTGACACGCACTCTAACGCCCGGTGGGACATGGACTTATACGCGCTCAGCAGGCACGTATCCTAATTGGACCACCACGATAACCTCGCCGCCAGACCCGGCAAATAATGATTCAAGCAATGTCACGGTGCTTAACTTTCTAGATTCTTCCGAGTACGAGATCCAGCGCAACGTTTATCAAGGTTCAGCGTCCCCAAGCAATCTGTTACTCACAACCACCATGTGTTACAACAACCCGGCATCGTGCCCGAATTCCTCCGTATCTTCGCCGATCACCAAGGTGGACGCGCGAATTCAGTATCCAAACGGTGGACTACAGGGGAGAACTGTGACTACTTATACCAGTTCCGGCCTGGTGACCAAAGTTGACAAATACATGTATTCCTCTTCCTCCAACCTGCCAACAACAATCGGAGAGAGCACTACGATCTCTTATGCGACACTGGGCAATGGGATCACGAATCGTCCGTCTGGAGTCTGGGTCAGTGATCCCGCAGGCACACTTTCAAACACTAGCTACTTTTATGATGAGTACGGCCTGAACACGACTACCGGTACGCCACAGCAAGTGGCGATCACGGGCGCACGCGGCAATTTGACCACTATTGGCTACGCGGTGTTCAGTAAGCACTTTCATTACTATGATACAGGGACTCCGGCTTCATCAATCGATGCGAACGGTGCAACCACAACCTATCTTTACGACAGCGGGTCCTGCGGTAACAGTTTTCCGACAGAGATTGACCTGCCGATTGCCGGGTTAAGAACCTATGCCACTTGGAATTGCTCGGGCAGTGTCCAACTAACATCCAAGGACGTAAATGGGAAGACGACAACGACAGACTATAGTGACGCCAATTTCTGGAGACCTGATTGGGTACAGGACCCAGCCTTAAATAAGACCCAATTTGCGTACTATGGCAACCGCGCAAGCGAGAGTTATCTGTTATTTAATGGGCCAAATTCTATTTCTGAACAAGCACTTATAGTGGATGAATTTGGCCGCCCGCGGGTCAGGCAACAACAGCTTGCCCCCGGTGGAAGCAGTCAATTCAATTCTGTAAAAACCGATTATGACGCCCTCGGTCGCCCCTATCAGACCACGATGCCGTATGTTGGCGATTTTCAACAAACGACGTCCAGTGCACCCGTCACAAAAACGACGTATGACGCTCTGGGGCACGTGACCAGGACTGAGGACGACGCAGGCGGCTACGTCAAATACACCTACAACCAAAACATTGTGGTGCGGGAAATTGGCCCTCCGGCGCCTGGGGAAAGTACGAAAAAGAAGCAACTCGAGTATGACGCGTTAGGCCGTTTGATCTCTGTGTGCGAAGTCGCAACAGGTTCTTCTGCCTGTGGGCAGGCGGCAGCCCCTGCCAACGGGTACGTGACGACTTACTCCTATGACCACACAGTTGACAATGGGCAAATTGTATTGCGGACCCAAGTCACGCAAGGTGAGCAGACGCGAACCTACCTGCGGGACCTGGTCGGGCGGTTGGTGAAGGAAACCAATCCCGAAAACGGTGTTACAAGCTATACATTCGACTCTGCGAGTGGATGTTCAGGCTCCTACATTGGTGACCTTGTGAAGAAAGTGGACGCAAAGCAAAACGTCACCTGTTACAGCTATGACCCTCTTCATCGTCTCACCGATGTAAGCACATCCGGTCCCTATGCCGCGGAGTGCAAGCGTTTCCGCTATGACAACACCACGGGGGTCCTCGGCACGATCCCGTCTGGGGTGAGCGTAGTGAACACCCTAGGACGCTTGGTTGAGGCCGAAACTGATAACTGCACCTTGCCCATCACTCCCATTACGGACCTGTGGTTCAGCTACTCACCACGCGGGGAAGTTGCAAGTACTTGGCAATCGACGCCTCATTCTGGGGGCTATTACAAGGCTTCAGCAGAATACTGGGCACACGGAGCGTTGTGGAAATTGATGAGCAACATTACTGGGTTACCAGATGTGAGCTATGGAGTTGATGCCGCCGGCAGGCCATCAACCGTCACCGCTACTAGCCATTGACCGCAACGACGTTTCAAGGAGTGGCCGTACCGCAGCATTGAAAGGAAAGATCATGAAAGCCACACCGTCGAGAGGTACGAATGCTCTGGGAATGGCCTTTCTTAAGAGAATTCTGTGGGTTTTCGAAATTTCGCTTTTGATGATGGTGGGGGCTGGGCTCAGCCATGCTGCCCATGTGCAGACCAGGGCCGCAAATTCGTCGGCCAGCACAAATGCATTGGCTTTTACATCTGCCAATCAGGCAGGAAATCTGATCATTGCCGAGGTGGACTTTCCCTCAAGTTCGACATTTACCTCGATCAGCGACAGCAAGGGCAATACGTACACACAAATCGGGACCGAACAAACTACCAGCTTCTCTCTCAAGTCTCGTTTGTATTATGCAAAGAATATCGCTGCTGGATCGAATACGGTAACGACAGTAGTGTCAGGGTCGCCCTCCTACCACGAACTTTACATCCACGAATACTCCGGAGTAGATACCGCCAGCCCGCTCGATTCCTTCTCCGTTAGTGCGGCAAGCGGATCAGCGTTTACCAGTGGGAATGCTACGACCACCACGGCTAATGATCAGCTTTACGGTGTAGAGATCGATTCTGGTGCGGGGTCGGCCGGCTCGGGATGGACCGTGCGCTCAACGTTCGATAGCAACGTGGCAGCTGACAAGACGGCCACGACCACGGGTAGCTATGCTTTCACCGGCACCTCTGCGGGAGCCTATGTGGCATGGATAGCCGCTTTTAAGCCTGCCGGGGGAGGCGGGAATCCAGCACCGACGGTGACCGGTGTAACGCCGGGTAGTGGGCCAGCGGCGGGAGGAACATCAGTAACGATCACGGGAACAAACTTCGTCACCAACGCAACGGTGAAGTTCGGCTCCACGTCGGCGACCAACCCAGTTGTCACAAACAGCACGACCATGACCGCTACGACGCCTCCGGGTAGCGGGCTGGTCGGCGTCACCGTCACAAACCCTGACACCCAGAGTAATACCCTTCCTGGCGCATTTACTTACAACTCCGGTGGCAGCATCAGTTTTGTGCAGGCCAATACGGGGCCTCCAACACTGCAGTCGTCGAATTCATCTGTAGCGGTGGCTTATACCAGTGCGCAAACCGCAGGGAATTTGAATGTCGTAGCAGTTGGCTGGGGCGACGTCACCCACACTATTAGTTCGGTGACCGACAGCAAAGGAAACACCTACGTTCTGGCGGTAGGGCCAACTGCAAACAGTAACGTGCAGCAGGCTGTCTATTACGCGAAGAACACACTTGCTGGCACTAACACAGTGACAGTTACTTTCAACGCGGCTGCGGCGTATCCGGATGTCCGGATATTGGAATACAGTGGCGCGGATTTGGTCAGCCCGCTCGATGTCACAGCTACGGCAACGGGAACGGGCACGAGTGCGAACAGCGGTTCTGCGACCACCACAGTGGCCAACGATTTGATTTTCGGATCGGGTACAACTGCGGGATCGTTTAGTGCGGCAGGATCGGGTTTCACCAGCCGGATTCTGAATGTGTTTGGAAACATCGCGGAGGACAAGACTGGAGCCAGTTCGGGGAGCTACAACACGACAGCAACCACCAGCTCGGCTAGCTGGGTGATGCAGATGGCGGCGTTCAAGCCAGCCAGTGGGGGAGGCGGAAATCCCGCGCCGACAGTGACCGGCGTCACGCCGGGTAGTGGGCCAGCGGCGGGTGGAACATCAGTCACGATCACGGGAACGAACTTCGTGAGTGGAGCGACGGTGAAGTTCGGTACAACATCTGCGACGAATGTTGCTTTCGTCAGCAGTACGACGCTGACGGGAACAACTCCAGCAGGAAGTGGCACAGTCAGCGTGACGGTGACTAATCCGGACACGCAGAGCGGCACCAAGACTAGTGCGTATATCTACAATCCAGCGCCGACGGTGACCACGGTTTCTCCAACATCGGGGCCAGCGGCGGGTGGAACATCAGTTACAATCACGGGAACGAACTTCGTGAGTGGAGCGACAGTGAAGTTCGGTGCGACGTCGGCGACAAACGTCACCTTCGTCAGCAGCACATCGCTAACGGCGACAACTCCAGCAGGGAGTGGCACAGTCAGCGTGACGGTGACCAATCCGGATACACAGAGCGGCACCAAGAACAGCGCATACACTTACAACGCCGTTCCGACCGTACCCGCAGCACCTTCGAATTTCCAGGTGGTTCCCAGCGGCGACGGGCAGTCTGCCACGATTACCTGGACGGACAATTCCAATAATGAGGATGGGTTCTCGATCAACTACTGTCCGAATGCTTGTGGAGAGGGCGCCTGGAGCAACCAGGCCACGGTTCCTGCAAATACCACCTCCTATACGGCAAACGGCCTGACGCCTGGCACGACAACCATGTGGGAGATTCACGCCTACAATTCTGTCGGCGACTCGACTCATGTTGGCTACATCAACGTGACCCAGCCCGGTGTTTTGGCAAATCTCGTAACCGAGACAGATTATGACGTCATAGATAACGCCCTCCATACCCTCGCCAGCACGGTCAAATTTGGCACTGGAGACTCGGATGTTTATACGAGCGATGGAAATACCGGACGGCTGACAAAATACCAGTTCAAGGTCGGGGCTAACTCCGACATTGGCGAGCTCACGTGGAACCAGAATGGTTCGTTAAAGACTTTTAAAATTACCGATACCGTTCCTGGAACCAGCGACACCCAAACCTGCAACTACACCCACGACGATCTCTCTCGCATCGCGAGCGTAGATTGCGGGGCTGCTATGTGGGCACAGACCTTCAGTTTCGATCCATTCGGTAACGTCCGAAAAGATGTGCCGCCGGGAGCAACTGGAATCGCATTTCAGCCGACTTATTCGAACACCCATAACTGGCTGACCAGTCTGCCTGGGGCCAGTGCAGCCACAGACGAAAACGGCAACGTCCTCAATGACGGCAATCACGCCTACACCTGGAATGCCTATGGAATGATGACGAGTGTGGACGTCACCACCAAAATCACCTATGACGCCTTTGGGCGGGCGGTGGAGATTGAGCACAGCGGCAGCTTCACGCAGATTGTCTACAGTCCGACGGGCGGCAAGCTGGCGGTCATGAACGGACAAAACCTGGTGAAGGCGCTGGTGCGGCTGCCGCTGGGGGCGACGGCGGTGTATAACAGTTCGGGGCTGGCCTACATTCGCCACTCGGACCATCTGGGAAGCTCGCGGCTGGCGACCACGCCGGCGCGAACGATGTACGCTTCAGCGGCTTACGCTCCGTACGGCGAGGCTTATGCGCAGGCGGGCGCGACGGATTTGTCGTTCACCGGGCAGGATCAGGACACGACCTCCGGGATGTACGACTTCATGCTGCGCAAATACAATCCGGTGCAGGGGCGCTGGCTGTCGCCCGATCCGGCGGGCTTAGGCGCGGTGGACCCGGCGAATCCACAAACCTGGAACCGGTATGCATATGTGGGAAACAATCCTTTGAGCCTGATTGATCCCTTGGGCGCGGATGCGTATGAAGGATGCGACCCGCATATCGAGTGGTGGTGTTTCGATGGTTCCTGGACTGCATGGATACGTGGCCTTAATCAAATGAGCGGATGGGGCGATCCGTTTCGAGTTTTGACGTTCTCACTGAGCGGTGGCTATGCTACCGGCCACTACGAACAAACCTGCGCTACTTCCAACAGTTCAAGTACGTGCTCAAGCACAGTCTTTCAGATTGACGGATACGTTTATCCGAACATCGGCGCGACGGCATTGATAGGTGCGGGCAGCCCAATCCTGCCTGTCTGGGAGCAATGTCCCGGATGTCACGCGGGCTGTACTGGACCTGGAATACCGTGTCGTTTGAGCCAAGCTCCTCACCTTCCGACTCACTTTGGTTACACCTCCTACACATACACGGTTCGGGACGTGAACTGTAACGTCGTAAAGGGTGTGGACGCAGTAAGCGAATATTTTTCGGATTTGGTGTCGCACGGCCTCGAACCTCCTCGCAGGGGAACTTGGAATAGGGACAACTCGCTTTTTGACCTTGCGTTTGGTCAGTTCGTCGACAACTTGCATGGCAATTACACAGCAACCCAATCGTTTTCTGCACTGGTAGGGGGGGGCAACTACGTAATCAGTACCACGTCTAGTATGGTTGCATCTCCTGGGTCTAACGGATCTTGGCCAACCAATGGCTGTCCCTGATGCCTAGTCTCAGAGTCCTTTTGGGAGAGGACGCTCAGATTGAGCAAGCGAGAGTCGCGCTGGCGTGAGATAGCCGTTTTTAGCGCCGCAGTCGGCGTGGAGTTCATTGGCTTTTAGAGGGGGCATAAATCATGAAGATGCGTGTTCTGGTCACTCCTGTCCAACTCGCAATCACATGCGTGTTAATGCTAACGACTTGCGTACTGGGCCAAGACAGAGGCGGTGCGCCTCCTGGCGATGGACTCATGTTTATTGGAGGTGTTTTCAGCAAGGCAGATGCGTCGGGTTCACTAGAGTATTGGGGGGCCTGCGATTTCAAAAAGTTCTATCCGGATTTCCCCAAGCTTAAGAGAATACCGAGCCACGAAGGTTCGGCGGTGGAGTTATTGCGGGAGATATTTTCCGTCAACCCCCATATGAGGGTGAGCCAAGATGCTGATGGAAAAATCCGAATGGTGGAGGAGGATGTACCGACTGATCTGCTCGATGTAAAAATTAATCACGTTCAGTTTCCGGTTGAGTATCACGGTCCCAATGCGGCTATAGTCGCCATCATGCACACTCCCGAAGTAAGGGAGTTCCTAAGGGAACATAACGTGGGGCCCGGACCTGACCTGGGAGACATCGCAGGTTATCCAAGCGAAGCTTACGCCCCAAATGTCCGTAGGGTTCACGGAGATTTGCACCAAGTGACAGTGAGACAGGCGCTCGATTACGTGCTGGAGACATTTCACGGCTTTTGGTTGTATGAGAACTGCAAAAGCCCGGGAGGCGGTCGAATAGTCTTTTTCGATTTTATTCAAAATGTCTCGAGCGCAACCCTCGTGCCAACCCCGAAGTGAAACGCGGATATTAGGCTGCGGAAACTTGGGGGGCTGGCCCATCTTTCGGTTTTGAGTTTTCTTGCCCCACTCCAAAATTGGCTGCCCCATTCTTTCCCGGTTTTGGAAAGGGTCGGAGGCCCCACTCTAAACCTCTTGAGCTTTTGATTTTGTTTTGCCCCATGTTCATTTTGCAAAGAAGCAAGAGGACCCATTCGATGTAGACCACACAATATTCCATCCTCAAATGACAAGGCACGGGATATCCAGGTTTGGGCCACATCCATAGTGATTCAGCATGGATTGCAACGGCGAACTACGCGAACGATTCGACCAAGGTCGAAGACCCAAGAGTCACACCTCGACCCGTTTGCCAGGTAAGTAAAGATTTCTTTCGCGACGATCAAACTGCAAAAGTTTCCTGTAAAATCCTTTCCTCTTCGGTTCCGGTCAATGCGGGATAGGAAATTACTCTGACATGTTTGATGGCGCTCATGTTCTTCTGTTGGGCCTCGTTGCGGTACTAGCCCTAGCCGGGAGTCGCTCTGCCGCAATCTCGAGTCTGTTTGATTGGACTCGTGAGTTTGCCCATCGCAGCGACGTTGTCATCTTAAGTATCATCGCCGGATGCACTTTCGCAGCCTGCTTTGCCGTGGCGGGTCTGATTCACGAACCTGTACCCCGAATCACCGACGAATTCAGTTATCTGCTCATGGGCGACACATTCGCCGCAGGGCACGTCTCGAATCCTAATCCGCCTCTGTCTGAGTTCTTCGACACCTTTCACGTCCTGGTGCATCCAGCTTACGTCTCAAAATACTTTCCCGGACAAGGATTCTTTTTAGCGCTGGGCCAGAGACTGACTGGTCATCCGGCGGTGGGAATTTGGCTGAGTTCAGCTCTAGCTTGTGCTGCCATGTTCTGGATGCTGAAGGCTTGGGTTGGGCCCACCTGGGGCTTGCTGGGCTCGGTTTTAATGGTGAGCCAATTCGGCGTTTTCAGCTATTGGAGCCAAAGTTACTGGGGAGGCATGGTTGCCGCTCTGGGTGGCGCTCTCTATTTCGGCGCAATCCGCCGCCTTTGGGACCAAATTGCCTGGCAAAGTTCGTTGTGGGCTGGGTTGGGAATCGTGATTCTGGCAAACAGCCGCCCGCTGGAGGGGGCGCTTGCGACCCTGCCGATCACCATTTTCTTTCTCGTTCGGATCGTCCCCCGAAGGGAGTGGGCCCATCTCGGATTCTGGCGGATTTTTGCTCTGCCGGCTGGGGCGGTGCTTTTGGTTGGTGCCGCTGCCACAGGAACATACAACCGCACCATTACGGGATCGTTCCGGACGCCGCCTTATGTACTGCACGAGAAGCAGTATCAAGAAAGCCCACAATTTGTTTTTCTGCCCCTTCGCCCCAAGATCACCTATAGCAGCCCATGGTTGCAATATCTCTACGAAGTGAATGAAATGCGGCTCTATCTGTCGCAGCGAACGCCTCTTAACATCATGCTCAAGGGGGCGCGCAAGTTGACCGCCTGGTGGTTCTTCTATTGCGGCATTTTGTTGAGCGCTCCGCTGCTGCTGATGGCTTGGTTAAGGGGAGGACGGCTCAGATATTTGCAGGCTATTTTGCTTGTGGGATTTATTGCAATTGCAATTTTCTACGTCCAACAATCAGCCCCACTCCGCATCGCGATTGATATTCTGGTCCTGGAGCAGTTCGTGGTCCTTTGGTTCGCTTTCGAAAGCTTCTGGCCGCGCCTTGCCCTGGCGACGATCGGCATCCTCTTAGTTGAGTCGCTATTCGTTAAGTACGCTTTCGCGCATTATTTCGCACCGATCACTTGTCTTGTCCTGTTCCTCCAGGTTGCGGCGTTAAAGCGGCTGTGGCATTGGCGGGCGGACGCGACCTCGAATGCCAAACTGAGCCGTCAACCGCGACGAAAGGCTGCCCGATCTGCAACTGGTCCAAAGTTTCCGTTTCGTGGCTTTGTGGCACTGCTGCCACTCGCCTGCCTGGCATCATTGATCCTGCGAGTCGAAGCCCGGGCCAATCGGTGGTCGATTGACATACATCCGCCCGATATAGACGCACTTCTGACCGAAGACTGGAGTCTCAAGCGAGCGGCATTACAAAAGTCCCTGGAAGATCAGGCTGGCCAAGACCTGGTATTCGTCCGCTACTTTCCGCAACACGACGTAGATCACGAGTGGGTATGGAACCGCGCCGATCTGATGCATGCAAAAGTGGTCTGGGCGCGGGACTTGGGTTCGGATCACAACCAGCTACTCCTAAGACAAATGCCAGGGCGCAAAGTGTGGTCCTTGCTGGCCGACCTGCCCGATCCGAGGCTCGTTCCGTATTCTGAGGTCTTGGCGCACGCACCCCATGGCTTGCCTCCGCCCGATCCACCAGTGTTTCCTGACCAGGAGGAGCCGTAGTGGGCGACCAAGACCCAGTCCTCACGAACCATGCCCAGGATGTTTCTCGAAAAATAGAATCCGATTGCAGGGGCAAAGTTTGATATTGCGGAACTGTTTCTAAATGAGGAGCTGAGCGGATTGCAGGTACGTTATTGAAACAGGGAAGCGAAGTTCGAAGGTTTCAGAATCTTGTCGGCCGTATTCAGACGATACCGCTCGCGCCCCCCGCACATCTCGAAATACCAACGGATGCCAGCAGAGTAAAGACGCTACGTGAAGTCGGACGAAATGAAATGATCCAAATCGACTGTAGGCAAAATTGAGGCTGAAGAAGCACTCAAATTCCGCAGACTTCAACAAGCGCAAGGGTCGGTTCCGTAACTCAATGAATACAAATCACTTCAAAACTCCACAATTCAATAGACTTCAATAAGCCCTGGAATCTGGTTCGGGACCAGGGGGTCGGAGGTTCAAATCCTCTCTCCCCGACCAATGTTTTTCTGTCCGTTCCGGAGACATGGGTAACAGAATGTACGGGCTACATAGAATGTCCTGTCTCCTCTTCATCGTCGCTATTGCCCCAAATATTCTGCGAGCGCAGAAAATCAAAGTGTTGGTTCTTGACGCCTCCTCCGGTAAACCTCAATCCGGAGCCGCAATCCAGTACTTCTGCACAGGCGCCTCGGGAAACTCAGCAAACAGCGCTCCTGTTGTTACAAATTCAGACGGCTACGCGCTTTTGACGGCCACCTGTAGTGATAACGAGAAAATAGAACTGAGTGTGCTTCCACAACATCCCAAAGAGCAGTGTGGAAAGTTACCGCCCTTATCTCTCAGGGAGATATCCTCCGCCGGAGTACTCGCAAATCCCAGTGCCGATGGAAATATTTGGTGTTCGAACAAAGTCAGCAAGAAGATGAAAGCTAATCCGGGACAGATCACCCTCTTCGTAAAGAAACCAACTTGGTTTCAATCTCATTTCTAAACTCCTGAGCTAAGACTTCGGTCGGCGTAGACGCGAGGTAGACAATACCGTACATTTTTATGGGTAAGCAGCATTTACAGATGGCGCCCCGTGCCGCCATCGCAAAATCCCCACGAGACGTGGCTCACCCGCGAGAATTGACTGAGGTCTTCCCCAGATTTTCGCCGGGCAATCCTCGCCGATCTCCATCAAACCTAAGGCAAATCCTGTAGAAAATGATCTGGATTCCGATCCAGCCTCCCGCATCCAACTAGGACGATTGGGAGGAAGGACTATGAAACTGGTCCGCGTAGTCACTTTGGCTTTTGTTATTGGAACTTTCGGGGTCACCGGCTATTCGCAACAACCAGATCAGCAGGACGACAAACGTCCTCCCGCAGAAAAACAGGCCAATCCCGAGGGAAAACCAAGGCCCGAGAACAGGCCGCAGGACCGGCCTCAACCGGAACGCCAGAAAGAGCAACCGCGCGCCGAACCACAACGGCAAGAGGAACAAAACCGACAGCAGCAGGAAAACGCTCAAGAGCAGCAACGTCAAAGAGAGCAGCAAGACCAGCAACAAAGAGCTATACAGCAACGTCAGGATGAGCAGAATCGCCAGCAAGAGCAGCGTGTCCAGCAGCAACGGCAGCAACAACAAAACCAGGAGCTACAAAAGCAAAGGGCCGAACAGCAGCAGCGGCAGCAGGAGCAAAATCTCGAGCAACAACGACAATCCGAGCAACAACAAAAACAACGGGCTGAACAACAACGCCTGGAACAACAGAATCGGCAGGCGCAGGAGCGCATGCAACAGGACCGTCAAAAGAGAACAGCAACAGCAGCTCGAGCGGTCACAGCAGCAACAACGCGAGGAACAGCAGAAACAACAAACGCAGCGTGTCCAGCAACAACGCCAGCAATTAAGCGAGCAGGAACAGCGTCAACGCCAGCAGCTCGCGCAGCAGGAGTGGCAGCGTCAACAACAGGAGCACGCCCGTCAGCAGCAACAGCAACGTATTTCCCAAGAGCGGCAACAACAGCTCATCCAGGAACAACAACAGCGGATCGCTCAGTATCGCCAGGTGCTGGACCGGCAGCAGCAGGTCATGCAGCGCCAGAACAATGAACTGCAACAGCAACGGCGCATGGCGCAGTATCGCTTCCAGCAGGAGTATCTGGAACACCTGCGTGCGCAACGGATTCGTATTCAGCAGGAGCGCCACGACTACTACAACGACCCCTACTTCTATACCGCACCGATCTACCGTTACCATCGCGGCGGCACCTACTATGAAGTCAACCAATACGGAGCAGACTTACTGCGGCAAGCGGTCAACAATGGTTATCGGGAAGGGTTCAACGCGGGTCAGGCCGACCGCGAAGACAACTGGAATCCCGATTATCAGGGCAGCTTTGCGTACCAGGACGCACTCTACGGTTACGACGGATACTATCTGACGCCTGACGACTACCAGTACTTCTTCCGCCAGGGATTCCAGCGCGGATACGAAGACGGATACAACCAGCAATATCAATACGGCTACTACTCCGATGGAGCGTATGGAGTGCAGAGCAACGTATTGACTATAATTCTCAACCTGCAATCGTTGAGATAAAGCGCGGCTGCTCCCGGCAACCCGGATTCCTACGGCTCGATATGGAAAACATCGAGGACCGCGTATGTCTTCCGGTTCATAAGCACGATATGTCCGTCGATGATGGTGTGAGCGTAGCCGGGAGGAGGCGGCGGCAAGCGACGCTCCAATTCGGCCGGACAGGGGCGGACCTTCTTTTGCAAACCTGGAGGAAGCGTGCCCCGGCGTTCCAGTTGCTTTTCCAGTCCGGGAGGTAGCCGGTCTTTCTTCGCCAATCCCGGAGGCAGGTTGTCGCCCTGCTCGCCATACCAGCCACGGATTACGTCGCGGTCATGGTTGGAATAGGCGTATCCATCGTCGTCGTCATGATGCTTCTTGCCATGGCCATGACCGTGGCCTTGCGCAACGGCCAGAGATCCAGACAGAGCCAACAACACGCAAAACATTAAGAGCCACAGTTTCCGGCGCATATATCCTCCTGAAGACGGTTGGTGACTATTAAGGATAGGCGGAAAGCCGGTCGCGCACAAAGCACGCCAGTACTTGCCCCAAAAACATGCTTGGTAAGGACACCTACTGGGACGTAAGGAATTCGTTCATATCGGGCGCGGACGCGCTGGCGCCGGGAAAGCTGGAGATGCCTAACGAACCAAGAATCAGTCGCAGGGAGCTTTCATGCTGGAACAGAGTCTGAGATTGGAACTGGCGCTTCGCTTTAGAACTGACCACGATCGTCGCAACATGCCCGCCGCCGTGGGTTGAATCGCTGCCATCCGCTTCGTCGAAGGTGATGATGAGCAACCCGTCGTTCTGGAACAGTGGACTGGAAAGCAGCGGCGACAGGTTCTGCTGGAGCCAGTCATCGGCCTGAGTAAGCGAACCGTCGTGAGCATCATTGAGCGCGCCAGGCACGATATACGAAAAATTCGGTACATT
>WNGE01002455.1_pt1 | contig 22646 bp, 22 predicted proteins | sample 5400651 | NCBI WGS metagenome assembly WNGE01 (sample SAMN13153370, study PRJNA577476) | soil metagenome | isolation source: 60 cm soil or saprolite under grassland replicate 2 | place: USA:California | collected 2016-06-15
TCCACCGGCTCACCTACCGGCGCGCGAACCACGCGAACCTGCACGTGCGCGGCTACAAGGAGGAGGGCACGACCACGACGCCGTTCGACATGGTGATGCTCAACGACCTCGACCGCTTCCACCTCGTGATGGACGTGATCGACCGGGTGCCTGGCCTCTCCGAGCGGTGCGGCCGGCTGCGACAGGTGATGAGCGACCGACGCCTCCGCGCGCGCGCCTACACCCGCGAGTACGGCGAGGACGATCCGGAGATCCGCGACTGGGTCTGGCCCTACTGACGATCCTCGTCGTCAACGCGGGCTCGACGAGCCTGAAGCTGTCGCTCGTCGGAGGGGACGACTCGGCCGAGCCCCTCGACTCGCTGGATGCCGCGCCGCCTGCGGTCGTCGCGGTCGCGCACCGGGTCGCCCACGGCGGCTCGGAGTTCCGCGATCCCGTTCTGATCGACGACGACGCGCTGCGCCGCATCGCCGCAGTCAGCGAGCTCGCGCCGCTTCAGAACCGGCCGGGGCTCGCGGCAATCGACGAGGCGCGGCGCCTGCGACCGGAAGTCCCGCAGGTGGCCGTCTTCGACACGGCGTTCCACGCGACGATCCCCGACGAGGCCGCAACCTATGCCCTGCCGGGCCGGCTGCGCGAGGAGCTCGGCATCCGGCGCTACGGCTTCCACGGCCTGTCGGTGCAGTGGGCGGCCGAGCGGGTGCAGGCCGAGCGGCTGGTCGTCTGCCACCTCGGCGGCGGCTGCTCGCTCACGGCCGTCCGGGACGGCCGCTCCGTCGACACGACGATGGGGTTCACGCCGCTCGAGGGCGTCCCGATGGCCACGAGATCCGGCTCGGTCGACCCGGGCGCGCTCCTGCACGTCCTGCGCCGGGGGATGTCACCCGACGAGCTGGAGCGGGTGTTGGAGCACGACTCCGGCCTCGCCGGCCTGTCCGAGATCACGAGCCGGGTCGAGGAGCTCGAGCGCTCGCGGGAGCCGGCCGCCGAGCGTGCGCTCGACGTCTACGCGTACCGGATCGCGTGCGCCGTCGGCGCGCTTGCAGTCGCGCTCGGAGGGCTCGACGCGCTGGTCTTCACCGCCGGCGTCGGCGAGAATTCGGCAGGCGTGCGGGCGCGGATCTGCGGGCGGCTTCGCTTCCTCGGAGTCGAGCTCGACGAGGCCGCCAACGCCTCGGCCAGCCCCGACGCGGAGATCGCGGCCCCCGGCTCCCCGGTGCGGGTGATCGTGCTGCGCGCGCGGGAGGACGTGGTGGCCGCCAGAGCGGTCCGAGCCCTCCTCGGCCTAGAGTCGGATCAGAAGATGTCGCCGCCGTCGCTGTCGCCCGGGCCCGGCGTGGGCAGGAACGACAGCTCGTCGGATTCGGCTCCGCTCGCCCAGGAGTAGACGGCCTCGGCAAGCCGCGGTGGCCCGGCGAGATGGTCATGCCAAGCGGCGGCCACCTGCGAGACGTTCGGCTCCGAGAGGAGCGGCGTGAGGGCGTCGGCCCCGAGCCGCGCCTCGAAGAGGAAGATCGCCTCGTCGGCCGTCAGCAGTACCTCGTGGCGCTCGAGTCCCGTGATCTGCTCGGGGTCGAACGGAGGGCCGCTGCGAAGCAGCTCGCGGACGGCGTCATGACTCCCGGGTTTGAGCGGAACGACGACGGCGATCAGAAGAGGCGCCTCTGCATGAAGTTGCAACGCGGCCAGCTGTTCGACGATCTCGCCCACCAGGCTCGGCTGGGCGACGGTGGAGATCGTGACAGGAGCGCCCGTGCGCCGCTCGAGGACCACCGACGGGCTTCCGCCGATGCGCTCGGCGGCCGTCCGTCCCACGTGAACGCCCGCGACCGACGCGTACGGGATCTCCCGAGAGCGCTCGAGCCCGTCGAGCCGCATGCCGCCGGGAAGCAGCTCGAGCTTGCCGCTGGCGGGTGGCGAAGCTCCTTCTCGCCAGACGACGGCGTAGCTCCTCTGCATACGTTCATCGTCGGCGTCCGCGGCGTGACCGGCATCGTGCCCCTCCCCGATCCCGCCTGCGGAAAAGCCGCAGCCGCCGAACCGACCAGGGACGGGCCGACGAAAACAGAAAGGAGCGTGCCGCGCACGCGCGCTTGAGGTATGCAGATCGCATCCGATCCGGACCGGGATCTGCGCCGAGCCGGGCGCCTATCGCTGGAGCAGCTATCGGGCGACCAATGGAAACTACCGAACTACGGTGTCAGGTCTTGCATTGACGCATCCGCTCGATCGGGCCGTAAGGGAACTACGGTGTCAGGTCTTGCACTGACGCATCCGCTCGATCGGGCCGTAAGTGTGACAAGACTGGCTCGATCCTGAGTCAGCCGAGGGGGCTCGGGTCATTGGCCAAAGCACCGCTTTACGCTGGCGTGGATGGCGCGTCCGCTTCGGATCCTGCTCCCCGGCGGCCTCTACCACCTGATCGCCCGCGGCAACGCGCGCGAGCCCTGCTTCCGGGCCGAGGACGACCGTCGAGCCTTCCTGGCGACGCTCGAGCACGTGCTCGAGCGGTTCGGCTGGCTCATCTACGCCTACTGCCTGATGGAGAACCACTACCACCTGGTGGCGGAGACGCCCCTCCCGAACCTGCCGGCGGGGATGCGCCAGCTGAACGGCCTCTACGCCCGCCGCTTCAACATACGCCACGGCCGCTGCGGCCATGTCTTCCAGGCCCGCTACCGCTCGATCCTGGTCGACGGGGACGCCTACCTGCTCGAGGTCTGCCGCTACGTCGTCCTCAATCCGATCCGGGCCGGGATCTGCGCCGAGCCGGGCGCCTATCGCTGGAGCAGCTATCGGGCGACCAACGGCGAGGCGAAGGCGGAGCTCCCGCTCGCGCTCCAGTCGCTGCTCGCGCTGTTTGCGCCCCGACCTGCGCTTGCGCGGGCGCGCTATCGGGAGTTCGTCCGCGCCGGGATCGTGGAGGCGCTCGAGCAGCGGGTGCGCGGGGAGCGGCTCGGCGGCGAGGCCTTCCTCCGCGAGCGCTTCGGCTACGAGCCGCCGCTGCCGGAGATCCCGCGGAGGCAGGTGGAGCCGCTTCCCCCGTCGCTGGCGGAGATCTTCGCTGCTGGAGATCCCGTCCCGGTCGCAACCGCCTACCGCAGGCACGGCTACACGATCGGCCAGATCGCTGCTCACCTCGGCTGCCACCACTCGACCGTCAGCCGTCGGCTGCGGCGGGAGGAGCGGGTGGCGAAATGCAAGACCTGACACCCATCCTCCCTCGTCGGCTGCCGCGCCGAAATCGCCCGCACCGAACGCAAACTCGACCGCTATTACCAAGCATTCGAAAACGGCGAGCTCTCAGCCGCCGACTGCCACGAACGCGTCCACGGCCACCGTGCCCGCCTCGAAACCCTGCGCGAGCAGGAAGCCGACCTCACCCGCCGGCTCGCCACAGCGGCCGATAGGCCGCCCGACATGGCCGCCCTCGCCGGCCTCGCCGACCAGCTTGGCGACATCATCGCCAGCGAAAGCCCTGAACAAGCGAAGGAACTCCTCCGCCTGCTCGTTAAGGAGATCCGCGTCCATAACCGCCGCCGGATCCTTCCCATCTACCGCGTCCCGGCGGCGGTTCGCGCAATACCTCGTAAGGTGGAGCTAGCCGGACTCGAACCGGCGACCTCCTGGGTGCGATCCAGGCGCTCTCCCAACTGAGCTATAGCCCCGAGGCCGGCACAGTGTAGCCGCGCGCCGCGGCGGTAATCCGCTCGGCCACGGGGAGCTCGAACGTGAAGGTCGCTCCCTCACCGGGGTCCGATTCGACCCGGATCCGGCCGTTCATCGAGCGGACGAGCTCCCGGCAGATGTAGAGGCCCAGTCCGCTACCGCCGATTCCGCGGCGGTGGTCTGGATCGAGCCGGTAGAACTTGTCAAAGATCCGCTGCTGCTCGCCGAGCGGGATGCCGAGTCCCTCGTCGCGGACCGAGAAGCGCACGTACTCGTTGTCGGCGCTCACGGTCATCTCGATCCTGCCGCCATCGGGCGAGTACTTGATCGCGTTGTCGAGGAGGTTGGCGAGCACCTGGCGAGTGCGCTCGGCATCGCCGCGGACCTTCGGCAGCACCACCGGCATGGAGACGTCGATCCTCGTTTCCTCGCCGACCCTTAGACGGGCCGTGGCTGCGGCGGACCAGACAAGCCCCTCCGGATCGAAGGACTCGCTGACGACACGGAGGGACCCGCTGTCGAGTTGCCCGGCGACGAGGATCTCCTCGACGAGGTCGGCGAGGCGGCGGGACTGGACGGCGATCATGTCCAGCAGGTCGTGCTGCGTCTGGGCGTTCAGGTCGTCACCGTGCTCTCGCAGCGTCAGCGCGGCCCCGTGCAGCGAAGCCAGCGGCGTGCGGAGCTCGTGCGAGATCGTGGCGACGAACTCCGACCGTTGGTCCTCGAGTCGCCGCTCCCGGGTCACGTCGCGAAACGCGTAGACGGTGCCGTCCGCCAGCGCGACGCCGACGATCGAGAGCCAGAGCTCCTTCCCGCCCACGTCGAACGGCACGGTCTCGGCGTTCGAGATCTCGTCGGCCTCTCCAGGTCTGGTCGCCACCGGGACCATCGTGGCGATCGCGGCCCAGGCGGGGATCGTCTCCCGCGCCGGACGATTTGAGATCGTCTCTGCCCGAAGCCCGGTGATCGCCTCGGCCGCGGGATTCCACAGCCGCACGACGCCCTCGCGGTCGACCAGGAAGATGCCGTCCCCGACATGGGCCAGGACGCGTTCTGCCTGATCGCGCTCCTGCCTCGAGACCCGGCTCCGTGCGATCGCCGGAGCGACCGCGTACGCGATCCCGAGCAGCGCCGCGATCAGGCCGAACCCGACGCCGATCACGCGCCAGCGGGCGGCGCCGGCATCGCCGTCGATCGCGGAGCGTCGCTCCAGCGCGACCAGCCGCAGGCTGGGATGACCACGCCCGAGACGGGAGGCAACGGCGCGATAGGTCGTCCCGCCGGCATGGACGTCCCGGGCCTCCGTGCGCGGCAGCGACGACTGGATGGGCACGGTCCGCTTCTCCCCGACCAGGGTCCCGTCGAGCGCGAGCCCCAGCCGCTCCCGGCTCGGGAGGCCTGCCTCGGTGGTCAGCTTCGCGACCAAACGCCCGTCGAACGGAACGACGGCGAGGACTCGCCCGATCGTGTGTCCGCCACTGTCGACGTCGACGCTCCGCACGGCCGCATCGCGAGGGAGCTTGGACCGGGAGCTCCCGCGCCTGAGCAGCACGTTGGCCTGAGAGCGCTGGATCTGCGTGAGCACGCCCCGCTGGTCTTGCAAGAACGCGCGCTGGACACGACGTGACCTTGCAAGGTTGCGAGCCCGCTGCTCGGCGCCGTCGAGCACGTTTCGGTAGACGCCTGCCGCAGCGCTGAGACCACCCGCGAGCCGCTGGTCCGCGTTGCCCCGCTCTCGCCGCGCCGCGTAGTTCCCGAAAGCCCACACCGCCACTGCGAGCGGAAGCGCGAGGAGGAGCAGCGCCGCCGCGAGCCGGAGCCTGACGATCTGGGAGCCGCCTATCGCCCGCCCCCTCCGTGCTTCTCGCCGCCGTGGTTGCCGTGGTCGCCATGGTCGCCGTGGTCGCCGCCCCCACCGGTGTCCGGGGACGGAGGCGGGGCCGGGGGTCCTTGCGCGTTGTCCGGCGGGGGCTCATGCCCCTTGTCTTGGCCCTTGTCCTGGCCCTTGTCTTGGCCCTTGTCTTGGCCCTTGTCTTGACCCTTGTCTTGGCCCTTGTCTTGGCCCTTGCCTTCCGACTTGGACGGGTCCTGCGGCGAATGTCCGTGCGCTCCCGCCTTCCCACCGGCCTTCCCCTTACCGCGATCGGGTGCCGGAGGCGCCGGCGGCGGGGGTGGTGCCGGCGGAACGATGGCGGGCGGCGGCGGCGGGGCCGGAGGCGCCGGCGGGGCCGGAGGCGCCGGCGGGGCCGGAGGTGGAGGGGCTACCGGCGGAGAAGGATGCGGAGGGACCAGAACACGGCCCGGAACGGCGCGGCGTCGTCCCGTGTGCCGAGTTGCCGGAGGTGCCGCGTGCCCGCCGCTGCTTGCCCGGGAGGAGAGTCCGGGCGTGGCAAAACCGGCGAGCGCCGGCTGCCCGACCTGTGCGTAGACCACAGACGCCCGCGCCTGATTCTCGAGCGGGGCGGTGATCCGGCCTGCGATGAGATCGCCCGCCGGCACGACGGGAAGCGGCCGCAACGATCCGCCTCCTCCCGGAAGGAGGAAGAGCGACAGGCCGATCGACGCTGCGGCGAGAGCGGTCGGGATTCCTTGCGTGACGGGGGCGACAGGCGACTTCATCTTCGTTGCCCCCGACGGGCCGCACGCAAGAGGCGGGTAGGCACTTCACACAGTAGCGCGAGGACCCCTCATTCACCAGCCACCGACGCGATCCTCCTTCTACTCGCGCGGGCGCACGAGGGTGATGCCGTCCCGGACGGTCAGCATGACCGCGACCACCCGTTCGTCGCGAGCGATCCGGTCGTTCAGCTCGACGATCGCCCGCGTGGTCTCCGAGTCGTCGTCGGGGTCGAGAACGCGGCCGCTCCAGAGCGTGTTGTCCAACGCCATCAGCCCGCCCGGTGCAAGCCGCGGGAGCAGCGCTTCGTAGTAGTTGCCGTAGTTCTCCTTGTCCGCGTCGACGAAGACGAAGTTGAACTCGCCGCCGAGCCGCTCGATCGTCTCCAGCGCCGGCCCGACGTGAACCGTAATCCGGTCGGCATACGGGCTCCGGCCGATATAGCGCCGCGCGACCTCGGCGTGCCGCTCGTCCACCTCGCAGGTGTCGATGTGGCCACCCTCCGGTAGGCCCGCCGCCATCGAGAGCGACGAGTAGCCGCTGTAGGTGCCGAGCTCGAGCACCCGCCGCGGCTCGAGCGCGTAGACGAGCAACTCGAGCAGGCGGCCCTCGACCCTGCCGGTGAGCATCTGCGGCGAGGCGAGCGTCTCGCGCGTCTCCTCGGCCAGCTCGGCGAGGAGCTCGGGCGGCGGCGTCGTGTGCGCCTCGGCGTAGCCGTCGATCTCTTCCGGGACGATGAAGCTCACGCGGCCGAAGGTTGGCGGCGGGGCGCCTCGGCCAGCTTGCCGGCGCGGATCCGGGCGGCCATGTCCTTCGACTCCTCCCGGTACACCGCGCCGTCCTCGAACTCGATCCAGGGAAACTTCTTCTGGCCCGTCGCCTGCACTGTCGGCGGGCGGCCGCCGAACCACTTCTCCTCGACGATCTCGTAGTCGATCCCCTGCTCGTCGAGCGCCTTCTGCACCGTCCAGCACGGATGCGGCCCCTTGACCCAGATGTTCTTGCAGCGATGCAGCTTGACCGCCATCGTCCCTCCTTCCGGTTGCGTGCGAGCTTACAGACGGCCGCACCGGCAAAGCCGGCACGGCCTCTCTGGTCGGCGTCGCAAGCGAGCGCCTTACAGACGGCCGCACCGGCAAAGCCGGCACGGCCTCTCTGGTCGGCGTCGCAAGCGAGCGCCTTACCGCTCCACGCGCGAGCCGCCGACGATCGCGTCGCGGCCGTCGTCGAAGCGCACCCACGCCTTGCCCTTGCCGTCGTAGTCGGGCGACCAGACGACGAGCGTCGCGTCCTCGCCGCCGATGCGGACGCGCTCGGTTCCCTCGGGCTCGGCGCCGCGCCAGACGCGCACGAACGGGTTCTCCTCCCACTCGCGACCGATCGTGGTCTCGTCGGTGTGGCCCGGAAGGACGCGCATCTCGGCCGGAAGCTGCATCAGCACCTCCATCACCGAGCGGCGGATCTGCGCGAGATCGCCGCCTCCGACGGCGTCCTTGAACAGGACGTCGCCCGAGCAGCAGAGCGCCCCGTTCAGGACGAAGCAGAGGTGGTCATCCTTGTGCCCCGGCGTCGGGAGCGCGTCGATCGAGAGGCCGCCGGTCTCGAGGTCGCCCTTGATACGGGGACAGCCGTAGCGGGCCTGGATCTCCGCGTCCCCCGCGATGTGATCGTGGTCGGCGTGCGTCGTGAGCAGGTGCGTGACGTTCAGGCCGAGCCGCTCCACCGCCTCGAACAGCGGCTCGAGAGGCGCTCCCGAGTCGACGAAGACAGCCGTCCCGCCGGGCCCGTCGCCGATCAGATAGGCGTTCGACAGCCAGTCCGGGTGCATGCTCCTCTCCACGATCACGCTGCCGTTAGGCTAAATGCTCCGCATCGAGAGGAGGACGAATGGCCGGCCTGATGTCACGGGCGTCGATGGTGGTGAAGGCGAAGTTCTCGAAGCTGCTCGACCGCGCCGAGGACCCCGGCGAGACCCTCGACTACTCGTACGAGCGGCAGCTCGAGCTGCTCCAGAACGTCAAGCGCGGGATCGCCGACGTCGTGACTGCCAAGAAGCGGCTCGAGCTCCAGGAGACGCAGCTCCAGCAGAGCGTCGTGAAGCTCGAGACGCAGGCTCGTCAGGCGCTGGCCGAGAGCCGCGAGGATCTCGCGCGGCAGGCGCTCGAGCGCAAGTCAGGCCTCCAGCAGCAGCTCCAGAACCTCGACCAGCAGGCCAAGCAGCTCGAGGGCCAGCAGGAGAAGCTCGTTGCGAGCGAGAAGGCGTTGTCAGCCAAGGTCGAGGCCTTCCGGACGCAGAAGGAGACGATCAAGGCGCAGTACTCGGCCGCCGAGGCGCAGGTGCGGATCGGCGAGGCGGCGACCGGGATCGGCGAGCAGATGGCGGACACCGGTCTCGCGATCCAGCGGGCGAAGGACAAGACCGAGCAGATGCAGGCGCGTGCATCCGCGATCGACGAGCTGACCACCTCGGGGGCGCTGGAGGACTTCACCTCCGACCAGACCCAGCTCGACCGCGAGCTGGGAGAGCTGGCCTCGAAGTCGCAGGTCGATCAGGAGCTGGCCTCGCTGAAGGGGGAGCTGGGCTCCGGCGAGAAGCAGAAGGAGCTCCAGTGATCGTCCGGCTGATGGGCGAGGGGCAGTACGCGATCGACGACGAGGTGGCGAAGGGCCTGAACGATCTCGACAACCAGGCCGGCGAGGCGGTCGAGGCCGGGGACGAGACGAAGCTCGCGGAGCTGCTCAACCGGATGGCGGAGGCCGTCCGCTCGAACGGCGCCCGCCTCGCCGACGACGACCTCTCTCCGTCGGAGGCGGTGATCCCGCCGGACGACCTCTCGCTCGACGAGGCGCGAGCTCTCTTCGAGGACGAGGGCCTGATCCCCGACCTGCCCTAGGCCGAGCCTGGACGGTTTAGCCGACGCGGCGCGCCGGGCAGGTATCCGACGAGGAGAACCGACCGAGAGGGGAAGGGAGGCAGTACATGCGGCGTCTAATTCCCTGTTTCCTGGCTGTGTCTGCGCTCGCTGCGCTCAGCGTGAGCGGCGCTCCGGCAAAGAGCGGCAGAGGCGTGACGTGCGTCCTGCACGCGAAGCTGGCGGCCAAGAACGAGACGACGGGCTCGACGTCCGTGGCCAAGGGCCACACGCTGATCAAGGTCCGGAATGACGGGACGATCGAGTTCAAGACCCAGATCAACAACAGGAACCACGAGACGTTCGTCGCAGGCCACATCCACGAGGCCCCGGCCGGCGTCGCCGGTGCGATCGTGGTGCCGCTCTTCGTAGCACCCGCTCCCCCGACGAGCGCTCGCCACATCAAGCAGCGCGGAGTCGCAACGCCGAACCCGGGCACGACCGGCGCCGATCTGTGCACCGACCCGAGCGCCTACTACGTCAACTACCACACGACCGCCTTCCCGGGCGGGGCAATTCGGGGCCAGCTGCACTAGCCGACGACCCTCAGGAGGGGCGGGCACCGGTTTCGCCCCTCCGCCCAACCTAGACCGGGGCATCGAAGACGCCGAACCAGCGCGTCAGGTCCTGCTCGATCGGCAGCTCGTTCTCCAGCTTGGCCTTCAGCTCGAGCTCCTCCGCGTTGTCGCGCTCCTGTTTCTCGCCGGTCGGGACGAACGGCCAGAACGCCCCGCGCTTGAAGCCGTAGATCCAGTACACCCGCTTGTCCTTGAACGCGCCCTCGAACGGAAAGACGGCCGCCAGGAGCTGGGGGCCGAAGCCGCGAGACTCGAGCTCCGAGGCGACGAGATGCACCGTGGCGACGAGGTCCTCGAAGTCGGCGTCACGCACCACCAGCCACTCGAAGCCGTACTCGTCGGAGCGCCGCTCGACCTTCGAGCCCGACTCGGTGGCGACCGCGTCGAGCAGCTGCTGGAGCTCGTTCTCGGCGCGCACGAACTCGCCGGCCGAGAGCGGTTTGAAGCAGACGCCGGCCGAGCCCGTCGGCTTCAGGTCGAGCTCGGTCTGAAGCGTGATCCGTGCGGTCGAGATCGCGAACAGCCGCTCGCGCGCGGGGTCCTTGAGCTTCTTCCGCCCGAAGAGGACGTCGGAGAGACCCAAGCTCAGACGGGGCGGCCCATCTCCCGGGCGATTTCCGCCAGCGCGGCCAGCCGCTTCTCCAGCGGCGGGTGATCCATGAACAGCTCGCTCGTCCGCTGCTTGACGCTCGCCGGGATGATGAAGAACGCGTTCATCCCCTCGACCTGGCGCAGGTCGCGCTGCGGGATCAGCGTCATCTGGCTCGAGATCTTCTGGAGCGCGCTCATCAGATACTCCGGGGCGCCGGTGATCAGCGCCGAGCCGCGGTCGGCCGCGTACTCGCGGTAGCGCGAGATGGTGCGGATGAGGATCCAGCTAACGAAGTACGTCACGATCGAGACGAGCATCACAATCAGCCAGACCGGGACCGAGTTGTTGTTGTTGTCGCGACTCGAGCCGAAGCCGCCGAACATGCCGGCGTAGAGGCCGAAGCGGGTCAGCATCGCCGCGAGCATGGCGAAGAACGACGCGACCGTCATCACGAGCACGTCGCGGTTCGCGATGTGCGTGAGCTCGTGCGCGAGCACGCCCTCGATCTCCTTCTCGTCCAGCCGCTCCCAGAGGCCCCGGGTGACCGCGACGACGGCGTGCTTCTGGTTGCGGCCCGTGGCGAACGCGTTCGGGACGTCGGTATCCACGACCGCGACCCGGGGCTTGCGCAGGTCGGCCATCGCGCAGAGCCGCTCGACCATCGCGTGGAGCCGGGGAGCCTCGTCCGGGCCGACCACCTTCGCGCCCGAGGCGGCGAGCGCGATCTTGTCCGAGGTGTAGTACTGGAAGATCGCCACGCCGATGACGATCACGAGCATCAGGACGAGCCCGGCGTTGAGCAGGTAGAAGAGCGCGAGTGCGAAGCCGACGTAGAGCAGACCGAGCAGCGAGCTCGTGAAGAGCATCCGCAGCGAGAGCCCGGCGTCGCGACCATAAGCCTTTCGTTTCATCGAGAATCGGCCCCCTTGGAGGCGAGAGGTTTCAAACCGATTGTAGCTTTGGCGATTGTTGTGGCCGCGTTAAGCCCGGCCGCGGCCGCGGCCCCGTCGGAACGGGCCGCAGTGCTCGTCGTTCCTCCCACCTCGCCCGTCTTCGCGTCCGCGGCGGCTGCACACGGCCTGCTCGTCCCGGGCGAGGGAGCCAGCGTGACACGCCGGGGAGCTCTCGCCTCGCTTCTGCGCGGGAAGCTCGAGAACTCGCTCGTCGGCGGCGTGCCGAGCGGCAAGCGACTGATCTCGCTCTCGAGCTCGCCTGCGGAGACCACGTTCTACGTCGCCCTCCCGCCGCGAGGATCACACCACAACGTCGTCCGCTACCCGATCGCCGTCGTCGGCCCCGGTTACCGCGGCATCCTCACGTCGCGCGCGACGCGACTGGACGGCCTCGTCTCGATCGCCGACGTCGCGCCCTCGGTGCGTGCGCTCGAGCGCGGCGAGCGCCCCGGCATCCGCGCGCGGCCCGCGTCCGACCCGATCGCGCGGCTGGCGCGGCTCGACCGGCGGCTCGACCGCTCCCACGACACCCGCGTCGCGGCAATGGTCGTGCTCTCGAGCCTGATGACGGCCCTCGGGCTCATGACGCTGGCGACACGCCGGACCCCGCTCGGGCGCGCAGCGTTTCTGGCCGCCCCCGCCTGCATCACGGTAGCCGTGCTGCTTAGCGCTCTCGGAGCGACGACGCGGTGGGTCGTGATCGTCGCGCTCTCGTTGGCGAGCGCCGCGCTGGCCCTCGCCGGCGGCGCGCTCCTCCGCCCCAGGCTTCCGCTCGCGGCGGCTCTCGCAGCCTTCTTCGCCTTCCTCTTCGCGGTCATGTGGACGGAGCCCGGCTGGAACACGCTCGCAGTGATCGGCCCGCATCCGGACGGCGGGGGCCGTTTCTATGGCGTCACGAACCAGGTCGAGACGCTCCTGCTCTCGCCCGCGCTCGTGCTCGGAGCGGTCGTGGGCGTGCGCGCCCTCCCGGCCGTCGCGCTGTTCGTCGCGGCGGGGATAGGCGCAAGCCGGGTCGGCGCGGACGGTGGCGGCCTGGTCGTCTTCCTCACCGGCCTTCTCGTTCTCGGCATTCGCCTTTGTCGTTTGCCGGCACGTCGAGCGGCTGCGGCGACGGTGGTGGCCGCGGCTGCCGCGCTCGCGCTCGTCGGCATCGACGCCGCAACCGGCGGCTCGAGCCACGTAACGCACGCCGTCGGCGGAGGCCCAGGCTCGTTGCTCGGCGACCTCGGTCACCGGCTCCACCTCTCCGCCTCGTCGATCGCCTCGGCGTGGAACGCGGCCTTTCTCTTCTCGATCAGCCTCGTCGGCCTCGTCTGGCTGGCGCTACGCAGGCCCCGGCGCGCGGTCCTCGACGCGCTCCTCGCCGCGCTCGCGGTCTCGCTCGTCGTCAACGACACACCCGCAGACGTCGCCGGGTGGGGTGCGCTCTCCGCGCTCGTCCTTTGGGCCTGGCTGGAGCGAACCGAGGAGCGCTCTCCGCCGCTTGAGTAGACTCGCGCCCGCATGCGCCGCCTCGCGTTGCTTCTCGGGGTCACGTTCCTGCTCGCGGGCTGCGGCGGGGAGCAGACCGTCTCGCCGACGGCCGAGAAGGTCGTCGGGACGGTGGCGACGGCCACCGTTGCCGCCGGTGACCCGAAGGCCGGCGCGGCGCTCTTCAAGGCCCAGGGCTGCGACGGCTGCCACACCTTCAAGCCGGCGGGCTCGAACGCCAAGATCGGCCCCGATCTGGACAAGCTGGCCCAGTACGCCAAGGGGGCGAACAGCGGCTCGCTCCAGGAGTTCACGCGCGAGTCGATCGAGAATCCGAGCGCGTACCTGGAGAAGGGCTACCCCAATGTGATGCCGAACTTCGGCCAGACCCTCTCCGGCAAGCAGATCTCCGACCTCGTCGCCTACCTGACGCAGAAGGGTTGATCGACCTCAGAGCCGCGAGGGCCGACCCCGAGGGGTTTCGCGCCGCGCTCGCGCGCAAGGGCGCCGCCGAGGCCTTCGACGAGCTGCTCTCCGCCGATGCGCGCTGGCGCGAGCTCGAGACCAAAGCGAGCGAGCTGCGCGCCCGGACGAAGACCAAGGGCAAGCCGACGCCCGAGCAGCTCGAGCAGCTGAAGGAGCTCAAGGCCGGGCTCCAGCAGGTCGAGGCCGAGCACGAGCAAATCGCACGGCGGCGGCAGGAGCTGCTCGACACCGTCCCGAACCCGCCCGATCCCTCCGTCCCCGACGGCTTCACGGAGGAGGACGCGGTCGAGGTGAGGCGCGTCGGCGACACGCCCGCCTTCGGCTTCGAGCCCCGCGACCATCTCGAGCTCGCCGCGCCGCACGGCTGGATCGACCTCGAGCGGGCCGCGCGGGTCTCGGGCTCCCGTTTCGCCTACCGGGTCGGCGAGGCCGCACTCGTCGAGCTCGCCCTCTACCGCTTCGCCCTCGAGCGGGTGCTGGCGAAGGGCTTCGTCCCGGTGCTGCCGCCCGTGCTCGTGCGCGAGGAGGCGATGTACGGGACCGGCTTCCTGCCGACCGACGAGGTCAACATCTACCGGATCGAACGCGACGAGCTCTACCTCACCGGCACCTCGGAGGTCGGGCTGGCGGCCTTCCACCTCGGCGAGCAGCTCGAGACGCTCCCGCTCCGCTACGCCGGCTACTCGACCAATTTCCGGCGCGAGTCCGGCGCGGCCGGGAAGGACACGCGCGGGATGTTCCGCGTGCACCAGTTCGACAAGGTCGAGATGTTCGTCTTCTGCGCCCCGGAGCATTCCCGCGACGAGCACGAGGGCCTGCTCGCGATCGAGGAGGAGCTCGTCCGGGAGATCGGCCTCCCCTATCGCGTCGTCAACGTCGCCGCCGGCGACCTCGGCGCCTCCGCGGCGAAGAAGTACGACATCGAGGCCTGGTTTCCGGGCCAGCAGCGCTACCGCGAGATCACCTCGACCTCGAACACGACCGACTACCAGGCGCGCCGGCTCGGCGTCCGCCACCGGCGCCAGGGCAAGCTCCAGCCGGTGCACACGCTGAACGGGACCGCGATGACCGCGCGCTGGCTGATCGCGGTGATGGAGAACTTCCAGGACGAAGGCGGCGAGATCGCGGTGCCCGAGGCGCTGACGGCATTCGGCGCACCGTCACACCTGGCATAGGCATCCGCGGCCCGCGCTCGTAATATCCAAACCGATTCCCCCCATTGCGACACGCTCGACTCGGAACCGTTTTTGCGCGCCTTGTAAGCCATGCGACAATTGTTTCTGCGGCGTAGAGGGTCACGCAAGGGAGGATTTCTAATCCGCCGGAGAAGTCTGTGAGCGCGGTTTCCGAGGTCACGTCCCCCATCGACCTGACGCCGTACGTCCCGCGTGTCGTCGTCGACTGGCTCCGCACGACGCCGGACGCACGGCGGCGCGCGCTCGAGGGCACGCTCGTCTTCGTCGATATCTCCGGCTTCACCGCCATGTCGGAGCGGCTGGCGCAGAAGGGAAAGCTCGGCGCTGAGGAGGTCACGGACGTGATGAACGGCACCTTCTCACGCCTGCTCGGGGTCGCCTACGCGGCAGGCGGCGGGCTGCTCAAATTTGGCGGCGACGCATTGCTCCTTTTCTTCCCCGGCGAGGGCCACGCCCCGCGCGCCTGCGATGCAGCTTACGGCATGCGCAAGGCGCTGCGCGAGCTCGGCCGGCCGCAGACCTCGGCCGGCCCCGTAACGCTGAAGATGCACGTCGGCGTCCACAGCGACACATTCGACTTCTTCCTCGTCGGCGAGTCGCATCGGGAGCTACTGCTGACCGGGCCCGGCGTGACGCGAACCGTCGAGATGGAGGCAGGTGCCGAGGCCGGCGAGATCCTCGTCAGCGACGAGACGGCGGCGACGCTACCGGCTCGCCTGTTCGGCGAGGAGAAGGAGGGCGGGCGCTTGCTGAAGTCGCCGGCCGGAGCCGCGGGCGCGGTCGAGCCGCTCCCCCCGCTGGACGATCTCGACCTCGGCGCCTGCTTGCCGCCGCCGGTTCGCCGCCACCTCGAAGACGGAAAGGGCGAACCGGAGCACCGCCAGGCTTCGGTCGCATTCGTCCACTTCGGCGGCGTCGACGACCTGCTCGACGAGAGCGGTCCGGACGAGCTGGCCAACGCGCTCGAGCAGCTCATCTTGGGCGCGCAGCGCGTGGCGGACGAGCACGGGGTGACCTTCCTCGAGACCGACATCGACCGCGACGGTGGCAAGATCATCCTCGTCGCGGGTGCTCCCCAGACGGAGGGCGAGGACGAGGAGCGCATCCTGCGCGCCGCGCGCGGGATTGCCGACATCGAGACGCCGCTGCCGCTCCGGATCGGCGTCGGCCGCGGCCGCGTCTTCGCCGGTGAGGTCGGCGCACAGTTCCGCCGCACCTACACGATCCTCGGCACGACCGCCGCGCTGGCCGCTCGGCTGATGGGCAAGGCGCAGCCGGGCCAGGTGCTGGCGACGCCGGACGTGCTCGAGCGCACCCGCAGCGCCTTCGAGACGACGCAGGTCGAGCCGCTTGCGCTCAAGGGGATCAAAGAGCCCGTCACGGCTTACGACATTCGCGCCGTCACCGGCGAGATCGAGGCGGCAGCCGATCGGCGGCTTCCATTCGTCGGGCGGGAGCGCGAGCGCGCCGTGCTGACCGCCGCGGTCGCTCCCGTTCGGATGGGTTACGGCACGCTGGTCGAGTTGATCGGCGAAGCGGGTATCGGCAAGTCACGGCTCGCAGCCGAGCTCCAGGAGCAGTGCCCGGATCTGCGAAAGCTCGGCGCGCGTTGTGAGCAATACGAATCCGGGACGCCCTACCACCCATTCAGGCCCTTGCTCCTCTCGCTGCTCGAGGTCGATCTGAACGGCGGCCGCGCGCACAACCGCGAGGTTCTGGCGGAGCGGCTGGCGGACTTCGACGAGGAGCTCGTGCCGTGGGCCCCGCTCCTCGCTGCTCCGCTCGACGTCGAGGTGGAGTCGACACCCGACGTCGACCAGCTCGACCCGGCGTTCTGGCGCGCCCGCCTTCACGGCGTCGTGGGGAAGCTCCTTGGCGAGCTCCTCGACTCGCCGACGCTGCTCCTGTTCGAGGACGTCCACTGGATGGACGACGCATCGTCCGAGCTGCTGCGCTACCTCGGGACCCAGCTGCCCACACGACCGTGGCTCGCCTGCACGACCAGGCGCCCGGTCGAAGGCGGCTTCGCGGCCGCAGAGGGGATGCCGCCGCTGCCGGCGCTGTCGCTGACACTCGAGCCGCTTTCGGCGGAGGACGCGCAGAGACTCGCGCAGGCGGCGGCTGGAGACCGCCGGCTGAGCGACCACGAGCTCGCCGCGATCGCCGAGCGCGGAGCGGGCAATCCGCTCTTCCTCCAGGAGCTTGCGTCACCGGAAGAGGTAGCCGAGGAGATCGAGCAGATGCCGGAGACGGTGGAAGCGCTCGTCGCCACCCGCATCGACCGCCTCGCCCCGGGGGATCGCGCGCTGCTGCGCTGGGCATCTGTCCTCGGCGTCTCGTTCTCGGGTGCGCTGATCGCCGACGTGCTCGAGGGCGATCCGACCGTCGCGGCAGCCTCCGAAGCCTGGGATCGGCTAGGCGAGTTCGTCGAGCGCGATCCCGACGTCGCCGGCGCCTTCCGCTTCCGCCACGCGCTCATCCGCGATGCAGCGTACGAGGGGCTCTCCTACAAGCGTCGACGCGATCTGCACGGGCGTCTGGCCGACGTGATCGAGCGACGGCAGGGCGATCGACCGGAAGACGAAGCGGAGCTGCTGTCGCTCCACTTCCATCGCGCAGAGCGCTGGGCCGAGGCGTGGCGGTATTCTGTCGAAGCGGGCCGCCGCGCGAACGAGAAGTACGCGAACGTCGAGGCTGCGCAGTTCTTCGAGCGCGCGCTCCAGTCGGCGAAGCGTGGCGGTGCGGTCGCGTCGGACGACGTCGCGCGCGTCTGGGAGGCGCTCGGAGACGTGAGGATGCGGCTGGGCGACTACAAGGGCGCCGGCGTCGCGTACCGGGCGTCACGCAGTTCGTTGCCCGCGGGCCCCATCGAGCAAGCCCGCCTCATCCAGAAGGAGGCTATCGTGCCCCTGCGGATCGGGCGGTACTCGCACGCGCTGCGCCGGCTGAGCCAGGCGCTGCGGACGCTCGAAGACGTCGTAGGGGAGGCCGCCGTCGCGCAGCGGGCGCGGCTCTTCGGCTGGTATGCCCTCGTCCTCCAGCAGCAGCGGCGTCCGCTCGCCGCGATCGAGTGGTGCCAGAAGTCGATCGTCGAGGCCGAGCGCACGGGCACCCAGGACGCGCTCGCACAGGCGGACTTCATCCTCGACTGGGCCTACGTCGCGCTCGGGCGCCGCGAGGAGGCCGTCTACTCGGCGCGCGCGATCGAGATTTACGAGCAGCTCGGAGACCTCGAGCGGCTTGCCAACGTGCTCAACAACCTGGGAGGCTACGCCTACCTGGACGGGCGCTGGGACGAGGCACTCGAGCTCGCGGAGCGCGCGCGAACGGAATTCGCGAAGATCGGCGACGAGAATCAGGCATCGATTGCCGCGCTGAACATCGCGGAGGTCCGCTCCGACCAGGGTAGGTTCGACGAGGCGGAGCCGGCCCTCCGGGCCGTCCTCGACCAGCGCCGGGCGGGAGGAATCCCGCTCGCGATGGCACAAGCGGCCAGCGTGGTCGGCCGTCACGCGGCGCGGGTGGGAAACTTCGAAGAAGCTCGAACCCACCTCGAGGAGGCACGGACTCTTTACGCCGCCGAGGGCGACGACGTCGAGCTTCTGACGACAGACGCCCGGCTGGTGGAGTGCCTAGTCCTAGAGGGTGCCGGCGTCGATGCGCTCACGCTGGCCTCGGGGGCCCTGGCACGAGCGGAGACTGTTCCCGGGGTCTCCGTCGTCGTAGCGAACCTCCACCGGCTCCGTGGCTGGGCCTACCTGCAGACCGGCCGGCCGGACGAAGCGCGCGAGGCGCTCGAGGAGAGCTTGCGCCTGGCGCGACTCGAGGGCGAGAACTTCGGGATCAGGAGCGCCGACTACGAGATCGCGCTCACGCTGGGCGCGCTCGTCCGCCTAGGCGCCCTTACGGGCGAGCGTACGGACGAGCTGGAGGCCGAGCGCGACACGATCCTCGGCCGACTCGGCGTCGTCAAGGTACCGGAGCCGCCGCTCCCGCACTAAGCGTGAGCGGCGGTTCGGTCGGTCTGGCAGCTCTCCGCAGGGATTCCTAGCCGTTGAGGTGCCAGTCCCACGGTGACGGGACTCTGATGAAGAAGTAACGGTAGGTCGTGTCGCTGTTCCAGCCTGTCACGGTTGGGCTCAGAGCCGGGTCGATGACCTTCGCCGGATCGGAGTTCGTGTAGTCCTGGAACGAGCCCAGGATCCCCCAGTAGAGGCCGGTCGTCGGGTCGCAGACGGCGGGTGTCGCGTTCCCGTCGAAGCTGCCGAACTGGTCCAGCTCCTTGCCCTTCCACGGGCCGTAGGGGGCGCCTTGACCGGTGCACTTGACGACATTTCCCTGGCTGTCGACGTGGGCCGCACCCGCGCACAGCGGAATGAACTGCTGACCGCTGTTGTTGCCGTACTTCTTCTGGATGAGCTTCTTGTTGATGTAGTACGTGAACAGCAGCTCGCCGTTGTCTGCCACGCGGCTGTCGCTCTCCGCGAATCCGGCCGCGCCGACCGTTTGGAAGTACGCACAGCCACCACCTGCGGACCTGACGCTGAGGGGGATCGTGGACGGGCCGATCGCCAGGAACGTGAATGCGCCCCCGGTGGCCGTGGTGTCCACCTGCGTGTTGGTGTCGAGCGTGACCGTGGGGAGCGAGCAGTCTTGTCCGAGCGTGCAGGTACCGGCCGCGAGCGAGATGTCGAAGGCGTTGCTGTCAGGCGTTGACTCGAAACCCGTGCTTGAGGCATAGAACTTAAAGCCGGTGCCCGTTCGATCGCTCATGAAGCTCGAGAACGTGGCCTGTCCGTTGGCCAGCGTCGCCGTCGTTCCGGAGAAGCCGGTGCCGGCTGACGTGAAGGTGCCGGTGCCCGGCGACCTGTTCAATGTCACGGTGCCGCTGGCGGAGGTGAGGTCAAGGCCGTCGCCATCGACCGCTTTGACCGCCACCTTTGAGCCGTTGGGGTCGCCCGCGACGCCGGTGATCAGCGTGTTGACGGCGGCGCTCGCAGGCTTCGTGACCCATACGAGCTTGCAGCCACCCGAGACGGCGGTCGTGAGATTGTTGCCGGTGGGCGAAGGCGTGAAGTCGTTCCCGGGCTGGCCCTTGAAGTCGTTGCTCTGCTTCGCCTGGATGCCCCAGGTGTAGGAGCCGGCCGGACACGGAGTCTTGACCGTGATGTCGACGTTCAGCGTCGCGTCGGGCGCCAGGTTGAGGTTCCTGAGCTTGAGCAGAGTCGTGGGGAACGTCTGCGTCGGATCGACGATCCCCGTCGGCGACGCGTTCGTGATCGTGAACGACGCGGAGCCGAGCGTCGCCGCCGTGACGTTGGCCGAGCCGAGCGACTGCTGGCTCGCCAGGTTTGTGATCGCGAGATTGATGTGAACCGTCGACCCGCCGGCGACCGGCCCCGCGTCGAAGTATGCCGTGTACGGCTTGGTCGTCGTCCCGCCGGAGCCTGCTGGGGTCAGGACGACAGCGAGTGTCGCAAGTGCGCCGAGCAGCGCGAGCCAGCGCAGACGCCTCCGTTGGCTACCAGATCCTTCTACAGTACTTGCTCGATCGCCCGTCTCAGGACGACGCCAAATCCTTGAACGCCGCAACATCTCCACTCCCTCGTTGACCTCCGGCCCCCGCCTGCAGGATCGAGCATCGCTAGGAAAAAGTCAACCGCCCGAGTGGCGCAATCAGGCGTCGCTCCGCCCTGTGAGGCCGGCGGTGCGCGCACGCTGGAGGTGTAGCGCAGCTGGCCGGCGTTTGCGACCCGACGCCGCGGTCGAGACGAACGAACGCCTTCTTCACGACCGCTGCGAGAATGGAGGCAAGGCGGGGTGCCAGAGCGGACGAATGGGGCGGTCTTGAAAACCGTTGAGGCGCAAGCCTCCGTGGGTTCGAATCCCACCCCCGCCGCCTCTCTACTGCGCCCAATCCCGCATGGTTGAGCGGAATCAGGCGCGACTCTTGCTTCGTCGTTGATCCGCCTGGATCCGCCGAAAACCGCTCTCGACTGTCGCGCTCTGTCGCACAACTGTCGCGCACCCGACGCACGCATCGACGAGCGCATGCTCTCGCTGAGCCGCTAAACTTACGAAATGGACACTCTCTCGGCGAGCGAGGCGGCGCGTCGGCTGGGAACGAGCCTGCCGCGGGTGCAGCGGGCGATCGAGCGAATTGGGCTTGCGGTCGAGCGGCGGAGCGGCGGGCGCGTGCGGTTGCGCGAGTCGCAGCTCGAGCAACTTCGTTCCGAGCTCGGCGTCGTGCCGTCGGTCGACGGGCTGAGCCGAGTGGAGGCCCAAGTGTTGGCTGCGCTCGCGCGGGCTCCGCGCGGGCTGGCCACGCTTCGCGCGGTCGCGCGCCGCGCAGGTGTCTCTCCAACCGCGGCGTCAGGGGCGCTGAGCTCGCTCGCCGAGCGCGGCCTCGTCGGCCGCGAGCGCGAGTGGGTCGCCGCCGGCCGCGCGCGCCAGGTCGAGCTCGTCCGCGCGAACGTGACCGCGTCGGAGTGGGCCACGCTGGCACCACGCCTCGCCGGCGTCCGGCCCCCTGCCCGGCGTGAGCCGCGACGTCCCAGCCGGCTGCCCGCGCGGCTGCGGCACCTGTTCTGGAACGCCGACCCGACCCGCCTCGACCTCGACGCCCACGGTGGCTACATCGCCGAGCGGCTGCTCTCAAGCCACGACCTCGACGGCATCGCCTGGGGCGCCCGCGCGCTCGCCCCCGCCGACTGGGAGCAGGCGGCGCGCAACCGCGGCCTCTCCGCCGCCGAGCGGGCGCTCGCCCGCAACATTGCCCGCAACGCCCGTCGGTGAGTGTCCCCGCCTGGCTCGAAGCGCTGCTGCCCGGCGATGCCGCGGCCACCTGGGAACAGATCGCCCCGCTCGTGCCCGACAAGGTCTACCTCGGCGGCGGGACCGCGGTCGCCGTCCACATCCGTCACCGACAGAGCCGCGACCTCGACTTCTTCTTCCATAGCCCTGCAGTCGACCTCGACCGACTCGTCGAGCAGCTGCGCGCACATGGACGCTTCGCCGTCGCCCACCGCGCCCCCGGCACGCTCAACGGCCTCTTCGGCGAGACGCGGCTCCAGTTCCTCCAAGCCGGGCTGGAGAAGCCCGAGCGCCGGCTTGAGCCGACCATGCCTATCGCCGGCCTGCGAGTCGCCGGGCTTGGCGACCTGCTCGCGATGAAGCTGAACGCGATCGCGGGTCGTGCGCAGCTGCGCGACTACTTCGACCTGATGGCGATCGAGCAGCAAGGACGCCGCACGATCGAGGAGGGACTCGGCCTCTTCCTCGCCCGCTACCAACCCGAGCACGAAGACAGCGCGCTCACCCCGATCCTACTCGCGCTCGGCCACCTCGACGACGTCGCCGACGACCCCTTCCTCCCGGTCGACCGCGACGCGATCGTCAAGTACTGGGAGCAGCGCCAGCCCGAACTCATCCTCGCCGTCGAGCGCTACGGCATCACCAGACCCGCCCCGCTGGAACCGCGGCATCATGAGCCACCCGGCCTTGAGCCCGACTTGTAGCCGACGGCCAACGCGCTCCATGCCGATGAACTCAAGCCCGGTTCTGCGCGGTCGGTCCTGTCGCGCGCTCGAGGTAGGCGTCGACCAGCGCGACTGCCTCGTCCTCGTTCCCGGGCATCAGGTGCCCGTAGCGGTCGAGCGTGATTTGGATCGAGCTATGGCCGAGGTAGGTGGAGAGTGCCTTCGCGTTCACGCCCGCGGCAATCAGGATCGACGCGAACGTGTGGCGAGCCTCGTGCAAGCCGATCGGCTGGAGCACGGCCTCCTTGCCGCGCAAGACGCTCGGCTTGTAGGCATCGCCGGAGCGGTTGCGGATAGTCCCCGCCCGCGCCCCGTTGAGCCAGGCTTCCCAGACCTGCCGGAGACTCGCTGCGGTGGGTGCGCGCATCGTGCCGCGGTGAAGAGCGACGAGCGACTCTGCCCTCCACGCCTTCGCCTCGGCCAGCGTGGGGAAGGTCTTCCGGATGCGCTTCTGGTCGCGCGCGCTCCACACGTGCGCCTGGTAGGACGGGCTGCACCTGCACCGAGCGTCGGGGTTGCGCGCGGCGGGGACAGGCCCGAGCATGCCGCACGTCGATTCCCGTCGTCCTCGCCATTACGTTCCCCTCACGACGGTAGCGCAGGCGGCGCTCAGGTCGAGCCAGCGTTCGAGCTCA
>WNGE01002457.1_pt1 | contig 22643 bp, 18 predicted proteins | sample 5400651 | NCBI WGS metagenome assembly WNGE01 (sample SAMN13153370, study PRJNA577476) | soil metagenome | isolation source: 60 cm soil or saprolite under grassland replicate 2 | place: USA:California | collected 2016-06-15
CTACCCAAGGACTCAGGCTGCAATTTGAGGCTGGAGTCGTAGACTATCCCGCCCCCCGGGCTGACCTCATGACGATGACCCCGATGAGTAGGATGAACCTTATTGAGATCACCGAACATCGTCTCCCTATCTAGAGCGACTAAAAGGTCTACCCAGTCAACGTGGGATCGGGGCTCCCTCGAATCAACCCTCAACCGGTAATAGCTGTGCTCACCCTTGATATTCGAGTGGTACTCGATATTGGCAAAGACATGCAATCCACCCCGGATGCACGCCTTCGCGAAACTCTCTGCGACGGAATTGATCCCGCTACCCTGAGGACCGCCAATCATCCAGGTGAAACTGTTAACCATGCTCAACGATTATTCAACACCAATATTGCTGAAACCATAGAAATAATCTTGCTTGTACACAACCGTACCGGCAAAGCAGTTGAATATTCACTGCTTTAGCCGCGGGTTTCGGCGGCTAAAAACAAGCACTATATAGCCTAAGCCCCACGATTAGGCTCCAATTTGAACGGTATAAGACGTGCTTCAGCCGCCGAGGCTTACGGAACATTTCTTCTAACTCTCGTCGGTCCGGGAACCATCACGGCAACTAGGTTAGCTGGATTAGGAACTACGGCGGCCGGGCTCGGAGTCATAGGACTAGCCCACGGGGTCGCGCTATTGGTCGCAATCTATTCAATAGGACACATTTCAGGAGCGCACATCAATCCAGCGGTCACAATCGCGTCCTGGGCTACCAAAAGGCTCGAGCCCAGACGAGTCGCCCCATACATCATAGCCCAACTAGTTGGCGCGACAATTGCTGGACTCGTTCAACTTGCTCTCTGGTCCTCGTCGAGCGGGACCTACGACGTTGCAAAAGCGACATTTCTCGGCGATACTACTCCTGGGTCCGGATTCACAATCGGGGCTGCATTGCTCGCCGAAGTCGTCGCAACGGCGATTCTCGTATTCACAATATTCGGCGCGACCGACAAGAAAGCCGATCAGTCATGGGCAGGGGTCGCAATAGGACTAGTTCTGGCTGCGTCGATCTGGATGTTCGGGCCCATATCCGGAGCGTCACTGAACCCCGCTAGAACATGGGGCCCCACTATTGCTTCTGCAGCGTTCAGCCTAACACCCTTCGCCACCCTATGGATATACATCGTCGGTCCAATCTTCGGAGGGCTACTGGGCGGCTTTCTTTACGAAGTCGTCCGGTAAAGTCCTCTACGGCATCGACATGAGAATATCCGCTCCCTCAACCCGAGTCTCAAATGTTTTCAACGGTTCGCTGGGGGGAACCTCTCACCTCGCCAGTTTGGAGGTCAAACTGCCCGAAATGCCAAGGGCACGTGATAACTCCACCAACAAAAGACCCTTCTGACAGGGGACCACCGAGATGCGCGCGCCTCTCGTGAAGAGCATAGCACTATCCCGCAGACTTTCCTAAGAGAATCCTTCTTCCTTCGACTACAAAACGGCGGACCGAGTCCTCTACAACGTCTGTCTCAGAGCAAAGTCTGACCATGACCAGTTCGGTCAACAGATCGAACAGACGTTGGAATGCTATGGCGAAGGGGGAGGAGTGTAGTCAGGATTGACTCTCTGATTGATCTCGTTCGCCAAAGCATGGCCGTGAAGAATTACTGTTACCTTCTTCACCCCATCAAGTTTCGATGTAAGTTGGCGAATGTTCATCCCAATATCCTCCGCGAAAATCGGCGGACAGAAAGGAGCGGTGAGATGATATTTTATGAACAGCACTCCGTCTTCTTTGATATCGATCTCGTCGACTAGGTGCATCTCCGTTATCGGAAGCCCGATCTCGGGATCCACAACCTTCTCAAGCTCCTTTGTGATCTCATCCACTGTAACCATCTTGTTCTCCTCAATCAAATTGGTCACGATTTCATTTATGCATTCGTGTCCCCCGGGGCATCCTTGGCAATCGGCCCCAGAAGACAGCGATTGATCATTCCACTACGTACCGATAGAGGTGGTCACCAGTACGAATCGATTATGACGTAGGTCATGTTTAAATAGGCTACTCGTCCATTTTAATCACCGTTTCTGTTTGATAATTCCCTGCGAGGTGGCCTCGAAGTCAGTTATCCCAGCGCTACGTGCACTCGTGGCTAGGGAACTCATAGAAGAATACGGCCTCAAACAGGAACAGGTCGCGACGAAACTTGGAGTGACTCAAGCAGCCGTAAGTAAATACCAGCATCAGGTCCGCGGAGAAGCTGTCGAGCTTGAAGGCGCCCCTGAAGTTAGAGCAATGAGTAAGGACATAGCATCGATGCTATCCCAGAATCCCAACCCGCTTGCAGTGTCACAGAAACTGTGCCAAGCTTGCACTGATATTCGGGCACTGGGTTTGATGTGTGAGACTTGCCGCAAGGTAGATCCGACATGGGATGTAGAACACTGCACTATATGCTTCGGAAACCACAGTTGCTCGGAGTTAGTGAGTATTGAACCCAGCAGTATCGGAAAGTATAGGCGCATCCCTGTGCTCTCCTAAAGGATAGCATTAAGCCATTATTCTCAGGCCCTTAAGACGAAGGCAGAGCCAGTGCTCAATGCCGGTGGTCCGTTCCTAACATTTCACTTTGACTAGAGGCGAGTCTGGATTCGTAGAAACTTCTCAGGTGGTATGATGTCGGCTAGTATTTGATGATTCTTCCGCTTGAAGATTTTCGGTAGGGTCCTCTCTTTCTCTTTCGAGACTTCTCCTTTAGCTCTCGTCGTCGCACTAGCTTGTCTTCGACACTCATCTTACCTGAATCGTCCCAAGCATGGAACTCGTCAATATCAACGTTCGGGAATGAACTCTTAAATGGGCTAGGCCTGAGGCTGGCCTTCAGCAAGGGGAAGAAGTGGTCCACTGATGTTCGGTCTGTTTGGCAAGAAGGAAAACCAAACCTCTCCTACCGGAAATCCGCCCGAAAACCAGGAGCCGCCTGTTCTTAGCAAGCTACAGGAGATAACCGTCGGCGACGCTGAGATGTATCAGTCTCTGTCTAGACTCCTCTTCCTCGACCCGAAGAAAATCACGACTTCGTTCGAAGATGCGGTCAGCCAGGCTACTACCTTCGACTCAAGTGGGAACAAGACTCGGGCCGAAGTGTGGTACAGGATTGCGGGCGGGATCGCGCTATACCGTGGAGATTCAGAGAGTGTCAGGAAGTTTTTCGAAAAAGCCTCTACGATTGCGGGAGACCGTCGACCGGAATACAAGACCATCGCGAGCCGATCCCAAGATGCAGTGAATTTGGCGCGCAAATTCTACGAGAGCATGTAGATCGACCGTTCACAACGACCAAACCACCTTTGTAGACGGTTTGTCTTCCAAACGAGATCGAGATTCTGAATGATGGTGCTCCGGGCGGGACTTTCAGCAGCTTACTGCCGCGTTTGAACCCGCGATCAACGGCTCTGGGGCTTGTCCTCCCGTAAGCCTCCCCGATCTAGGATTCGACTGGCCGCCCCGACACACTTGAGGCAAAGGCCGCTATGCTAAACCGGGCTACACCACCGGAGCGGCCGGAGTCCTCGAGAGCGGTTTCTTTTACCTTTTGTTAAGACCCGAAACAGCTAGCGCTTTTCGAGTTGAGCCTTTACTAAAACGCTGTCTGTTTTTTCACTTAGTGATCCTGAATCCTCTGAACTCTCCCGAAGAGTCTGACCATTCGACCTCGACTTTTCTGACGACTGCGCCACGAGGACCAACATGGCAGAATCGAATCAGTTCGTCCAATCGCGCTCTCTCTCCCTCGGCTAGAGCCTCAACCTTGCCATCCGGAAGGTTTCTCACCCATCCAGAGATTCCAAGTCTCCTAGCAAGGTCAGTCATCTCTCTTCTGAAGAAGACCCCCTGGACCAAACCCGTAATCAGGATTCTTGCTCGGGCTCCCATCCACTCGCGAAACTATGTGGACGCATTTCTCTCTTGCTTTAGACTTCAGCAGAAGAGGAGACTTCACGGAATCGAATTGTCAAGTTGCCGGAGGTGAGAGTATTTGACGTACAGGTGGGGCAAGAGGCGGAAGAGGCAGTTCCTTCGAGGCAACATCTAGTTCCTGGAGGAAACCTGTCAGACCGAGACCGTGAATAGCCGAAAAGACGCTGAGCGTCATGTAGAGATAACCAGCTTCCTCAACATCAAACCTTAGTCCATGTTTCATCAGAACGTCTCTTGTCCTCGGAAAAGCGACTATCAGATCCCCGATCGTAGTCTCAGCGCGAATCGAATCTATCTCTATGGTGAAGACTCGGGAACCATCCAAGGCTTGGGGCGGCGAAGGTCCGGCCTGCAATGGGATGCTTGCGGCTATTGGACCCCTATCAACCGCTTTTGAGAGTGGTTTTCTTTGCAGCCTTAGTTTACGAGTACGAGTCTGCTTAGTGAGCTTCTTCGAGACTCTATTTGATTTGACCTTATTGCTTCGCGTTTTCTTCTTGGTCATGGTCCTCACGAGGTTAGCTTGCGGGTAGGTTGCCCCCACTCGACTCCTGTTAATAGGCGACTCCGAGTATTAATACGCTCGGATGATGTTCGCGTCAACTCTCTGAGGGTTGAATAGACCATGCTATCGGGAGGCCCTGCATTAGTTGTTGAGCGTGTTGGGATGCTCTGATTCGAAGCTCGTCTGCAACAGTCTGAAAGACAGATGCTGAGTAGTCCTCTATCTGGCCATGGTCTGACAATCGAGCAATTGTCGGGTCTACGGGGACTGACCCTAGGAAGGGTATGTCGAGCTGCTTTGCTAGTTTCTCTCCCTGCGGCTCTCCGAAGACATTGATAGACTTACCACAGTGGGGGCATGTTAGATAGCTCATGTTCTCTACCAGGCCTAGCAGTTCAGCGTTCATCTTCTTCGCCATGTTGACCGCCTTGGTGACGATTAGGGAGGCTAGTTCTTGGGGAGAGGATACGACGATGACTCCGTCTAATGGCAAGGACTGGAGGACTGTTAGCGGGGCGTCGCTAGTTCCGGGGGGAAGGTCAACGAGGAGATAGTGTAGGGATCCCCAGTCGACGTCCCAGTAGAGTTGTCGAATGACGCTGTTCACGATTGGGCCTCTCCAGATGACAGGCATCTCCGGATCATCCAGAACTAGGTTGATCGACATCACTTTGATCCCAGTCCTAGTTAGGACAGGAGTTATGCGGCCAGTGGAGCTTTTGGAAGGGCGCTCCTTGAGCCCGAACACTTTCGCTATGCTGGGCCCTGTCAAATCCGCGTCTAGAATTCCCACTTCATATCCGAGCCTTCGAAGCTGGACGGCCAACATGCTGGTGACGAAAGATTTTCCGACTCCACCCTTGCCCGATGCTATGGCGATTATGTTTCTCAAGTCGCGCTTTCCCAGCCTCTCGATGCCCGGGCCAGGACCGTTTGCCTGCGCTGGTTGGGTCTGGGTTGCCTTGTTCTGGAGCTGGGTTCGGAGTTCGTTCAGCTCAGTCTTGGACATTGCCGTCGTCTCTACGGTTACGGATTTTACCTCGTTCGATTTCTTCAGAGCTTTTTCGACATCGGTCTGGAGAGTTTTTGCAAGAGGGCAATGAGCGACCGTCAGTGCAATGATGACTTTGACATGGCTGCCTTCTATAGACACTTCTCGGACCATGTTGAGATCGACTATGCTGATCCCGATCTCGGGGTCAAGAACTCCGCGGAGACTATTAACAATTGAATTCTTGTCTATCAACGCCTAGACGATCTCGGCAAACTTACTCTTACCTAGAGGGAGCGGGAAGGTATTTACACTCTCTTTCCATAAGAATACCCGATCCTTGAGAGAATTTGGTCTACAATATTGATCTTGTGCGAGATTGCGATTCTTCTCCTTGAGGAATCTCAGCTGTCAACCTGCACGATTTTATGGGTCGATTGGTTCTAGGGGTCGTAGTAGGAAGAAATGTCTGTTAGCGAGAAGACCCGAAGGGCCTTGAAGGAGTTTGGATTGACAGAGTACGAGGCGAAGGTGTACGTTTCACTAGTCGAATCGGGCACTCAGGCTGCTAGCGAGCTGAGCAGTACCGCTTCGATTCCTTACTCCAAGATCTACGAGATTCTGGGAAATCTCGAGAGGAAGGGATGGGTCGAGACAGAGCAGGGTAGGCCTAGCAAGTACTATCCTAAGGCTCCTTCGACCGCTCTCGAATCATCAAGGGCTCGGTTAGAGACAACTCTGAAATCGAGCCAAGCGGACGCGATGGGGGAACTCCAACCGCTCTACGAGAAGAAGGGAGCCCGGGAGAAACCGGATATCTGGATTGTGAGAGGTCAGAACAATATTCTAGACAAGATAAGAGAGACTCTTGGCCGAACGAGGAGAGAGCTTTTCGTTGCGATGCCGGTTGCCCCCGACCCGATTGTCTCAATGGCACTACCCGTTCTCGCATTGATGAAGAGTAAGGAGGTCAACGTCTCCGTCATGGTCCCTCAGACAACGAGCCGGGACACGATCCGAAAATTGAAGGGCCTGGCCCAGGTCCGGACTAGAGAACAGATGTTCGGTGGAGGAATCATCTCGGACGATAATCAGATAGTAATACTGCTTGGCGAGGATCCCCAGAAAGGATTGACGTTAGCCATATCCTCGGACCATATTGGTCTCGTAAAGTTTGGGAAGAGCTACTTCGAATATCTCTGGGAGAGTTCAAAACCCCTGTCCTGACAGGGAAGTTTTTCTCAGAGCAGGATTGTATCGCGGGAAAACTTTTTCCCTAAAGTCTAGGAAGAATCCATTTCCAGTCTGAAACGTTTCTTGGAGAAATCATCTGTTTTTCGCGCAGAACAGGACTAGTCAACTGTTTTCAATTTTGGGCACTAGCGGGATCATTAATGCGTGAACTGGGGGCCGTGTAGAACCCCCCTCGCGGATTGCTTGCCCAGGCTCACTTCTGGGCGATCTTGATGCCGCTACTCTTCTCCGGAGAGCACTCTCGCGTCGCGAGGATCATATTGCTACCCCCCCTTTTTTTGGCGGAAACCTCTCGCCAGCTGAAACTAATCTTGGCGAGTCTTCCGTTTCAGGGCTTAGAACTCGCCAATCAAAGATTCTCTCATCAGGGATTTCTCCGGGTCGTCAAGCGTGAATCTCCCGTAGGTCAAAAATGGCCTGCCCAGATTTCCCGATCAGGGCTTATTCTGGGGCGGTTTCTCGCGGGGAGAGTTTGGTAAAGTGTGAAGGACTTTTTTAGATCAGACATACCCCCGGGAGGGTCGAGAAAAAGATAACAGAAAAAGAAAGATAGTAGAAGGGCATTCTCAGAAGAGAAAGATTCCCCAAAGAACAGTCTTGTGTCGCGGGAAAGAATTTTTTTGTAAATTTTAGGAAAGGTACTCTCGCCACCTGAAACAGTTTTTGGCGACATTGTAGACTTATCCCGCAGAAATGGACTAGCCCGCCGTTTTTCGAAGAGCATCCATCCATATGATTGCGAGCGTGAACTGGGCTTCATATGAAATGCCCCTCCCAGATCCCAGATCAGGGCTTGTTCTGCGCTTGTCAGGATTGAAAGAGAACAGTTTTGGATTTCTTATCCTCTGCCCGCTCCCTCCATGTCTCCGCGAAGACTTGGCCCATTGCTGCGGGGTCTTAGGAATAGGTAGTGGGCGATGTGGGCTTCAAGGTAGTCTTTATTCGCCCACGGTCTCGGACTCTAGCCGCAGCCTTCTGCTGCGCGGGGGTACCAGAGCCAGGTCTAATGGGCAGAAGGCGTGATGATAGCCTGCCCTGGGCTTAGGACCCTGTGGCGAAGGCCTTCGTGGGTTCGAATCCCACCCCCCGCACCAAAAAGGAAGTACATAGATAGGGATTAGTGAGAAAGATACTATTTGCCCGGCCACTGACGGACAAGCCACTTGCTTACTCGATCTGATGGGACGACGATGTCATTCTTATAGACATGCTCGCTCTTGATCCGTCAGGAGGCCTCCTGTGACGATTCTGCGCTGGATTACCATTGCTTTGGTTCTACTACTGACCCTCTTCCCTAGTAGCCTCATCGACCTGTCCAGAGCACAACCGGTCGACCTCATGGTCAGCCAGACCTCGGTGAGAATGAACATGAATCTCGTACTAGCAGAGAATCTGACTGATCTACCGTCCTTCAATATCTACCTGACCCAGTCAAACTCTTCATCAGTCTTTCAGCCAATCAGCAACGCGTTTCGGAAACTAGTACCGAGCGCGAATATTGCAAACCTAGAGCTTCGTGCAAGGACGTCTAACTCAACCGGAATCTGGCTCCTAGCAGAGAATTATTCCATCACGCTGGAGGGTGTAAGCACAAACGTGGGAAGCAACATAAGATCAAACATCAGCTTCGTAATGATGAACGTATCACAATCACTTATCGTCTCAAACCAAGAACTCAACGCGGTCGGCTCAACATACCTTCTCGCACCCCTTAACGCCATGGATCCGAAATCAACAGTGTACTATATCGACGGTCACCAGACGCTCTCAGCGGTAATCCCGGCCCAGACTACTATCACCTTCTGGCTTCTCGACTTTAGCTGGGTCCCAGCCGTCTCAACATGGACCGAGAGCAATGATGCTTTGAAACAGACAACCACGTGGTCCCTAGAGCTCCCGGGCCCACGATACAACCTAACACTAGGGAGAAAATCACCTGAAGGACCATTGCTCAAAACTTGGACAGCGATCTACAATCCATCGTTCAAGGTCTCTGTTCCCGCAAACGCGAATGCAGCCGAGAACACTATCTCCTTCGACGTTCCCAGCCCACTCGAAATCATCATGCCAGCCCTCATAGGAGCCTCGCTAGTGATCCTAATCATCACATATCTATCGGACAGAAGACTCATCGGCGTACAGCGCCTGAGAAAGAAAAAAAGGTAGCATCCTCCTCCCAATCAGATTCGCGTAAAAATTTGCGCCCTAGCAAGGCAGACGATCACAGCGAACTCTTCGGCCGGCAATTAGGTGTAGAGATGACAAGCAACGTAGTGGCTCTTCTCAACTTCGACCAACGTGGGCTCCTCCATGACGCATCGCTCATGAGCATAAGGACACCTCGTATGGAATCTGCATCCTGAGGGAGGGTCGACTGGACTGGGAATCTCCCCGCTAATAACGTCCTTCGTCCTCTTGGACTCGGGGTCAGGCACAGGCACCGCAGAGACGAGCGCTTGGGTGTATGGATGCAAAGGCAGATCAACCAGAGTCTCTGCTGCCCCGAGCTCCATCATTTTACCTAGGTATAGGACAGCGATACGGTCCGCAATATGTTTCGCGAGCGCAATATCATGAGAAATGAAGAGTATTGAGGCTTGAGATTTTTTCACCAAGTCCACCATAAGATTCACTATTTCAGCCCTAATTGACACGTCAAGCATTGAAACGGGCTCATCGGCAACGATGAAGCTGGGGTTCAGAACGAAGGCTCGCGCAACTGCTACTCTCTGCCTCTGACCGCCACTCATCTCGTGTGGAAACCGGTAAAGGAATTCTTCAGGTGGAACCAGTTCGACCTCGCTAAGCATCTTCTTGACACGTTCTTCTACCTCTCGCTCTCCCATCTTTCTCGTCCGCGTCCTACCAGCATCATCAATCTCCACAGTTCCTTGGACTCGCAGAGGTTCAGCGACGATCTCCTTTATCGTCATGCGCGGGTCAAGTGATTCGAATGGATCCTGGAAGACAATCTGCATTGCTCGACGGAGAGGTTTCATCTCCTTGTCGCTAAGCTTGGTGATGTCCTGGCCTAGAAAGAAGATACGCCCACTTGAGGGCGTAACCAGCCGGAGCACAACCTTGCCAAGAGTCGTCTTTCCACTTCCACTTTCCCCCGCGAGCGCAAAAATCTCCCCTTTTGACAGATTGAAGCTGACATCATCAACGGCCTTGACGTTCATTTCTTCCTTGGAAAAGACTGTCTCGAAGAACCCACGCTTGAGGGGATACCATTTTCTAAGATTCTCAACAGACACCACAGGCGCCGTCGGGATCTTAGAATCATCTTCGACCTCCGTTATCTGCTCGAACTGTTGCAGGTCAGCTGAAAGATCATCATCGTTTTTAACTTTCCTGTTCACCCACAATCTTCCAACTTTTCCGATCTCCTCAACGAAGTAGCACTGGTTGAATCTCAAGTCCATGCCACTGATCTTCGAGAACCCAGGTTTTTCAGAGACAGTCCCTTCCACAGTGGCACCGCCTTCAATTGTGAATCGGACGTACCTCCTTTTGTCTTTCTTTGACTCACCCTTCTTGGGTTCAGTAGCGATCGTATTCTTAGGTAGGTCAGTAGGGTCCGAACTGTTCCCAGCTCTGACAGAAAGTGACTCCATGCGCTATCACACTAGTAAAGGTGGCAAGCGACTAAATGCCCCTTCTCGTGATCTTCGAGCAACGGTTCCTCCTTCTTGCAGACGTCCATCACGTATGGGCACCTGGGGTTGAACCTGCAAGCAGGCGGGGGATGCAGTAAGTCGGGCGGTTGTCCAGGGATAGAACTCAAACGGACTTTTTCACCTTTGATGCTGGGAAATGCCTTGATGAGTCCTTGAGTGTAAGGATGCAGGGGATTCTTGAAGATAGATACAACGTCTCCGTACTCTACAATTTTTCCAGCGTACATAATTGCGACTTTCTCGCAAGTCTCTGCAATGATTGAAAGATCATGGCTAATCAGGATCATCGCTAAGCCGAGTCTATCCTTAAGATCTCTGAGAAGTCTAAGAGTTTGAGCTTGGACGATCACATCCAGCGCAGTTCCCGGCTCATCGCCAATTAGCATTACGGGATTCGCTGCCAGCGCCATTGCGATCAGCGCTCGCTGCCTCATTCCTCCGCTGAATTCGTGGGGATAGTTGTTCGCTCTGGAAGGCTCGATGCCGACAGTCTCTAGAAGTTTAGCGACCCTCTCCTTGACGTCCGCTTCGGTTACACCTTTTTCGTGAAGCTTTATGGCCTCCGCGATCTGATCGCCTACCTTGTAGACCGGATTCATAGCGTTCATGGCTCCTTGAAACACTATCGAGATTCCCTTCCAGCGGATCTTTCTCATCTCGTTCTCGGGTAGAGAGGTGAGATCTTGTCCCTGAAACGTGATCTTGCCCTTCCGAATATAGCCACCCTGAGGCAAAATTCTCAGAAGAGAAAGCGCGACCGTACTTTTGCCACTACCAGACTCCCCGGCTATCCCCAAGGCTTCTCCCTGTTCCACACTGAAGCTGATATTCTCAACAGCTCTCACCCATCCTCTGAGTATACGATAGTGAGTCGTCAGACCTTGGACTTCTAGCAGTGCCAATAGAGATAAGCCGAGAGGCAAACATTGGAGAGGTAAAATTAAGCTTTGGGGCCCGATCAGGCTAGCTGGATGCCCAGAGGAAGATCTTGGGTTGCCGTGTAGTAATCGCGCCCCGTAACTGTATTCAGGAAGGTTATGATTTGCACCGTAAGTATCACCGTTGCAACGACTCGACCGGCGTAGGAACTTATGAACGAGGCGAAAGAACTGGCGTTCTCCGGGTTAAGTTGCATGGTGAGATCGCGAGAAACCGTGGAATGCGGGTCCAGCTGCACTCCGACATTTTCTGTCTGTACCAAATGGACCTCGCCAAAAATAGTGGCGTTGGTATCATTCACGTGGAAGGACAATGCGACGATCACATCTCCTAATCGAAATCCCGCGTAATCCGTCGGATTCCACACTGAAACGCGCGAGTCTATCATAGACTCATTTGACCCTGGGACTATGGAGACACTATCGGCACGAAGATAGATTTGTCCAAGTGCCGGGTAATAGTTAAGATAGTTCACCGTGACCACCGTGAGATAAGCGGCCGACCCAATACTGAGGAGAACGAACGAAGCTGCAATTACGGATCTCTTATCGCTTCTCATCATGGTTTCACCGATTCGATGATTACAGGTAAATTCTGAATGCCAAACATTTCTATCCCGCACAAGTTCAAGTTCATACTTGTAGTCGCCGGTTGGGGAACGTCTCTTGCGGCTCTCACTCTAGGTACAATCTTTCAGGGGCTGCTGCTCCCAAATCCTTCAGAACTCTTACCCGCATCGTACGGCGCGAACCCTCTATGGCTCTGGCTGTTCTATCTCGGCAGCTTTGGAATCTGTGTTCTTGCAGCACTGGTGATCTCTGATTTTGGGGAGTCGATAGTGTCCATTTTCTTTGCTTATGGGCTTACTGCCTTGGTTACCTTCGTCGTTCTGGCCTTGCCGGACTTTTCCGGAATAGTCCAGCCGCCGGGAATTCTCCAACAGTCTGCGTTGTTGTTCACTTTCAACGCTCTCTTCCCATTCCCACTATTCGTAGACTTTGTGGGGACGATAGTCGGCAGCGCGCTGGGAGAACGACTCCTCTGATCCTATCGGCGCTTCCTCAACCTAGGATTGAAAATCTCGTCCAAGGCGTAGCCTAGCAGTATGAATGATAAAGAAACCAGGGCTATGCCAAATCCGGGAGGAAGCACCCACCACCATGTCGGTGGAAACCTCACCAGGTCACCGCTAGTTTGGAGATTGTAGAACATATGTCCCCATGATGTGACCGATGGATCTGAAAGTCCGAGGAAGGCAAGTGCCGATTCCGAAAGAATGGCCCCCGGGACAGTCAAGGCCAAGTTGACGTATGTGAGAGAAACGAGGTTGGGAAATATGTGTTTGACAATGATCCTACCCGTGCCGGCTCCCGAGGCTCTCGCTGCTTCCACAAACGGTCTTTCCCTGACGGTAAGCACCTGAGACCGGACGATTCTCGCGAAGCCCATCCAGCCGAGGAATCCGATGACTATTATGAGGTTCCAGATATTAGGCCCTAGCACCGCGACGAGTACTATCAGTAGCGGAAGACCGGGTATGACGAGCATCATATCAGTAAACCTCATCAGAACCTCATCCACGAACCTACCTAGGAATCCTGCAAGCAGCCCGACCACGAGTCCCAGTCCAATCCCTATTCCAGCCGACAGGAGACCAACCAAGAGAGAGATTCGAGCACCATAAACAAATTGGGTATAGACATCGGATCCTGCGTAGTCAGTTCCGAGCAACCCCCAGGCAGTTCCGAATAGCTGCAACTGCAAATGGTCAAGATTGATTGTTGCAGGACCGTAAAACGTCACTTGGACCCCGTAAGAGTATGTACCGCTGGCTGAGAACACTACCTGCGCCGCTTTGAGACCAGAGGGTGCAGTGCCCATGAAGCTCTGCACAACGGGAACCTTACCGTCGAGAACAAGCGATGCTTCAGGAAGCCACCGAGTACTACTAGTATCGTTCGCATTTATCCCCACGGTCGTCGCACCCTTGGGAGTTGTGTGAAGAGGGAGATTGAAGAATTGGACGTCGGGCTGCAACCTCTCGATAAAGAGTCTCACGTTCACCGGGGTTGTTGGGCTACCGCCAGATACTAAGTACCTGATCCCTGCTAGAAAGTTCTCAGGGGGACCTTTGTACGGAAACTCGAAGTTTTGACTTAGACGCACTACTCCGGGGCTCAAACCGGTGTAGGTAAGCTGGAGACTCCCCTTCGACTCTACTGCTGAAGTCACGACCGGATTGTAACTCTCCTGCACATTAGCTAGAACTGATGGCGAAGCAGTCAACGTCCATGCCTGAACCGCTGATGGAGAAGTAAACAACGGATCTGAAACTACAACAGCGTTCTTACTAAGATAGTAACCATCGGGATAGTTCATCACCCACTCAGGCTGGGCCAAGACTCCTGAGACGTGGGCATTTGGATTGTACGGACTTATCAGAGGGGCCGCCAGAGCAGCGAAAACAAATCCCGCAAGCAAAATCAGACCTACCAACGCCATCCTATTCTTTAGGACAAGCCTAAGAGTGCCTGAAAGCCTCGAGACTGTGAATCTCAATCCTTCTTTCGTGACCATAATCTCTCTGGTCCCATACTCTCGCTATTCGTATCGAATGCGGGGGTCCACGACACCATAGAGAATGTCTGAGACGAAATTCGCAGCTATCACGCACAACGCGATGATGTAAAACATGGCTTGCATTACAGGAAAATCCTTGTAGCCGATGGAATCGAAGAGCCACTTGCCCAACCCGTTCCAGTTGAAAATCGTCTCAGTAATAATCGCGCCACTCAATATGAAGGCGAAAGACAGAGCAGCATTCGTGATCAATGGCAGGGATGCATTCTTGAACGCGTGCCGAAACAGGATAGCTCTCTCAGTGAGACCTTTAGCCCGCGCTGTTAGAATGTAGTCCTCGCTGAGAGCCTCTTGCATCGTTGCCCTGGTGAGGAGGAGAAAGCCTCCGAGGGAGAAGACGGTCAGGGTTAGAGCAGGCAGGAAGAGATACTGGAGGCGAACCGGGATCTGCAGCCAGATAGAAGGATACCCCACCGAGTCCCAAGCACTAGGATATGTCCCTCCTGGCGGGAACCAGTTCAGCAACACGGCAAAGATGAATATCAAGAGTGTGCCAGTGAAGAACACTGGAAGACCCAGTGTCGCCAGAGACGTTGTAGTCGCGAATGTGTCTACGCCTGACCCGCGCCGTCGAGACACAAATATTCCCACCACTGTTCCAATCAGAAGCGCCATCAAGGTCGATACGCCGAGAAGCAGAAGCGTGTTCGTCAACTTTCCAGTATTGATCATTTGATACGTGACGTCTTGGCCGCTCTGACCCGAGAACCCGAACTGGAATGTGAGAAGGTTCCTGACATAGTCGTAGAACCGGACCCAGTAGGGTTTGTCCAGTCCGTAGAGATCGAGTTGGTGCTGGTACTCATTTGGCGGGAGCCTTCCACTCTGTCCTAGCACAGCGTAGAGGGCACCGTTGACCCCGGGCATCGCTTCGAAGATCACCCAGTTAAGGACGATGACAAACAAGACGAGGATAACAGTGTATGCAATCCGTTTCGCTAGGAAAGCACGTATGCTCAACGCTAGGTCGAGTGAAAAATAAAGGGAGGGGGTTTATTTGAGGCTTGCCTTATTGGGTTAGCAGTCGTATCCGCCGGTCGGGTATGGTGTGGCGCAGCCTACTAGGCTGGCCGGGTTCAACGTTATGGTGTTCTCGTACAGCACTGGCGCTAGTGGAATGATGCCCACAGGCGGACTGGAAGCCCAGTTGAAAGGCGCAACCCAGTTAAGTCCCACGAACCGGTTGACAATAGCAACCTGGCTGAGACCAACACTGATTGGGCCACCGTTGGCTCCGATACCACGCTGGAAGTGAGCACACGGACCCGTTGAGGTTACAGCAGCACCGAAACAGCTAGCGACAACACTGAAGTTGAGAAAGTCATGGGTAATATCGCCCGTGTCCTGTGACCAGAGATAGGCTGCAAGGTTACCGTTGCTACGGAAGTAGATACCAGAAACGCTAGAAGCAGGCGCTAAGCCCTTTCCGAAACGGCTCAACACATAGCTACCACCCACTGGAGGATTCATCGCCCCCGTAGACGAACAGCCGGATCCGACCGTCCCTGTCCCGCTCTTGCAAGTCCAAGGTCCTGATCCGATGAGAATCCCGTTTCCTAGCGGGTCGAAGCTCGCGGTTGTCTTGCTTGGGTTCGGCACCATACACGTATCAGGCACACGATTAATGGAGACATAGCCGTCCCAAACGCTCCCAGAACACGTGGACCAGTAACGGCCAGGGAGAATGCTGGCAGACGTAAGGGATAGCTGGGTAAAGGGTCCCACAGCGTTTACGTTCACGTCAAACTGTTCAGTGCCAAGAATGGTTATGCCTGTGATCGGAGCTAAGGGGCCGCCTTGAAATGCACCGGTGGACAGGAGGCTAAGATAACTGAACTTCACGTCCCAAGGACTCACATGCCTTCCGTCTTGCCAGAACATGTCGCTACGGAGAGTGAACCGGAAGCTGGCCACCGTTCCAGCGGGCGGAGTATAGGTGAGAGAAGAATTGGAAAGCAACTGGGAGCTGACACTCATCCAGTTCATCAGTTGACTTCCGGACAACGGATCGACCAATGTTAGAGTGTCGTAGATGTTGCTGATGATGTAAAAGTCCCAGACGGTACTAGCAACGTACGGGTTTACGGTGGTTGTTGACTGTTTGAATCCCTGACGAATGGTGCCTGACAGTGCTGGACTAGGATTCCACGCGTTGAGCCAAGTGAAATAGTTAGGGAGACCAGCGCCCGAGTTATTGATCACTCTTGACCAGCCATTGTTGAGATAGCCGAACTGAGCGTTCTGTTCAAAGATTGGAAGAGTATAGACGTTCTTGCCGAACTGATCCTCGGCCTGAATCCCAGCACCTATAGCGGATAGAGTGCTGGTTGTAGCTGGGCAGTGGCCGGTTGAAATGTTACTAGTGGAGCCGACGACTGGATCGCCGGTGACCGTTAGACAGGGAGCAAACTCCATCTGGTTTGTTAGACTGTCGAAAGTTGTGTTGCACAAGTACATGTAGTCTGGAGCGCTGACAGTTGGAACAGCCGCGGCCGAGCAGGATCCGAAGGGAGACTGGATCGAAGAAATTCCTGAAACAAACCGGCTATTATAGGTCAAATAGTAAGTGGAGTCGAAGGGCGCTGGACCCGCGGGACTCGCGTAGGCGGCAGTGTACATTCCCCAGCTTAGATTGATACTTGTAGTGGACGTGGTGAATCCTGGAAAAGCAGTGATAGGTCCACTGGTCACGGTCAAGTAGGCGCAAGGGATGTTGTAGGAGCCTGTGAAGAGGTAGCAAATCTCCTCAGCCAGAGTATTCCCCAGGTCGAGTCGTGGAGGATTGTCGTTTCTAATGAAAAAGTTGGGTGGGTGAGCCGAGGCGGCGGCGCTGATACCTGTCAGCTGACAGCTCGCGTTTTTTCCGGTAGCAACTCCTGCGTTGATGAAGTGTTGGGCTGCCGCGCAGAGGTCAGGGCTACCTGGTCCGGGAAGCCAGCTAACACCATTTGCGCCTGTCGCGGCGGCCAAGTGATACGCGGTCGCTCCCGGGCTACCCACGATGCAGTTGGAACCGGACTGGGGGAAGACAGAATCCCACGCGCATGGATTGGCTGAGGGAAGACCGCCGATGTTGTCGGAAGGCTCTGCGGTGTCAAGTGCGTTAGCAGTACCCGCGATGCTCGGCTCATTAGTGGCGAAGAGAGCCTTGTCGACAAGGTGTGCTATTCCCTGTCTTATCTGGATACCGTTCGGATCATTACCAAAGTTCATGTTGACACCCCAGAAGTTGCTGGCAAGCATGAACTGGATCTCATAGTAGCCCGCCTGACTGGTTGATGCTGTTATGCGAAAGTTAGAACTCGTCGTGAACGGACCGGTCAGGTCAGGAGTAAGAGGCCAGTCGGTGAAATCGATAGTTGGACTCGCAGATTGTATGCTAGTGAATTCAGCAGTCTCATCGGTGAAGATTGTCGCCAGCTCAGTATCCATAGCAGGACCCGCTGGAACCCAGAACTCAGAGCATGCGCCCGAAGAACCGACTGTCTGGCATGTCTGCGGAATCGCGTGAATAGCGGGAATGGATGGAAGATGGAAATCTGCCGACATGGGACCCGTAAGACTGACGAGGGAAAACGCGACAGCGAAGACGATGAGGAGTCTGCCTGAGGCTAGGGTCTTCAAAGATTACAAGCCTTCTCTCGATCTTTGTGCCGGTAAAAACCTATCTCATAATATTGGGCTGGAGAGAAATCTGGAGCGCGATGGAGACAGTTGCAGAATGCTTCAACATCCCTCATACTGACACTTTGATCATAAAGTCTTATCCTGCTAAGTGAAGATGTCAAAGTTCCTTGAGACAACCCCTACGTCAACGATATCGATGATCCCGTTACCATTCGCATCGGCGAAGGGATTGTAGCGGGGACTACAAGTCGCCGGCGTGTAACAGGAGAAGCCATAGTTATAGAAGACTACGCCGACATCGGTGATTGTTACCGATCCGTTCTGGTCAACATCACCCAAGGGCAACAGATGAACAACGTTGGTAACGGATAGAGAGTCGTCCCCCCTATTTCCTAGCGGCTCGACCGGAATACTAGCAGTGGCAGAAAGCCCGTAACGCGCGGGCCTCACTCCTGAAGTATTCCATTGAAAAGTGAAAATGCTTGAACCTCCTATCGGAATCAGAACCGTCTGAGTTCCCAGAGAATAGTTCGTAGTATTAGTCGCAGTCATACTCACCGAGGTGGATTCAGCAAAGTCACCCAAGTTCATAACCGTAACGTAGAGTGTGACAACGGGACTCTGATTGATCCCAGCGTATGGATTCTTGAAACCCCCCGCATAGAGCAGAGAGGCGTTGGTCCCATAGGAACCCACTGAGTTTGAAACGGAGATATCATGAACTGGCGAGATCGGATTTACCGTGACGAGAGCGTAAAGATCGAATCCAGTGGCGCCAGGATTGGTAGAGTAGAACACCCATAGCTTCTGGTCACTGTTTGACTGGGTAGCTGTCGGATCATTGGTGTCCACACAGTTCGAGCAGGATGCTGTTAGCGCGGTCTCGCCACGCCAACTTGTTCCGTTATCCCAGGAATATTCGGTCCTGATTGAGAAGTTTGTGGTCATGTCTCTAGCCCAGAAGACCAAGAGGGTGCCATTACGGTCTTGTGTCAACGAAGGGTTCTGATCGTTCGCGGCCGGATCTGAGGTGACTATTGCCCTCGGGGCGGTCCAGCCCGAGCCGGAACGGTAAATGTAGTTCATCTGAAAATTGGAAAGGGAAGACTGCCCTCTCGAAAATACAATTCTTGGAACACCATCTTTCGGCACCATCACTGATGGTTCGAAGTTCCAATTGACGTCGTTTGGCAATGTTATGCTCAGCTCGTTCTTGGACCAACCTGTTGAGTTCAGAGTTTCATACCACAGCTGTCTCATTACAGGAGTAGTGCCCGCGGTCGTGCTGTTGTCCCTAGTCCATGCCAGCCAGATAGTTCCGTCTCTACCGAGAGCCGCAGATGGCTGGGTATCATTCAAAGTTGTAGGATTATGGAGTGGAACTTGGGTGTAGGTTGACCAGACACTGCCTTTGAGGTACCGGTAATAGAGCTGGTAATGAGTGGAGGTCGATGCCTTGTAGCTCCAGAACACGAACACAGTCCCATTGCTCGCCTGGACGATAGATGGGAACAGATTGCGTCCTCCACTGTTAGTGATCGAGGAGTTCCCAGTCCAAGTTCCATCCGTCATCCGAGAAGCATAGTAGATCATGCTCGCTCCGGTGAGCGTGATGTGCGTCCAGGCTAAACGGAGCGTTCCATCACTGGCTTGAACTACACTCGGCTGTTCATCGATTCCCGTTAGTGACTGGATTGGGCCACAGATCTGCCAAGAAGGTGACTGGGACGGGGAGCACGGAACCGCGGCTACCACGCGCATTGGAGCCAGAATGATTAGGATGAGAAGTGTCAGCACTGCAGCTCTAGACACGTTCCCAATTTTTCTCATGGTCGGAAAAACTGCCTAGATAGTTTCCGCCTCTCGCCACCCGGGTTCAGTGATTGTGCGTCTAATTTGAACAGGCGATATAAGTCTTGCAAGATTGAGAGCCTCTTGGAGATATACTCCTACCTCTCTAGCCGTCGCCTTCATGCTCCGGATTGACTTAGAAGCAAATCGCGGAGTCATGACTGGCGTCGCAGAAAAATAAGAAGGGGGGTTTGGATTCGGGAAGTTCTCTATGGACTCACTGTAAAGTGGGCTGTGCCTGCCTGTAGCGAACTAAACCCGGTTAACGCGCCTGGGTCGGTTGCGCTGACGGCGACACTCGCGGAGAAGGTGAAGGTCTCACCGATCTCTGCGGGCGTCAAAGTAAGAGTTGCAACGAGGTTGTTGGCGCTTGCACCAGGAGCTATCAGGACAATGGCAGTCTGTACGGTGAACGTGTCGCCGAGGTTGCCTGTTCCCGTGATCGTTACTTGTGCGTAGATGTTCTGGGTAGCGAAGTTTGTTACTCCAACCTTGAAGCTCTGAACTCCGCCGGCTGCGATTGATACTTTGTGGCTGTAGACGATCTGTCCGTTGTGAGGAGCGCGGACTATGATCAGCGTAATCCTCTGGCAGTTGATGAGAGTCCCTGTCAAGCCGCAGACATCGACTAAGTAGGTTCCTGGCAGTGTGTTCTTGAGAGCATCAGCGGTCACTTGGTAGAAGTCCGGATTGTTCATAACATATGGGTCCGCTTCGAGATCGTTGGGTATTGCATAGCCCCCGAAACGGCATCCGCCACCGTCAGTATCTCTGACGACAGGCCCGTTGGCCGCCAAGTAGGAGCGGGGGATCAGGGTTCCATTGCCCCAGTACGTCTGGTACATGCACACACTGAAGCCTAGTTCTGGGACAAATGTTCCTCTGCCTGGACCGGTCGGATCGCCAGAAGCGATGACACCCGTTGAATCAACGCCGAAGGTTCCGAATCCACCGAGAGCGTTGATTTCTGTCCAAACGACCGCAGAAGCCCCGCCGTTTGCGCCGGTCTGGGTCGTAAGGGTGAACGTGTTGCACTGTTCGCCAATGAACACTTGCGGGAAGAATCCGTTAGGTGATGTGTCGACTTCTGTATTGCCTGAGCAGAAGCTTGGTCCGAAGACGAAGTCTGCGACGTTGAACGAGACAGTGACAGAATGGGATATGCTGCCGCTTGTACCGGTTATTGTCGCAACGTAGTCGCCTGTAGCTGTGTTACCAGGGTTTGGAGTTCGGCCGATCTTGACTGTTCCACCCGAGAAGGCCGCCGATCCGCTGCCACCGGCCGTTAAGGTTACGGTGGGAGGTAGGAACGATACAACGATATTGTTTACTCCAGTTCCAGAATCGAGAGCGATGGGGGTAATGGTTGCACTGAGAGTCACTGTGCCAGCGAAGGATCCGAGACTCACCAGGTTGAGAGTTGACACGGCAGAGCCGCCTCTTGGAACACTCTCAGCGGCAGGAGAAGCAACGATGCTAAAGTCTAGGGCTGGGACTGTGACAGAGAGCGTTGAGCCCCCAGTCACGGCGAGGCTGTAGACTCCAGTAGCTACTGAGCCTGCGACATTCACGGTGAGGGTGGAGGTTGCTGTGCTATAGCCTGAGGCGTCATGGGTGAGAGTGACCATCGATGGGCTGGCCGAACCAGTGATGCCGGTGGGACCAGTGGCCGTGATGGAGACGCTGCCGCTAAAGCCGCTGACGCCGGTCAGTGTGATGATAGTGGTCGCGTCGGAGGTTCCGCGTGGAATGGTGACGCCGGCATGGTTGAGCTTTGAACTGAACCCGGCTGGGCCAACGTGCAAGGCGATATTCGCGGTGTGACTGATGCTGGTGCTGAAGCCCGTTGCGGTCACGGTGACAGGGAAGTCACCGTTGGTCGCGGAGCTACAGGTTAGCGTGTCGGAGCCAGTGGGGAAGCTGAGGTCGACTGAGCCGGTTGCTAGTGTGCAGGGACCCGTTACGGTCTCGGTGAGCGAGTCAGAGAATGCGCCTTTAGCAGTGTAGCTGATAACGTCAGAGATGGGGACTCCCGCGGGAGTGCTGAGGCTGGCAAAAGCTGGAGTCATGTCAAAGTCGTTCAGGTTGGCGAATGTTGTTCCGAGATCTGTCTCAGGGACAGCAGTTGGGCTTCCGTTGGATATGGTGACACAGTCGCCGGACACGCTAGTGCCCGAGCATCCTGTGTTGAAGCTGATTGGTGTGCCAGCGCTATTTCCTACGACATTGTAGTTTATCGTGAAGAGAACACCCGAAGCACTTGTGAGAGATCCGATCTGTGCGGCGCCAAGATGTACGACACCGTTTGCGTCTTGTGGAGCGCAGGTCGAGCCTACTACGAGGATTCCGTTGATACACTCAATCACTATTGAGGGTGAGGCAAGAACGGAGCCTAGGCTGACACTGGCAGCTGATAGGATGGTTGGGTCGGCGAAGACTTGAATGTCGAAGCCGTTTAGCGGGTCGGAGCCTGCGATGTTAATCGGGACGCTGACGGTAGCAGGGGCTTGAGCAGAGAGTACTTGAGCACCGCCGTTTATGTTAACTTGTCCGGTAAGTGCGTGAGTAACGTTAGGGACTAGTAGCAGTGAGCTGAGAAGCATTAGTGGTATTAGGAATAGTATCTTAGGGTTTTTCGTTTTTTATGCACCCGTTTTCCGAAGCAACATTCCGAGAGAGTCAATATAAGAGTTTTTGGAGTTATGCTACGCGCTTATAGCCACGAAACACTTGAGATTGAGAAAGACTTCTACGGTATTCCAGAAATATACGGTAGAGAAACGCAGTCGAGAGTAGCCGAAGACAGCAACAACCATCGGAGACAAGACCCGATGAACATCGTTATCTTGAAACATAGCTTGTCTCTGGATCGCAAAAATCAGTTCTCCTTTCCTGGGATGACAGCGAAAATCAGACCGGGACGGTGAGGATTTTAAGGCTTCGTAAATTGGGGTGCAAGATTACGTCGCTCGCGTAGAGGATACGTGTTATGCGAAACGAAAAGTCAGGAGAAGCGCAGGGTTATCACTGTAAAGAAATCTCCTGCAGCAAATCGATTCCTTCTTTGCCCAGTTCTCGAGAGTCTATGCGCGAAAAATCTTTATTCTTCCGTAATCGCAAATTTTCTAACTGGGATAGGTTCGGAGGGATCTAGTATTTGGTGTCAGGTGAAAATGTCAAAGTTTCTGGAGACGAC
>WNGE01002458.1_pt1 | contig 22641 bp, 16 predicted proteins | sample 5400651 | NCBI WGS metagenome assembly WNGE01 (sample SAMN13153370, study PRJNA577476) | soil metagenome | isolation source: 60 cm soil or saprolite under grassland replicate 2 | place: USA:California | collected 2016-06-15
GCGGGGCTCGGACTGGCGCTCGCGGGAATGACCCTTCTCCCGATGGCAGAATTGGTTTTGCTCTCGCAGCGTCGGGTCCCGCTCCCGGCTTTAGAACGAGACCGGGGCTCCGTCGGCTTATTCGGTATCTCTTCAGCGCTCGGCTTCTCGATCGAGTCGAGCGGGAACGAATACCTGTCTTCTCTCTACGCCGGGCCCCTGATGCTGTGCGCGGCGGCTGCGGCCTTTGCGGAAAGGCAGCGGCGCCGGCTCGCTCTCCTGCTCGGCGCCGTTGCGGTGGCGGGCATTCTCGTCGCAATGAGGGAGCCTCCGGGTCCATGGCTCCGGTCGCTGCCTCTTCTGGACCGTATCCGGTATCCGGCCAAGGCCCTCGCCTGGACTTTCTTCGCTCTCCCGATGCTGGCGGGGATTGGAGCGGACTCCCTCCGGTTCGCTCCCGGCGGGAGGCGCACTCTGGTGCTGGCCGGAATCGGGCTCGGCGGATTGTCGCTTCTTCTCTTCTCCCGTCAGCCGTTTCCCGTGCGCCTGGCGGAAGGCATCGGCCTTTCGGCCCTGGTGTGGCTGGCGGCCGCCCGGGCTGGACAGACTCCCGCCGCTCCGGCGGCATTCGGCGCGGGAGGCGCCGTTCTCGAGGCGGTCGCGGCGCTCGCTCTGACCGCCTCCCTGCTCGTCGCCGCGCGTCCGGAGTTTCGTTACGCCCCCGAATCGGAAATCCGCCGCGTTCCCGAGTCAATTCCGTTTCTGGCGCGCGTGGCCGGACGCGTGCTGACGCCGCCGCCGCTGGAACTGGCCGCCTGGGTCCTGCGCGACGCGCGTTTTGACGCCGCGACGCTGCGGCGCCAGCGCGAGGCGCTCCTGGGGTACACGAATCTGCTTTCGGGCGTGGCGACAGTCCGCACTGCCTCGGCGCTTCCCACGCAGGCGCAGGAAAGGATCGTCGCCTCCATTGACGCGGGAGACCCCGTGCGCGCGGCGGGGGCCGCGGGAGGGCGCGTGCTTTGGTCTCCGTTCCTTCCGGCGAACATGGGCCTTCGCGAAGTCGGCAAATTCTCGCGCGCGCCTCTGAATCCCTATCGCTCGAGGCTCTCCTTCGTCCCGGGGTACCGCATCGATGCGGATCCGGCGCGTGCCTGGGCCAGAGCGGCGCGGGGCGAGCTCGACTGGTCGCGCGAGGTCTTTCTCGACCGGGAGCCCGATCCTCGTCCCGTTGCCGGGGGGAAGCGTTCTTTCGTCATCGCCCGGATCGCCGAAGATCTTCCCGAACGGGTTTCCGCGGACATCAACTCGGGCGCGGCCGGTATTCTCGTCCTCGCGGATCTCGATTACCCGGGATGGAAGGCCTCCGTTGACGGCCGGCCGGTCCCGATCCTGTCCGCGGACGGCTATCTGCGCGCGGTCGCGCTCTCGGCCGGATCGCACCGCGTCGTCTTCCGCTATCGTCCGGTTTCCTTTTATGCCGGGGCGGCCCTCTCCCTGCTCGCGCTGGGCACGCTCCTCGCGATGCTCTACCGCGGCTGATCCAGCCCGCATTATTCATGATCGACTCCGGCCACCGCTCCGATCTGTCACGGACAACGTGTTCCCGACCGCAGTCAACGGTCTTCTGTCGCAACGTTTTAGGCGCACCGTGCTGCCCGCGTTTCGGCCGGGTGACCATGAATAATCCGGGCTAACCGTGCCGCAAGAGCTTTTGGAAGGCTCGTGAACTCGCCGGCGCGAGAGCAGTCCGTGAGGTCCGAGAAGCTTTCCCTGCTTGCTTACCCTCTTTTCTTCGCCTCGGGGGCCGCGGGACTCATCTACGAAATCGTCTGGACGCGGCAGCTCATCTATGTTTTCGGTTCCGGACTCTATGCCGTGACGGCCGTGCTCTCGGCTTTCATGGCGGGGCTGGCCCTGGGCTCCTTCCTCCTAGGGCGAGCGAGCGATCGCTTGCGCTTCCCGCTGCGCTTCTACGCCATTCTCGAAACCGTCCTAGCGTCGGCCGGCCTCCTCTTGCCGCTCGCCCTGCAGCAGATGGACCGGGTTGACGGCTGGGCCTACGGGCGATGGGGACAGAACTTCGCACAGCTCACGGCCTGCCGCTTCACCGTCGCCTTCTTCGTCCTCTTGATTCCGACGACTCTGATGGGCGCGACCCTCCCTGTCCTTTCGAGGGCTCTGGTTCAGCAGGGGGCGGGGTCCGCCCGCCTGGGTCTGCGAGTGGGGGGCCTCTACGCCGTCAATACCGCCGGAGCCGTCGCCGGAGCCTTTCTGGCGGGCTTTCACCTGCTCGGCACCTACGGCGTCCTGCGCACGAATTCTCTGGCAGCGCTGTTGAACCTCCTTGCCGCCCTGGGGGCTTATGCGCTCTCGCTCTCGACGGAAAGGGCGCCGCGCGCGAAAGAGATCAGCCCGACAGGCGAGAGACCGGAGCGATTGCCTGCCGCAGACCGCCGCGCGGAGCCGGTCGCTTCTCTTGTTCTTCTGGGCACGCTGGTGACGGGCATGGTCTCCATGGCCGCTCAGGTCATCTGGTCGCGCGGCCTCGTCTTCGCCTTCGAATACCTGAAGAACACGACTTATGCGTTCTCGGCGATGCTCACAGTCTTCCTCGCGGGTCTGGCGGCGGGCAGCGCCCTCTGCGGGCTCCTGATCGACCGCGCCGCGCGACCCGCGCGTCTCTACGGTCTGGTCGTGGGCTTGCTCGGCGTTTCGATTGCCTGTTCGGTCAGCGTGCTCCACTGGGGCGCCTGGGGATCGCTCCTTCCCGTCCCCTTCAATCCGGCGACACAGGAATTCCGCTGGACCACGGCTGTCGGCAACATCCTGGCGCAGTCGGTGCTCGTCCTGGGTGTCCCGACGCTGTTGATGGGGATGGCCTTTCCCATGGCGGTGCGCGCGATCATTTCGACGCCCGAAGTCGGCCGCGGGGTCGGGCGCCTCTACGCGCTCAACACGGCCGGCTCCCTCATCGGGCCTTTGCTGGCCTGCTTCGTGATAATTCCCCGCGCGGGACTGACCGCGGGCCTTCTGTTTCTGGCGGCTGTCGAGGCCGGTCTGGGTCTTCTGATCTTTTGGCGCGCGTCGGACTCCTTGGCTTCGGCCGCCGGGTTCGGTTTCCTCTGTGCGCTCGCCTTCGGAGCCATCCTGCTGACGATTCCCCGGGAACGGGGAATGCAGCAGGTCAACCCCGGCGAGCGAGTCGTCTATTACGACGAAGGCCCCATGGCGACGGTTTCGGTCGTGAAGAACAACTTCGGCTATAACACGATTCACATCGACGGCGTGGGCGTGGCCGGAACCGATCCGCTGCTTCAGACCGACCAGAAATCCCTGGCCCACCTTCCGATGCTGCTCGCCGAGAGCCCGCGCAGAGTCCTGACCGTGGGCTTCGGCAGCGGTGGCGCGTCGTATTCCTATCTCCTGCACGACAGACTGGAGAAAGTCCACTGCGCCGAGATCTGCCCGGAGGTTGTCAAGGCGGCGCCCTACCTGACCGACGCCAACCACGGCTTCTGGAGGAAGCCCGACCCGCGCTACAGGCTGATCTTCGATGACGTGCGGAGCTACCTCCGGCACACTCGGGAGACCTACGACGTCATTGCCACGGACTGCACCGATCTGCGGTACAAGTCGAACGCCAATCTCTACGACGTCGAGTACTTCCGCTTCTCGCGCGAGCGGCTCCGCCCCGGAGGAATGGTCGTGGTCTGGATGCCTCTGGGTGGACTCTCTCTCGACATGTTCAAGCTTGCCCTGCGCACGTTTCATGTCGTCTTTCCCGAAATGGCCGTTTTCTTCATGGACAACCAGCCGACTCACTACATTCTCCTGGTCGGCTGGCGCGACAAGATCGAGATCGACTTTGCGCGCATGCAAGAGCGGCTCGCCGAGCCGGATGTGAGGGCCGACCTCGGGGAGCTGTCGCTCGACGATCCGGTCAAGATCCTCTCGACCTGGATCACGGGCGGCGAGGCCCTCCGGGCGTACCTCGCGGGCGATCTCCTCAACACGGAGAACTTCCCCTACCTGGAGTTTGGCTCGCCCAGGTACGGTTACGCGGACCGCCCCATTCTGGACAACCTCGCCTCTCTCGTCGCGATCCGCAACTCCTCGCGCCGGTTTCTCTCTCCCGGCGGAATCACCCCGGGCGAACTTGCCGCTCTCGATCGTTACGAGCGCGCGCTCCCGAAGATCATCGAGGGACACGCCCATTACCGCAGTCTGGAGATCGAAGAGGCCACTCGCTCGTACCTGGAGGCCCTGGCGATCACGCCGGAAGACAAGAGCATTGCCCGTCTGCTTACCTTCCCGGAACTGACGCTCGGAGCCAGACTCGGGAGTCCCTGGTCGTGGCTGATGCTCGGGCGGTCGCTGCAGTTGCAGGGCCGCGGAGAGGAGGCGGCCCGTTGCTACCGGCGGGTCGAGGAGATGCTGACCTCGCGCAAGTCAGATGCCGATCCGCGCAAGGCGGCCTGGCTCGCGAGCGCGCGGCGTTGGCAGAGCGAGCTCGGCCCGCCTCGCTGACCACGGCCTCGGTTCTGTCCCTCCGAGGAGCGCATCCCTCGCTTCATCCTTCGCTGAAGCTTCGGAGGACGAATCGCTCGGGATGACAAGAGGGACTTCGATTCGCAACTCTGTAGAATGAGGCTCAAATCAGCGCCGGATTGCTCCGGATTTGTAAGGAGGCCTGATCCTCACTGCGATGCGGTGACAAGCCCGTGTTCATGTCTTCTCCCTTCGAGACTTATGGCCTGTTCGGCTGCGTTTGCGCGGGTCTCTTCGGACTCGTCGTCGGCAGCTTCCTGAACGTTCTCGTCCATCGGCTTCCGCGCGGAGAATCAGTCGTCTTCCCGGGTTCGCATTGTCCGGCCTGCGGCGCGGGAATCCTCGCGCGGGACAACATCCCGGTCTTCTCCTGGCTTCTTCTCGGAGGGCGATGCCGGACGTGCGGAGCGCCTATCTCGGCGCGGTATCCGATGCTGGAGCTGGCCAATGCGGTCCTCTGGGTGCTCGTGTTTCTGCGGGCGCGGCAGTGGCCGGAACTTCTCGCGGGTGTCTTTTTCGCATCGGCCTGTCTGGCCCTCGCGGCGATCGATCTCGAGTTTCAGATCCTTCCGGACAAGATCACTCTGACGGGCCTCGCCGCCGGTCTCCTTCTCTCCTTCTTTTCGAAGACGAAGACTCCGGTGACGGCTCTTGCCGGCGCCGCGATCGGTGGGGGCGGTCTTTATCTTCTCGCGTTTCTTTACGAGAAGATTGCCGGACAGGAGGGGATGGGGCTGGGCGACGTCAAGATGCTCGCGATGATCGGCGCGTTTCTCGGCCCTGCGGGCGTTCTCGTTTCGGTGCTCCTTGCCTCGCTCTCAGGAAGCGCCGTGGGCCTTGCCGCGATCGCGTTCGGTCGCGGGGACCGCAAGACGCGGCTGCCGTTCGGCGTCTTTCTGGCGGCCGGCGGGGTCGCGGCGCTCTTCTTCGGCGACGCGCTCGCGGCGCGCTATCGCACCCTCTGGAGATGAGCGAAGTTCCCCGATCGTTCCGGCGCGAGTCCAGACTCTTCCTCTGGGTCGCGTTGGGGCTCATCCTATTTCTGAACTTCTCCACCCTTTTCTTTCTCCGAGAAAGTGTGGACTGGGGAAGCCAGCAGACCGAGCGGCGCGCGGCGGAGGTCCTGCGGCGGCTCTCACTGACGGCCGACTCCAAGAGCGCCCTCGAGCGCGCGGTGTCGGAGCGCGACGCTCTGTTTGTCGCCTTCTACGACACGGCCGGGCGGCGCGTTCGATCGGCGAGCCGGGACCTCGAAGCGCCGGGGTCGCTTCCGACAGCCCGGCCCGAACCCGGTCGCTTCCGGGTGGAATGGAAGACGCGCCCTTCTCTGCTGGTCGCGAGCCTCGCGATTCCCGACGGCTTCCTCGCGGCGGCTTTCGACCCGGGGATCGGTGGCGCCATGCGCTCGACGGTGCGCGGTCTGACCATTCTGATTCCCGTGGCCGGCGGGATCCTCGTGGTCCTCGCCTTGATCTACCTGCGTTCCCTCCTGCTCCCCTACGAGCGCTTACTCGCGGCCGCGGGAGCGGCGCCGCAGGAGGCCCCGGCGGGAAAACCTCCCGTTGACGAGCGGGACTTCCTGATCGCCCGGTTCGAATCGACGATCGCGGCGCTTTCCCGAAAGGAACAGGAGCTGGAGAGCCTCGCGCGCGCAGAGAAGGAACGGGCCGACGACCTGGAGATCGCCGCTCGCACGCTCGCGCGCAATCTGCCCACCGGTCTTCTCTCCGTGGACCGCGAAGGGCTCATCATCGAGCTGAACGAATCCGGCCGCGAAATCCTGGACCTCCCGGAAGCCATGCGGGGCAAGCCCTGCGCGGAGGCCCTGGCGGGGATTCCCGAACTGCGTGATGCCGTGCTCTCGGTCCTTCACCAGCAGGCCACCTTCAGCCGCCGCGAGATCCAATGGCGCCAGGGGGAGCAGGAACACGTGGTCGGCGTCACGGCGACTCCCGCGACGGGGGGTGACGGCCGTTTCCTCGGCGTTCTCGCTCTTTTCACCGATGTGTCCCAGGTCCGGCGACTGGAATCGCGCGTGGCGCTCGCGCGCCATCTGGCCGATCTCGGTCACGTCTCGGCCGGCGCGGCGCACGAGTTTCGCAACGCCGCCGCGGCCATCGACGGATTCGCCGATCTGGCGATGCGCCACCCCGAGCGGGCTGCGGAACATCTGAAGGCCATTCGGCACGAAGCCCAGGAGATGAGCCGCGTCACGAGCGACTTTCTTCTTTTTGCGCGTCCCGAGAGCTTCGTGCCCGACCAGGTCAGCCTGGCAGGAGTCACCGAGACGGCGGCGGAGGAGACGGAAAGGACATTTCCCGACGTCCGGGTCGAGCGTCGTGGGGAGCTCCCGGAAGTTCCGGGCTCCTCCGTCCTCCTGCGACGCGCGCTGGTCAACCTGCTGCGCAACGCTGTGGAGGCGACGCCGCCGGAGCGGCGCCCGGAGGCGGGCGCCATCGCGCTCGTGGGAGAAACGCGGGGCAGTGAGGTCCTGCTCTCGATCGGCGATCGTGGTCCCGGCGTGGAACCCTCTCAGCGGGAGAAGATCTTCCTTCCTTTCTATTCGACCAAGCGCGAAGGGATCGGCTTCGGCCTCGCCATCGTCGCCCGGATCGCCGAGCTTCACGGCGGTACCGTCGAAGTGGCGTCCAGGGGCGGCGGAGGGTCCCTGTTCACGCTGAGAATTCCGACCGGCGCCGGCGGCGCTGCGCGGCAAGGCCGCTGACAGTCCCTCACTCCAGAAAAAGGAGTCGAGGAACCGAGCTGGCGTTACGCCGCGATTCCTGCTAGGCTAGCGAAGTCCTCATCGCCTGCAGGGCGTCCCCTCGCGCAAGACGAGGCCCCGATGCATGCTGGCATTCACTCCGCGACTTTCTTGAAGATGGATGTCTGCGTCCCTGACGCGGGCGTCGCCGCGCGCCGCGCGACGCGCCGTCAGGCTGGCTTCACCCTTGTCGAGCTGATCGTCGCTCTCGGGCTTTTCGGTTTCGTCCTCCTCGCGATCACGCCGCTCTTCATGGCGAGCGTGAGATCCAACTTTTCGGGCAACGAGTACACGAGTATCCATATCCTGGCCCGCGACCGGCTCGAGGAGCTGATGAATCTTCCTTTCAACGATCCACAGCTCTCGCCGGGGACCCATGACGTCGTTCTCCCGCCGGTTCTGCCCAACAGCGCGCCGAACCCCTTCCGGCTCGATTACGAGGTCTTGCTGTTTCAGATTCCGGCCTCAGAGAGTGTCCCGACAAACCAGTCCTTTGTCCCGACACCCGTGACGAGCTCCGAGCAAGTGGTCCAGTACAAGCGCATTGACGTTACGGTGTCCTCCGGGACCGGCCCCATGGGGATCGGTGCCCGGACCGCCCGCGTCAGCGGGTGTCTCTCCAATCCCTTTCCGCAACCTCCGGCGCCGACTCCGGTGCCCACGCCATGAGACAGGGCCTCTCCGTTTTGCGCTTCGCCACGCGCGGCTTCACGCTGATCGAGATGATCGTCGTGGTGTTCCTTTTCGCCGTCGCCATGCTCGGGATCCTCTCCGTCTTCGATGCCGGCGCGCGGATCAGCAAGAGCGAGCAGGGCATCGCCGACGCCCAGGGAGCGGTGCGTTACGGCATCTCCTGGATGACGCGGGCAATCCGGATGGCGGGCGCCGGCGGGCTCTCCGTGACCCAGGCGGTCCTCAACCATCGCGATCCGCAGCTGCCAGGCATCGACGTCGTCAACAGCGTGGAGGCTGATTCCTACGACAACGTGGAGGCCGGCACGTCGGTGACACGGTTGGCGGGCACCTCAATCCCTGTCCGGCCGGGCACGGACATGATCGAGATCCGCGGGGTGATCGATTCCCCGCTTCTCGGCTTCGACCTGCAGACCGGCTGCGAGCCCTGCGCCGCGGAGGGCTGTTCCCCTTGCCAGGGGACGACGCCGGTGGACGTCGTTCAAAGGACCGCCAACCTGCACGTCAACGACGACGCGGCCAACCGCCCGCAGTTTTCCCGGATCGACGACGACACGTCCGGCGCCGGCTCGGGCAACGCACGGATGCTGGTTCTCGTGGCCTTCCATGACGAGGTCCACGCGGGCTGCACGATCAACGTCGGAGGCCTGGAATACCCGCTCTACCCTCAGCCCCCTTACAACGTCGGCACCATCAGCGCCAGTACGAGGCTCGCCAGCGCCTGGACTTTCGGCCCCGTGAATTTCGACGACGCCCTCGCGCAGGAATTCAACCCCGAGACTCCGGGGGAGAACGGGAGCCCGCCGAAGGAATTGAAGAACGTCCGTCGCGCCGGGATCCTGGACGACCTGATCTTTTTCATCGACAACACCAATCCGCTCCATCCTTCCCTGGCGCGTGGGACGCGGCGCGGCGCACGGTTCGACGTGGTCGCGCTGGCCGATGACGTCGAGGACATGCAGATCGCTTACGGCGTTGACAGGAACGGAAACAACGCCGTCGATTCGGATGAATGGTCGCCCGACGCCGCCGGAAAAATGTCCTACAGCACGGCTGATTTTCGTGATCCGGTCAATGGCTGCCCGCGGCTTCACGGCGTCATGATCTCCTTGGTCGCCAAGTCTCACGACCCGGACCCGACTTACAAGGCATCTCCCGCCCGCGTCGTCCCGTTGATGAACTCGCCGGTCAGCCTTGATCCCCCGGGTTATCCCCAAACGGCACGGTATGGGGGGCTTCCCGCCTCCCACTACCGCCGCCGCGTCCAGACGCTTCGTGTCAACCTGCGCAACTACGCTTATGAAGGTGGTTAGCCTCAACGTGAAGAAAGGGTGTGAGGCGGCGTTGCGACAGCTTTCAAAGGGCACCGCGCCTTCCAGGCCCCGGTCTAGACTCTCACGGCCGCCGTTCGCGAAGCGAACGCCTGCGGCCGTCAGTCAGAGGGGCGCCGCGCTCGTGCTCGCGATCCTGGTGCTCGCGATCCTGACGGTCATCGGCATCGCCCTCATGCTGGTGACGAGCATGGAGTCCCGCATCGCCGCCAACGAATGGTCGGTCAATCGGGCGTTCTACGCTTCCGATGCCGGGATCCGCTGGGGAAGCATCGAGATGACTGATCCCCAGCCCTTCATGACACGGGCCGAGTTCCAGGCATCACCCTTTGGCACCGTCTTCTTTCAGCTCCCGAGCCACCGGCACGGGATCGGCGGATTTTTCTCGGGCGACATGGAAAACGGCGACATCGCGGTCCGGATCCAGACGCCGAGCCTGCTTGGCCGGCGATACGCACCGGGCGGCCGGATCAACGAGGGGGATGAAAGCGCGCAGTTCATCTATGCCTACGAGCTGCGCAGCGCCAGCATCGACCAGGCTTTCGCGCAGTATTCCAAGGCCCTGGTGGCCGATGTCGAGGTCGGGCCACTGCCTGCGAGGTTGCCGTTTTGAGCGGGCGGCCGATCTCCGCGAGCCGGCGCCGGGGACTCCTTGCTTTCATGTTCCGGCACCGGGTGGTGGTCTCGCTCGTCCTCGCTTCCCTGACCGCGAAGCCGGCGGCTCCGGATGACCGGAGGCTGTTGCTCGTCAACCCGGCCACGAATGCAGACGTGCCTGACACGGTCAGCGAGACGACAGCGAACTTTTTCTCGTCCCCCTCTCTGCCGGCCTTCGCCAGCGCTTCGGGAGACGAAGGCGTCATCGGCTCGGTGATCCCGAGCCATCAGTATCCGGCGGTCAGCCCCGGTCCGGCCGCCGCCTCGAGCTGGGCCATCTGGAGTGGGTCGTTGAAGGCCTACAAACTGGACAACAACGGCCACATCCCGACAGTCGCAATGTCGCGAGGCTTCCCGGACGAGAGCAAACCGGACGACACCGACCCGACATTGCGCCGCCCGGCCTGGAATGCCGCCCGGGTGCTCGGTTACACCGACCCGGTGACGACGCTGATCGGCGGTCAGGCGCCCACAAGCCCTGTCGGCGCCGTCTCTGTCTGGCCCGGGCGGAAAATGATCTGGGTGGACGACCCGTTACCCGGGCAGCCGGCCGTCCCGCTCCACCGTCAGGACTTGTCGGTGCCGCCCACCAACAATCCGCCGGGCACCTGCGGCACGGCAGAAAACTGTTTCGTTGGTCTGATGAGGGCGATGGGTCTCAACCCGGACCTGCCCGGCGACGCCACGAAGGCCATTCAAACCGTCCAGTTCCTGCGCGGCGGCAGGACGCCGACGGGCAGCCGCGACGAGATCTTGAACGCGCTCGGAACATACGGATCGGTCGCGCCCGGCTCGAAGTATTCCTATATCTACCAGGACGACAGGCCGGGAGGGAATGCATCCGAAGCCGACACCCCGGCATATCCGCACAAGCTCGGAGACATCTTCCACTCTGAACCGACGATGCTCCTGCCGCCGAAACGCTTCCCGTTCCTATCCTTGAACCTCAACCCGAGGGCGGGGACCTGCGGGTTGTTGCCCGATTGTTCCTACGCGAGCTTCGCCCGGCTCCACCGGTACAGACGCAAGACCGTCTTCGTGGAATCCAACGACGGATTCCTGCACGCCTTCGATGCGGGCGTCTGGGACCGCGACACCCATTTCCCGCAGGCATTCGACCTGGGCACGGGACAGGAGATCTTCGCCTACGCTCCAAAGAGCGTCATGAGAATGAAGTTCCCGAACTTCTTGAAGTTTCCGCCCGAAGCGCAGTACCTCACGGACGGATCGCCGGCGTTGGGAGACGTCTTCATCGGACCGACCGATTCGCTCGGCGCTGCGGTTCCCTCCGGCCGGACCTGGAAAACGGTCCTGGTCAGCGGCCTGCGCCAGGGAGGGCGCCACTACTTCGCGCTCGACGTGACACAGCCGGATCGGGTCAGAACAGATGTGCCGCCGACCGACATCCGGTATGGGTCCAAGGTCAAGGACAAGAAGACTTCCCCCGACTGCCTGGACGGCGCAGAGGGCTGCGCGTCACCCTACCCGACAGTCCTCTGGGAGATGACCGACGGCTGCACGATCAATTGGACGACATGCGTGAGCAACATGGGCGAGACCTGGTCGCGCCCCGTCGTCGGCAGGATCAAGGTGATCAATGGCTCCGGAGCTACCGAGGATCGCTACGTGGCCATCTTCGGCGGCGGCTTCGACCCGGTTTTCCATTCCGGGACTCAGGTCGTGGCCGGGAACACCTCGAGCGGGCGTGCTTTCTACGTGGTGGACATGGAGAGGGGCAAGATCATCTACAAGGCCACCTCGGGAAAAGACGACGCCGGTCGCTCCGTGCTCTTTGCGCCGATGCCGGCGTCCCCAGCCGTCGCGGACGTGGACGACGACGGCTACCTGGATTTTGCCTACATCGGAGACTTGAACGGAAGAATGTGGAAAATCGACCTGAGGCCGGACTCGGGCAGCCGCCGCGGTGAGTGCAGTCGTTGCGGCAGCGCTTTGGAGACCCTGAGCGGATACCAGCCTTTCCTGCTTTACGACGCCGCGACATTGGATGGAACGACCCCGTCATCGCAGCCGATACAGCCGATCTTCCTCGAGGCCGGCATCATCTTCATTTCCGGCGGGCCGTCGCCGACCCTGGGCATTGCCTTCGGCACCGGCGACCGGGCCGAGCTGATCCAACCCAACCGGCGCGCAATCAAGAACACGAGCACTCAGGTTCCGTACGTCAATCGTTTCTACTTCGTCAGAGATTCCGGCGCCGGGTGGACCCTCCACGAACAGGATCTGAACAATGTCACGCCGAGCGATGGCATCGATCCGGGATCCGGCCCCGCAGATGCGGCGAACACTCGCAACGGCTACTTCTTGAACTTCGGGTCCTCTGACGAGAGGGCGGTCTCGACGGTCTTCGCGGCGCGAGGGATCCTGACGCTGCTGACTTTCTCGCCCGGAGAGGGCGATTCCTGGAGCAGAACCGGGGAATCCTTCCGCTACCGTCTCTTCTTCCTGACGGGGCAGGGATCGATCAACGGCGTTCTGAGTCCCTTCGGGAACGAGGGGGAGATGGCACAGTATCGGGAAAACCTGGGAAAAGGGTTCGTGGAAGCCACACAATCCCAGTCGCCCACCGGGGACGTCATCGACAGCGTGGTATTCTGGACCGGCCAGATCAACCAGCAAAACTCCTCGTTCTTGAAGACGAACAGCGAGAGTTGGAGGGAACAATGAGAGCCTTTCGGTGCGCAGTCGTGATGCTCTTCGCGGCTGCCTCGCTCGCCTTCGCCGCGGATGTCGTCGTGTTGAAGGGAGGCTCCCGCATCGAGCTGAAGAAGCCTCCGGTCCGGCAGGGTACCGTTGTCACGCTGACCCGCTCGGATGGAACGCTTCTCTCGGTTCCGGCTTCGGAGATCGATTGGAAGGCGACGGCAGCGGCGAGCGCCGCCGCACGGGCATCCACCGCGCCCGCGCCGGTCGTGACGGGACCTCCCGAAACTCCCGCCGAGGCCGCTCGGAGCGGACGCGCCGGGGCGAAGGCGCGAGTCAAGCTGACGGACGCGGACGTCGCCCACGTTAACGAAGTCGAGACCGCCTCGGGCGAGAAGGAGACGGCGAAGGAGAAGGAGAAGAAGGGGAGCGAGCCGGGCTCGGGCGCCGCGCGCCTGGAGATCGCAGACTACACTCAGGAGAAATCCGGAACCGACCTGGTGGTCCACGGCTCGTTGCGCAACTCCGGCGGCGTGCCCGCCAGCAACGCGCGCTTGACCGTCACGGCTCTGGATGAGAAGGGCGAGAAAATCGCTTCGGGCGAGGCTGCCATTTCGAGCGGCTCCATCGAGCCCGGAGCAACGGCTTCCTTCTCGGCAAAGATTCCCGTGGGGGAAAAGTCGGCTTCTTCGATCCGTTTCGCTCCTCAGTGGCTCGCGCCGGCCCCGCAGGCTTCTGCGCCTTCGCCGACGCCGGGCCCCGCGCTGCCCGCGAGCGGGAAAGCCGCCGCCGGTCAGAATCCGGAGCGCCGCCCGACGCCGTACGGTCAGGGCACCCTCTTCGCCGCGCCCCCCCCGTCGGCTCCGACGTCGCCGCCCGAGGATGGCAAGAGCGGCTACCTGCCCGGCATGGCGAGCCCCGAGAACCAGCCCAAGCCCCCCCAATAAGCCGCAAAACGTAAAACGTAAAACGTTAAACGCGGCGCGGGGCCTCTTTTTGTCTCGCGGGCTCCGTTTTACCTTTTACGTTTTACGCTTTACGCTTCCCGCATGGCTACGATCCTGGTCGTCGAAGACAAGGAATCCCTGCGGTCGATGCTCGAAGAAATGCTTCGATCCGAGGGGTGGAGCGTCGTGGGGTCGGGCAGCGGGTCGGACGCCATCGAGCGCCTGCGCGCGGGAGAGAACGTGGATCTCGTGCTGACGGACTGGCGACTTCCCGGGGCCGACGGCCTGGAGGTCCTGGACGTCGCGCGCTCTCTGGATTCCACCCTGCCGGTCATCGTGATGACGGCCTTCGGCTCGATCGAGACGGCCGTGGACGCGATGAAGCGGGGAGCCGAGGACTTCATCACCAAGCCGGTCGAACCGGACCTCCTGCGTCTGCTCGTCGCGCGCTCGGTGGACCGGCGCGCGCGGCGGCGGGAGTCGATGCTCTTCGCGGAGGAGCGCTCGCGGCTGATTCCGCCGATCGTGGGCAGCTCGGCGGCGCTCAAGGCGGTGCAGGCGGAGGCGCGCAAGGTGGCGGAGACGGACGCGGCTGTCCTGCTCGAAGGCGAGAGCGGCACCGGCAAAGAGCTCTTCGCGCGGGCGATCCACGGTCTCTCCAAGCGCTCCCGGCGGCCGTTCGTGGCGATCAATTGCGCCGCGATTCCGGATACGCTTCTTGAAAGCGAGCTCTTCGGCCACGAGAAGGGATCGTTCACGGGCGCCTCTTCGCGCAGGCTGGGGAAGTTCGAGCTCGCCGACGGCGGGTCGGTTTTCCTGGACGAGATCGGTGAGCTCACGCCCGTGACGCAAGGCAAGCTCCTTCGAGTTCTCCAGGAGAAATCCTTTCACCGCGTGGGCGGCACGGCCGTCATCAACGTGGATGTGAGGATCATCACCGCGTCCAATCGTCCACTCGACCGCCTGGTCGCCCAGAATCTCTTCCGCGAAGATCTTTATTACCGGGTACGCGTGTTTCCGATCTTCATCCCGCCGCTGCGCGAGAGGCCCGAGGACGTCGATTCCTTGATCGACTGGTTCCTGGCCCGTCTCCCCGGGGAGTTGAAGAAGAAGCCCCTGGCCTTAGACGGCGTCGCGCGGGAGAGACTGCGGCGCTATTCCTGGCCGGGCAACGTGCGAGAGCTGCGCAACTGCCTGGAGCGGGCGATCATCCTGGCCGAGGGGACCACGATCGAGGAGAGGCATCTCCGCCTGACCCCCGACGGCCCGTCCCCGATGCCCGTCGGGCGAGACGAAACGTTGGAGGAAGTCCGCGAGCGGGGCGCTCGCGCCGCCGAACGCGCCTGGCTCGTGCGGGCGCTCGAGCGCGCCAAGGGGGACCGCACCGCCGCGGCGGAAGCGCTCAAACTCTCCCCGCGCCGCCTCGAAGCGAAGCTCAAGGAACACTCTCTCGACCAGTAAGCACTCTTTTCGATCGCCGCGATTCTCTTACGCCGCTCCGACTGTCGGCCGCAGGCGTTCGCTTCGCGAACGGCGGCCGAGAGAGTCTAGACCGGGGCCATTCACCCGGAGCATTTGAAATCTCGCAACGCCACCCACACCCTTTTTCAGCAACCTGCGACACGCGAGAGGGTTTCGATCAGCATCGCGTCTTCGTCCGGATCCACCGAGCGCAGGTCGAGCAACAGGCGGCCCTCCTCGATGCGGGCGACGATGGGCGGCTCGGCCGAGCGCAGTCGGCCCGCCAGCTCTTCGACGGACAGACCTGACAGAGAGACAGCGAGAGCGCGGGAAGGGAAGGGCTTCTCGGGGCTCGTTCCGCCGCCGAAGAACGCGTTCGACGCGACCAGTTCCAGCGCCACGGCAGGAGCCCGGCGGCGCGCGGCGTCCCGGATCTCCTCGCCACGATCCCGCAAACGATCCAGGCTCTGACCGGCCGCTCTATACACCGGGAAGTCTCTCCACTTCCCGGTCTTCCAGGCCGCGATCGTCGCTGCGAGCGCCGCGAGCGCGAGCTTGTCGAGCCGGACAACGCGCGCCACGGGATGAGCGGCGAGTCTCGCGACGAGGTCCGCCCGCCCCGCGACGAACCCGGCCTGCGGTCCCGCGAAGAGCTTGTCGGCCGAGAAAGTAACGAGGTCGGCGCCGCCGGCGAGGCAGGAGGCGACGGTAGGCTCGGCCGCCACTCCGAATTCGTCCAGTGGGACGACGCAGCCGGTTCCCTGATCGTGCACCCACGGGATGCCGGCTTCGCGAGCAAGCGCCGCGATCTGCCCGGCCTCCGGCCGCTTGGTGTAACCGCGGATCTCGTAATTGGAGGGATGAACGGTCAGGAGAAGAGCCGTCTCGGAAGAGAGCGCCCGCCGGTAATCCTCGATCGAAGTCCGGTTGGTCGTTCCGACTTCGGCCAGAACGGCGCCCGAAGCCTCCAGGATCTCCGGTATCTTGAAGCTTCCTCCGATCGCTACGAGCTCCCCCCGCGAGACCAGCACGCGGCGGCCCCGGGCGAGGGCAGACAGGCAGAGAAAAATCGCCGACGCGTTGTTGTTGACGGCGATCGCATCCTGCGACCCGAAGAGATCGCGGGCGGCGGAACGGACGTGAGACTGCCGGTGTCCCCGGCCTCCCGTCCCCGGATCGTACTCGAGCGTCGAATAACCGGCGGCAATGCGTAGGAGAGCTTCTCGAGCGGGGTCTGAGAGCGGAGAACGGCCGAGATTCGTGTGCAGCAGGACACCCGTCGCGTTGATCGCGCGCAGGAGAGTCGGCGCGAACCGCCGCTCCAGCGAGCGTCCCGCATGCTCCAGCAGGGTCCGGGCCTGAATCTCCCCTCCGGCGATCGCGCCGCGCAGCTCCTCCTTGACAGCCTCCCGGCCAAAGATCCGCTCCATTTCCATGGCCTCCGGAAAGGAGAGCAGCGAGTCCATCGAGGGAGGACGGCTCACCGCGCCCTCGCGGTCTTGCGCCTCCCGCCTTCCGCCTTCCGCCTTCCGGCTCACGGTGCCTTACTATAGGTCCATGGCATGGGACCGGGAACTTCAAAGGCTCGAAGACGCCCTGCGGAGCTTGAACGCACAGTACGACGCCTTCCTCTACGGCTCGAGTCCGAAGGCCCCCGTGGAAGTCCGAAAACGCGTCGGGCTGGAGATACGGCGCCTGAGCACCACGAAGGCGGAGTCCCCAGCCGAGCGCTACCGGTTTTCGACGCTCCAGGGACGCTACAACGTTTCTTGTGAGCGCTGGGACCGGCTCCAATCGGAGAAGGAGGCCGGCCGGCGGCCTGGAGTTTATGGTCATTTCACCCGGCTCGACTCGGGCGCGCCGGGAAACCCGCCGGTCCGGGCAAACGAAAGAGCGCCCGTCTCCGTAAAAGGGGAGGACACGCGACCCGGCCCCGACCGGGAGCGCGACCTCTTCGAGCGCTATATCGAAGCCAAGAGAGCGCGCGGCGAGGACGTGACGGGCCTCGAGTTCCCGCGGTTCGCCGAGAGGCTGAGGCGCGAGCGCGAGAAGTTGAAAAGCCAATTCGGCGCTGCGGAAATCGAGTTCGACGTGGCGGAGCGGGACGGCAAGATCAGGCTCATCGCAAGACCGAAAGCATAGAGGTTTCAAGTTTCAGGCTTCAGGAGAGAGCGTTCCTGAAACCTGAAACCTGAAACGTGAAACCCTGGAGGCAGGAAAGAATGAAAAAGACTTTTGGCGGCGTGGCTCTTCTGGCGATGATGCTGCCCGGGTTCATTCTCGGCGAGAAGAAGCCTCAGGAGCCTTTCTACCGGCGCTACCTCGTCGCTGGCAATCCGTTGGACGAGAAGATTCGCGAGCAGGAGAAACGTGTGGAAGCCGATCCGAAATCGGCCGACCTGCGCAACGACTTCGGCAACCTCCTCGCCGCGCGACGCTTCCCTCGCGAGGCCCGCGAACAGTACGAGATGGCGATGAAACTAGACCGCCACTATTTCCTGGCGCCCTACAACCTCGGCCTTCTCTACGAGACCCAGGGAGAGATCGGTCGCGCCATCACCGCCTACGAGAAATCGGTGGACCGAAACCGGGGGTTCCCGCCGTCGCGATTCCGCCTGGGCAGGCTCTACGAGAGGCGCGGATGGCAGGGACGCGCCATCGCGCAGTATGCGCGGGCCCTGCAAATCGATCCCGGCATGCGGGATCCCAAGCGTAATCCTCTGATCGTGGAAACGCGTCTGCTCGACCGCGTGTCGCTCGAGAACTATCCGCGCGACATGGCCACCGCTTCGATGACCTCCGATGCAGCCTATTCGAATCCGTCAGAGACGCGCAAGTTGCCGTTGGATCGCACGCTTTCTTCCGAAGACCTGGAGCCCGAGCCCGCCGCCGCGGCTCCGAGCCGCCCGACGCCAGTCAAGGTGATCGCTCCCTCGACACCTCCGCGGAGGGAGCCCGTCCGGCCCGCGCCGGCGAATCCCGCGCCGGACTTCGTCGTCCTCCCTCCGGAGCCGACGCAACCTCCGGCCGCGGAGCAGCCGACTCCACCCCCATATCCGTTCATTCTGGGGGGAGCCCGCCCTCCACCTCCTCCGACACCCACTCCGGTCCCCGAGTAAAGACCGATCAGTCGAAGTCGGCCCGCTCGACGAAAAGCGTGGGCGCTCCAGCAGGGTAGGGCATCGGAAAGAACTGTCGGTCAGTCGAAAGGCCGGCGATGCGGCGCAGCAACTGCGAGATTCGCCCGGTCGCCCTCGCGCCCGCGACGGGGCCCTGCGCACGGCCGCCGATCACGGCGACGCCGGTGAACTCCACCTCATACCGGTCGCGATCGAAGTCCAGGCGAGCCGGAGCGGTCAGCGCCGACGCGAAGAGGCCCCGGCGCACGCGCGCGAGAAGTTCCCGCGGCGGAGCCGGAGCGTCTGTCTCGAAGAAGATCCGGCGCGGTCCCGGGGCCGGCGGGACGCGGTAGGAGGGGCGCACGCCGTGGCCTGTGGGCGCGGCGCCCGCTCTCTTGGCCGAGCGCAGGTCGTGGAGCCGCGCGGCGAGAGTGCCGCCTTCGACGACCACCACGCGGCGAGTCTGCGTGCCTTCTCCGTCGAAGAGCGCGTCGGCGGACGCGTCGTCGGCGATCGTCACCCGCGGCGCGAAGAGCTCCGCGCGATGGATCCATTTCGGCAGAGTGTCCTCGCAGAAGAGGGGCGCGAGTCCCGAAAGGAGAGCAGCCCCAACCGAGGGCTCGAGCAGCCACTCCCCGCGGTCCACCGGCGTCGCTTTGTCTGAAAGCGGCAGCGTCGCCCGGTCAGCGAGGCGCCGCGCGAGGGATTCCAGGTTCGGTCCCTGGTCCCATCGGAATACAACCCTCGCCTCACAGGCACGCGAGCCCTTGCGGCCGATCGCCATGGCGTGGCCGTCCAACAGCGCTCCGCAGATGAAGACGTCGAGGCCGCGCCCATTGACGATGTGCTCCGCGCTCGCGCCGCGCCGGACGGTCAGTCTCTGCAACCGCGCCTCGCCGTGGGATTCCGCGGAAAGCTGGCGCTGAAGCTCTTCGAACAGATCGGGCGGCGGCTCGAGGGCTCCGGATGTCTTGCGCAGTGGACTCTTGGCCACGGGCCAGGCCGGGGAAGGCTCCTTGCTCGTCTGGATGCGCGAGACCTCAGCCAGCGCGCTCTCCAGAGTCTCCCGCGAAGAGCCGCAGGCGAACCGGGGCGCGTCCCCATCCCACCACCGCGCCGCCCATCCCTCCTCGCGGCGCGCGATCGTCGCGCGCCCGGCGCCGGTTGCTTCGAGATCGAGAGACTCGCCGGTCTTCCGGTAGAGCTCCCACTCTCCGGTGGCCCGCCTCGAGAGCTCCTCGCACAGCCGGTCAGCCCCCGCCTCGTTCACAACCGCAGAGTCCGGCGAGTCCTCAGCGCCCACACGGCTTCTCACAAATCACAGCTCACAACTGCTAAGTGACCGGCCTCACCGAAAACCCTCGCACCAGCACGTCGGGCGCGGCTCCCTGGACGGGCACAACCTGCCCACCGCGCGCGCACCAGGCGAGCGCCCTGTAGGCGCGCACCTCGCGGCCGATCCCGGGATCGATGGATCTCAAGACCGGCAGGATCTCCCCGGAGAGAACGCCGGCCCCGCATTCGTCGGCCATCCTTCCGCGGCGGACCCGGCGAGCGCGGGGGAAATGCAGCCGGAACCGTCCGCTTGCGAGCTCCACCGACCCGCCGTCGATCTGTTCGATCCAGAGTCCCGAGGAGAGCCGGCGCAGGATCTCGTCGGCCGCCGAATGCCCGGGAGCGACGAGGACGTTGGAGCCGCGCGGCAGCGGAGGGTCTTGCGGGCCGGCGCGGCGAGCGTGGCCGTTGGACGTGGCCCCGGCGCTCGCGTGCGCGCGATCGGTGAGCCGGCCGGAAAGGCGCCCGGCGTCGAGCAGCTTGACGGCGCGCGGCACCCCGCCCTCATCGTCACGCTCGTACCCGCCGAAAAGATCGAGCCGGGTGGCGTCGTCGCGCACCTCGACCTCGGCCGGCGCGAGGCGGGCCTGCTCGAGGCCCGACAGCGGTGACTCGGCCCCCGCCTCGAGGGGATGAGACAGGATCTCGTGGAAGAGTACCGCGGCGCATCCCGCGGCGAGCACCACATCGGTCTCTCCCTCCCCGCACGGTGTCGCCGTATCCCGGGGTTGTCCCGCGCGCGTGAGCGCCCCGCGCAGTTCCTCGGCCGTGGATTCGCCGACCGGAGTGTGGAAGGCGAAGTCCCGCATCTCATCGCCCCGGCGGGAGGCGGCCGTGAGAGTTCCGTGGACGGACATCAGCCGGCGGGCAAAGGCGCAGGCGGCGCCGCGCGCCGGGATCACCTGCCGCGCCACGTCAGAGAGCGTCCACTGAAAACGGTGACGGGGGGCGTGGCGGGCGAAGAGCGCCGACAGGCGCTTGATCCATCGGTCCGCGTCGAGCCAGACCGGGCCGGCGGATTCCTCCCGCACGCGGGAGGGCTTGACGGGAAGCGGGGAAAGGCCCATCTCTTTCTGCACTGCCCTCACGGCTTGTCGCGCCGCCTCCTCGTCGCAGCGGGACACGAAGGCGAGTCTCTGGCCCGAGACCCCTTTCCACCGCGCGGAGAGCCCTTCGGTGAGAGACTCGCGCGCCTCGCGGATTTCGCCGTCGCGCCAGGCGACTGTGATCTCCCGCCGACGCTCGGTGAAGACCTCGGCGATCTCCTCCGGGCGCTTCGCGAGAGGCTCCAGCCACCGGGCCACCGCCGCCGTGTCCAACTCCATGTCCCGATTATGCGGTAGGCGGCAGGCGGCAGGCGGCAGGCGAACGGGACACAGAGACTTCCCCTCTGCCTCCCGCCTACCGGTGTATTAACATCCAACGTCAATGAGTCTCGCCGACACGAAGAAGGAGTTCATTGCCGTTCGCGCCGCGCGTGGGATCACGAGCCGCAAGCTCTTCGTGGAGCGGGCGCCGGACGTTCTGCGCCAGACCGTGCTCGCCGCCCTGGCCGACGAAGTCGAGAAGGAACGTACCCTGGACGAAGAGGCGCGCCGCATGATGGAGACCGCCAGGAACGAGATCGCTTCGGGACGGGTGGATGGGCAGGAGCTCTTTCGCCGCATCCGCCGAAAGCTCGCCGAGCAGCGGGGAATCGTCCTGTGAGAAGTGTCAGGTGTTAGGTGCTGGGCGTTAGGGACCGGGGCCTGGTGTTCTCCCTATCAACTGACACCTATCACCTGACACCTTCTTCATGACTCTCGAGAAGAAGATTCGCGAGCTGGAGTCGCTGCGCGAGAAGGCTCGCGAGGGGGGCGGCCCCGAGCGGGCGGAGCGCCAGCATCGGGAGGGGAAGCTCACGGCGCACGAGCGGATCGAGCGGCTGCTCGATCCGGGCTCGTTTTTCGAGCTCGATCCTTTCGTTCTCCACCGCTGCCGCGACTTTGACATGGAGAAGACCCGCATCCCCGGCGACGGCGTCGTCTGCGGCGCCGGCACGGTGGACGGCCGGCCCGTCTACGTCTTCGCCCAGGACTTCACGGTCTTCGGCGGCTCCCTCTCCGAGACCGTCGGCGACAAGATCTGCAAGGTGATGGATCTGGCCGTCCAGAATGGCGCGCCGATCATCGGCTTGAACGACTCCGGGGGCGCGCGCATCCAGGAAGGAGTCGTGTCGCTCGCCGCCTACTCGAGGGTCTTCCTGCGCAACACCCGGGCCTCCGGTGTGGTGCCGCAGATCTCGGCGATCCTCGGGCCCTGCGCCGGCGGCGCGGTCTATTCGCCGGCGATCACCGACTTCGTGTTCATGACGGAGAAGACCTCGTACCTCTTCGTGACGGGGCCGGACGTGATCAAGACCGTGACGCACGAGGAGGTCACCAAGCAGGAGCTCGGCGGTGCCCGGACGCATTCAACCGTCTCGGGCGTGGCGCACTTCGTGGGAAGGGACGACGACGCTGTGCTCGCGTCGATCCGCGAGCTGCTCTCCTACATTCCGTCCAACAATCTGGACGATCCGCCCGCCCGGGAACCGCGCGAGCCTCTGGAAGACCCCTCGAGCCTCGACACCTTCATCCCTGAGGAGCCCAACAAGCCCTATGACATGGCGCAGCTCATACGGCGGATCGCCGACGAGGGCGTGTTCTTCGAAGTCGCCGCGGGTTTTGCGAGGAACATCCTCGTGGGATTCATCCGTCTTGCCGGCCGGTCGGTCGCCGTCGTGGCCAACCAGCCCCTGCACCTGGCCGGCGTGCTCGACATCGACGCCTCGGTCAAGGCGGCTCGCTTTGTGCGATTTTGCGACGCCTTCAACGTCCCGCTGCTGGTGTTCGAGGACGTGCCCGGCTTCCTGCCCGGCACGCAGCAGGAGTACGGCGGGATCATCCGGCACGGGGCGAAGCTCCTCTTCGCCTTCGCGGAAGCGACCGTCCCGAAGGTCAGCGTCATCACGCGCAAGGCCTACGGGGGCGCCTACTGCGTCATGCTGTCCAAGGACATCGCGACCGACTTCAACTTCGCGTATCCCACCGCCGAGGTCGCCGTGATGGGGCCGGAAGGGGCGGTCAACATCGTCTACAAGAGGGAGCTGCCTCCCGACGCCCCCG
>WNGE01004722.1_pt1 | contig 22629 bp, 27 predicted proteins | sample 5400651 | NCBI WGS metagenome assembly WNGE01 (sample SAMN13153370, study PRJNA577476) | soil metagenome | isolation source: 60 cm soil or saprolite under grassland replicate 2 | place: USA:California | collected 2016-06-15
GAGAACACGAGGAAGCCCGCGACTTGCAGCGGCGGCACGTCGAACTGGTAGAGGCCTTGCTCGCGCAACGCGGTGGTGAACGCCCAACCCCAGAAGATCCCGAGTCCGAGGCCGACGACGCCGCCGATCACGGCGATGATGATCGACTCGCCGCGCACCATCCGGCGCAGCTGCACCCGCGACATCCCGACGATCCGCAACAGCCCCAGCTCGCGAGTCCGCTCGTAGACCGACAGCAACAGCGTGTTGATGATGCCCAGCACGGCGATGATCTCCGACAGGACGAGCAGCGCGACGAGCCCGGCCACGAACTGGTCGACGGTTCCTTCCTGCATGTTCTGGAACTCGGCGCGCGAGTTGATCTTGACGTTCGGGAACTCGTTGCCGATGGCGCGCTCGATCTGGGTGCGGGCGGCCGAGCTCTGGCCGGGTTTCGCCTTCACGTACACGAGCGAGTCCTGTTGCGTGCCCCCGAAGTTCTTCTCCTCGGCTGCGATCGACAGGATCCCGAGGGGCACGGGATAGCCGCCCGTGAACTGCTTGCGCGCGTACACGCCGGAGATCGGCACGTCGGTGGGACCTGTGAGCGGATACGTGACGCGGAGCTTGTCGCCCGGCCCGACGCCGTAGTGCTCGGCGTCGTCCTCGGCGATGAGCATGCCGCCCAAGGCGAGTCCGTCGACTCCGCCTTTCCGGATGTCGAGGTTGAGCACCTGGCGTAGCACGGCGGGATCCACCGCCATCAGGAGTGGTTCGCGACCGCCGACCCGCACGCGACCCAGCCGCAGGCCCGTGGCGGCCTCCACCGCCGGTAGCGAGGCGACCCGCACGCTGACCTGGGGCGAGAAGCCGGTCAGCCCTTCGGCGCTCAGCACGTAGTCGGCGCGGACGCCGTCGCCCACGCCCGACCGGATCGAGGACTTCACGGAAGCGGAGACGATCGCGACCAGGCACACCAGGCTCAAGCCCACGACGAGCGCCGACGACGTCGCCGCTGTGCGGCGTGGATTCCGCATGGCATTGCCCTGGGCGAGCCGTCCGGTGACGCCCCGACGTGACAGCAGCCATCCGATCGCCCGCGACATCGGTCGGGCGAAGGTGGCGACGAGCATCACGACACCGAAGAAGGCGAGCAGCGCGCCCACCGCGACGACCTCGATGCGTCGCACCAGCTCGGCCGGATCGATCTGCAGCCCGAACGCCAATGTCACGAGGCCCGCGACGGTGATGAGCACGCCGAGCACGCCTCGCCGTCGGAGCGGCGCCGATCCTGCCGCGCGCGGGAGCTCGTTGATCGCCTCCACCGGCGACGTCCTTGCTGCCCGAGCGGCGGGGATGATCGCGGAACCGACCGTCACGAGCAGGCCGACGAGCACGGCGACGACGATCGTCCGAACCTGGACCACAGCGGACGCCTCGGGGGCGCCCAGTCCCAGCTGCGTGAACCCGACGGCTCGCAGCAGGACCCCCGCCAATCCGATCCCCGCCGCGAGACCGATGCCGGCGGCCACCGCGCCGATGATCGCGGCCTCGGCGACGACCGACCCCAGCACCTGCGCCCTGCTCGCGCCCAGAGCACGCAGCATGCCGAGCTCCCGGGTGCGCTGCGCGACCAGGATGGCGAACGTGTTGAAGATGATGAACGAGCCGACCACGACGCCGACGGCGGCGAACCCGACCAGCACGCTGCGGAGGTTGCCAACGCCCTGGCGCACCGGCTCGGCGCGCTCCTCGGCGAGCTTGGCCGCGGAGACGACCTCGTAGCCGGGGCCGAGCGCGGTCTCGACGCGGCGCGAGACCTCGGACGCGGGGACACCGGGTTCCGTGGTCACGTTGATCGCGTCGAGAAGACCGGGTGTGGCAAGCACGCGCTCGGACGTCGGGAGGTCGAACGCGGCCACGGTGACGCCGCCGAGGTCGGCCTGACCCTTCAGGCCGAAGAGCCCGACGATCGTGAACTGCTGGGCCGGTCCCTGCAGCAGCACGCGGACGCGATCGCCGACGCGGAACCCGTGCTCGCGGGCGGTGCCCTCGTCCATGAGCACCTCGCGATCGGTGCGTGGCTGCCGGCTCTTGCCGTCGTCGGCGAGGCGCAGAGGACCGGTTCCCGACTCCGGCCACGACAGCCCGATCGTCGGCGCGAGGCCGTTCTGGATCGAGTTGCCGTTCCCGTCGACGAACTGCGCGTACCCGAACGCCGTGCCGTCGGCGGTCGCGACGCCGTCCACGCGACGGACCGCGTTCAGCGACGAGTCAGGGATGCGCGTCCGTTGCGACCCGCCGCCCGTGTAGGGGTCGCGGGCCCGTACGACGAGGTCGATGTCGGTGACGGTCCGCCGGAAGATCTGGTCGAAGGACCGCTCGATCGTGTCGGTCACCACGAACGTGCCCGTCACGAAGGCCACGCCCAACAAGACGGCGACCGTCGTCAACGCCAGCCGCAGTTTGCGGGCCAGGATCCCCTTGATCGTGGCGGTCCACATCGCAGGCCATCTTGGTCGACGCCAACGTGCGCGGCGCGGCGCGGCACTGCCCGTCGCTACGATGCCCATCCGCACAGGAGGCGCGCATGGGTCTGCTCGACGGCCGGCGGGCGATCGTGACCGGAGGCGGCTCGGGGATCGGGCGGGCAACCTGCCGCCGGATGGCAGCCGAGGGTGCTCGCGTCGGGGTCGTCGACATCGACGGCGACGCCGCCGACCAGGTCGCCAAGGAGGTCGAGGGCCTCGCGTACGCGGTCGACGTCACGGACTACGACGCGCTGCAGCGCGCGGTCGACGACGCGGCCGACAAGCTGGGCGGTATCAGCACGGTGTTCAACAACGCGGGTGGCAGCAACCTGTCGCACGTCCACGACTGGCCGATCGCGGAGTGGGACCGGATCGTCGCGCTCAACCTCGGCGGCGTCTTCCACGGGATCAAGGCGACGGTGCCCCATCTGCAGGCGGGAGGCGGCGGCAGCATCGTGAGCACCGCTTCGATCAGCGGAACGCGACCGTCGGCGGGCGAAGCCCCTTACTCGGCGGCGAAGGCCGGTGTCGTGGCCCTCACTGCCAACGCCGCACACGAGTACGCGCCGACGATCCGGGTGAACGCCGTGTCGCCGGGCATGATCCACACCGGACTGACCGACGTGCTCCTGGGCATGGAGGGAATCGTCGAGCACATGGAGGCGAAGACGCCGCTCGGACGGGTCGGGGTGCCGGAGGATGTCGCCGACGTCGTGGTGTTCCTGAGCTCCGACCTGGCCCGCTTCGTGACCGGCCAGAACCTCGTCGTCGACGGGGGCATGACCCTGCACGGCGCCGGCGTCGACGGGCTGCTGGAGCGGTTCCGCCCCTTCCTCCAGAATCCTCCCTAAACCTCTTTAGGCGCCGCCCCCGCATGCCGAAAGACGAGGCATGCGCACAGTTCGTACAGTTCGCCGAGCCGGACCGCTCGCCGCGATCGCCCTCGTGGTCGCACTTAGCGCCGCCTGCGCGTCGTTCAAGTCAGGGCCCGGGCCCAATCCCGTGGTCGGGGAGCTCTACACCCAGGTGAACAACACACGCGCCGCCTACGGGCTCCCCCCGCTCGCTTGGAACGACCAGCTGGCCGGCCTCGCCCAGGGCTGGAGCGCGCACATCGCCGTCACCGGTGACTTCTCGCACCAGAGCCTCGGCGCGCTCCTGGGGAACCCGGCGTTGGCGGGCTTCTCGGGGCTGGCCGAGAACATCATGAGGGGCACGTGCGGGATGAGCGCGGCGGAGATCAACCAAGACTGGATGAGCTCGCCGGCTCACCGGGCAAACATTCTCGGCAACTACAGCGCCATCGGCATCGGAGCCACGTGCAGCGGGGGCACCATCGCCGCCGTGGAAGACTTCGGGCGCTGACCTCGCGCAATCCGTTCGCACCCCGCGGACGTAGTGTCAAGGAAGCGAGGTGACGAGGGAGCCGGTCCGTGCCCACCCGATGGCGCTACGCACTCACAACCTGGTCATCGACCGCCGCGCTGACCGTGGCGCTCGCGATCGCGTTCGGCGCCTGCAGTAACGGCTCGTCTGGCGGCGCGAAGAACGCCGAGCAAAAGCAGCACGAGGACTTCGTCGCTCAGGCGAGCGACTTCCGGAACCTCCACTCCATGACGAAGGTCCGCGGCTTCTACATCGACAACCGGCTCGGACATCTCAAGCAGGCGCTGGCGGTCGCCAACTCACCGCGCGGTGGCGTCTATCCGGTCGGCACGATCATCCAGCTCGTGCCGCAAGAGGCAATGGTGAAGCGAGAGAAGGGCTTCAGTCCCGCCACACGCGACTGGGAGTTCTTCTTCCTGTCCGTCTCCCCGTCCGGGACCGAGATCCAGACGCGCGGCACCGCCGACGTGGTCAACCGGTTCGGCGGCAACTGCGCCAGCTGCCACCAAGGTGCGGAAGCTCGCTTCGACGACGTCTGCGAGAAAGACCATGGCTGTGCGCCATTGCCCATCGGCGACGACGTCTTCCACGCCATCCAGGAAGCCGACCCGCGCCCGCTCCAGTGACTGGGCGCGTCGCTACTGGCGCTGGCGCGCCGCGCTGATCCCGGCGTAGATGATCGCGACGATGGCGCCCGCGATCACTCCGGTCCATAGTCCGTAGACGATGTTGCCGACGAACTCGTTCCCCTTGATGGTGCCGAGAATGAGCGAGCCGACCACGAACCCGATGACAACGTAGACGCCGATGCGCAGTGCTCGTTTCCACATGCGCCGCACGCTAGCGGTGGCCGTCCGGCGTGTCGCCCCCTCAACCCTTGCGATTCTCGAAATTCAATCGGCGTAGACGAGCGCGATGCCGGCGTCGGGGCTGTGGGCGCGGAAGGTCATGCTCTCCTCGAGGTACAGACGCACGCTGTCCGCGTCGTGATCGAGATACCCGACGGAGAAGTCTTGTCCGCACGTCAGTTGGAAATCGCCGCCTCGTAGGCTCACGACGATCGCGCCGTCCACCGCCGGCGCCCACACGACCGGTCCGCCGACGATCAGCCGGATGTGCTCGAGCACGGGATAGCCGCCGTGCTCGGTCGTCTCGATGACCCCCGTGTAGCAACGGGGGCCGAGTGCGATCGTGAACGGACCGGCGATGCCGGCGGCTTGCAGCGTCGCGACCGCCCGAGCGACGGTCCCCGGATACTCGTTGTAGTTGTCGCCGATGACCACGGGCGCGTGCGGCGAGCTCTCGCTGATCCCATGGATCCCGGCGGCTTCGTAGCCGTGGAACACGGCGCCGTCTTCGGCGGTCGCGGCCTGACGAGCGGCGTCGATGACGGGTTGGAGGTCGTAGTCGAGAGAGCCGCGGTCGATTGCCTCGAGCTCGCGACGCGACAACTCGAACGGGGTACGGAGCTCGGCCAGCTGCTGCAAGCGCCGGATCGCCGCCTCCACCCCCGCTGACGGCGGCGTGCCCAAGGCGTCGACGCGTCCGAGCGTCTCGGCCGAGTGTGTCCAGCCGTGCGGCCCGGAGAAGTCCACGACCTTGCGGGCGGCGAGGAAGTGGCGCAGCGTGCGCGATGCCTCCTCTTCGATCGCTGACCACGCGTCCCCCGAGACCGGAGCCAGCTCCCGCAGCAGGTGGTTCACGGCGTCACTTCCGGACGCAAGCTGCCGATGCCGAGCGACCCGGGGCTGCTGTCGGACGCCTCGCCGGCTTCCTCCTTCACCGCCTCGAGCGCTGTGCCGACGATCGAACCCTCCGTGAAGAGGTACCGGCGCAGCTCCTCGTCGAGCGCGGGGTCGTGGCGGCGCAACCATTCGAGCGCCATCGCCGCGTGCTCCTTCTCGTCGTCCCGGTTGTGCTCGAGGATCGCTCGCAGCTCGTTGTCGTCGCTGGCGGCGGCCCGCTGGTCGTACCAGTCGATCGCCTCGAGCTCCTCCATGATCGAGACGGTCGCCCGATGGCGATCGATCCTCTCCGACCCGAGCTTCTCCGGTGACTCATGCAGCGTTGCACTCGACCCGGCCATGCGACACTCCTCCGATCACGATGGTTCGCAGATTCTTCCCGGTTCTCGACGCCGCAAGCTACTGGCCGACCTGCGCAGCCACGTACTTGACCTCGACGTACTCTTCGATGCCTTCGTGGCCGCCTTCCCGGCCGAAGCCCGAGTGCTTCACTCCCCCAAAAGGACCGGCCGGGTTCGAGACCAGCCCGCGGTTCAGACCGACCATCCCGGTCTCCAGCCCTTCGATGACGCGGAACGCCCGGTCGAGGTCCCGCGTGTAGGCGTACGCGACGAGACCGTATTCGGTGTCGTTGGCCGCTCGTAGGGCTTCGTCGTCGTGCATGAAGGTCGCGATCGGCGCCACCGGCCCGAAGATCTCTTCCTTCAGGACGCGCGCGTCCGCGGGCACGTCTCGCAGCACCGTCGGTGCGTAGAAGTAGCCGGGACCGTCGAGCGGCTCGCCTCCGACGAGGGGCTTCGCGCCCCGGTTGCGTGCGTCGTCGACGAGCTCGGCGACCTTCTGGCGCGCCTTCGGCTCGATGAGCGGACCCAGCTCGACTCCGGGCTCGGTGCCGCGCCCGACGCGCATGGCGCCGAGTCGTTCGGCGAGTCGCGCTGCGAACTCGTCGGCGATCGACTCGTGCACGTGGAAGCGGTTGGCGGCGGTGCACGCCTCGCCGATGTTGCGCATCTTGGCCAGCACCGCGCCGTCGACGGCAGCGTCGAGGTCGGCGTCGTCGAAGACGAGGAATGGCGCGTTGCCGCCGAGCTCCATCGACACGCGCAGCACTTGGTTCGCCGACGCCGCGATCAGCTGCCTCCCGACTTCGGTGGAGCCGGTGAACGAGAGCTTCCGCAGCCGCGAGTCTTCGAGGAGCGGGCCGGTGGTCGCGCCCGAGCTCGTGGTGGTGATGATGTTGAGCACGCCCGGCGGCAGCCCCGCCTCGGTGAGGACCTGGGCGAGCGCCAGCATCGAGAGCGGCGTGAGGCCCGCGGGCTTGATGACCATCGTGCAACCCGCCGCGACCGCGGGGCCGATCTTGCGCGTTCCCATCGCGGTGGGGAAGTTCCACGGCGTGATGAGAAGGCAGGGACCGACCGGCTGGCGCATCACCAGGATTCGTCCGCTGCCGCCGGGCTCGACGGTGTAGCGACCGTCGATGCGCACCGCCACCTCGGAGAACCAACGGAAGAACTCCGCCGCGTACACGATCTCGGAACGCGAGTCCGCGACGGGCTTGCCCATCTCGAGCGTCATCAGCAACGCGAGGTCGTCGGCGCGCTCCATGAGGAGCTCGTAGGTCCGGCGTAGGATCTCGCCGCGCTGGCGAGGTGGGTGCGCGGCCCACGGCTCCTGGTTCGAGGAGGCGGCGTCGAGCGCGGCAAGCGCGTCGCTCGCGTCGGCGTCGGCGACCTCGCAGAGCGGCTCGCCCGTGGCCGGGTCCTCGACCGGGAAGGTCTTGCCCGACGCGGCCGGCCGCCACTCCCCCCCGATGAACAGCTGCTTCGGCACCGCATCGATGACGGCTTGCTCGCGTGGGTCGGTGGTCATGTGCCGTCGCCTCCTCGTCTCACCTGGTCGGGCTCGTGTCTGCTCGTCACGGAGGGCATCACCGCGTCACCGCGTAGAGGTGCCATCGATCGGGTATGCCGCGGAGCTCGTGTTCACCACGGTCGTTGAACGCGATACCCGATCCGGCGACCAGGTCCACCACGGTGCGCGACGCCAGCACCTCCCCTGGCCCGGCACTTCCGCACACACGCTCTGCGATGTGAACGGCAACCCCGCCGATGTCCGCTCCCATCGTCTCCACCTCACCGGTGTGCAGCCCGACGCGCACGTCGAGACTCAGCTGCTGGGCACCGTCCCGGATCGCCTGGGCGCAGCGGATCGCACGCGCCGGACCGTCGAACGTCGCGAGCAGCCCGTCGCCGATCGTCTTGATCTCGCGGCCCCCGAACCGTTCGAGCTGCCGGCGAATCATCGCGTAGTAGCTGTCGAGGAGGTCTCGCCAGCGGCGGTCGCCGAGCTCGCTGACCAGGTCGGTGGAGTGCACGATGTCGCAGAACAAGATCGTCGCCAAAACCCGATCGGTCTCGACCCCACGCATCCCGGTGAGGAACTCCTCGATCTCCGCCACGATGGCATCGCTGTCGCCGACGTACGGGAGGTGCTCGTCGCCCGGCAGCTCCACGTACCGAGCTCTGGGGATGTGCTCGGCCAGGTAGCGGCCGTGGCCGACGAGAGACGCTCGGTTGTCCTTGCGGTGGATGACCAGGGTGGGCGCCTGAATCGCCGGGAGCACCGGCCGAAGGTCGCTTCGAAAGCGTGTCCGCGCGAGCGCGCGCGCCGTGGCCGGGCTCGCGCCCCGGTTCCCCGCCCGCTGCCACCACTGCCGGAACCGAGGGTCGGAGGCCACGCTCGGGACGAACACCTCGAGGTCGGCAAATGATCCCTCGCCTCCGTCTTCCGGAAGGACCGATTCGGCGAACCGCTCGACGAGGTGCTGCGGCATGCCGTGGGAATAGTCGTCGTCGCGTTGAAGCCGTGGATACGCATTCAACAAGATCAAGGCAGCGGTTCGATCGGGATGCGTCGCCGCGGTCAGCATCGCAACGAGTGCGCCCTCATCGGCGCCGCACAACGCAGCGCGCTCCGAGCCCGCCGCGTCCAAGACGGCCAGCGCGTCGCCTACCCACTGCTCGAGCGCGGGTGGTACCGACGGGTCGATGGGGTCGGAGAGCCCCACGCCCCTCAGGTCCATTCGGATCAGCCGAGTGAACGACGCCAGGTCGCGGTGGAAGCGCGCGAAGCCCGGTTCCTCGTCGATCGAGTCGATCGAGATGGTCCCCGAGGACAGGTAGAGCAGGTCGGGCCCGCTTTCGCTCAGAACCTGATACGCAATGTGCGCGTCACCGCTCTTCGCGTAATGGGTCTCTGCTTCCACATACCGAGCGTATGGCGTCGCGCATTCGAGCTGCGACGACGACGCCGGATGCGGCGGTGAGCACGCCGACGGCAACGATGGCGTTCGACATGCCGACCGCGTCGGCGACCAGGCCGACCAGGAGCCCGCCGGCTGCGTACCCGAGGTCGCGCCAGAGCCGGTACACGCCGACGGCAGAGGCGCGCCAGGCCGGATGCGCCCGGTCGCTGATGGCAGCGATGAGCGTCGGGTACACGAGCGCGGTACCGAGTCCCATGGCGAGCGCGCTCGCGACCCAGCCGCCGTAGCTTGCGATGGCGACGAAGCCGAGGATGCCGACGGCTTGGAGCCACATCCCCGCGACGATGAGAGGCTTGCGTCCCACGCGATCGGACCAGGCGCCGGTGGCGAGTTGCGCTAGCCCCCACGACGCCGGATAGATGGCGGTGACAACACCGATCTGACTCACTGAGAGTCCCTCACTTGCGAGGAAGAGCGGGACGAGCCCCCAGACCATCGCGTCGTTGAGGTTGTTGACCAGGCCGGCCTGGCAGATCGCGGAGAGGCTGGGATCCCGCAGCGTCGTCTCGACGAACGTCGTACGGAAGGCGCGTGGCTCGGCAAGTTCGGCGTGCACCCGCGATTCCTCCGCCGCGTGACCGCGCGTCTCGCGGACGAAGACGACCGACAACACGAGCCCTGTGATCGCGATCCCGATGCCGAGAAGGAAGGGAGCCGGTCGAGGCCCATACCGCGACGCAAGGACTCCCGTGAAGAACGCGGCGATCGCGACCGCGCCGTACCCGGCTGCTTCGTTGAGCCCCAGCGCGAGCCCACGGCGGCGAGGACCGGCGAGGTCGATCTTCATGATCACCGTCGTCGACCAGGCGAGTCCCTGGTTGATGCCGAGGAACACGTTGGCTGCGACTACAAAGCCCCAGCTCGGCGCCCAGATGATCATCGGCGCCACGGGCAGGGCCGCAACCCACCCCGCGACCAGCAGAGGCTTGCGCCCGTAACGGTCGGAGAAGTGCCCGGCGGCTAGGTTGCTCGCCGCCTTGACGATGCCGAACGCGACAAGGAACGAGAGCGTTGCCGAAGCCGACGCGATGCCGAAGTCCTGTTCTGCGAGAAGCGGGACCACGGTGCGCTCCATGCCGACCATCGCGCCGACGAACGCGTTGACGACGACGAGGAGCGTGAACTGGCGCCAATTCGCCGCCAGCCCGAGCCGCGGCCGCCGTCCGACCGCGGTCATGGTCAAGCAGTTGACTCCTGCAACGCACGCGCCAGCGAGTCGATCGACGCGGGCACCTCCCGCTGCAACTGATGCGCTCGAATGCGCGCGAGGAGGACGCGCCGCCAGAAGGTCGCGGGGTTGAGGTCCCAGCTGACCGTGACTCGTGACCCGCCCTCGGCGGCCGGCTCCACGACCCAGCGCCAGATCGCGTACGACGGGTTGCCGTCGTCCGTGCACGACCGGTACGCGAAGACGTGTGCTGTCGGGTCGTACTCCTGCACCTTCGAGCGACTCGGCCAGCGGTTGCCGACCGCGTTCATCTCCACCACCCACTCGGCGCCGGGGGTGATGGCGTCCGGACGATCGAGAACCTTCGTGATATGCCCGTTCCAGTCAGGAAGACGATCGATGTCACTCAGGAACGTGAACACATCGTTTGGCGACCGCGGGATACTCGCCGTCACGCTTCCGGTCCCACCCATGGCCTTCTCCTCTCACTTGGGGTTGCGAGCGAGGAACGAGTAGCCGAACACCTGATATGCGCGGGCTCTTTCCTCGCCGCTGGAGCCGCCGAAGGTGTCGACGCGTTCGCCAATGCGGACGTCGACGAAGCCGCTCTCTTCGAGCATGGTCTGCCAGCCTGCGCACGGCAGGCCACCGGCAATTCACCCGGTCCACAGGTCGATATCCCGCAGCGCTTCGGGGGGAACGGGTTTGCCGTTGGCGATGTCGAACTGCAGATACCCGCCGGGGCGTAGCACCCGGCGAAGCTCGCTGAACACCGCTCGCTTGTCGGGACACAGGTTGATCACACCGTTCGAGATGACGGCGTCCGCCCAGCCGTCCTCGACCGGGATTGCCTCGAGGAGACCCTTCCGGAACTCGACGTTCGACAAGCCAAGCATCTCGGCGGTGGTGGTCGACTTGTCGAGCATCTCGGGCGTCATGTCGATCCCGACGACGAACCCCGGGTCGCCCACCTGTCGCGCCGCAACGAAGGAGTCGAAGCCGGCGCCGGAGCCCGCGTCCACCACTCGCTCACCCGGTTCCAGCGCCCGAAGGTCGAACGGGTTCCCGACGCCGGCGAAGGACTCGACGGCACGCTCGGGCAGCGACGCGACCAACGCCATCTCGTAGCCGAGGCGTGCGGCAGCGACACGCCCCGTATGAAAGTGGTAGTTGGCGTTCGGCGCGGTTGCGACCTCGCGGTACTTGACCCTGACCTCTTCGCGGAGCTGCTCCGCGTCCACCGGCAATGTTTCGGTCATTGCTCCCCCCTCCCGTGTGACCCGCCGATCGCCACCGGCAGCCCGGCTCGCTTCCATTCCGGGAATCCGTCTTCAAGGCGCCGCGCCTCGACGCCCTTGCGCCGCAGCAAGCGCACGGCGTCATCGGCGTAAACGCAGTACGGGCCGCGGCAGTAGGCAACGATCTCACGATCGGCCGGCAGCGCTTCGAGGCGACGTTTCAGCTCGGTGAGCGGGAGCGAGCGCGCACCGGCCACGTGACCGGCCTCGAACTCGGCACCCGGACGCACGTCGATGACGGTCACTTCTCCCCGGCGCAGCCGCTCGGCGAGCTCATGACGCGTGACTTGCTCGAGCCCGTCGCGTCGTCCCAGGTACGCCTCAGCCAGGCGTTCCACTCCGGCGACGTGATCGGCGGCGACCTCTCGTACCGCGGTCCATAACTCGGCGACTCGCTCGCTCGCGAGCCCATAGATCACGCGGGTTCCTTCACGCCGGCTGCTCAACAGCCCTGCCCGCGCCAGTGTCCGTAGATGATGCGAGGTGTTGGCGACGCTCTGGTCGATCTCGACTGCGACCTCCTCGACTGACCGCTCCCCTTGCGCCAGCACGTCGACGATCTCGGCCCGCCGGCCACTGGCGAGAGCCTTCGTCACCGAAGCCAGCGCCTCGAACAGGGCATCCTTGGCAGCACGCGAGCCCACGTCCGCAACCTAAGCTCGCCTCCGAGGATTGTCAAGTAATCATTTGAATACTTGAGGAGGCCGTCTATGCCGACCCGGGTCCATCATCCGATCTTCGCCCGCATGTACCGGCGCATCGCCGCCGAGGCGGAGGGCAAAGGAGCCAGCGAGCACCGCGACGAGCTCCTCGCCGGGGTCGCGGGGCGGGTCATCGAGGTCGGGGCAGGCACCGGGCTGAATTTCGCCCACTACCCGACGGAGGTCAGTGAGGTGGTCGCCGTCGAGCCCGAGCCGTACCTGCGAGCCGCGGCCGAAGCAGCCGCCGCCGCGGCGGCGACACCGGTCACGATGGTGGACGGCACCGCCGACGATCTACCGGCCGCGGCCGGCGAGTTCGACGCCGGCGTCGTCTCACTCGTGCTGTGTTCGGTGCCCAACCAAGCGAGCGCGCTGGCCGAGCTCTTCCGTGTGATCCGACCCGGCGGAGAGCTGCGCTTCTACGAGCACGTGCGCTCGCCGAAGCCCGGGTTCGCGCGAGTCCAGCGGACCCTCGACCTCGTGTGGCCGTGGTTCGGCGGCGGATGTCACACGAGTCGGGAGACGGAACACGCCGTCGCCGAGGCCGGATTCATCATCGACCGCGTTCGGCATTTCACCTTCCGCCCCGCGTTGTGCGCGGCGCCCGTCTCGCCCCCCATCATCGGCGTCGCGCGACGGCCGTAGGCAATGCCTCGCTCTGATGGAGCCAATTCGGGTCCGCAAACACGCCGGCGCGGAAGGCCCGCTCGTCGTGCTCCACGGGGGGCCCGGTGCACCCGGTTCGGTCGCGAGTCTTGCCATCGAGCTCGCCGGTGAGTTCGAGGTATGGGAACCGCTGCAGCGTCGGAGCGGCAATGTGAAACTCACGGTGGACCGTCACGTCGACGACCTGCGCGAGGTCGCGCCCAATCGGGCGACGATCATCGGGTGGCCGTGGGGAGCGATGCTCGGGCTGTCGTACGCGGCGCGTCACCCGGAGCGCGTAGGCGCGCTTGCTCTCGTCGGCTGCGGCACCTACGACGACACGAGCCGGACCGAGTACGAGCGAAGAATCAACGCGAACCTCGGCGATGCGGGCCGCAAACGACCGCGCGAGCTGCGAGCGGCAATGGACGAGACTCGCGACTCTGCCGAGCGGGACCGGCTGCTTGCCCTCCGGGGCGCAGTCAATGCCGAAGCGCAATCGGTGGACCTGCTACCCGAGGAGCGGTCCGAGCCGATCCCCGCCGACGCCGCCGGCCACGAGGAAACATGGCACCACGTCCTGCACCGTCAAGCGGCCGGTGTCGAACCGCAGTCGTTCACTGCGATCAAGGCGCCGGTGCTGATGCTCCATGGCGACGGCGATCCTCATCCCGGCCCGATGATCCGCGACAGCCTTCTCCCGTACATCCCACACCTCGAATACGTGGGGATCCCCCGCTGTGGACACGAGCCGTGGCGCGAGCGGTATGGACGGCAACCGTTCTTCGAGACGCTCCGCGCCTGGATCGACGCGACCCAGCGCGGCTAAGTGTGCGCGGTGGCGCGCCGTTCGAGCAGTTCGAGGAGCGCGGGGACCTCGTCCTCGATCTCTTCCTTCACCCGGTCGGCGGCGCGCACGATCTCCCATCGGTCGACGAGGTCGGCGTCGATGGGGCGAGCACGCGCATACGCGCGCACGTACAGTCGAAAGAAGGCGCCCCGACCGACCGCCTGCATGTGCCGCATCATGAACTTGATCACTGCAGGCATGTACTCCTGCACCGCGCCTTGGCGTAGCAGCAGACGGGTTCGGGCCAGATCGGCCGCGGGGTCGCCGCGAGCGGCGTTGGTCCAGTCGATGACGGCAGGCCCCTGTTTGCCGATGAGCACGTTGCCGGGGTGGAAATCGCCGTGACACAGGCGATCGCCGTCCGGCAGGTCATTCAGCGTCGCGAGCGCGAAGTCGGCGAGCTCGAAGGGAAGGTCGTCAGCGGTCTCGATCTTGACGCGCGCCAAGTCACGCAGCCGAGGGAGGTCGCTCGGCGCGATGACCTCGTGCAGGGCCGCCTGCACCCGCCCGACCATGCGAGCAGCGCGGGTCACGGTCCACGGGCGCTTTCCCATCAAGGTGATGAGGTCGGGCCCGTCGACACGGTCCATGATCAGGCCGGTGCGCCCGTCCTGGGTCGTGGTGCCGTGCACCTGTGGGACCGGGACGCCACCGGCGGCGGCTGCACGCATGGCCACGGCTTCGTGCTCCACCTGCGACCACCGGGAGGTCGGTCGTGGCAGCCGCAGGACCGTGCCTTCGTCCCACGCGAAGATCTGCGCCTCCCGCCCTTCGCCGACCAGCGTCCTCGACGCGGTCGTGCCACCTTCGGGCATGTGCCTACGGCTCGCAGATGACGAGCGGGATGTCGCGGTCCGTGCGGCGCTGATACTGCCCGTAGCCGCTGTAGGCGGCGACGACGCGCGGCCAGAGCTCGGCCTTCTCCCCCGGAGACGCTACGCGCGCGCGCATGGGTCGGGTCTTTCCGTCCATCGTGATCTCGACGTCGGGGTTGTCACGCAGGTTGAGGAACCAGGTCGGGTGCCGGTCGTCGCCGCCGTACGACGCGACCAGTACGACGCGCTCGCCGTCCTGGACCGGCGACGTGAGCATCGTCGTTCGTCGATTGCCGGTCTTGCGTCCCGTAGTGGTGAGCATGAGCACGGGCATGCCGAACCCGCGGTTGGCGAGGCGGCCGTTGCTCATCCGGAACACAGCCTCGTGGAAGCCGGTGACGATCTTGGCCCCGATGTCCTTGATGTTCGCCACGGTCGGACCCTATCCCCCGGGTTGGCTTCGGGGCTCGAGCACGAACTGCAACTCCGTGACCCAGGTGTCGGGCTCGCCGTCGGAGTCGAGATACACCTCGCGGCTGTAGCCGTCGACGCGCTCGCCGGTCTGCTCGGTCCACCGGAGCAACGCTTCGTACCCGCGCTCCACGCGGCTCATGTTCCCGCGATGAATCGTCGCGACTCCCCGGGGCACGGCAGGGATGTCGATGACCTCGACGTCCGCTTCAGACACGTCCTCGTTCCCGATCGGCAGCGCGGCGACGACCTCGATCGGCGCGTCGCCGTCGTCGCTGTCGTAGTAGAGGGCGACGGGAGGCCCGGTTGCCGCAACACCGACACGGGCGAGACGGGCGTGCAGCTCACCATAGAGCCGGCCGAAGATCGGCCCGAGGGTCTCGTTGCCGAACGCAGGCGAGTTCTCCCGGAGCGCAGCGAGGCGCACCGGCTCGAGCGACTTCACGACGATGTCGTACTGGCTGGGGCTCTGCTCGTCTTCGATCTGTCGAAGGCGGGCCTCGACGCGGGCGAGGCGCTCGGCCTCGGCGGCGATGCGACCACTCGCCTCTGCTCGACGCAGCCGCAGCATGCCGCGCAGCTCGTCGAGCGAGACCTGCTCGTCGGCGATGGGTTGGATCTCGGTCAGTGAGAACCCGAGGTCGCGCAGGGCGAGAATGCGGTGCACGCGCGCGAGCTGGTCGGCTGAGTACCAGCGGTACCCGGTGCGCTCGTCCGCGGCGTGAGGCTTCATGCTGGAGGCATGACACAGACAACCGGAACCCCGAAGGTCCACGACGACGAGCGGGCGTACTACGCCGAGCCCGGCCCGATGACGACCCTCGAGCTCTCGCCGCTGGCGGCCGAGGGCCTGCCGACCGATCCCCTGGGGTTGTGCCGGATCGCCCGGGGTGTGATCGTCCACGAGTTCCTGGCCGCGTCGCTCTACGGCGTAGAGATCCCACCGGAACGGGCCGACGAGGTCGAGACGCGCCCCGCCTCGGCGATCGTCGACACGATCCAACGCCTCGATCCCAGACCGCTGGTCGAGCCCCGGCCGCCGGAACGGCGCATGTTCGGCAACTGCCGCCAGTTCTCCACGCTCACGTGCGCCTTGCTGCGGCGAGCGGGCATCCCGGCCCGAGCCCGCTGCGGCTTCGGCACGTACTTCGAGGAACGGAAGTACATCGACCACTGGGTCGTCGAATACTGGGACACGGCTCGACGAGATTGGCGGCGTGTCGACAGCCAGCTCGACGAAGTCCAGCACGAGGCTCTCTCGATCGACTTCGACGCGACCGACGTGCCCCGGGACAAGTTCCTGCCCGGGGCCGATGCGTGGCAGCTATGCCGTGCCGGACGCGCCGATCCCGACACGTTCGGCATCTTGGAGTTCTGGGGCGCGTGGTTCGTCCGCGGCAACGTCGTGCGAGACCTCGCCGCGCTCAACAAGATGGAGCTGCTGCCCTGGGACGGCTGGGGGCTCATGGATCGCGCCGACGAGCTCGATGAGGGCGTCGCGGAACATCTCACCGACGAGGTCGCCAACACCACCGTGGAGGGTGACTGGAGCCAGGTGCGCCGGCTCTACGAAGGCAACGACCTGCTGCGGGTGCCGGCGACGGTTCTCAGTTATCGATCAGGCGAGAACGTCACGCTCTAGGACCCGACCGGCCGCAAGAGCATCTCTTGCGCGACGGACGCCGCCACGTGCCCGTCGGGCCCGAAGATCGTCCCCCGTAGCAGCCCGCGCCCGCCCGTGTTCACGAGGGAGTGGACGTCGTAGTAGTGCCAGTCGTCGGCGCGTAGCGGCCGGTGGAACCACGCCGCGTGATCGATGCTCACCATCCCGGTCACGTCGCCCTCGAGGTGGAGGGGTCGGCCGCCCGTCCCGGTCATGTCGGTGACGAACGCGATGAGCGCCTCGTGCAGGTTGGGGTCGTCGGGAAGCGCGCCCGCGACTCGAAACCACGCTCGTCGGGTCGACTTCCTGGTGCCGTCGGGCCCGGGGGGCGTGGGCCCGACCTCGGCGACCTCCCACGGTCCCGGCCCGACGGAGACCGGTCGCGCGTCGGGCCGAGGAACGTCTTCGTCCATCGGCAGCTCGTACTCGTAGCCGTCGGAATCTGCGGTGAACGAGCACGTCATCCAGAACACGGGGTTGCCGTCCTGCACGGCTTCGAGATGGCGGATCGCGAACGAGCGCCCCTCCCGGATCGGGATGACGCTGTACGTCAGCGGCAGCCCGGCCATGACCGGTCGCAGGAAGTACCCGTGGAGCGAGTGGATACGCCGGCCCTCGGGGGCGGCCCGAGTGGCCGCGTAGACCGATTGGGCGACCACGAACCCACCGAAGAGCCGATCGCCGAACCATGAGGGCGCGTCACCGAGCCATCCGTCGCCGTCCGGCCGCACGCTGAGGAACTCGATCGTCTCGGCGATGACCGATTCGATGTCGAAGTCCAGGTCCGCCACGCGTCGGAGCGTAGGACAACGCAACGGGCACATACGACGCGTTTCGCGCCGCGCCTTGCAGCGGCGCGCGGGCGCATGCATCATCCGACGGGGAGGAATCTGTGGCTCTGTTCGTCGTTCGCCATCAACACGCCGCCGAGCGATGCCCGGCGGAAGATCCGTACGCGGGCGCCTCGCTCCTGAACTACCTGAGCCGCCCCAACGTCCGGCAACAGGGTGTCGAGATCAAAGGAGAGGGGGTCGTCCAGGGTGAGCACACCTTGTACATGATCGTCGAGTCCAGCGACGAGAACCTGGTCCGGCAGTTCATGCAGCCGTTCGCGATGGCGGGCAGCGTCGACGTCTACCCGGCGTCGACGTGCGCCGGGGTCGTCGCCAGCGGTGGTTGCGCCTCGCCGATGCCGGACCTCGACGACGTGGTGCCGGCATTCGACCCCGAGGATGCGTGCCAGCGCGCCATCGAGGCCGGACTCGTCGTACACCGAGCTCACCCGCTGAACTGTGAGACCTCGATCCCCGCCTTGCTCGGCGGCGTGGTCATGCCGAACGCCCACTTCTACGTGCGCAACCACTTCCAGATTCCCACGCTGGATCCGGCGACGTGGCAGCTCAGCGTGGGCGGGCTCGTCGAACGACCGCTGAACCTGAGCCTGCGCGATCTCACCAACATGCGATCGCAAACACTGTTCGTCACCCTCGAGTGCGCGGGCAACGGACGCACGTTGCTCGATCCGCCGGTCGACGGCGAGAAATGGCACCTCGGCGCGGTCAGCACAGCCGAGTGGACGGGCGTGCCGCTCGTCGAGGTCCTCGACCGAGCCGGCATCAAGCCGGCGGCGCGGGAAGTGGTGTTCCGAGGCGCTGACAGCGGAACCCTCCCGGGGGAGACTGACACGATCACTTTCGAGCGCAGCCTCAGGATCGACGACGCCCGGGATTCGGAAGCCCTGCTCGCATACGCCATGAACGGCGAGCCACTCCCGAGCCAGCACGGCTACCCACTGCGGCTCGTCGTTCCGGGCTGGTACGCGGTCGCGTCGGTGAAGTGGCTCACGGAGATCGAGGCCATCGAGGAACCGTTCAACGGCCAGTACCAGACCGGGAGCTACTTCTACGAGTCGGTGTATGACGGCGAGGTCGCCAGGGAACCGGTCACGCTCCAGCGGGTGAGGGCCTTGATCACCGAGCCCAACGAAGATGAGGAGATCGAACCCGGAGACTTCGCGATCCGAGGCGTCGCCTGGTCCGGCGCTGCACCGATCTCACGCGTCGACGTGCGCGTCGGCGATAGCGACTGGCAGGAGGCCCGGCTCATCGGGCAGCGCCAGCGCCACAGCTGGCAGTGGTGGGAGCTGATCACACACCTCGAAGAGCCAGGCGCGACGACGATTCGCGCCCGGGCCACCGACCTCGCCGGCCGCAAACAACCCAACGAGCAGCAGTGGAACCGCCTCGGCTACGGCAACAACCTCGTCCACGAGGTGCCGGTGCACGTGCGGTAGCTCACTTCGCGGGTTCGGGCTGCTCGCCTGCTGGCGTGTGGTCTTCGTTGGCCTTGTCGGCTTCGTTGCCGTCCTTCTCTTCCTTGTCGCCCTTCTCGTCCGTGGCGTCGGCGCCGTCGTGCTGGCCCGCCTGGCCGCCCGGCTGCACCTGGGTGCTGTCGGTCGGTGGGTTCGTGCTGTCGGTGCCCGACTGCGCAACGGCCACTCCGGTGCCGATGCCGGCCACTGCGAGCAGGCCGATGGCGGGGACGGCAATCTTTCTGGTCAGTTCCATCCGGTGCAGGTCTCCTGGTCCGGGGGCAGGGCGCACAGGGTGCCTTCTCGGACCTTGAATGCCAGTGAGACGACCGTGTGATTTCTCAGGCGGGACGACAACGGATTCCCGTGACCGGGCGTCCGTCGGCGGTGGCCCGGCCGGGCCCGATGAGGGTGGATTCACCGGGCCCGGCACGAGCGGGGGTTGCGCGATGCGCTCTGCGCAGCGTGCCCCCACGTACATGGGACGGCGATGAGACGAGGACCTTGATCGCTCAGGTTTGGCCGTCCGCTCGGTCGGCCGGGAACTGGAAACTCACGATCGCCCCTCCCTCGGACCGGTTCGCGGCGGTGGCGGTACCGCCATGGTCGTGAGCGACGGCGAGCACGATCGCGAGGCCGAGACCGCTGCCCCCTTCGGTGCGGCTGCGGGCGTCATCGGCGCGGCGGAAGCGCTCGAAGGCGTGAGGAAGGAACTCGTCGGCGAAGCCGGGGCCTTCGTCCAGAACTTCGATGACGACATGGTCTCGATCACGCCGGGCCCGCACGCGCACACCGGTTCCTGTGGGCGCGAAGCGCAGCGCGTTGTCGAGGAGGTTGTCGATCGCGCGCCGGACGTCGTCAGGCTCGAGCGGAGGGGCGATGCCGTCGTCGCCGGAGACGTCGAGCGTCACGCCATGGTCGGCGGCGCGGGTGCGGAAGGCCTCGGCCGAGCGCCTGAGCAGCGGCATGAGCGGTTCGACGTCGCGGACGCGAGCGCCACGATCTTCCTCGCGACGGGCGAGGAAGAGCAGCTGCTCCGAGAGGCGGGCAAGCCGATCCGTCTCGACCGCTGCGTTGCGGATTGCCTCGCGAAGGTCGTCGTAGGACCGTTGTGGCCGATCGGCGAGCTCGAGCTCCGTGCGGAGGACCGCCAGCGGCGTACGCAGCTCGTGGCCGGCGTCGGCAACAAATGCGCGCTCCCTCGCCAGCGCGCGCTGCAGCCGGGTGAGCAGATCGTTCATGGTCGTCGCGAGCGAAGCAATCTCGTCTCTCGTCGCCGGGACCGGTAAACGCGATGCCGCGTCGTGCTCCGAGATGGCGGCGGCTCGCCGGCGCATTCGCTCCACCGGCCGCAACGCGCCCCGTCGCCAGCAGCCACGCGCCCGCTCCCGCGAGCACGACCACGATCGGACCGGCGATGACGAGAGCACGCACGACGCGCGACACGGCATTGTCAGCGGATTCGAGCGAGCTGCCCGCGATCACAGTCCAGGAACCATCCGTCCGCTGGACTGACGTTGCCAGCACACGAAAACGCTCGCCACCTCGTGTGACGCTCGTGAACTGCGGCTCCGATCGTGCGCGACGGTGCAGTGATTCCGAGACCAGCGGTCGGTTCCCCGCCTCCTCGGACGCCGCGGCGATCTGGCTCGCGGGATCGAGCACCTGCGTCAGCTCGTCCTCGGACTGGAAGAGCCGGTTGCGACCGCCATCCTGCAGGTCAGCCCCGCCGGTCGCGTTCCGGACGACCTGTTCCAAGGTGGCAGCCCGCGTTCGCAGGGACGAGTCCAACGAGGTCTCGAGGCCGTTCGCCAGCGATCGGACGAACGCGTACCCGCCGACACTCACCAGCACAGCGGTTGCGAGCGCGAAGAGCAGCGCCAGGCGGAGGCGAATGGGCACTACGTCACCTTGGTGCGCAGGCGGTAGCCGACCCCTCGAACGGTCTCGATGTGGTCCCGCCCGAACGGCTTGTCGACCTTCCGGCGAAGGTACGAGATGTACTGCTCGACCACGTTCGAGAGCCCGTTGTAGGCGAAGTCCCATACGTGATCGAGGATCCGTGTGCGGGTGATGACCTCGTCGGGGTGGCGCATGAGCAACTCGAGCAACGACATCTCCTTCGGCGACAACGACAGCTCTGCCCCATCGACCCAAGCCCGATGGGTCGCGGGATCGAGGCGAAGGTCGCCGACTTCGAGCAAGGTGGGACGCTCCCCCGATCGGCGTCGGACGAGCGCCCGCACACGCGCCGCGAGCTCGGCGAAGCTGAACGGCTTGACCAGGTAGTCGTCGGCGCCGACGTCGAGGCCTCCCACCCGGTCCTCGATCGCGGTACGGGCGGTCAGCATCAGCACCGGCGCCCAGCGCCCGGATTCCCGCAGCCGTCTGCACACCGTGAACCCGTCGATCTCGGGGAGCATCACGTCGAGCACGATCGCGTCGTACTCGTTCTCGGTGCCCATCCACAGGCCATCCGTGCCGTTGGTGGCTACGTCGACGGCATAGCCCTCGTCGCGCAGCCCGCGCTCGAGGAGCGTGGCCATCCGAGGCTCGTCCTCGACGACGAGAACCCGCATGGCACAAGGGTATGGGCGCTTACATGTGAGCTTGGTGTGAACAGGCAAGCCCGCCGATGCAGCGCGGCTTCAGCGCTTGCGCCAACCGTTCCAGTAGGTGACGTCCTCGACGGGACGGCGCTGGGCCGGGCGGAAGTCACCACCGGTCGTGTACGCGACCGGGATCAGCGCCACTTGCGTGACCGTGTCGGGGATACCGAGGACTGCGCGGGCATCGGCCCCGTGCTCGAGGTGCAGGGTCGTGAACGCCGAGCCAAGCCCGCGACTCCGCAAAGCCAGCATGAAGCTCCACACCGCAGGGATGATCGAGCCGTACACGCCCGAGACGTCCGCCGCCGTCGGCCGCTCCGGCAGCGGGTCGAGGAGGCACGGGATGACGTGCACGGGCACCTCGGCGAGGTGGTCGGCGAGGTATTCCGATGACCGCACGATCGGGTGGTCCCCGTCACCGCCGGCGGCGACGATCGCCGCTTTCTGCGCGGCCATGTACGGCTCGAAGCCGCGGCGGTAGACCGTGGCGAGGCCGGCTCGCACCTCGGGGGCGTCGACCACCAGCCAGCGCCACCGCTGGGTGTTGCCTCCGCTGGGTGCCTGGACCGCGATCCGGAGACAGTCGAGGACCACCTCCCGCTCGACCGGGCGGGACAGATCGAGCCGCCGGCGGACCGCTCGGGTCGTGGTGAGGAGTCGGTCGGTTTGGGCCGTGTCGAACGCCGTCGTCGTGGTCATGCGCCCGATCCAACCGGAAGCGGCACGCGGGTTGTAGTCCGGAACCCCCTCCCGACAAGGCCGCCCCCCGAGAGCCCGCCCGTGGATAGGAGGTCCCCTACTACACCTCCGGCCCAGCCGCCCCCATCATCAGCTCAGGATGAGCCAGGGGGGAACCATGCACTCGATCCGACGTCCCGTCCGACTCCTCGCGCTGGTCAGCGCGCTCGCCGTCCTGCTCGTCGCGCTTGCGGGCACTGGCGCAGGCGCCGAGAGCAACGACTTCGGCCTCGCGTACACGGGCGGCAGCGCCGGCAAGGCAGACAAGAAGCTGGCGCCGATCACGATCGGATACATCAACCAGGAGGGCGGCGTCCCGTCCTTCCCCGAGGCGACCGCCGGCATCAATGCTGCCGTCAAGTACGTGAACAACGAGCTCGGTGGCGCGCAG
>WNGE01002459.1_pt1 | contig 22628 bp, 23 predicted proteins | sample 5400651 | NCBI WGS metagenome assembly WNGE01 (sample SAMN13153370, study PRJNA577476) | soil metagenome | isolation source: 60 cm soil or saprolite under grassland replicate 2 | place: USA:California | collected 2016-06-15
TCGACGATCGTCCCGTTTGTCCGGTTCGGTTTCCATGGGTTACGGCCCCGTGCACGCTACCGACCAGCAGTGGCCGCTGTTCAAGGCGGCCCATGGAACCGGATATCAGGGCAGGATTCGCGAGAACGCCGGGGCCCTGCTGGCGTAGGTCTGGACGGCTTGGGTGAGATTCTGCGGGGTCATGTTACCGGCCGTCGCATGGGAGATCACCAGATAGCTTCCTGGCCCCATATGTTCGCGGAATGTTGCGACGATTTCCGCGGGCCGGTCGGCGTCTGGTAGGAAATGGAGAACGGCGACCATGAGGATGGCCACGGGCTGGTCCAAGTCGATGAATCCGTTCGCCGTTGCGTGGTGTAAGACTTTTGTCGGCTCGCGCATGTCGGCTTCGATAACGATAGTGCGGGCGTCGGTCGCCAGGAGCGCCCCGGCGTGGGTGAGGACGACCGGGTCGTTGTCGACGTAGGCCACGTGGGCGTCGGAGATGAACCGCTGGGCCACCTGGTGCACGTTGTCCTGGGTCGGCAGGCCTGTGCCGATGTCTAAGAACTGGCGGACGCCTGTTTCGGCGAGGAAGCGCACCGCCCGCCCCAGGAATGCACGGTTTTCCCGGGTCCTTTGCACTACGTCGGGCGCTGCCTCGGCGATTTTGGTTGCGGCGGCGCGGTCGGCCGCGAAGTTGTCCTTGCCGCCGAGGAAGTAGTCATATATTCGCGCGACGTTCGGTACGGCAGGATTGACGCCGCATGGCACCTAGCCATCGTGACTCACCGTCTATAGCCTCCCTTGAGCACAGGGACGGATCCGTTGAGATGTGCGCCATCGCCCGCGATGGCCGCACTATGACAGCATCTCACCGGACGGAGTAGCAGGCACTCAACCCGGCTTGCGGAATCGCAGGATGCGGGTCTGGTAGGCGCCGTCGCACCAGCCTTGCAGGAATCGGCTGTGCCAGTGGATCGAGCGCATCAGCCGCTCCTCCTCCGGCGTGCTGAGCGTCGGTTCGGCCAGCCTCGCCCGCGCCCACGCGACGGAATGGCGCCAGAAGTCGCTGGTACCCGCGGTGACGTCCAGATCCTTGTCCAAAATCAGCCCAGCTTGCTCCGCGGCCCGCTGATACTGCGCGACGGTGCCGATGCGGGTCTTCCAGTAGCCGTCGAAGAGCTCGCGCCAGGCCGGCTGGGCAAGGAAGATGTCCTCAATCCCGAAGACGCCGCCCGGCTCGAGGGCGGCGGCGACGCGCTGGAACAACTGTGGACGCGGGACATAGCAACTGCTCTCCACCGCGACCGCGGCCGCATATTGCCTGGTTAAACGCAGCTCGCCGATATCGCCGACCAGTGCGCGCACACGCTCGGCGACCCCAGCCGCTATGGCGAAGATATGCGTCACCGCAGCCTGTTCGGCGACGTTGGTCACGGCAGTGACCTGAACTGGGAAGTGCTGCGCCCAGTAGATTGCCCCCCCGCCAAGGCCGCAGCCGACTTCCAGCAGGTTGCCGGTGAACAATGTGCCGGCGTCCCAGACCGAGGCCGCGCTTTCCAGCATGCGCTCCTGCGCGGCGACAATCCTCGCCCGGATCTGCTGGGCCGTCGAGCTGGGAGCGGGCGAGCAGCCGTCGAACAGGCCAATGTGGTAGTGGACGCGAGGGCCGGGCCCGTAGCGGTCGATGATCGCCGCGATCTTGCCGCGATAATAGCGGCGCACGGCTTCGGCTTCTGACACGGTCACTGACCGTTGTTCGGCCACCGGCTGTTCGGCCACCGGCTGTTCGGTCATCCGCGCGGGATCTGGACTGCCGGGCGAGCTTGGGATGCTGAGGCGGGAGCACATCGTCGTCATCACCGTCCTGGGATTGTGCAAAGAGCTGCGGGGGCGTCGCGGGCGCTGGGCGTTGCGGGCGTTGGGCGCTACTGGCGAAAGGCAGCGGCCATCGTCAGCCGGACTTGCTTGGCAATAGGAGATTTAGCCCAACCAGGGCCGACTGGGAAGATGATCTGCCAGCTCTTGCACAAAATTGCCGGGCCGGTGCTGTGGTGCCGACCCTCAGTGGTTTCGCAGCGCCCGGATCAGCTCCTGCTTTGTCATCGACGAGCGGCCCTTGATTCCGATCTCGCGAGCGCGTACGAGCAGGTCTTGTTTGGTCCAGTCAGCGTAGGACGGACTCTTGCCGCCCTTCGCGCCGACCTGACGACGCGAGCTTGCGGCCGCGGCGTTGGCGATCCGCGCCGCCTTCTCAGGGCTCTCGCCCTGGTCGCGGAGCTTCTGGTAGAACTTCTCGTCCTTAATCTGCGCTCTGGGCATCTCGTTTCCTCCACGGCTCGATGCGGCTCGACGCGCCGCTGCCCGTCCGCCTTACCCACGTTGAGGGCGCCAAACGTCGCTTGCCACATGAGAGGCGGCGACGCGGTGGGGCTGGCGACCCGGCCTGATCCAGGCGCCGCGATCACGGATTGGCCATGGTGAGGACCGCAATGACGATCAGCAAACCAGACACGGCGTAGGCGACGTAGTCGCTCGCGTCGCCGTTGTGCGCCGCGCGCAGGGCCCGCACCGGCATGGGCTCGCGGATCCGCAGATACCACCAGGCGAGCGCCGCGCCGAGCGCGAGGCTGACCCCGATGGCGATGAGCTGGCTCGGCGCCAGGTAATCGAACGGAATGGTCAGCTGCGGCAGCGAGCCGGACCTCGACAGGACGGCGTGAGCGTAACGCTGCGGGTGAAGCAGGCTGGCGGCCGCCGGCGCCATCACATGGTCGAGGAAGAACTGCGGAACCACGCCAAAGGCGACGCAGCACGCGCCGAGGCTCGCGAACCCCATCAGCATGCCGGGCCGCAATCGCTCCATACGGTCGTAGGGCTGCTCGCGCCGCCTGAAGAACGCGAGCCACGCGGCACGGCCGAGCGCCGCGATCGTGATGACCTGAGTCAAAAGCAGCGCCGCGTACAGGCCGAACCGGCCGCTGTCGAACAGCGGCTCGTGGATCAGGTTCACCGACACGTAGCCGTTCAGCGGCGGCACGCCCGCGATCGAGGCGACCGCGACCACGAAGGCGCCCGTGACGACGGGCATGCGGCGCGCGAGCCCGCCCATCTCGGACAGCTTGGTCATTCCCGTGCGATGAAGGATCACACCGGCGCACAGGAACAGCAGTGGCTTGAACAGAGCATGGTTGACCAGGTGGTATGTGGCGCCGGCGATGCCAGCCGCGGATCCTGTGGCGAATCCGGTGATGATCAGGCCCATCTGCGACACGGTGTCGTAGGCGAGCAACCGTTTGAGGTCGTCTTGTGCGAGCGCCAGGACGGCGCCGACAAGCGACGACGCGATGCCGACCGCCATGAGCAGGCCAAGCAGGACGGTACGGCCCGCCGGGTAGACCTGGAACGCGAGGCGGACGATCGCGACGACCCCCATGGCCACCATGAGCCCAGAAAACAGCGCCGACACCGGCCCCGGCGCCGCCTCGTGCGCGTCGGCGAGCCATCCATGGAACGGGATCACGCCCGCCTTGGTCGCGAAGCCAGCGACCAGCAGGCCAAGGGCGACGAGATCGGCCGTACCCAGGGCGGCGGCGAGCCCGCCGTGGCGTTGGAGCGCACTGTGCGGTTCGAGGGCACTGTGCAGCTGGCCGAAGTTGAGCGCGCCGTGGCTCGCGTACAGCAGCCCGATCCCGGTGAACACGGCGAAGCTGGCGATCGTGGTCAGCACCACGACCTTGAAGGCGGCCTCGAGCGCGATCGGCCGTTCCAGGTAGAAGCCGGTGAGCCCGTAGCTTGCCAGCGCGGCGACCTCGAACCAGACGAACAGGTTGAACAGGTCAGCGGTGAGCCCGGCGCCGATCAGCGCGGCGAGCAGAAGCTGAAACAGGCACGCGTTCGCGCCGAACTCACGCGCGCCGAGCCCGCCCTGTTCGGAAAGGGTGTAGATGAGCAGCAGCGCGCCGACGACCGCACAGGCGAAGGCATAGATGATCCCGAACGGCTCCGCAATGAACACAATGCCGAGAGCGTGCCCTCGCACGGGGGTCCACAGGCCCAGGTAATGGGCGAACAGCCGACCGCGGAAGACCAGCGGCATCTGCAGCGCCAGGATCGCGGCGCCGCCGCCGAGCGAAGCGACGGCAGCGATCACCGGGAGCCTGGTGGACAGCCGGCCGAGCAGTGGCGCGACGACCGCGCCCGCGAGCGGGATGGCGACGGCGAGCGGCAGCAGCGACCCAAGAGAGGCGGCGCTCATCGCGTTTCCCCGGTCACCGGCGGCACGCCCGGCGAGGGCTCATCCGCGTAGCTCCCTGACCTCGCCCACGTCGAGCGTGCGGTAGTGCTGCGCGATGCGGACCACCACGGTGAGGAACACCGCGGTGATCGCGACACCGATGATGATCGCGGTCAGGCAGAAGTTCTGCAGCACCGGATCGGCGACGTTGCCGTGCGCCAGGCTTTTCGCGCTCGCGCCCGGCGGTGGGCCGTACAGCACGGGGGCGGTGGACTTCGCACGGTAGGCGAGCGAGACCATGAACAAATAGGTCGAGCTCTCCATCAGCGAGAGGCCCATCACCATTTTGATCATGTTGCGCCTGGTCAGGACCGTATAAAGGCCGGTGCAGAACAGCACCGCCGACGTGAGGTAGTTGGCCAGGATCACCGCTCGTCAGCCCGCCCCGAACGGCGCCGCGAGGCGGCTCCCCCGGCCCTGGGCGCATCGCTCGGCCCGCGTGGCCCTGGTGTCTCGGCCAGTTTCTGGCGCCTCTGACGCCTCGGATGCTCTGCCGCCTCGATCTCGTCGGGTGACCAGTCGTGACCCATGCCGATGATCGCGAAGATCACGATGATCAGGCCGGTCGCCACCTCCACGAGCTCGGTCGCGGAGAAGAGCTGGGCGATGCCGCCGGAACGGATCGTCTGGGCAGGCGCGAGCGGCAGCCAGTTCCCCGAGAAGGAGCCCTTGAGGACCAGGCCGAGCAACTCGATGAGGATGATTGCAGCGGCGCCCGCGAGTTCGATCACCTCGACCAGCTCGGGGCGAACCACCGTGGCGATCCGGCGGCGGCCAAAGCCGGCGTAGGCGAGCAGGGCCACGCCGAGGATGACCGCGCCCCCGGGAAAGCCGCCGCCCGGTGAGAACCCCCATGCGACCAGGTAGAGGCCCGCGACGGCGAGGACAGGCAGCACGACGCGGATCGCGGTCCTGACCACAAGGGTCATCGACTCCGCCGTCTCGGGCGCGGGCGCCCGGAGCGGCGTGTCATCCGGCGTGTCCGGCCGGCGGATGGCGTCCTGTGGTCCCTCGTCGCGCTCCATGCGCTCGGCCGCGCGGGCATCGCGTTCTTTTTGGCCGGCCGGCCTACTGGGATCGGCATCGGCTTGCTCGCGCGCGCCCGCGCGCTCCTCGCCGAAGTAGCCGCGCCGTGACTCGCGTGAGCGGCTCAGCACGATCACGCTGACCACCGCGGCAAGCAGCAGGAACGTCTCCCCGAATGTGTCGAAACCGCGTGTGCCGTACACAACCTCGTTGACGGGTTCGGTGAGATTCCACCGCGGCAGCGCAACGGTCAGCGCGTATCGCGCGATCGCCGGGAGCGGCGCGTGTTCGCGTGGGATCGCGGCGACGGCCACGCCGAGCGCGGCGAGCAGGCCCGCCGCGAGCAGCGCCCCGGCAATCGTGCGGTGGGTCGGTTCATGCTCGGCGGCCTCCGGGCGAGCGCGGCGATCGTTACCGCTGCCCACCAGTCCGCCCTCCGTCAGGGTTCGCACCGAACCGCTCGCCCTTCTCGCCAAGCTCCTGCTGCTCGGCGACATCGGCGCGGGTCTTGCCTATGGACACCAGATACAGCGCGGGCAGCGCGATCGCCCCGACAACGATCTCGGAGTGCGCGACGTCTGGTGCCCCGAGCACAACGAAAAGGACGGAGAGCATGGTGCCTACCGCGGACAGCGCCATCACGGCGCCGTTCAGGTTGCGCAGCTTGACGACCAGCACAGCCGCGGCGAGGACGAGCGCGAGGATGAGGTAATCAAGAATCCAGAACACCTTCACCGGTCCCTTTCTCGCCTGGTCGCGTGTCGCGCTGAGGGTCGCTCGGTCGTCGCGTGTCGTCCTGAGGGTCGCTCGGTCGTCGCGTGGCGTCCTGAGGGTCGCTCGGCCGCGTCGCGCCGCGACCCGCCTTCAGGTCGTCGCGCACGGCGCCTGGCCACATCGGCACTCCGGCCTTGTATGCGGCGCGCGCGAGCGCATGCGAGGACGCGGGATTGACCACGAGCAGCACGACGGCGACAAGCAGCGCGCGGCTGCCGTACGGGCTGACGGGGCCTTCCCCAACAACGAGCGCCACGAGCACAGGCAGCGCGCCCATCGTGATCGTCTTGGTGGCGCATTGAATCCGGCAGTACAGGTCCGGCATCCGCAAGATCCCGACCACACCAGAAAGCGAGAACGCCAGGCCAATGGCGGCGAGCGCGATGACGACGGCCGTCGTCACAGCAGCCCACGCTCCAGGTAGCGGGACCACACGATCGTGCCCAGATAGCTGAACGCGGCCAGCCACAGGGCGGGATCCAGGTACACGGTCCTGCCCGCATATGCCGCGAAAAGCAGCACCGCAAGGGTTGCCTGGGCGCAGACCGCGTTCAGCGCGACGATCCGGTCCGAGACCGTCGGCCCTGCGGCGAGCCGGATGATCAGTGGCGCGGCGACCGCCAGCTCGGCGATCGCCGCGGCCAAGAAGATGGTGCTCACGTGCGCCTCCGCCATCCATGCTCGAGCGGGGCTACGGCTCGCTCCACCCGACCATTGATCGCTCGGCGGACCCGCCAGGCGTCACCGTCAGGCACCGCCACCGCGTGGTATTGCAGGCGGTGTCCCGCCACGTCGGTGTCGACGAGCTGGTTGTCCACGATGACCGAGGTCAGTAGGCCCACGGCGGTCAGCCCGCCGGGCGAGCGCACCCGCGTCGCGGCGATGACCATCCCGCTGCGCAATGGTCGTCGCGGCGACCAGATCCGCCTGGCCAGACGCAGATTCGCGGCGGCCATCCACCCGGCGGCAAGCGGGACAAGCTTGACCGCGGCGGCCATCCGTCGCGGGTGAAGCAGCCGCCATGGCCGGGCCACCTCGCCGAGCGGCGCCAGCGTGGCCGCTACCGCCGCGGCCACGCCGGCGCCGACGAGCATCTGCTCCGACGTGAGGGTCCACGTCAGCAGGACCCACACGAGGAAGGCCCAGCAGAACAGGGACGCCACGCGGAGCAGAAATGGCGGAACCGTAGCGACCTCGCGCGGCCTACCAGCGATACCAGCGGGCACCCGACCCCGCGCGGAACAGGAAACCGAGCAGCCACACGGCCAGCACGATCAGGGCGATCCACCATAGGGCATGGATGGCGAAGCCCAGCCCTCCAAGGAGCAACGCCAAGATGAGGATCAACAATATGAGCAACATCGGGGATTAGCCTCCTCGCGGACCGGTCTTTCCGGTCTCCCTCGTAGACCTGCCCCGCGACCATTGGCGCGGCGGTTCCGCCGCGCCAGCCGCGGGCAGGATCCCTGACTGCTACCCACGCAGCGAGCGCCAAACGTCATGCGCCAACTGAGTCAGGCCTTGGCCCTGGCGTAGGTCGCGAGAATCGCGCCCGTGGCCGTCACCTGGCTGTGAGTGAGTCGCAACTGCCGCAAAACGCCGTCGTCGAGGAAGACGCGCTTGCCGCCGCCCACGAGGACCGGGTCGATCATCAGCCGGAACTCGTCGGCCAGGTCGTGCTCGATCAGCGTCCGCACAAGCCGCGTGCTGCCGATCACGTGCAGATCGGCCACCCATCGCTGCGACATGTCGTCGAAGTAGCGCAGGTGCCAGCCGCCATGCTCGAATCCACCGCTGGTGTCTTCGTCGGCGTAGGCGGGTGCCTGCACGACCCCGTCGAGGCTCATCCACTCGCTCACGATCACCTTGCGCACGCCGGTCTCCTTCCACTTGCTTGTGGCGCCTGTCTCGGTGCTGTCACAAGCAGGACGGAGCACGAAGCCGATTCTCGACATCGGCTTGGCTTCTGCGCCAGCTTCGGCGCCGGTGGCCGGGCTTGCGCGCTGGTGATGCACAGTGGGCAGGTGAGGATACGACACCGCCAGATGAGCCCGTCCGTGCATCCGGATGCCTACGTCGCACCCACCGCGGTGCTCAGCGGCCAGGTCCACATCGGCAGGGGTAGTTGCGTGCTGCACGGCGCCGTGCTGACCGCGGACGGTGGTCCGGTCGAGATCGGCGCCAATTGCGTGGTCATGGAGCACGCTGTGCTACGGGGCACTCCGCAACACCCACTGGTCGTGGGCGATCATGTGCTCGCCGGCCCGCACTCATATCTGACCGGCTGCCGGATCGGCGATGAAGTGTTCATCGCCACCGGCGCCATGGTCTTCAACGGCGCGCACATGGGCAGAGCGAGCAGCGTGGCCCTCTGCGGTGCGGTCCACGTCCGCTGCGTGGTGCCCCCGGCGACCAGAATCCCGATCGGCTGGGTGGCTGTGGGCGACCCCGCCCGCCTATATCCCCCCGGCGAGGCGCAGGAGATCCGGGCGGGAATCGAGGAGGCGGGCGGTTTCCTCCCATTCGTTTTCGGCGCCGACCCGGGAGCCGGCCGCGGCCAGCAGATGCGCGTAGCGCTCGAGCGCTACGCGCGGGCGCTCGCCCGCCACAAGGATGACGAAGTTATCCCATAGCCCGAATCAGCTGGGCCTGACGCGCATGGCCGCGCGAATTCCGGGCGGTCATGGCGGCGCCGCGCCAGCGCGCCGGGGAGGTCGCGTCATCGGCAACCGGTTCGCCCGTCCGGCTGCGCGGCGGCCGAACTCACCGAGCCTCTGGGTTTCTTGCTCGCGGCGCCGGCGCCATCCGCGCCGCCGCTGAATTGCTTGCGCTCGCGGGATGGAGGTCTTTCTTCCACGTGAGGAACTCAATTGGCCCGTTGAACCAGTGGCCGAGCGGGCACTTAATCTTGGCGCTTTCAAGCGGCTCGTCACATGATTCAAGCAAGTACCGGTACTCCACCTCAGCAGGAAGCCCGCATCTTGAAGTGCCCGCATCGTCCGTATATGCCGGACAGTCCAGGAACATCATTTCACTTTCCATTTAATGGCCCCCCGCCATGATGATTCGGCTCAGCCACCGACTGCGCCCATCCAACCGTGGCCCGGCAGGTACACGCACGAGAGCCGCTCGAGCCGCACGCTGCGCTGGTTATCCGGTCGCAATGGCCCGACGGTAAAACAGAGCGCAAGATTCGCTCGCTGATACGTTGACCAAGGAACGGGCTGATGTCGGCGGGCTCAGCCGACTGACCGCGAACAGGAGGGCCCGCTTTGCCCGAGGGACACCAGGCCGCTGCGTCGGCCCGCGGGGGCGACCGCTTGAACCTGCGGGCCGACTGCGAACGCCGCCATCACGGCGCCCAGTCTCGTCCCCCCGCGGCGTCAGGCAGCCCTGGTCGAGAAAGGGCAGGCGGCGCCGCCCTGACAGCGCCGGGCCAGCGGAGGAGTGTCGGCAGCATGGCGACGGCACCGGCCAGCCCGCACAGCGACACCACCATGGCAGGATCGCCGAGTACATCGGCCAGGGCACCGGCCGCGACGGTAGCCGCCCCCTGACTGGCCATTATCCCGCTCGCGGCAACGCCGAAGGCCCGCGCGCGGTGGCTGGCAGGGACCATCTGGACGAACAAGGTGTTCAGCACGACGGATCAGCCGACGACGGCGAGCGGGTGGGGTCAGGCGCACATACAGCACAACGCCGATGAAGGTGCCGCAAGGCGTGGCGGCAAGCAGCGCCCCCGTCAGCCTCGGGCCGCCCTGCAGGTGGCCGGCGAGGCTGGTCATCAGACCCTCTGGGGCAGTTATTGCCGCGGCGCCGATCCAGGCCAGCACCAGGTTGGCGCGCAGCACGTCGTCGCGGAAAACCAAGCGGAACCCTTCGCCGGCCGTTCGTGTCCAGCCGCGGGACGGCCGCGCGGCGGGTACTGCTCGATGGCGCACGAACACGCCGATGAGAACGGCGGACGTGGCGAAGGTTGCCGCATCCGCTAAGATCGCGCCTCGCGCAGACACCAGCGCCACGATGGCGCCGCCGACCGCGAAGCCGAGGACCTGCGCAAGCTGCATCGATAGATGGGAAAGGCCATTGCCGGCGGCGAGGAGGTCGCCGCGCAGAACATCGGGCATCGTCGCTGACCGGGCCGCGCGGAACGGCGGCTCCAACAGGGCTGCCACGACCAGCAAACCGATCATGACCGGGATCGGAAGGCCGGGCAGCGCGAGCAATCCGAGGAGGACGGTCCGCGCCACGTCGCAGCCGACCATGACCGCGCGGCGGGGGAACCGGTCGGGCACCACCGACAGCAGGGGGCCGCAGAGCACCCATGTCCCATAACTCAGGCCGAAGGTCGTCGCCGCCAACAACGTCGAACGCGTCTGGGTAAAGACCAGCACCGCGACGGCCACCCGGGCGAGCTGATCGCCGAGCTGCGACAGGAGGCTGGCGCCGAACAACGCGCGAAACTCCGGGATCGCGAGCACGTCGCTGTACCGGCCAGCGCTCATGCCGTCCCGCGTTGTTGTCACGTCGTCTACCCCTCAACCGCGGTGCTCTCAGCGTTTCTCAAGCAGCACGGCATCGGCGTGGCGCAGGAGGATCTGAACGACGAGTTTGTCGATTTCCTCATTGCCGATCCCATGCTCCGCGAGCTTGCGGCCGGGCGCGTTGCGCACGTGCGCGCTGACTCGGTGACCGCGGCCGCGGCCAGGTGGGCTGAGCGGAATAAGCGAAAGCTGCTCGACGAGCAGGGCCGCCGCTACCGCCCGCGCGGCAGGGCCGACGACTACGTCCATGTCATGGAGATTCTTGCCCGGCCCTTTTTCACTGACGCCAGGGTGGGAGAGCTGTGGCATATCGACCCGGCACGCCATCCAGGTTACACCTACGCGCTGTTCTACGAGCGGTGCGCCATCGCGGAGCGGCTGTCGCCCGACACGGCGCTCATCGGTATCTCGGTGCCGATGGGTCCGCAGCTCCTACCCGCTTTGCTGCTCGCCGACCAGTTAAAAAGAAAACGCCCGGATGCGCGAATCGTATTCGGTGGCCCGACGCTCAGCCTCATGGATTCTGCGGATATCGAGACGCTTCTCATACGGCACCCAAACGTGGACTGCATCGTCCGCTATGATGGAGAATTCCCGCTGCTCGAATTGGTTCGCCAAGCGCTGGCTGGAAAATGGGACCCGCGCGCCGTCGCAGGTGTCTCCTGCTTGGACGGCGACCAGGCGCGGCACAACGCGCCCGGCCCGGGTCCTGACGTCAACCGGCTTCCACCGCCCGACTACCCTGCCCAAGCGCTCAGCCGCAAGGCGGAGCCGACCCTGGGGATCATCCAGGCGCGCGGCTGCTATTGGGGCAAGTGCGACTATTGCGACTTCGTCGAGTTGTTTGACGGCAGCCCCGCCTTCCGCGGGAGGCGCCCGGAGAACTTCGTCGACGAGATCGAGTGGCTGATCGATCAGAGCGGGATCCGCCGCTTCCGCTTCATCACCGAGTCCATCCCTCCGGCCTTCGCACGGCGGGCCTGCCGGCTTCTTCTCAACCGAGGGATCCACCTGCGCTGGCACTCGTTCGCGATGGTTGACCGACGGTTCGACCGGGATCTGCTTGCACTGATGGTCGAGGCGGGATGCGACCACCTCACCATCGGGCTCGAGACGATGAACACGCGCGTGCTGAAGCTCGTTCACAAGTCGGCGGACCGTGAGGAGAACCTCCGCTTCCTGCGCGACGCACGGGATGTCGGGATGAGATTGAAGATCAATCTCATCCCTGACCTCCCGTCGACAACTTACGAGGAGGCCGTGGCGTCCCTCGCCGAGATCAGAGCGCTTTCTGACTGTCTGCAGGAAGTCTCGGTCTTTCCCTTCGAGCCGACCCGGTCGTCGAATGTCGGGCGCCGCCCGGAACGGTTCGGCCTGGTCACAGCCCCGGCGTCAGGCGCCGTCGGCACAGCGCAATACGCGCTCAACCACTACGACAGCGCCGACCCTGCGATGACTGCCCCGCAGCGCGCCGACGTCTATCGGCAGTACCGCCGCTTCGCCGCGGAGATCCACCGCCGAAATTCTCCTACCCGACCAATCAATGCGCACCTTGACATCGACGCTCCTGTGCGCGTCCCGGTCGAGGAACTGGACGTTTTCCAAACGGGCGACCATCTGGTCTGCACGCAGATCAGATCCCGCAAGAGAGTCACAATCAGCGGTGCCGCAGCGCGGTTGCTCGCTCCGCATGTGGGAGGTAGCGCGTTCAGCCTGGCCGAGTTCACTGATGATGCGGACGCGCGGGCACTCGCACACAATCTTGATGCCGCCGGGATATTGGTTCCTGCAAGTAACGATAGCTGCGAGCGAGTAGTGGCTAGCGAAGTTAAGTAAATAACGCCACGCACAGGAGCATATCTTTCTCAACTGGGAGAAGGGAGGTGTATAAGTGAATCAGGAGACCTCGCCTGACCTCGTCATCCAGGAGTTCGAGGATCTTTTCGACGAGGAGCGGGCAATCGACCGCACCTCCTCGAATGGCGGCGGCCCTTATTTCGGCGCCGCAGGCATGGGCTACGACTAGCGATACACCCAGGCGCGGCGCGTCCTTTCTGACGGTCGTGTCCGTGACGGCGCGCGCTCCTGCCCGAGTCCATCAGGAGTCGGGCAGGAGCCGCGCCGCCGAGAATGTGGTCATCGGTCAGAGAAGGCGTCTCCCTCGGCGGAGGCGCCCGCGGCGCGAGCCCGCTCGGCGGACAGCCGACGCTCAGCGGCGTTGCGGGTCAGCGCGCTCGCGCGCTCGAACTCGGCTCGGGCTTCGGCCGGGCGGCCGAGCTTCATCAGCAGGTCACCGCGCACGCTCGGCAGCAGGTGGTAGCCCCGCAGCGAGGGCTCAGCGGCAAGCTCATCGACGATGGCCAGACCAGCCTGCGGGCCGAAGGCCATCGAGACGGCGACCGCACGGTTCAGCTCGACCACCGGCGAGGGCATCACCCTGGCGAGGATGGCGTAGAGCGCGATGATTCGCGCCCAATCGGTGTCTTCGGTGCGAAACGCCTGGGCATGGCAGGCGGCGATGGCGGCCTGGAGGGCGTAGGGCCCGCGCTGCCCGCCGAGTTCCTCCGCGCGCGCGAGGGCGGCCATGCCGCGGTTGATCAGCAGCTGGTCCCAGCGTGCCCGGTCCTGGTCGGCGAGCAGGACAGGCTCACCGGACGGCCCGGTGCGGGCACGGATCCTGGACGCCTGGATCTCCATCAGCGCGGCCAGGCCGTGGACCTCCGGCTCCTCGGGGGCGAGCTGTGCGAGGATGCGGCCGAGCCGCAGCGCTTCCTCGCACAGGGCCGGCCGTGTCCAGTGATCGCCGGCCGTGGCCGAGTAGCCCTCGTTGAAGATGAGGTAGATGACCTCAAGGACGGAGGCGAGCCGGGCCGGCCGCTCCTGGCTGCTCGGGGCCTCGAACCGCACCCGTGCCCTGGCGAGGGCCCTTTTCGCCCGGACGATGCGCTGCGCGATCGTCGGCTCGGGCACCAGGTGGGCACGGGCTATCTCGGCGGTGGTCAGGCCGCCGAGCAAGCGGAGCGTCATCGCGACCCTGGCGGGCACCGCGAGGACGGGATGACAGGCGGTGAACACCAGCCGCAGCAGGTCGTCGTCGATGTCGTCAGAAAAGGCCCGGTCGAAGTCCGCGGTGACGCCCTCAGCCAACAGTGCCCGGCCGATCTGCGCGTACTTCCGCTCCAGCTCACGATTGCGACGGAACAGATCGACCGCGCGCCGCTTGGCGACGGTCATCAGCCAAGCGCCGGGGTTGTTAGGAACTCCCGAGGTAGGCCACTGTTCCAGCGCGGCCACGACGGCGTCTTGGGCCAGCTCCTCGGCTATCCCGACGTCGTTGGCGTACCGGGCCAGCCCGGCGATGAGGCGGGCGGACTCCATCCGGATGACCGCCTCGATCGCAGCGTGCGTCCGCGAATCCGCCACGACAATCGATCACACCATGCGCCCGGCGGCAGGAGCAAGGAAGAAGGCGCTGCCTGCCGCGGCTATGCGCAGCGGCAGGCAGCGTCCCAGGGCAGGCCAGACACGAGGCGGGACTCGCCGTGCCAGGCCCTGGCCGGAGCCGTCGGGCGGTCACGGGCCGAATACCTGCCGGATCGTGCTCTCGCCGTCGCCGGCGATGCGCAGGAACCGCTTCGTCCACTCGATGGCTTCGGCCTTGTCGCGGACCTCGAGCAGCGCCCATCCGCCGATCAGTTCCTTGGCCTCGGTGAAGGGTCCGTCGAGCACGGTGAACTCGCCGTCCTTGTAGGTCACCTTGGTGGCCTCCTCAACCGGCCCGAGACCGCCGGTAGCGAGCAGGACTCCGGCCTTGGTGGCCTCCTCGATGAGCCCTCCCATCTCGCTCATCATCTCCGGGCTCGGCGGCGGGATCGGCGTCGACGGGTCGGCCAGGGTGTATCCGAGGAATCGCATCGTTTCGCTCCTTGCTTCGGTGGTGACTGGCAGGCTGCGCTTCGGTCGTGGCTGGCAGGCTGCCAGTTCCGGGCTGTCCGGGCCGGAGATCTTTTGACCGCCGCCCGCTTTCTCACCCCTGCGTCGAACGCCCCGACGCTGGATCGACACCCGGCCCAAAAGATCTTCACACAAGATCGCGCGGTGTCCCCCAGGCTGTGCTTGCGGGACATATGGCCTGGCAAGAACGGGCCGAAGGCCCCGGTCATCGCCGGAACCCTCGCCTAGCGTTTGGGGTGGAAGCGTCCGGGCGGGCAGGGCAGTCCTTGACCGCCGTACCTGTCGCCGGTCAGATTGATGAGGTGGATCGTGGCACAACCAGGAGGGATCATGGGAAACCCGGACGCGTCAAGGCCATGGGCGGCAAACTCTGCCATCCGGGCGCTTGATCCCCTGCAGATGCTGGAGTCGGCGCGCGACCTGGTGGATCCCGCCACGATGGTTCGGGAACTGCCGTGGCTGACCGGCGAAATGATGAAGATCGCGGTCGGCAGGTCGAGCATTTCCTCCGACAAGCGCGACCCCCGCTTCACCGATGCGGCCTGGCAGGGCAACCCGTTCTTCCGGCTGCTCGGGCAGGGCTACCGACTCTTTGAGGAGTGGCTCGGCCGGATGGCCGACTCCGCGGACGGGCCGTGGGAGCGCCAGGCGCGCACCCGATACCTGGCCAACATCGTCACCGCGGCGCTGTCGCCGACCAACTTCTTCTGGACCAACCCGCTCGCGCTGAAGCGGGCGTTCGAGACCGGGGGCCAGTCCGTGCTGCGCGGCGGCCAGAACATGCTGCGCGACCTCGCGCGCGGGGGAATGCCCCGGATGGTGAACAGGGACCCCTTCCCCGTCGGGGCGAAGCTCGCGTGTACGCCGGGCGCCGTCGTCTACCGTGACGAGATTTTCGAGTTGCTCGAGTACGCGCCCGCTACCCCGGCGGTCCGCTCCCGGCCGCTGCTCATGGTCCCGCCCGAGCTCAACCGCTACTACGTGCTCGACCTGGCGCCGGGCCGCAGCATGGTGGAGTTCGCCGTGGCGCACGGTATCCAGACATTCATGATCGTCTGGAGGAACCCCAGGGCAGAGCTCGGACACGGGCGCTGGGGTCTCGATGACTACCTGGCGGCGCACGTCCGGGCCGCCGAGGTCGCGCAGAAGATAACGGGCAGCGACGCCGTCAACTGGCTTGGGCTGTGCGCAGGTGGGATCACCACCGCGCTCGCGCTCGGGCACCTCGCGGCAAAGGGCGACCCCGCCGCCGGGTCGGCCACCTACCTCGTGACGATGCTGACCAACGCCTATCCCAACATCGTCGGGATGATGGACACCGAGGCGTCGCGCAGCATGCTCAAACGGGCGGCCGCATCGGGACAGGTTTTCCCCGGCGGCATGGTGCGCACCAATTTCGCCTGGCTGCGGCCAGACGACCTCGTCTTCAACTACCTGGTCAGCGGGTGGCTGCTCGGCGACGATCCGCCCTCGTTCGATGTGCTGGCATGGAACGACGACGCGACCGCGATGAGCGCGAAGTTCGCGCTCGAAAGCACCGAGTTGCTTGTTGACGCCCGCTCGGGCAAGGCGGGGATGACTGTGCTCGGCACACCGGTCGACCTGGCGAAGGTGGACTGCGACAGCTTCCACGTCGCGGGTTACACCGACCACATCTCACCCTGGCGGACCTGCTACACGTCGAGCCAGGTGCTTGGCGGCGACAAGGACATGGTGGTCGTCAAGTCGGGACACATCCAGTCGTTCGTCAACCCGGCATCCAGTGGCCGGTACGACTACTGGGCGGGGCGGCCAGCCCGCTCCGACCCGGACGAATGGCTCGCCGGGGCGAGCGTGCATCACGGCTCATGGTGGCCGCGCTGGGCCGAGTGGCTCGTGGCGCGTTCTGGGCAGGAGAAAGCGCCACGCAGCGGGCTGGGTAACCGGAAGTACCGGCCGCTCGCCCCCGCTCCCGGCACCTACGTGCACGAATAACGCTTGGGGGGCATGTGCAGATCGGCGGGACGGTCGCGCTGGTCACTGGCGCGGCGTCCGGACTAGGCAAGGCGGCGGCCGAGCAACTCCACGCGGCCAGCGCGAAGGTTGTGCTGGTCGACACCGACCGCGACGCGGGCGCCGCGCTCGCCGACACCGGCGTTGGCATGTTCGTTCCTGCGGATGTGACCAACGAGACAGCGGTGCAAACGGCTGTGGACCAGGCGACGGCGCTGGGGCCGCTGCAGGTGGTGGTCAACTGCGCCGGCGTGGGCTGGGGGGCCCGGATAGTGGACCGGCATGGGAAGCCGCATGACCTTGACCTCTTCCGCCGGATCATCGAGATCAACCTGGTCGGAACCTTCAACGTGCTCAGGCTCGCGGCGGCGGCGATGGCGGCCAACGAGCCGCCGGACAGCCACGGGCGCGCGCCCGGCACGGACGGCGGCGTGGGCCGGCAACGCGGGGTCATCATCAACACGGCGTCCATCGCCGCCTTCGAGGGCCAGGTCGGGCAGGCCGCCTACGCGGCCTCCAAGGCCGCGATCGTCGGCCTCACCCTCACCTCCGCGCGGGATCTGGCTTCGCTCGGTATCCGCGTTGTGTCCATCGCCCCCGGGCTGTTCGGCACGCCGATGCTTGGCCTGGTGCCCGAGGACACGCGCGCGGCGCTGATGCGGGCGATGGCTTCGCCGCGCCGGTTTGGCGAGACGCCGGAGTTCGCCTCGCTCGTACTCGAGATCGTGCGCAATGACTACCTCAACGGCGAGACGATCCGTCTCGACGCGGGCCTGCGGATGATGCCCCGCTGACGGCGGGCGGGCTCACACGCCGAGACCGCGGGCAGGCTCACGCACCGACCCGCGGCGCAGGGCACACGCCGACCGCGGGCAGGCTCACTCGCCGACCGCGGGGCAGGCCACATGCCGACTGCAGACAGGCTCACTCGCCGAAGCCGGTCCGTATGTCCTCGGTGCTCGCTCCCGCCTGCATCGCGGCGCCCGCCTTGGCGGACCCACGGTCCGGCGCGGGGTCAAACGACACGATGGCCGGGTCGACCCGCAGCACCGCGTACCCCGCGGTCGCGCCCGCGCCGAACGCCGGGATGAACACCCGGGTGGGGCCGGTGATCACCCCGTCGGCCACCGCATCCTTGATCGCGAGCGGGATGCTCGCGGCAGACACGTTGCCCAGCCGGTCAACGTTGAAGTACAGCCGGTCCTCGCTGATTCCCGCCTCCTCCGCCGCCTGCTGGATCATGAGCTTGTTGGCCTGGTGAGGTACGACGACGTCAATCGCCTCTAGCAACGACCCGGCCGTGCCTGGCGGGCCGGGCAGCCGCCTGAGCTCGTCCATCATCTGCGCCAGATAGCGCCGGACGAACGCTCTGACCGCGGGCCCGTACACCGTTATGTTGTTGTCGAATTCCGGATTGGGCCACACGACGGCGTTCACCTCGCTGGCGGGCCCGCCCGCATAGGTCTGAACGACCTCCACGTCCGGTTCGCCGCCGTCCGGGGCGGGCCCGACGACGATGGCCGCGGCCCCGTCTCCGAACAGCATGCGCGAGGTGCGGACGTTGCCGAGCTTGTCGGAGAACTTCTCCGCGCACACAACCAGGACCGGGCGCTCCACCTCCTGGAGGATGCGGATCGCTTCGAGCAAGCCGTAGGGCAGCCCCGCGCAGGCGGCGATGAGGTCGGCGGACGTGTGCGTCTGGAACATCCCGAGCTCCGCGGACAGCCAGGCGGCAATCGACGGGATGAGACGCTCGCTTGTGCATGTGCAGCACAGCACGGCGCCGATCTCCTCGGGCGCGCGGCCGGCCTTGCGCAGCGCGACCGTCGCGGCTTCAGCGGCCAGCTCCTCGAGCGCACGGCTGGTGTAGGTCCGCCGCTCGATCCCGGTCTTGGCGGCGATCTCGCCCGCGGTCATCGGCGACCAGTTCCAGCTCGAGTTGCGGATGATGTCCTCGTTGGTGCAGACGTACTCACCCGTCACACCGGCCAGTGACTCGATCCGGGGCAGCACGGAGAACCGGCCGCGCACCTCCACGGGCCGGTACGCCGCGACCGGGGGCAGCGCCGGCCGGGCAGCCCGAGGCCGGCGACGCGGCCGCTGGATCACGCGCGCCCTGCGGATGAAATCGACGACCTCGTCGTCGCGCGCGTAGAACAGCACCACGAAATCGTCATCGCGGATCTCGTCTCTTGCCGCGACGCGGGTCTCGGTGGCAGCCCACGGGTACTGGTTGTGCAGGACCATCGCCCAGCGCAGCAGCGCCTCAAGCTCCGGGACCGCGGCTTGCGCGTTGAGGATCTCGTCGCGCGAATACCGTGGCCAGCCGGGGTCGTATGCGGACACCGCGAAGGTGTGGTTCGCGGGACCAGCCAGAAACTCAGGCACGGTCGGCTTGATCGCGGGCAACTCCGCGGCGTCATGCTTGAGATGGCTGAACACCGCGAGCATGATCTGGAAGATCTTCTGCTCGGTCGGCTCGTCCCAGCTCGGCGACAGCGCGCCGTGGGCACGCTCGATGGCGGCAACGCTGCGCTCGAAGCCCGGCCACGGCGTGAGCAGCGGAAGGAAGACATCGTCGCGGTCCCTGGGCGCATCCCGCCATCGGGTCGGCCGCTTGTCGTACATGGTGATCGCGAAACGGTTCACCCAGAAAGCGTGCAACCCCAAGTCCCGCAGGAGCTCATACCGAGCCGGGTAGCGGCCATCAGCCAGGCGGCGGACGATCTCGGAGGCGCTTGGCGCCTTCACCTCGAAATCGCGGCTGATCGCCGCACTGAGCTGGTCCACCGTGTCAAAGACGGAGAAGTCGAGCCTCGGCCACGCGTTGGAGGGAAACACCAAACGGCCATGCCGGTTGATGACGAAGTCCTTCATGGCGCTCGCCCGTCGCCTCAGCCGGCGAGCATCGGTGAGCACCTCGCGCCAAGAGCTGGTCCTGACGCGAGGTTGCCGCCGGCAATGTTCCCGTTGCCTTGGGCATTGCCCCCGTTGCCTTGGGCATTGCCCCCGTTGCCTTCGGCAATGCCCCACATGCTGCCCATGACGATGCCCCTCGTTGCTCGTGTGGCGCATGCGCCGCAACAGGCCTTTCTTGTTGCTCGAGCGCGCCGCGCACTGCCTATAGACAGCACTATCCGCCAGCAGCCATTCCGCGGGCCAGCGCTCACCTCGCCCGATCCAAACCGCTGCGCGGCGCCGCTCCCTACTTTCGGCCGGGTTCCATCGGGACCTATGGCGCTTACAACGCATGCGCCGCAAGCCTCACGCTTGGATCCTGTTTGGCAACCCCGATCCGGCTCGCCCACCCGCTATGGGACAAGCAGGCGCCTGGACGGCAGCGAGGGAGGCGCCATGGGCCGCTACGCGGAAGCGTTCCGCCGAAGCATTTCCGACCCGGAGGGTTTTTGGGGCAGGGCCGTCAACGGCATCGACTGGTACCGGGAACCGACCCTTGTGCTTGACAGATCCAACCCACCGTTTTACCGCTGGTTCGCCGACGGCGTGCTCAACACCTGCTTCAACGCGGTGGACCGGCATGTGCGTGACGGCCGCGGCGACCAGGCCGCGCTGATCTACGACAGCCCGGTGACCGGCACCTGCCGCACCTTGACCTACAGGCAACTGCTCGATGAGGTCGCGCGGTTCGCGGGTGTGCTGCGCGGCCTCGGAGCGGACACTGGCGACCGCGTCGTCATCTACATGCCGATGATCCCCGAAGCGGTGGTTGCGATGCTCGCGTGCGCGCGCATCGGCGCCGTGCATTCGGTGGTGTTTGGCGGCTTCGCCGCGCACGAACTGGCCATCCGCATCGAGGACGCCGCGCCGAAGGTCGTGGTGTCGGCCTCCTGCGGGATCGAGGTCAGCCGGGTGCTGGACTATAAGCCGATCCTGGACCGGGCCATCGGACTTTCGAGCCACAAACCACACAGGTGCGTCATCCTGCAGCGCCCGCAGGCACACGCGAGCCTCGTCGTTGACCGTGACGTGGACTGGGCGCAGGCGATGGCGGCCGCCGAGCCGACTGGCTGCGTCCCCGTCGTCGCCACCGACCCGCTGTACATCCTGTACACCTCTGGCACCACCGGAAGGCCGAAGGGCGTTGTACGCGACAACGGAGGCCACGCGGTCGCGCTGCGGTGGAGCATGGACCACATCTACGACACCCGGCCGGGGGAGGTCTATTGGGCTGCCTCCGACATCGGCTGGGTGGTGGGGCATTCCTATATCGTCTATGGGCCGTTGCTGGCGGGCTGCACCACGGTGCTGTATGAAGGCAAGCCGGTCGGTACCCCCGACGCTGGGGCGTTTTGGCGGGTGATCGCTGAGCACGGGATCAAGACGCTGTTCACCGCGCCCACCGCGTTCCGGGCGATCAAGAAGGAAGACCCGGCAGGCGAGCTGGCCCGCAAGCACGACATGTCCCGCTTCCGTTACCTGTTCCTCGCCGGCGAGCGGCTCGACCCGGAAACCTACCGGTGGGCGGGCGAGCTGCTCGGCATCCCGGTGATCGACCACTGGTGGCAGACCGAGACCGGCTGGCCGATCGCTGCCGACCTGATGGGGCTGGACCCCATGGCAACCAAGCCCGGCTCACCCACCGTGCCGGTGCCCGGCTACGACGTACACGTCGTCGACCGCGACACGGGCGCCGACGTGCCGCCGGGCACGACAGGGGAGATCGTGCTTCAGCTGCCGCTGCCACCGGGATGCCTGACCACGCTGTGGGGCGACGACCAGCGGTTCATCGATTCGTACCTGTCGCGCTACCCCGGCGCCTACGTCACGGGAGACGGGGGGCACAGCGACGGCGACGGATATCTCTATGTCATGGGCCGCACCGACGACGTCATCAACGTCGCGGGCCACCGGCTGTCCACCGGGGAGATGGAGGAAGTGCTCGCCAGCCATCCCGCCGTCGCCGAATGTGCCGTCATCGGCGTCAACGACCCGCTCAAAGGCCAGGTGCCGCGCGGATTCGTCGTGCTCAAAGCGGGCAGCGACGCCGACGCCGACGCGTTGCGCGCCGAACTCGTCGAGCTGGTCCGCGACCAGATAGGCGCGGTCGCCTCCCTGCGCCGGGTCGACATCGTAGCGGGCCTGCCCAAGACCCGGTCGGGCAAGATCTTGCGCAAGACCATGCGCGGCATCGCAGACGGCAACGAGGAGCCGGTGCCCTCCACCATCGACGACCCAGCCACCCTCGACGCGCTGCGCCCAGTCCTGCGCGACGTCGCTGACCACGGACACGGCTCTCCTCGTGCGCTCCCCGGCGCGGCAGTGGGCAGCGGCTATGCTGAACCAGTGCTTGAACAGCTGGATGAGGCTGAGTGCCTGCGGCTCATCTCCAAAGGTGGCATTGGCCGGATCGCCTATTCCGGTCGGTTCGGCCCGACCGTGCTCCCGGTGAACTACATGCTGCACGAGGGAGCGATCGTGTTCCGCACCGCGGAGGACAGCGCGATGGGCGAGGACCTGCGCACCGGGATCGCGACTGCCGAATACAGGGTCGCCTTCGAGATCGACGAGATCGACACCGCGACCCGCGAAGGTTGGAGCGTTCTCGTGCGGGGGTCGGCGCACCATGTGGACTCCGAACCCGAGCGCGCCTCGGTTCTGCAAGCCGGCGTCGAAGCATGGCCCGGCGGGGAGAAGGAGCTGTTCGTTCGGATCATCCCGTCCGGCATCACCGGCCGGCGAGTCCGCCAGGAAGAACACCCGGCATCTCAGTGACCCCGCCGAGCGGCCAGCCCGGCTGCCGGTCACCCGTCTCGCGGGCGCCGCGGTCACCTACGGCGTCTTTGTACGCCCGAGTGGACCCTGTTGGCTTGTTCGGCTTGTGCGCTGAGGGGTCATGCCCACGGTCCGCCCAGTCTCCTGATGAGGGTTAGCGGGTCCGCTGTCCGGCGGACTGGGCGCCTGGTGGCCGCGGGCGGGTGAGCGCTTGTGGCTCGTGGGCTTTGGGCGCTGGCGAAAGATCGTGCCCTTGGCGGTGGCCGGGGGTGTTGACCGCTGCCGGGGGTGTCGTGGCTGCGTGCTGGCGTGGGCGCGGTTCGTTG
>WNGE01003658.1_pt1 | contig 22620 bp, 22 predicted proteins | sample 5400651 | NCBI WGS metagenome assembly WNGE01 (sample SAMN13153370, study PRJNA577476) | soil metagenome | isolation source: 60 cm soil or saprolite under grassland replicate 2 | place: USA:California | collected 2016-06-15
GGCACCAGGTCTTCACCGTCATCTACGACGCACTCGCCGGCAACGCCTGGATACCGCCAGTTCCGGCCGACGCCTGAACTGCGCCCGAAACCCGTCACACACCGCTATCCATATGTAGCGCGGGCACCTGAATGTCTACCTCTCAGGACTACAGTGATGGGCGTTCGGAGGGACAAACGACGTCATCGAACGCATCACCGGAAAACCCCGATGATAGTACAAGCCTTTTCGGCTCTCACCAGGGCGAATTCGACTGACGGTGCCCGACAGACGTCGGCGTCAGGTCGTCGTTCACGCCTTCCGCCGGGCCTGCGCTAGCACGGTGTCCATCGTCTCTATGATCGAGATGGTCTCGTCCAGCGGCATCAAGGGGCTTTCCAGGTCACCGGCGGCCAGCCGGCGCGCGACCTCATCGGCCTGGTGCCACAGGCCGCGACCCTCGTTCACCGGCTCGACCCGGATCGGGTCACCATTCCTCGGTATGAGCGTCACGGCCACCGGAGCGTAGAAGTCGCCCTCGACCTCGATCCTGGCGTCGCTGCCGACGATCGCAGCCCGCGTCGGGCTCTTCGCCCGCAGGGTGCACGTCAGCACGGCCTGGGCGCCGCTGTCATAGCCGAACAACATGGACGTCTGCGCGTCCACACCGGTAAACGCCGGGTCGCTCATAGACACGACCCGGCTCGGCCTGCCGAGGACCATAGACGCGAACGACACCGGGTACACGCCGAGGTCGAGCAGCGCACCGCCACCCAGTTCCGGTGCGAACAGCCGGAACCCGACGTCCTCGGCGAACCACTGACCATGGTCGGCGGTCACGGTGACGAGTTCGCCGAGCACGCCCCGCGCGAGCCAGTCCCGGATGACGGTTACGTGCGGCAGGAACCGGGTCCACATCGCCTCCATGGCGAAGAGCCCGCGTTCCCTCGCCACCTGAACGATCTCGCGGGCCTCGGCGGCGTTCATCGTGAACGGCTTCTCGACCAGCACGTGCTTGCCGGCCCGCAGCGCGAGGATCGCGCTGTCGTGGTGCATCGGGTGCGGCGTTGCCACGTAAATCACGTCGACGTCCGGATCGGCCACGAGCGAGGAGTAGCTGGCGTGCCGGTTCGCGACGCCGAACTTGTCCGCGAAACGGTCCGCGGATCCCTGGCTGCGCGATCCCACCGCGACGGCAACACCAGAATCGGCCAGCCGAAGATCGGTCACGAATGCGTTCGCGATCCCGCCCGTTCCGAGGATTCCCCACCGCACGGGGCTGTCCGCCACGTCTTCGTCCCTCCGCCGGTGGGTATCGGCGATCAGTTTATTTGAAGGGCGTGGCCTGCGGCTCGGTTCAGGCGTGCTCGCGGTGAGCATCACGCCCGCCGACCTCATGAAAGTGGCCCGGCGTGTGGGCGTCGCTGGCGGAGCCAGCAAGTACCGGGCCATCCGGGCGGCGCTTCTCGGAGGCTGGGTCAACTTGATCGTCACGGACCTCGACACCGCTCGCGGCCTGGCGGAGGACTGAGCAGATGTCAGATCTCCGGGCATTTAGTAGTCAGGCGTCCCTCCGCGGGGTGAGCGGCTGACACTGCCATCGGCCGCGACCGCGTCCAAAATCCGGGCCAATGGCTGCTCTGGCTGACTGCGTGCCGTCACGTGGCCCGGTCGCTTCCGGATTTGGACGTGTCAGATCTTGGTCTCGCGGCCTTCCCAGTATGGTTTGCGCAGCTCGTGCTTGAGCACCTTGCCCGAGGCGTTCCGTGGCAGGGCTGTGACGATGTCGACGCTCTTGGGGCACTTGTAGCCGGCTAGCCGTGCCCGGCAGGCCTGCAGCAGGGCGTCTGTGTCGAGCGTCGCGCCGTCCTCGGCGATGACCATCGCTTTCGGCACCTCACCCCACCGGTCGTCGGGCACGCCGATCACGGCCACGTCGGCGACGCCGGGCTGCTCGACCAAGATCCGCTCGATCTCGGCCGGGTACACGTTCTCGCCGCCGGAAATGATCATGTCCTTGACGCGGTCCTCGATGAACAGGTAACCGTCGTCGTCGAGACGGCCGGCGTCACCGGAGTGCAGCCAGCCATCGGCCAGCGCCTCGGCGGTCGCCTCCGGCCGGCCCCAGTACCCCGACATGACCTGCGGGCTCCGCACCCGGACCTCGCCCACGGCGCCGGCCGGCTGCTCGTGCCCGGTGGCCGGGTCGACGATCCGAACCTCATTGCCCGGCATCGGCCGTCCGGCAGAGCGCAATCGCTCCGGGTGGGTCGTGTCGCGGTGGTCGGCAGGACCGAGGACGCACAGCGCACCGGACACCTCAGTCATGCCGTAGATCTGGTACAGGCCGGCGTCGAATACCTCGAGGCACTCGCGCAGCAGCGGGAGCGGCATCGGCGACCCACCGTAACCGAGGCAGCGCAGCGACGAGTAGTCACGGCCGCGGACGCCAGGGACGGAGAGGAAGAACTGGTAGACGGCCGGGACGAAGAACGCGTGGCTGATCCGGTCGCGCGCGAGCTGGTCGAGCACATCTGCCGGGACGATGTCGCGGAGGACGATCGTCTGGCCGCCTACCGCCATGCACTGCAGCGCCCAGGTGGTGCCGCTGACGTGGAACAGCGGCATCGCGACAAGCGCGACCGAGTCAGCGTCGAAGCCGAAGACCGGCACGCCGGCCCGGACGTGGGCAATCATCGAGCGATGCGTGAGCATCGCGCCCTTGGGAAACCCGGTGGTGCCCGAGGTGTACATCTGCATGAGGCAGTCGTCCGGGCTGGCCTGGTGGGCAGGCTCCGCGGGCGAGGCCCCGGCCAGCCACTGCTCGTAGTCGCCGTCGGCGCCGACGACGACCACGCGCCGCACGGCATGGAGCTGATCGCTGATCTTGGCCACCATGCCGGCGAGCTCGGCACCAGCGAACAGGACGCGCGCGCCGGAGTCGTTGATGATCCACGCGATCTCCTCTGGCGCCAGCCGGAAGTTCACGATCGCGTTGACGGTTCCGGCCAGGCCGCAGGCAAGCGAGGTCTCCAGGCACGCCGGATTGTTCTTGTCCAGGAAGGCGACCCGGTCACCGGGCAGCAGGCCGAAACTCGTCTGCGCGGCGGCCGCCCGCCGGATGCGATCGGCCCACTCCCTCCACGTCCAGGACCGCTCGCCGTCGCCGATGGCGACCCGCTCGGGTGTCGTGGTTTCCCAGTGGCGGACGTAGTCGAAGATGTTTCTCGCGGGTGGCAGCTCGGTGGTGGCCACGGCGCCCTCCAGTTCGCATGCTGGAATCACTAACCGTACGTACGGTTAGTACGATAACATACATGGTTGCACGTCTGATGGACTCGTTTCGAGGATGCGCCCGGGACCGGAGGTATTTACCGCTTAAGCGGTCAAGCCAGTCCGGCGGGGTAGGCTGAGCGCGCCGAGCGGTGATGGCGCTGCGCGGCTTTCACTGGCCGAGCGGACGCGAGCAAGGACTGATGATGGCTGAGACTGCGAATGGCCGGGGCTGGCCACGGACGGCGGGCCGATCGCAGGAGATCCTGTCGACATTCACGCGCTATGTGGCCGAACGCGGCTATGACGGGACGAACTTCAGCGACATCGCCAATGAGCTCGGGATCTCCAAGGGGACAATCGTCCACCACTACGGAACGAAGGACCGGCTGCTCGCCGCGCTGCATGAGTCCTACATGCGCCGGCGGCTGGCCGAGGCGCGGCTGATCGTCGAGCGGCTGGATGGGCCTGTCGAGCAGCTCGCCGGCCTGCTGCATGCGTTCATCCGCTACCAGGTGCACGACCGCGATGCCACGGTCGCGTTCCAGCGCGAGGTGATCCGCCTCGCCGACCCGGTCTTCGCGGGCGCTGGCAGGCAACTGCGTGCGGATTACCTACAGCTCTTCCGTGACGTCATCAGCGCCGGGATCCGTTCGGGAAGCTTCCGCCCGGTGGAGGTCCCGGTGACAAGCCTGCTGATCTTCGGCGGCTCGCAGTGGGCCTGGACCTGGTTCCGCCCGGACGGGCGTGAGCCGGTCGAGCAGGTCGCTGCGGTCTTCGTTGACTACGTGCTCGGCAGTCTCCTGGTTCGCCGCGATGCGCTCCCTCTGCTGGCCGACCCGCAGGGCCCGGTCGCTGGCGTGGCAGAGCAGTGCCTTGCCGACTGCGCCCATGTCAGTCCTGACGCTAACCAGGCCACACGTTCGGCTGCTGGGAAGTGAGATCTCGGCACACGCGGCTGTCTACCTAGACGCTCCAGCGGATCAGCTGGTCGCCCGCCTGCTGAATCGGGCCCGGATTGAGGGACGCCCGGACGACACGCCGGAGGTCATCAGGCACCGTCTGCGCGTCTTCCAGCAAGCTACGCAGCCGCTCGTCGAGTTCTACCGCTCGCGCACGTTGCTGCATGTCGTGGACGCGACCCGCAGCGAGGACGCCGTTACCGAGGCGATCATCGAGGCGCTCGCGCGGTAGCCCATACTCCGGTTCCCGAGGAACCTGTGCTGGTCGTTCGTACGGTCAGTATCTCCTTAGGTGAAGGCCGGGTAGCTCTCGCCGAGCTCGGGATGGACAAAAGCACCGTTCCCAGCTCGCGGCACTCAATGCCGACGCGGCGGTCAGCCGAGCTATTGACTGACCGTTCGTACGGTCAGTATCCTATTCGCAGGAAGACCTGAGGAGCGACGTGACGAACGGCGAGCACTACCGCACGCAGGCCCGGCCCGTGCGAGTCGACCCGCGGGTCCGGTTGTTCCTCGCGGGCCTCCGGAAGAGCGGGTGGCCGCCGATGCACGAGCGGACCCCGGGCCAGGCGCGCCACGAGTACCGGATCTTGGCTGCGGCGACGAGCAGTTGGCAGCCGGTTCTCGCGGTGGCGGACGCGCTCGTCCCCGGTCCCGCCCGGGAGATCCCGGTGCGGGTCTACCGTCCCTGGCGGCGCAGCGCCGAGCCCGCGTTGCTGGTATATCTCCACGGCGGCGGCTTCGTGATCGGCGACCTGTTCACCGCCGACGGGACCTGCCGCTCGCTGGCGAACGCCACCGGCGCGACGGTGGTGTCGGTACATTACCGCCGGACTCCGGAGCATCCTCTCCCGGCGGCGCAGCAGGATGCCGTGTCTGCGACGTGCTGGGCGCTGGGCCATGCCGCGGAGCTGGGGGCCGATCCCGCGCGCCTGGTCGTGGCGGGCGACTCCGCGGGCGGCGGACTCGCCGCTCATGTCGCCCAGTACCTGCGCGACCACGGGCCCGGCCCCGCCGCGCTGCAGGTCCTGATCTACCCGGCGACCGATTTCAGCCTGGATCAGGCCGACCGTGACCCTGCGCTGGCCAGGCTGCTCGACTGGGCCGCCATCGACTGGTTCTCGACGCACTCGATGCCACCCGGGCTCGACCGGCGCGACCCGGCGATTTCCCCGCTGCACGCCGCCGGCCTGGCCGGCCTGCCGCCCGCGTTCGTCGTCACCGCCGAGGTCGACCCGTTCCGATCCGACGCGGTGGCCTACTGCGCGGCGCTGCGGCTGGCCGGCGTGCAGGTCGTGCACCGCGACTTCGCCGGGCAGATCCACGGGTTCGCCGGAATGGACCTCGTCTTCCCGGCCGGCCGGGCCGCGCTGCGGGAGGTCGCCGCGGCCGTCCGGGCCGCCCCGGAGGTGCCCGGGCACCGATCCCGTCTCGCAGCGGACCAGGAACCGATCCGCTGGGCTCGAGGCCCCGCCCACCGCAGGCGGCAGGTCCGCGACGTTGCCCAGCGGCTTCCCCTGGTCAACGGCACGTACATGATCGCCACCCTGTTCGAACACCGTATTCGCAGCGCCGCCGCCCGCGCGCTCGCCCCCCCGTCTGCTGAGGAACTCTGATGACGACGCCACCCGACCTTGTCCATCCTGGCCTCTACGGCGAGGGCATCCCGCACGAGCTGCTCGCCGGGCTGCGCCGCACCACCCCCGTGGTCTGGGTCGACGAGCCCGCCACCAGCGGGTTCTCCGGTGGCCTCGGCTTCTGGGCGGTGCTGCGGCACGCCGACGTCTCGCATGTCTCGCGGCACCCGGAGGACTTCTCCTCGTGGCGCGGGACGAGCTTCCTGCGTGATCCCCGGCCGTCGGACGTGGCCGTGCTGCGCCGCATGATGCTCAATATGGACCCGCCGGAACACAGCTCGCTCCGCAAGATCGTCAACAAGGCGTTCACCCCGCAAGCGATCCGGCGCCAGCTCGCGGTGTCGATCGAGCGGCACGCCAGGGAGGTCGTCGACGCGGTGTGCGAGCGCGGCCAGATCGACTTCCTGGCCGAGGTCGCGGCCGAGATGCCGCTGCTCGTGCTCGCGGACGTGCTGGGCGCGCCAAGTGAGGATCGCCAGCTGCTCTACAGCTGGACCAACCGGCTCGTGGGCTTCGACGACCCCGAGTACGGCGGCGACCCGAAGGCCTTCGTGTCGGCCTTCGGCGAGATGTTCGCCTACGCGCGGGCGAAGACCGCGGAGAAGCGGGCCGCACCCGGCGACGACCTGTGGAGCGTCGTGGTCAACGCCGAGGTGGACGGTGAGCGCTTGTCCGAGGGTGACCTCGACCGGTTCTTCCAGCTGCTGATGATCGCCGGGAACGACACCACCCGCAACCTGATCGCCAACGCCCTGCTCACGCTCTCCGAGCACCCGGACCAGTTCGCGCGGTTGCGCGCCGACCTGTCCCTGGTTCCGAGCGCGATCGAAGAGGTACTGCGGTTCAGCCCCTCGGTGATCCAGTTCCGGCGCACTGCGACGCGCGACCTGGAACTCGGCGGCCAGAAGATCTCCGAGAACGACAAGGTCGTGATCAGCTACGCGTCGGCCAACCGCGATGAGGACGTCTTCGACGACCCGGGCCGGTTTGACATCACCCGCGAGCCCAACCCGCACATCTCCTTCGGCGACGGCACGCACTTCTGCCTCGGCGCCAACCTCGCCCGGCTGCAGACGCGGGTGCTGCTCACCGAGCTGTTGACCCGGCTGCCCGACATCGAGGCCAGCGGGCCGGCGACCCGGTTGCGGTCGAGCTTCATGAACGGCATCAAGCACCTGCCCGCCCGTTTCACCCCGGTCGCGCGCTCCGCGGCCCCTCTCTCGGCGGGGGCCGCGGCGCCGCAGGCGGCCGGACAAGAGCGGCCGGCGCCCGCGGTGATCGCAGAGCGCCACGGCACGCCGATGCTGGTGCTGTACGGCTCCAACTTCGGCACCGCGGAGGACGTCGCGGCGCAGATCGCCGAGACCGCCACCAGACGCGGCTTCGCCGCGCGTATCGCCGCGCTGGACGATCACGTCGACGCCCTGCCCACCGAGGGCGTCGTCGCGATCACCACCGCCACGTACAACGGAACGCCCCCGGATAACGCCGTGGAGTTCGCGCGCTGGCTGTCTGAGGGCTCCCCAGACCTCACCGGCGTGCGTTACACGGTCTTCGGATGCGGCAACCAGGAGTGGGCCGCGACATTCCAGGACTTCCCGCGGTTGGTCGACACCCGGCTCGCCGAGCTCGGCGCCGTGCGGCTGTACCAGCGCGGCGAGGGCGACGCCAACGACGACTTCGACGGGCAGCTCGAACGGTGGGACACCGAACTGTGGCCGACTCTCGGCGCGGCGCTCTCGGTCGATGTCGGCGGCAGCGGCGCCGCAGCACCGCGCTTCCAGGTCGAGCTGCTCCCCGGCGACCGGCAGAGCCCGTTCGTCGCCTCCCTCGGCGCCCGGCCGATGCGCGTGGCGCGCACCCGCGACCTCACCACGCCGGACGGGCCGGTGCCGGGCGAGCGCGTGCGGCACATCGAGCTGGAGCTGCCCGGGGACTTGCAGTACGCCGCGGGCGACCACCTCGGGGTGGTGCCGCATAACGGCAGCGCTCTCGTGGAGCGAGTGGTCCGCCGCTTCGGCCTCGACCCCGGCGTGTACATCCGCATCTCCGCGGCCGACGGGGCGCCCTCGTTCCTGCCGCTCGGGGAGCGCATCACCGTCGGCCGGCTGCTCGCCGACTACGTGGAGCTGCAGGGCGTGGCCGGCCGCCGCGACATCGCGACGCTGCTGGACCACACCGAGTACCCGTGGACCCGCGAGGCGCTGCAGGCGCTGCTTGAGGACCGCGCGTACCGCGACGAGGTGCTCGCGAAGCGCCGCTCGGTGCTCGGCCTGCTCGAGGAACACCCGACCTGCAAGCTGCCGTTCGCGGTGTTCCTGCAGCTGCTCACGCCACTCTCGCCGCGCTACTACTCCATCTCCTCCTCCTCGCGCATCGACCCGCGGACCTGCTCGATCACGGTCGGCGCGCTGGCCGGGCCCGCGCGCTCTGGCCGCGGCGACTACCGGGGGGTCTGCTCGTCGTACCTGTTCGAGCAGGCCGAGAACCAGGTCATCTACGCGTTCGTGCGCGACACCTCCTCGGCGTTCCGGCTGCCCGACGACCCGACCCGGCCGGTGATCATGATCGCCGCGGGCACGGGCATCGCGCCCTTCCGGGGATTCCTCGCCGAGCGCGCGGCACTGCGCGCGGCGGGTACCGAGCTAGGCCCGGCCGTCCTGGTCTTCGGCTGCCGCCATCCGCAGACCGACATGCTCTACGGCGACGAGCTGCCCGAGCTCGCCGAGGCCGCGAACGCGCAGCTCGCATGCGCCTTCTCCCGGGTGCCGGGCCTGCCAAGGATCTACGTCCAGGATCGGATCCGCCAGCTCGCGAACACGGTCTGGCCGCTCCTGCAGGACGGCGCCGCGATCTACGTCTGCGGGTCGACGCACATGGCCGCGGGCGTGCGCGCCACGCTTGCCGGCCTGCACGCCGAGCAGGCCGGTGCCGACGCCGCAGCGAGCGAGGCCTGGCTCGCCGAGCTTGCCGCCGATAAGCGCTACCTGGTCGACGTGTGGGCCAGCAGCTGACAACGACAGACGACAGGAGAACACCATGAGCACGCCGGAGTGGTTCAGCACCGACTGGAAGAAGGCATTCTTCGCCGCCGAACGCCGACTGTCCCCGAAGCTGGAGCAGCTCGTGCGGACGGACGCGTTCCTCGACGCGCTGGCCGTCACGAACGGGCTCACCCGGTTCGCCTCCCGGACCGCCGGCGGCGTGGCCAACGGCCTCGTGGAGGCGGCCGGGCTGCCCTCGAGCAGGCAGGTGCGCCGCCTGCAGCATTCCGTCGACGCACTGGACCAGAGGACCCCATGAGCGCGTCACCCACGGCCCTGCCCACCACGCTCACCGCGCCCTTGACCGGCCTCCGGTCGAACGCCGGCCGTACCCTGCGCCGGTCCGCCAACGCGCTGCGCCTGCTCGGCGGCCTCGACCGGCCGCACACCGGCTGCACCCCGCACGTGGTCATGTGGCACCAGGACCGGGTGACTCTGCGCCGGTACCGCGCCGGCGCCGTCCCAGGCAGGCCGCCGGTGCTGCTGGTGCCGAGCCTGATAAACCGCAGCCGTATCTGGGACCTGAGGCCGGGCGACAGCTTCGTCGAGGGGCTGCTCGACCGCGGCTACGATGTCTTTCTCATCGACTGGGGCGTGGCCGACGCACGCGATGCCGACAACACCATGTCGACCTACGTCGACGACTACCTGCCGGCCGCCTATGCCGCGGCGACCGAGGCGGCGGGCTCGCGGCCTGCGGTCCTGGGTCACTGCTTCGGCGGCGTGATCGCGACTTTGTGGGCGGCCACCGTTCCCGAGCAGCCGCCCGCCCTGGTCGCCCTCGGCGTGCCGACGAACTGGGCCGAGATGGGCCCGCTATCCCACATCACCCAGCAGGGCCGGATCAACCCGGAGGACGTTCTCGACGCCACGGGCAACGTCCCGCCCGCCACCCTGCTGCGGGCGTTCCAGATGCTGCGCCCGCTCGGCGACCTCGCGGGCTACGTCATGCTGTGGGACCGGCTCGATGACCGCCGGGCCGCGCAGGCGATCTGGGCGCTCACCGACTGGGCCCACGACCACGTCCCGTTCCCCGGCGCCGCGTTCGTCGAAATGATCAGGAGCCTGAGCCGGGAGAACGCGCTGCTCACCGGCGAGGTAGTCCTGGCGGGCACACCCCGGCGGCTAGCCGACATCACCTGCCCGTTCCTCAACGTGTACGGCACCCACGACCACGTGACGCCGCCCGCCTCGGTCGCGCCGCTGACCGAGCGGGTCGGCTCCGCCCGTGCCGACACCGTCGTGCTCAAAACGGGCCACATCGGCCTGCTGGTCGGCGGGTCCGCGCGCAAGCAGACCCTGCCGAAGGTCACCGCGTGGCTCGCGTCCGCGGATGCCGACGGGAAGGACGGGGTGGAAGCCGACGGTAAGGACGGGAAAGACCGCCGGTAACCGGGGCGCCGCGCACACGCTCCGCATGCGCCGCGTCAGGAGGCCCGACCTTCTGTCGCGCGGCGCGCACCACTGGGAACGATGCACAACACGTCGGGCCAGGCGGCCTGCCACAGCTCGACCGCCCTTAGCGGTGGCGGTGGCGTGGTTGGCGTCGGCAATCTCGATGTCGTCGAGCAGCTCGCCGACCCCCTAGCAACGTGTCCAAATCGAAGCCTGCCCTTCCAAAACAGCGCCCATCCGCGGGCGGCGTCGGCGATGCGTTCCGCCCTGCGGGCTCGCACGCCGTGCAGGAGCTCGGCGTGCAGACGGCCGCGGAATCCGTCGACGTGGGCGGCGACTTACCGCTTGAGCGCGGGCAAATCCAGCCCCTCCGCGACCTTCCGCCGTCCGCTGCGGGCATCGGTCTCGGCGCGGCCGTCGGTCACCGGGCCGCCCTGTCCTCGACGAACCGGACGTCGAAGAGTCCTGTGGCGTGGTCGGCGCGCACCCGCTTCTTGTCAAGCTTCCCGACGCTGGTCTTCGGGATCTCGTCGACGAACGCCCATCGCTCCGGCAGCCACCACCTCGCGACCTTGCCCGCCAGGAACTCGCTCAACTCGGCCGGGCCGGCCTCGGCGCCCTCGCGGAGCCGCACGCAGACCATCGGACGCTCCTCCCAGCGCGGGTCCGGCACGCCGATTACCACCACCTCCGCGACCGCCGGATGCCCGGCCAGGAGGTTCTCCAGCTCGACGCTCGAGATCCACTCGCCGCCGCTCTTGATGCCGTCCTTGAGCCGGTCCTTCAGCTCCACCCAGCCCGACGGGTGGATCACCCCGAGATCGCCGCTGCGCAGCCAGCCGTCGCGGAACTTCTCGGCCGTCGCCGCGGAGTCGGCGCGGAAGTACGTGCCGGTGATCGTCGGGCCGCGCAGCTCGATCTCCCCCGCGGACGCGCCGTCCCACGGCAGCTCGTCCCCGTGCTCGCCGACGGCCCGGGCCTGCACCCCGGGCACGATGCGTCCGGTGCGGGTGCGGTAGGCCAGCGCCTGCTCCGCAGCCGCCACCGCGGGCGGGCGGGAGAAGGTCAGCAGCGGGCTGGTCTCGGTCATTCCCCAGCCCTGGGTGAGCTGCACGCCGTGGTGAGCGGCGAAGCTCTCTGCCAGTGCGGGCGAGAGCGGCGACCCCCCGGAGACGGCCAGGCGCAAGCTGGAGTAGTCGATGCAGCGCTCGACGCCGTAGGCGTCCACTGCGGACCACAGGCTCGGCACGGCGGCGGCCGCCGTAGCGCGCAGCTCGGCGATCATCCGGGCGAGGTGCTCTGCCTGCAGGTAGCGGTCGGTCATGATCAAGTCGGCGCCGTTGATCCACGCGGCGTAGGGCCAGCCCCAGGCGTTCGCATGGAACATCGGCACGATCGGCAGCACCCGGTCCGCGTCGCTGAACGCGAACGCGCTGCCTGTTGAGATCGTGAGGGTGTGCAGGTAGATCGAGCGGTGGCTATAGGCGACGCCCTTGGGGTCGCCGGTGGTGCCGGTCGTGTAGCAGAGCGCCGCGGCGCTGCGCTCGGGCACCTGCGGCCACTCGGCGACGGGTTGGGCAGCGGCGAGCAGCTCACCATGGTCGTGCACGGCCACCCCGCCTGGGGCCTCCAGCGGTGCGTCCGGGCGGCCGGCCACGACGACATCGCGGACCGTCGGGCACTGCGGCAGGATCCGGGCGAGTTGCGGGACCAGGTCGGCGTCGACGAGCACAACGCGGTCCGAGGCATGGTTGACGATGTAGACCAGCTGCTCATCGGACAGCCGCAGGTTCAGGGTGTGCAGCACCGCCCCCATCGACGGCACCGCGAAGTAGGCGGCCAGGTGGGCGGGGTTATTCCAGCACAACGTCGCGACCACATCGTCGCGCTCGACCCCGAGGCCGCGCAATGCGCCCGCGAGCAGGGTCGCCTGGGCGGCGAGCTCGGCGAAGCTGCAGGTCGAGGTGCCCGCCGGGTCGTAATGCAGGACGCGGGCGTCGGGGTGCACCTTGGCCCCGTGCGCCAGCATGTCGGACACCAGCAGCTCGGCTTCCTGCATCGTGCTGTCCATCTGCCTCGTCCTCCCCGGCATGGACCGGTGCCACAGCCCTTGAAAACTGACCGTACGTACGGGCATTATCGGACTATAGATAGCATGCGCGCAAGAGCCCGAGGAGAGTGAGACCCGTAATGCAGCGAACGGCGGCGGTCGTGGGGGCGGGCCTGACCGAGGTCGGCAAGGTGTACGGGCGCAGCGCCCGGTCGCTCGCCGCCGAAGCGGTCCGGCTGGCCGTCGCCGACGCGGGGCTGACCCTGGGGCAGATCGACGGGCTGCTGATCAACGCGGGCAAGACCAGCGGCCTCGACCTGTCGCTCGCCCGCCACCTCGGCCTGCGCGACCTGAGGATGCTCAGCGAGGTCAACGCGCTCGGCGCCTCCGCGGGAGCCATGGTGGCGCAGGCGGCCATGGCGGTCCTCTCCGGCGCCGCGTCGGCCGTGGCCTGCGTGTTCGCTGACACCCCGCGTCAACCAGGTGCGGCGGCCGGCGCGGCCTACCAGCAGACGTCGCTGCAGGCCACCGGATTCCGCAGCGCGGAGACCGCGGCCGGGTTCCGCAGCGTCAACCACCGGTACGCGCTCGCCGCGAGCCGCTACATGCATACCTTCGGCGTCACCCAGGACCAGCTGGGTGCGGTGGCGGTCGGACAGCGGGCATGGGCGGTCCACAACCCGGCAGCGCAGATGCGCACGCCGCTCACGCTCGAGGAGTACCACCGCTCCCGCTGGATCGTCGAGCCGCTGCACCTGCTCGACTGCTGCCTGGTCTCCAACGGGGGCGCCGCGGTCGTGGTCACCACGACGGAACGCGCGGGCGCCCTGCGGCAGCCACCCGTGCAGGTCCTGGGTTGGGGTCAGGCCCATCCAGGCACGCTGTGGCAGCGCGGCAGCGACTTCGGCCTCGTCACCGGCGCCGCACTGTCCGGCCCGGCCGCCCTGAAGATGGCCGGCCTCGCCCCGGCCGACATCGACCTGCGCGAGATCTACGACTGCTACACCTACACCGTCCTGGTCACGCTCGAGGACTACGGCTTCTGCGGCAAGGGCGAGGCGGGCGAGCTCGCGGCGAGCGGCGCACTCGCGCCCGGCGGCGCGCTGCCGACCAACACCGGCGGCGGGCAGCTCTCCGCCTACTACCTGTGGGGCATGACCCCGCTCATGGAGGCCGTCACCCAGGTCCGCGGTCAAGCGGGCGCCCGCCAGACGGCACGCCACGACACCGCCATCGTCAGTGGCAACGGCGGCCTGCTCGACCACCACGCCACTCTCGTGATGGGAGCGATCCGATGAGCACTGGACCGGCCAACGCGGCCCGTCGCGACGAGGCCTCCGCGCCCTGGTTCGACGGGCTCGCCGACGGCGTCCTGCTGATCCGCCGCTGCCTCCGGTGCGGCCTGCACAGCCGCCCCGACACCGCCGCGTGCCCGGCCTGCCACGCTGAAGGGCTCGAATGGGTTCCCGCCGCTGGCCGCGGCACCGTCGTGTGCGTGATCGTCGAGCACCGCGAACAGGACGAGGTGGCGCTCGGCCTCGTCGAGCTGGACGAAGGGCCGTGGCTCGCCGCCCGGATCACCGATCGCGCGCGTGCGACCCCGGGCGCCCGGGTCGAGCTCGTCGTGGTGGCCCCGGACGAGGGCGAGCCCTTCCCCGCCTTCGCGCCCATCGGCTGACAGGCGCGGAGAACCTCACCCTTGTCCCGTCCGCGCCTAAGCTCTATACTGACCGTACGTACGGTCATTTACTTTAGCTCACCGAGGAGGCCACCATGGCCGCAGACCTGGCCCGCATCCACGAGATCGTCGGCCGATGGGCCGCCAGTGCCCCCGACCGCGAGGCGCTAGCGTTCGGCGACCGGCGCTGGACCTGGGCGCAGGTCGACGACCGCGTCCGGCGCGCCGCGGGGGCGCTGCGCGCCGCGGGCGTGGGTCCAGGACACCGGTTCGCCGTGCTCGACAAGAACCACCCCGCGTGCGTGGAGCTGTCCCTGGCGGCCTCGGCGATCGGCGCCGTCAACGCCGTCGTGAACTTCCGGCTGTCCCCCGAGGAGCTCGTCTACGTCCTCAACGACTGCGAGGCCATGCTCGTCGTAGTCGGCGCCGAGTTCACGGCGCTTCTCGACGGACTGCGGGACCGGCTGCCGAACGTGCAGCGTGTCGTCGTGCTCGGCGGCGACGCCGACGAGTACGAGGCGCTGCTGGCAGCCGCGGAGCCGGCCGGCACGCCCTTCGACTCGGCCCCCGACGACTGCTGCGTGCAGCTCTATACATCGGGCACCACGGGCTACCCGAAGGGCGCGATGCTGACCCAGCGCAGCATGACCGCGCATACCGTCGCCGTCGGCCCCGCCTACGGCATGGACGAGGGCACCGTCAACATCGTCGCGATGCCGCTATTCCACGTCGGCGGGACGAGCTGGGCGCTAGGCAGCATGTACGCGGGCGGGCGCACCGTCATCGTGCGGGAGATGGTGCCGAGCGCGATGCTGGACCTCGTGGAGTCCGAGGCCGCGACACACGCGTTCTTCGTTCCCGCCGTGGTGCAGATGCTCATCGCCGACCCGGACCGGGCCCGCGCGGCGCTCGGTTCCCTGCAGGTGCTCGGCTACGGCGGCTCACCGATGCCCGCGCCGCTGATGGAACGCACGCTCGACACTGTCCCGACGCCGCTCTACTCGGTGTACGGGATGACCGAGATGTCCGGCGTCTTCTGCGTCCTCGGGCCGGACGAGCACCGCAATCCCGAACGGAAGCACCTGCGGGCCTCCGCCGGGCGACCGCTGCCGCTGACCACGGTGCGGGTCGTCGACCCGGCTACGGGCAAGGACGTGGAGCCCGGGCAGGTCGGCGAGTTCTGGGTCCGGTCCGACCAGGCGATGGGCGGCTATTACAACAAGCCGGAAGCGACCGCCGAGGCGTTCGTCGACGGCTGGCTGCGCACAGGCGACGCGGGCCGGATCGATGCCGAGGGCTACCTGTTCCTCGAGGATCGGGTCAAAGACCTGATCATCTCCGGCGGGGAGAACATCTACCCCGCGGAGGTCGAGCGAGTGCTCGTCCAGCACCCGGACGTCGCGGAGGCCGCCGTCATCGGCGTACCGCACGAGAAGTGGGGCGAGACGGCCAAGGCCGTCGTCGTGCCTGCCGCCGGGGCCACCCCCGACGCGGCTGAGCTCATCGCGTACACCCGGGACCGGCTCGCCCACTACAAGTGCCCGACCTCCGTCGAGCTGGTTGACACGCTGCCGCTCAACCCCACCGGCAAGGTCCTCAAGCGCGAGCTGCGTGCCCGGTTCGCGCAATGAGCACGGTGGACGGCTCACGACCAGCCTGCGGCCCTCCTCAAGCACCCCGGGTGAACGGGGTCGCGCTCGGCGGCGATAGCGAGATCGCGCTGGCGTGCGACCTGGCAGTGATGGGCGCGGACGCCACGCTCAGGCTGCCGGAGTAACCCGCGGGCTGGTGGCCGCCGCTTGCAGGGCCGCCACCACGCTTGCGAGAAGCGCTGGCTTTGAGTGGCAGGGCGTCTGATGCGCTTCCAGGAGCTGTTCCGGCTCGGCGGGCCGGTTACGGTCGTCTCCCGGCGCCAGATCCCGGGCACTGACCCGCAACGCGGGAGGCTCAGGAGGCCTCCGCCTCGGGCTCCTCCTCCGCGGCGTCACGAATCGCCGCGCGCACCACCTGCACGATCGGACTGCCGGCATCAGCCAGCTCCGCGACCCGGTCCCGGTCGACGAGCAGGCTGCCCAGCACCAGGTCGACCAGCGCGCTGCCGACCTGCTCGACGGTGTTGGGCCCGTCGGGCCGGAACCATGTCCACGCCCACTGAGCCGAGCCGAACACGAGCAAGGTGTCGAGCACGGCGTCGACCGGCCGGAATACCCCGGCCTCGATCCCGGCCTCGATCACCCCGCGCACGGTGCGCATGTACCGCTCGCGCATGGCACGGCCCTGTGCAATCGCGCTCTGGTCAGCCAGCCGGACGGGCTCCCGCTGGAACGCCACCGTCGCCGCGCGGTCCTCGACCTGGTAGAAGATGAACGCGTGCAACACCGCCGCGAGCTGCTCGCCAGGCTCGTGCAGCCGCTCCAGCAGCAGATCCAGCTCCGCGAGCCTGCGCTGCATGTACGACTCATGCAGCACGGCGAGGATGCGCTCCTTGGTCCCGAAGTGGTGCACGATCGTGCCCTTCGACATCCCGAGCTCGGCCGCGACGGTACCGAAGTTGGTCCCGTCGTAACCCGCCTCGGCGATGTGCCGGGTGAACGTCTCGAGGATCTCGTCGTAGCGCCCAGGGCCGCGCGGCATACTGCACCTCCGATCGTTCACCCGCGACTGCGAGCACAATCGATCCTATCGTAGACTGACCGTACGTACGAGCAGCCCTCCTGGCTTAACGGCCTGCGCGGCGACAGCCGCGGTGAGCGCCTCGACGTCCGCGGCGAACAGTTGGACCTCCGCGGCCCATACGTACCGGCCCGGTAACCCAAGCCCCGCCGAGCCTCCGGGAATGCCGCCGACGCCCGGCGGGACCCACTCAGGCCCGTCCGGCCGCTTCCTGGCTGCAGGCCAGCTAGGTTCCCGGCGGCTGCCTGGTGCGGATGGTGTGACCGAATACGCAGACCGCCCGCGCCCGCGGCGGCAGCTGAAGCTGTGTCACAGCGGCTCGCCCCTCCACCTGCGGCACTGGCGCTCGCGCGCCTCAGGGTGGCTCTGTGATCGACAGCCGATGGCCTGGTATGGACTTCGACGCTCTACTCCAGCTCGATCTCCTTGTCGGTTGCATGCTCAGGGAAACGGCATGCTCTGGGCTCGAGCGGCGTGAACGCGTCGTCGCGCTCGATGGCCATACGGTAGGACTGTTCGATGGCGCGGAGGCGGGCTGCTATCCGGGTTTCGCGGGTGGCGATGGCCTGGCGGTTGCGTCGGCCGTAGGAGCCTTCGGGAAAGGTCTGGCCGTAGCGTTGGACTTCGCGGATGTGGGCTTCGCGTTCGTCGGCGTGGGCAGCGATGGCGAAGATCGCGGCGCTGGCGGTGGTGGCGTCTAGGACGAGGGTGACGGTCTGGGTTTCGGGGTTGCGACTGGCCAGGGCGACGGGGCCAGGCCCGTCGATCTCCGGCCAGCCTCGCTCGGGGCGTGCTCGACCGTTTCTGGCCCGGTCGTGCAGGCCGGCTAGCAGGGTGTCGGCGCGGTCGAGCTGGTCGCAGGCGGCGGCGAAGTTTTCGCCGATGGGGCCGACTTCGGGGCCGCGGGCGATGCAGTATTGCATGAGCCGGGCGGCTTCGGGCTGGTCGGGGTGGGTGCCGGAGCGGGCGTGGATGCGGAGTTGGGTTTTGAGGGCGTGGCTGATGGCGCCGGTTTGGACGAAGCGGACTAGGCCCTGGGCGAAGGCCGGGGACTGGGGGCGGGCGGCTAGCCAGATGGCTAGGCGCCGGGCGGTGATGTGGTCGACGGCTCTGTCCTGGGCGTCGGCGGCGGCGATGCCGTCGTCGATGAGCCGCTCGTACAGGGGTAGGTCCGGGCGCGGGCCGTCCTCGGGCAGCCGGTAGGCGCGGGCTGGCCTAGGCCCTTCGCCGTTATCTGTACTGCGCATATGTCTCGCTGGTCAGTCGGCGGCCTCCCGGCCGAGCCGTCCGCCGTCAGGTTCGTGCTCAAGGCTGGGGTCGCCGGGTTGTTGGGATATGGCCGCAACCGCGTCGGATATGGCCGCAACCGCGTCGGGGCCGGTGAGGCCGAGTTCGGCGGCCCAGCCCTGGATGTGCGGCCAGATCCGGTGGCCCTCGTGCATGTCGGTTCCGGTGACACTGTCGGCCAGGATCATGGCGGTGATGGCGCTGTTGCGGTCCAGGGTGCGGCCGGGTAGCCAGGACACTTGCCATCCGCGCTGGCTGGGTTCTTGCCGGGCAGTGTGGGGGGTCTGGTCGCTGGTCATGGTGCTGTCATTGATTTTCAGGGTCACGGTTCGGCTTCCAAATCGGGTTCGGGGTCGCGGTTGCGGTTCTGGCCGGGCTGCAGGGCCTGGGGCAGGGAGGCCGCGGCGGCCGGGTACCGGTCGGTGATCCAGTCACTGGCGGCCACGACGATCACGTAGTCGGCCGGCCTCCGGCTGGGTTCGCCGTCGCCGGGTGGCCGGGTCACTGGCCGGCCTCCCGATCTGACGCAGGCTGGGTCGCTGGCTCGGGGCTGCTTACGGTGGCCGAGGCGTCGGCCTGCTGGGTCAGCTGGGCGTAGAGACGGTCGTATGCCTGGGCTTCCCGCAGGCGCAGCTCGCAGGTCGGGCAGGATTGGTCGGCGCAGTCGGCGCACAGCTCGGCGCGGTCCCGGTTGTAGTCGGCGGCTATGTCCAGGGCGACTAGGAGGTTCTTGACCTCGCCGATCGGTACGGGGACGGTGTTCTGGATGGCCGGGGTGGGTGGCGCCGGTTCCGCCTGGGGAGGTGGCTGGTTGACAGTCGGGCCGAACGGGTGGTCCTGGGAGCCTTCGTAGATGCGGGCCAGGTCGCCGAGGAGCAAGATGGCCCGGCTCGTGTGCTCGTTGTCGCCGCGCGTGTAGCCGTGCCGGTCCAGCAGGCCGAACATGTCGGTGATCAGGTCCAGGTTCATCCGGTGGTCGGTCACGCGCCCTTCCTTCTGTGGTGCCGGCGGACGGCTAGGCGGATGTCGGGGGCGACGCCGGTGCCGGTGGCCGGGCGGTAGCCGGCGCGGGGGCGGTAGCCGGGGAAGTCGAGCTGGTTGTCGTTCAGGGCGGCCGTGGCGCACCAGTTCCCGGCGGCGGCGGGCGCGGGCGGCGGCGGCGCGTTCGGCCCGGGTGCGTTCGGGGGCGCGCTTGTCCCACCACGCGTCGTACAAGTCGGCGACCGCGTCGCGCAGTGGCGGGCTGACGGTGCGGGCGTCGCCGCGGACGAGCCGCTGGATGGTGTCCTCGCGGGTGCCCAAAGCGCGGGCGATGCGGGCCGAGCCGTGGCCCATGACGTGCAGGGCGCGCAGCCGCAGCCGGGTGCCGCCGGCGTCCAGGCGGACACGCGGCTCGATGCGGGAGACACGCTGACGGCCGAATGTGACGTGGCGAACGATCGATGCGTCGGTGGTCATCTCAGTTCATCTCCTCGGCTTGGCGATCGGGCTGGCGGGTGCGGCGGGCGGAGTCAAGGGTGCGGGTGATTTCCGGTTCGCCGAGGCCGGACTGGCGGGCGGCCGCGGCGAGCGAGCTCAGATCGGCGGCGGGATCGGCGTCGAGCGCGCGGTTGGCGGCCCAGTACAGGCCGGTGTTGCGATTGCCTTCGGGCTGGCGGGCGACCCAGTCGGCCAGCTGGCCGAGCCTGGTGTCAGCGGCGTGGCCTGGTACCGGGGGTTCGTGCTGCCGCTGGGGTCCCAGGAACCTGGTGACGGCGGCCCAGTCCAGGGTGCCGTGGCCGCCGGGTCTGCTGATCAGCCGGTAGGGCTTGCCGCCGACCTGGGAGGGCGGGGCCACGATGTAACCGCCGGTGGCGCGGAAGTCGAGGTGGTGGCTGGGCAGGCGGCCATTGTGCTGGTCCGAGCCAGCGAAGTAGGCGTGCATTCCGCCGGCCGGGGTCCGTACGTAGGCTGCGGCGCCGTTGACCAGGCCGGCCCGACGCAAGCGGGCGAACCCGGGGTAGCCGTTTCCGGCTTGCCCGTGCTGGTCGACATCGAGGACGTCTGGGCCCGGAGTGCCGGTGGCGATGGCCAGGTTCCACTGCTTGCCGTGGCCGAACCAGGCGGTGATCTGTTGCTCGTCGGTGGTGGCGTCCTTGTAGCCGTGGGTGGTGGCGGGGATCTTCTGGCCGGGCAGGCAGGGGAAGACGGGCCAGCCGCGGCGAGCGTAAGCGAGGGCCTGGCGGAGGGTGGCGTCGGTCATGACGTCCTCCGCAGGTGGGGCAGGGTGTGGCCGCAGCGGGTGGTCTCGGTGGTCAGCTGGGCGGCCAGGGCGGGCAGGATGCGGGCCTGGTATTCGGCTTGGGCCGACAGCGTCCGCGGGGTGCGTTCGGGCTGGAGGTACAGGACCGACCACAGGTCGGACAGGATGTCCAGGCCGTACAGGCACAGGTCGTGCGAGCTCCAGCACGGGGCGAGGGCGGCGGCCAGGTGGCCGTAGCCGGGCCGGTAGACCTGCTCCACCCAGGCGTGTATGCGGGCGATGGGTTCCTGCCGGTCGGCGGCGGCGAGCTTCCACCACGGCGGCGGCGGGTTCGGCTGGTAGCCGTCCGGGTCGGCGGGCGGGGTCTGGGCGAGTTTTTCCAGGGCGGCCTGGTGCTCGCGCAGGGTGTCGCCGATGCCGGCGACGAGATCGGTGAGCTGGGTGAGCGGGTCGTGGTGGTCGGCGAGCTGCTGCAGCGCCGCGGTGATCGGGTCGTCGGTCATGGTCAGTTCCAGGGGTGGGAGGGGCCGTCGCCGGGGGCCCATTCGGCGGGCACATGGTCGGGGATGCCGCGCTGCTGGGGCACGAAGACCGGGTACGGAGTGCTCTCGGCGGTCGGCTCGGTCGGGAGGTGGCCGAGGCGGCGGGCGCGGCGGTAGGCGGGGTTCTTCCAGGCGCGGGGCAGGCGGGCGATGACCGGGGCGCAGCCGCCGCGGATGACCAGGGCGAACCCGGCGGGCAGCTGGCGGATCATGTCGGGGGTGGCGACGTCGTGGCGGGTGGCGTGGTCCTGGCCGCGGACCTTCCATGAGGCCTGGCCGCATAGCTTGGCGGCCGCGTCGAGGGTGGTGACGTCGGTGATGCCGGGCAGGAACATCTTCACCGAGCTGGTGTCGAGGACGACCTGGCGGCCGTGGTCGCCCCACCGTCTGGTGAGCTGGGCTTCGCCGTGCACGACGGCGCAGATCTGGATGCCCTTGCCGCCGGAGTCTGAGAGCCAAGACGGGAGGGGACCGGGCAGATCTGCGTTACCTCGTCCAGGCCCATCAGCAGGGGTGGGTCCAGGCGGCGCGATTCGGAGGCCTGGCCGATCTGCGCCGCGGCGTAGTGGATCTCGGTGGCCATCGCGGCGAACAGCGGGGCGACGGGGGCCTCTTCGGAGACGGCTTCGGCGATCATGTACACGGTGCCGGCGTCGTACAGGAACGAGGGAATATCGAAGCCTTCGCCGGGTTCGGGCAGGACGCAGGCGGCAAGGGCAGGGTCAGCCATGAAGGCTAGCGCTCTTGACATCACCATTCGGACTGTCGCTGTGGTCTTGTGCGCTTCGGAGCGGAGCTCGGACAGGGTGACGGCCCACTGGTGTGCTCCCGCAGCGGCCAGGATGCGTTCGGGGACGTCGGGGTCGGCGCCGGAGACCCAGGCGGCCACGGTGCGGAGGTCGTAGCTGGCGAGGGCTGCGGCATGGAAGTAGCCGCGCAGGTAGTCGCTGGCCTTGGCGGACCAGAACGAGCCGTCCTCGACGCCCTTCTGGGAGACGGCGAACGCGAATGCGTCGGCGCGGCGGATGGCGGTGGCCGGGTCCTCGCAGCCGTCGATTGGGGACCAGCAGAAGGTGGAAGGGACGCCGCCAATGTGCTGCGGGTTGAACACGTGGACCGGGCCGACGAAGGAGCGAACTGCACTGGTGAGCTTGAACAGGTCCGGCTTGGTGGTGGCGATGACCGGCCCGGGGTACTCCATGATCACGTCGGCCAGGAACGCTGTCTTATAGGTCCGCGGCGGGGCCATGACCAGCAGGTGTTCCTCCAGCGGGACGCGCAGGCCGTGCCGGTAGTGGGCGCGGCCTAGGAACACCGAGTGCTCGCGCGGGTCCAGCAGGCTGTACCGCCACGGCAGGGCGGGGCGGATCTGGCCGGAGCGGCGCAGCACCGCGAACCGGGACCAGCGCAGCCACAGACTGAAGATGTGGGCAAAGCCTTTGCCGGGGTGCAGGCGTAGGTGGAGCCGGATCCGCAGATGGCGGGCGCGGTTGCCGGGCAGGTGGCGGGCGGGCAGGAACGCCCAGGTGAAGATGACGGCCAGGACCAGGACGACGGCTAGGAGGATGGCGTACTTGATGATCATCGGGGGTCTCCGTTCCTCGCGGCCAGGACGGCTTTGCGCAGGGCGGTGCGGGCGGCGCCGGGGTTCAGGTCGGCCAGGGGCGCCAGGGTGGCGCTGATCCCGGCGACGCGGTCGAGCGGGAGGGAGGCGAGAGGCCCGTGCCGTTCGGTGACCAGATCCAGGAACCGGGCGGTCTTGGTCGCCTTCCTCGGGTGCGGCGCGGGCGCCGGCCGGCGGCCGGGGGCGACCGGGCACTCGGCCAGGACCCAGGCGCGGAACCCGGCCAGGGTGGAG